>Ga0302325_10018639_pt1 | contig 14619 bp, 12 predicted proteins | sample Palsa_T0_2_FD_201948 | JGI IMG/M metagenome (GOLD analysis project Ga0302325, IMG submission 201948) | Peat permafrost microbial communities from Stordalen Mire near Abisko, Sweden - Palsa_T0_2 | ecosystem: Environmental > Terrestrial > Soil > Palsa > Peat permafrost | place: Sweden: Abisko... | reverse complement strand
CCCCGTCCGTGAACCTCACCGTCTCGCCCCCAAGAGTTCGACCTTCACGCCGGTACAATCAACGTGTGTCGACTTCGCCTTGGCCGTCGTTGCGCGATGAGGATCGTTGGCTGATCGCCGCGATGGAGGATCAGCTGCGCGACAGCACGCAGAGCCCAGAGCAGCTGCAGGCTCGGGCCCGTGAGCTGCGCGCCCAGGCTGAGCAGAGCGACATCAAGGGCGTGCGCGACGCGAGCTTGGCGCTCGCCGGGCGCTACGAGGATGCTGCGGCCGCTCGTCTGGCTGCTCGCTGAGCGCTAGCTTTCTCGCGCTCGCTCAAGTAGCCCGCGCATCTCCGCGACGATCTCGTCCTGGCTCGCTCGCAGCACCGATAGGTCGGGCTCGGCTTCGATAAGGCGAGTCTCGGCGCGCTGCAGCGTGCGCTTCGCCCGGGGCGGGTCGAGCAGGTTCTGTGTCTCCCACTCCTCCCTCAGCTGGCGCAGCTCGCGCGTCAGCGCCGGCATCCGCTCGGTGACGACGGCGGCCGACTCACCGAGCAGCGCCCGCGCGTGAGCACTGTCCGCGCCGAACACGCCGAGCTCGCGATGGAGCTCGGCGAGGTACTCGTGCGCGATCGTGGCCGCGGCGAAATAGCGGTCGAGCGCTGCGAACGGATCAAGGCGTTCACTCATGACGCTCGCGATAGCTTCGAGGAGCGTACGGATGGCGCTGACGCCCGCGCGCTTCGCCGGGCAATCCGCTTGCACAGCGAGCACGTTGCTCGGCTTTCTGGGTGATGATCATCAGGACCAAACCGGGCCTAGAACAAGCAGAGGTCGCGGCGTGAGTGCCGAACAGCACGACGTGATGACGGCGGCCGAGGTCGCCGACTATCTGCAGATCCCCGTGCGCTCGGTGCACGACTACGCTGCACGCGACGAACTGCCGTCGGTCCGAATCGGCCGGCACCGCCGCTTCAGCCGGGCGGCCCTCGAAGCGGTGATGGACGTCAGTCCCCGCCCTCAGCGAACGCCCGCGCGAAACGATCGACCTGCTCACTCGCCTGGCGGGCGTGCAGGTAGCGCGCCGTCGTTTGGAGGTCCGCGTGTCCCATGGCCGCCTGTATCTCGGTGACCGGCACGCCGCCGGTCGCGAGCAGCGAGCCGTAGGTGTGTCTGAGGTCGTGGAAGCGGAGTGGGCGCAGCCCGACGGCGTCGCGCGCGCGCTTGAACCTCGTGACGAGCGCGCTCGGGTCAAGCGCATGCCCGCGCCAGCTGCAGAACACCAGCTCCTCAGGCGCGGTGAAATCGCCGCGTGCGCGCAGGCGCTCCAGCGCCGCGGCCGCCTGCGGGACGAGCGGGACGTGTCGGACGCGGCCGCCCTTGGTCCCGGACTCCACACCGGCCGACAGCGCCCGCGAGACCGTGATGACGTCCTCGCCGACGTCGCGCCAGCGCAACGCGCGCAGCTCGCCTTGACGCAGTCCAGTGTAGGCAGCGACGCGCACGAGCTCGGCGTCCTGCGCGTCCTCGCCCCGCGTCGCGTCGCTGGCGGCGCGCCGATCGCGATGCCTGCCCTCGGCAAGCGCCGATGCGAGCCGCTCGACCTCCGCGACGCTGTAGGTGTCAAGGGCCGCCGGCTGCGGTTCACGGCGCTTGTCGGTAGCGCGCACCGGGTTCCCAGGCAGGCCGGCGCGCTTGATGCCATACGTGAACACAGCGCCGAGCAGCGCGCGCCGCTTGTTGATCGTCCGCGGCGACGCGCCCGACGCGGCGAGCGTGTCGAGCAGGTTCTCGACGTCGCGGGGCGTGACCTCCGCCGCGGGCCGGCCGCCGAGCGCGAGCATGACCTGTCCGCTTGTCGTGCCGTTCGACTCGGCGAGCGCGTAGCCGTGGTCGGCCAGCGTCGAGGGCTTCGCACCCTTGACCCGCTCGAGCCAGCGCATGTAGTCGAGCGCAACCTCGCGGAACGTCGGACCGTCCGCCTGCGGGCCGGCCGCCCTGACCGCCTGCTCGGCGACGATCTCGCGGGCGCGGTCGTGCGCGCCGGCCACGTCCAGGAAGCCGTCCTGCGGAGCACCGCGCCGCGGCTTGCCGGCGGGCGTGACCCATGCGGGGCCGACGCGGCGCTTGACCTGCCTGCCGTTGATGCGAAACATGACCTCGTAGAAGGCCCGCGTGCCCTGCGCGCGGAGCTACAGCGAGTAGGTGGGGAGGCTGGGCGACATGTTACCCAACCCGCGCCCTTCCGATCCACCGGCGTCCCCGACACTTCAGAAACATCCCGATTACCAGGCATTTTCCATCAATGCGGGCGGAGGGACTCGAACCCCCAAGGGCTTTCGCCCACCGGCTCCTAAGGCCGGCGTGTCTACCAGTTCCACCACGCCCGCGGGCACGGCGCTTCCGAGCGTAGCTCTCTCACCCCCGCCATCCTGCCAACGGGCCCCGCGACGGGCCCGTGGTGCGGGCGAGCAGCGTGACCCACGCGGGGCCGCGCGAGAATGTATCGTCAGCATCAGCGATGTCATCCGCGACGCCCTCACCAATCGAGCGGCAGGCCGCCTCCGACGTGGTCATCACGCACCCCAACCGCGACAAGCCGGTTGTGCAGGCCACCCGCGCGACCGTCGTGCTGCTGCTGCTCGTGAGCGCTGCGCTCGTGCTGATCATCACCGTCGCCGGCTGGAATGTGCTCGAGAGCGCGGTGGCGATCCAGATCATCTACATCGCCGTCTACCTCGCGTTCGCGTTCTACGCCACGCGCTGGAATCGCGGAGTGCTGCCCGTCGCCGCGGTGCTCGCGGTGATTCTGGGGATCTTCGCGCTGCTCGCCGGTCCGGCGTGGTTCAATCGCGACAAATCGGGCTTCGCCGCGCCCGACTACCTGAGTGCCGGACTGCTCGGCGTGCTCACGCTGCTGATCCTCCCGGTGCAGATACTGCTCGTCACGTTCGCCATGCGCGGTTTCTCCCAGGGCTGGAACGTGGAGCTCGAGCGCCGCGACCCGGCCGCGGGAACCGGCCTGCGCGCAGAGCACACCGACGCGCCCCCCCAGCCCGCCTGATCGGCGGATTCGCCGATGACGAGGTGCCGCTGCGGCACCGTGGCGTGGCGAGGATCCGCTGCCTGCGCCGCCGGCTCAGACAGCGGGCCGACATACACTTGAGCTGTCGCGTGCGGCGGTGGCGGAACGGTAGACGCGGGGCCCTCAAAAGGCCCTGTCCGAAAGGGTGTGTGGGTTCGAATCCCACCCGCCGCACCTTTTGTCGTGTGTCGGGACATCCCGGACAGGTGTGTCGCCACGTCGTGGACCGCTTCCGGGACCACCCACGGTTGCGCAACATCCGCCAGTCGGGCGGCCATGGGGTCGTGTTGCGCGCGGCACATGCCGAAGGGGAACCATGCGAGCGATTCGCACTCCAACCGCTGCGCTCTCACCACAATGTGTGGCCGACTTCGCAAGCGCAGGGGTTGACCCGCACAGGTGAGTCGGCTGACCTGGGGGCCGAGGTCGCTGCACATGCACGCGTGGTCGGTGTACCTGATCGGGATCGCGGGTCTCACTAGCGCATATATCGCGGCGCATTTCCTCGGGCCTCGCTGGCTCAACAGCGGTCCCGTGTTCAACCTCATCGGCGCCTCGGCGGTGGTCGCGCTCATCGTCGGCGCGCGGCGGAACTCCCCCGATCGGCGCCTGTCCTGGTATCTGCTCGCGCTCGCCCAGACCTTCTTCGTGACCGGAGACGTGCTCGCCTACAACTACCCACGCTTCTTCGGGACGCCCCTGCCCTTCCCGTCGGTCGCCGATGCTTTCTACCTGGCGGTCTATCCGCTGTTGGTGGCGGGCCTGCTCCTGATGATCCGCCAGCGCAGCGAGACCCGCAACTCCGCAGGCCTGATAGACGCGCTGATGTTCACGGTTGCGGCGGCGGCGCTGTCGTGGATCTACCTGATGGCACCCTACGCCCATGACCACACGCTGACGCTGACCACGAAGCTCATCTCGATCGCATACCCCGTCTGCGACATCATGCTGCTCGGCGTCGTTTTGCGCCTGTTCCTGGGGAGCCGCCACCGCGGCGCCTCCTCCGTCTTCCTGGTCAGCGGAACGGCGCTCGTGATGATCACCGACACCATCTACGGATGGAAGCTCCTGCACGGCGGCTACGTGACAGGCGGCCTGCTCGACGCGGGATGGGCCGCCTTCTACGCCCTCCTCGGCGCGGCGGCGCTGCATCCCTCCATGCGCAGACTGACCGAGCCCGCTCCCGATCGCGACAACCGCCTGAGCCGCAATCGCATGGCGCTGCTCACCTGCGCAGCGCTGACGGCGCCGGCCCTGCTGCTGATCCGTGGGTCCTCGCTGGCGACCCTCGACTTCTATGTATTGACCGTGGCGGCGGTGATCCTGTTCGGCCTGGTGCTTCTGCGCATGATGGGACTCGTTCATCGCAACGAGGAGGCAGCCCGCCGCGAGACCGCGCTTCGCCTGAGCGGCGAGGGCCTCGTGGCAGCCGCCACGCGGGAGGACATCTACCTCACGGCGCTGCAGGCCGCCGGGTCGCTGGCCGGTGCGGAGGCGACCGCGCTCATGTACATCACCACCGACAGCCCGAACCGGCTGGCCGCGGTCGCCAGCAGCGATGGAGACCCGGCGGGCCGGGTCCCGCTACGCCTGGATGAGCTTCCCGCCGCGGCGCGCTCAGAGCTGCAGGAGCGCCGCGCGGTCACCCTGGAGCATCTGGGACAGAGCGAGTGCCTCGCGCCACTGTTCATCCGCACGGAGCTCATCGGCCTCCTGTCGGTCCTCTGTCCAAAGCCGCTGAAACGCGCCGCGGAGCTGTCGCTGGCTGCGCTCGCCAGCGAGGTGGCGCTCGCGCTGCAGAGCGCCGCGCTGACCGAACGGATCCTCTACCAACGCTCGGAGGCGCGCCTCAGCTCGCTCGTCAGGAACGCATCCGACGTGATCTGCATCGTGGGCGAGGATGCTTCCATCCGCTACCTGAGCCCGTCGGTGGAGCGGATGTTCGGATACGCGCCGGACACCCTCGCGGACGGCCGTCTGACCGACATCGTGCACCCCGACGAGCGCACGCGGGTGCTCGCATTCATCGCGGCGACGGCTGTGCAACCCGTCGACGACCCCCATGACGCAGAGTTCCGCGTGCGTCACGCGGAGCTCGGCTGGCGCGACGTCGAGGCTCTCGCCACGAACCTGCTCGCGAACGAGGCCATCAGCGGCATCGTGCTCAACATCCGCGACGTCACCGAGCGCAAGGCGTTCGAGGCCGAGCTCGAGCATCAGGCGTTTCACGACACGCTCACCGGCCTGCCGAACCGCGCGCTGTTCCGCAACCGCGTCGAGCACGCGCTGGCCGGAGGGCTTCGCGGCGGCATGACCGTCGCCGTGCTGTCCCTCGACATCGACAACTTCAAGGACGTCAACGACAGCCTCGGCCACGTCGCCGGCGACGAGGTGCTGCAGGAGGTCGCCCGCCGGCTCGACGGCTGCATGCGGCCGGTCGATACCGCCGCACGGCTCGACGGAGACGAGTTCGCCGTCCTGATCCAGAGCTCCGAGGGCGAGGAGCACGCGATCGAGATCGCCCATCGGGTGATGACCGCGCTCGCGCCCCCACTCGCCCTGGGCGAGAAGCAGATCACGATCGCGACGAGCATCGGCGTGGCCCTGGGTGGCGGGGAGGCATCGGCGAATCGGAATGCGAACGAGCTGCTGCATGACGCGCACGCAGCCATGTACACGGCCAAGCAGGCTGGCAGGGGGGGCTATCAGGTCTTCCAGCCCGAGATGCATTCCCAGGCGCTCGTCCGGCTCGAGCTCAAGGCCGATCTTCAGCGGGCGATGAAGGCTCACGAGTTCACGCTGCGCTACCAGCCGATCATGGACCTCCGCCGCGGCGACGTCGCGGGCAGCGAGGCGCTCGCGCGGTGGGAGCACCCGACGCGCGGCACGGTGTCCCCGGCGGAGTTCATACCCCTGCTCGAGGAGACCGGGCTGATCGTCTCGTTCGGCAATCGCATCCTCACGGAAGCCTGCGAGCAGGCCGTGCTGCTTCAACAGGAATGCCCTCGCGAGCCGCCGTTGATGATCGCCGTGAACGTGTCCGTCTTCCAGCTGCGCCGCCCCGAGTTCATCGATGAGGTTCGCAGTGTGCTGGCCGAGACGGACATCGACCCGCGCAGCCTCGTCCTCGAGCTGACCGAGAGCATGATGATCCAGGACATGGACCTGAGCATCCGGCGCATGAGCGCCCTGCGGTCACTCGGCGTGAGGCTCGCCATCGACGACTTCGGGACGGGCTATTCATCTCTCACCTACCTGCGCCGGCTCCCCGTCGACATCCTGAAGATCGACCGCTCATTCGTGGCCGATCCCAGCCAGGAGGCGACGCTTCTGATCGCGGCGATCGTGCAACTGGCACGCATCTTCAAGCTTCAGGTGGTCCTCGAGGGCATCGAGAACGCATCACACCTGGAGCGAGTCGAGGACATGCGCTGCGACTTCGGTCAGGGCTTTCACTTCGCCAAGCCCCTCGCCGCCGCCGACATGATGGCGGTCGCCGCCCGCCAGTCACAGGCGGGCACCCCAGCTGGCGCGCTGGCCCCGGCTGCCATCGCCGAGCTGCCCGAGGCATCGATACCGCGCTAGGCGCGATCCCCCTAAGGTCCCTCGACCAGTTCGAACAGGGGCTCCGCCAACGCCGGCGCCGCCACGAGGATTCCCCACGGCAGATTCTCGAACACTCCCAGCTCCAGCACCTCAAGGCCCGCCCGTTCGCATATCAGCGCCCCGGCCGCGATGTCCCATTGCTTGACCGAGCGCTCGAAATAGGCGTCATAGCGTCCCGCCGCCGTCCAGCACAGATCCAGGGCAGCGCTGCCGAAGCGGCGAATGTCGCGCACGCGTGGGGCCAACCGCGCGAGCACCTTCGCCTGCGCCTCGCGCACGTTCGCGTCATAGGCCAGCCCGGTGGCCACCATCGCGCCCGCCAGACCCCAGCTCCCGGGCGTCGCCGGCGCAAGCGCCTCACGAGCTCCGCCCGGGGCGGCCGCGGCCCTCGGCCCGGCCGGTCCCCTCCCCACAGCTCCATCCAGCTCGACCGAGCCCTCGGGACCCTCAAGCACGGGCCGGCCGTCCCTGGTCGCGGTGAACAGCTCGTCGCGGTTCGGGTCATACACGGCGCCCGCGATCGTGCCCTCGTCGTCGCGCACCGCCACGCTCACGCACCACTGCGGTATTCCGAACAGGAAGTTGACGGTGCCGTCGAGCGGATCCACCACCCAGCGCAGACCGCTGGCTCCCTCCGCCGCGCCCCCCTCCTCTGCCAGGAATCCATCCTCGGGCCTTCTGCTCGAGAGCAGCTCGAGGATGGCCCGCTCGGCGGACAGGTCGGCCTCGCTGACGAGATCGGTGGGCGTGCTCTTGCTGGCCACGTCTCGCTCAAGGCCGTGGCGGGAGCGCTCCAGCAACAGCCCGCCCGCCATCCTGGCCGCGTCGACCGCCACCTCGAGCAGCTCGCCGCTGCGCGCAGATGATCCGCTCACGAGAAACCGGGGGGCCGGCTATCGGTGGAGGGGCGCTCGGCCTCGAGCTGGGCTGCCAGCAAAAACAGGGTCGCCTCGTCGTTGGGCCTCCCCACGAGCTGCACGGCACGCGGCAGCCCGTCCGGCGCGAATCCGGCGGGCAGCGAGCAGGCCGGCTGACCGGTGAGGTTCCAGCACGCCAGGTAGGGGACGGTGGCCGTCGCAACGATGCTCGTCCACAGCCAGCCCCTGCCCTCGCAGGCCCCGAGCCTCGGCGCTGGCGCAGGCGTGACCGGCGTCAGCAGCACGTCGTGCTCGCCCAGCGTCTCGTTCAGCCGCGCCGCGTAGCCGGCCTCGCGCCCGCGCGCCCACGCGACCGCGCTCGGCGGGAGCAGGCCGCCGACACGGGCGATCGCGCGCATCCGCCGTTCCAGGCGATCGGGATGCGCCAGCTCGGCCGCTTCCTCGTGGCGGCTGCGCAGATAGCGGACCGTGAATTCCGGCGGGGGCGCGAGCGGACCGTGGTCCAGCTCCCGCTCGTTCACCTCGTGGCCGAGCTTGCGCAGTAGCATCACCGTATCTGCCAGCGCGGAGCGGTTGTCGGGGTGCAGGCGCGTCAGCGGCGAGGGCGGCAGCCTGCTCGCCACTGCGATGCGCAGTGGCCGGGGCGCGGGAGCGCGAACCGCTCCGCCCGCGCGCGGAGCAGCCGCTTGGAGGAACGCGCTGGATGGCAGCAACGGCGCGCCGGCGTCCGGCTCCCCCGCGGCGATTGCGTCGAGGAAGAGGGCGCTGTCGCGCACCGACCGCGTCAGCACCCCGTTCACCGACAGGCCCAGCCACGCGTCGTCTCTCGGCGCCAGCGGCACCCGCCCGCGCTGGCACTTCAGCCCGAACAGGCCGCAGTAGGCCGCCGGAGTGCGAATCGAGCCTCCCGCGTCCGAACCCAACCCCGCGCCCACCAGGCCCGCGGCCACCGCCGCGGCGCTGCCGCCGCTTGAGCCGCCCGGTGTGCGCTCGAGCGACCACGGGTTGCGTGTCACTCCCCATGTGGGCGACTCCGTCCACGGAAACGCGCACAGCTCCGGCACGTTGGTCTTGCCGATCACCACCGCACCCGCCGCCCGCGTCCGGCGCACGATCTCGGCGTCCCTGACGGCGGGCTCCCCGTAGGCGTTCGTGCCGACAGCGGTCACCTCGCCGGCGACGTCCATGTCGTCCTTCACCGCGATCGGCACGCCCAGCAATGGCCGCTCGCCTCCGGCTCGCCGGCGAGCGTCAGCCTGGTCGGCTTCGATCCGTGCACGCTCGGCAAGCACCACGCGAAAGGCGTTCAGCAGCGGGTCGAAGCGTGCAATCCTCTGCAGATAGAGCTCGACCAACTCACGGGAGGAGATCTCGCCCGCGGCGATCAGCTCCGCTTGGCGGCCGATCCCGGCGAAAGCGAGGTCGCTGGCGTCCATCTGACGGGCAATCTATTCAACGGGGCATTCCAACCCATTCGGCGCCGCCGGCGATCCGCCGCGATCGGCTCTAGCCTGCTTGCGCAGGAGGCAGAGCGCCTCGAGCGCTTATCTTCAACGAGGGGGAGCAAATCGTGTCCTATCCAGTCATATTCCAGGCCGACTACGCAGAGTCGCGCAGTCGCCTCACCGCCTTCTTCAGGCTCATCCTCGCGATTCCGGTCGCGATCGTCCTCTACATCTACGCGATCGTGGCCTGCTTCGCGATCCTGTTCGCGTGGTTTGCCATCGTCTTCACCGGCCGCTACCCACGTGGCCTGTACGACTTCGTGGCGGGCTACCTGCGCTTCCTCACCCGCGTCACCGCCTATGCGGCCCTTCTATGCGACCCCTACCCGCCGTTCAACGGCGCGCCCGATGACTCCTACCCGGTGCGCCTGCAGTTCGCCGGGCCGCTCGAGCACTACAGCCGTGCGAAGACCTTCTTCCGCCTGATCCTCGCGATCCCCGTGCTGTTCGTGCGCTACGTGATGGGGCTTTTGCTCGAGATCGGCGCGTTCGGCGCATGGGTGGTGATCGTGTTCACCGGGAAGATGCCGCGCGGCCTGTTCGACCTGATGGTGCTCGCCAACTCCTACACGGCGCGCAGCGACGCCTACCTGCTGCTGCTGACCGAGACCTACCCGCCGTTCCAGGACGAGCAGACCCGGGCCGCCGGGACCGCTACCCCGCCGGCGCCTCCCGGGTACCCGTCGGTCTCCTGACGCCCCCACGGCGCCGGCAACTGTGGTGACCGGCGCCGCAAACGCTGGCGCAGGAGCGCGCGAATGCGTCTCCCAACGGGAGCTAGACCGGCGTGACCGGGTTGCGCTTGTCCGGCCAGTCCCTGCGCTTGCCCTCGGCATGGGCGAACCGGCGGACGAGCTCTGAGCGCAGCTCACCGGGCTCGACCACGGCATCGATCACGAGCTCTGAGGCGAGATGCAGGACGTCGATGTCCTCGGCGTACTCCCGCCGCAGCTCCTCGGTCCGGCGGGCGCGCTCGGCCTCGTCCTCGATCGCCTGCAGCTGGTTGTAGTAGACGGCGTTGATGGCCGCCTGCGGGCCCATCACGGCTATCTGAGCGCCGGGCAGCGCCAGGCAGCAGTCCGGGTCGAACGCCGGTCCCGCCATCGCATACAGCCCAGCCCCGTAGGCCTTGCGCACGATCACCGAGATCTTCGGCACGGTCGCCTCGCTGACCGCGCTGATCATCTTCGCGCCGTGCCTGATGATGCCGTCGCGCTCGACCTGCGTGCCGATCATGAAGCCCGGCACATCGGCCAGAAACAGAAGCGGGACGTTGAACGCGTTGCACGTCCAGATGAACCGGGCGGCCTTGTCGGCCGAATCGGAGAACAGCACTCCCCCCTTGTGCTTGGGCTGGCTTGCCACGATACCCACAGCCCGTCCTTCCAGGCTCGCGTAGCCCACGAGGATCTCCTTTGCCCAGCGCGGGTGGATCTCAAGCAGCGAGTCCTCGTCGATCAGCGCATCGATCAGCGTTGCCATGTCGAACGGCTTGTTCTCATCCGCCGGGATCAGGTCGGCGATGGCCCTGCCGTCGCTAGGCGCACGCGGGGCAGCGGGCACGCGCGGCGGCGGGTCCTCTTCCCAGTTGCGCGGCAGATAGGAGAGATAGCGCCGCGCCGTTGCGATCCCCTGCTCGTCGCTCTTCACCAGTTGGTGCCCGCACCCTGACACCCCGGTGTGCATCCGCGCACCACCCATCTCCTCGAGGCTCACCTTCTCCCCGATCACCATCTCCGCCATCCGCGGCGAGCCCAGATACATCGAGGCGTTCCCCTCGCGCATGATCACCAGGTCGCAGAACGCCGGTATGTAGGCGCCTCCCGCAGCGCTCGGCCCGAACAGCACGCATACCTGCGGCACCACTCCCGACAGCTTCACCTGGTTGTGGAAGATCCTGCCGGCGCCGCGCCTGCCCGGGAACATCTGGACCTGTTCGGTGATCCGGGCTCCGGCCGAGTCGACCAGGTAGACCATCGGGATGAGGAGCTCGAGCGCGCGCTCCTGGATGCGCAGGATCTTCTCGACCGTCCTCGCGCCCCACGAGCCGGCCTTGACCGTCGGATCGTTCGCCATCAGCGCGATCGGCCGGCCTTCGCTCGTCCCCACTCCGGTCACGACGCCGTCGGCGCCCAGGCCGTCCTGCACCCAGTTGGCCAGCAGCGCCTCCTCGGCGAAACTCCCGTCGTCGAGCAACAGCGCCACGCGCTCGCGCACCGCCAGCTTGCCCTGCTCGCGGGCCTTCTGGCGGTGGTGCTCTGGGCCGCCGGCCAGCGCGCGCTCGCCCGCGTCACGCAGAGAGCTCATTGCTCGAGCCTTCGCCGGGAGCGCTGGCGCTCGCGCTCATCACGGTGTCGGCGACGGGCGCTCAGATGGTGTTCGACCGACTCCAGATCCGGCGCCGGACCGAACAGCCGCCAGGCATTTCGCAGGAGCGGCAGCAGCGTCAGCAGGATCACCCAGATCGGCCAGAAGCTGCCGCTGGCCCCGTCGGCCACCCAGACTGCGACGCAGACCGCGCTCACGCCCACACCGCCACCGCCCTCCTGCAGCAGCCGCCTGCGCAGATGGGCCCGGCGCGAGCGAAGCGCGCGCTGCAGGGTCGCGGGACTCATCGGCAGGTCCGCCTTCAGAGCGTCCAGCTCGCCCCGCGTGGAGGCCCTGTATGCGCGCCCCACGCGCTCCTCGAACTCCTCGTCTGTGAGTCTCCCCGCCACCACGTGCTCGCGCAGCTCATCAGCGAGCTGCTCACGGTCGGCGTCGGCCACGCGCAGGCTGGAGGAGTCGCTCATTGCACAGAGGATATGTGCCTGCGCGCACATCAGCGGTAGCCTCCCCCGCGTGTCCTCTGACGAGGTCTTTGATCTTCCGGCGGCCGCCCTGCGCGCCGACGGCGCCGAGTTGGCGATGTCAATCGAGCTGCTGGCCTCCCGGCTCGAGCAGGCGCTCCCCCAGATCACCCTCGTCGAGCGCCGCAAGGTCGGCGGCTTTCGCTCCAAGCGCCGGGAGGTGCAGCGGATCGCGGTGAGCCTCGGCGAGGAGCAGTTGGAGCTCCGTCGCGCCGACGCGGGGGTTCACTGCACGCTGCATAAGGTAGTGCGCGGCATCACCCTGAGCCGCCAGGAGCTGTCCATGGCCGATTGGATCGACGAGCTCAACGACGCCGTGGCCCGCAGCGCTGAGGTCTCAGAGAAGGACCGGCTCGCGCTCGGAAAGCTGCTCTCGTGAGCCCGCTCTTTCATCGTCGCTCGGAGGAGGAGAAGGCCGCCGAGCAGGCCGCCGCGAAGGCGCGCGCCGAGGACGATGAGCGCTCGCAGGAGCGGGCCGCCGGGTCGCTTGCCCAGATCGAACAGGGACACATCCCCCTGGCCGCCTCAGAGCGCCTGGCGCAGCTCAGCCAGACCGGCGCGGCACGCGCGCCGTTCAGCAGCGACCTGGCGGTCAGCGAATGGAGCGCGCTTGCGCGACTCGGGGTCACGCCGATCACCCAGGTGATGGGCTCCTCCGTCTACCACGTCGGCTGGCAGCCCGTCTACTACAACGTCCCGACCGAGGTGCGGGTGCTTTCTGAGGCATACAACGAGAGCCGCCGGCTCGCACTCGGCCGGCTGCTCGAGGAGGCCGAAGCGTGCGCTGCCGATGCCGTGGTCGCGGTGCGTATCGACCAGGGCGCGCATGACTGGGCGGCCGGCGCCGTGGAGTTCATCGCCCTCGGCACCGCGGTGCGCCTGCCCGAAGAGCTTCGCCACAAGGGCGCAGGAGCGCTGCTCAGCGATCTCTCAGGCCAGGAGTTCGCCCTGCTCTGCAACGCCGGCGTGCGCCCGGTGGGAATCGCCGCCCACACCAGCGTGCACTACATCCCCGCATCGCCCCAGACACAGCAGGCACAGAGCTCCTTCGCAGGCGCCTTTGGCGGCCCCGGTGGCTCGTGGGCCAACCAGGAGCTCGTCGACTTCAGCCAGGGCGTCTATGAAGCGCGTGAGAAGGCCATGTACTTCGTGGCCGAGCAGGTCCGCGCGCTGTCAGGGGATGGCGTGATCGGCGTCGAGATCTCACAGCACAGCCGCACCCACGCGGTTCGCCGCGGCATGTACGAGAGCCGCGACCTCGAGGTGACCTTTCACGTGATGGGCACCGTCATCCGCGAGGACCCCTCACTCACCTCGCAGGCGGCTCAGCGACCACCGCTTCAGATCGTCTCACTCCGGTGAGCCCCGGCCAAGCGAAAAAGGACCCAAGACATGGCATATGACCCAACCAGCACCGAGGGCGTACCGGAGGCGGGCACCGCCCGCCTCCAGCAGAACCGCTCGGGCCTGTTCACCAGCGACCTGTCCGTCAACGAGTTCCTGCTCGTCCGCCAGGCCGGCTTTCAGCCGCTCGGGCTCGTCATCGGCAGCTCGATCTACCACATCGGCTACCAGCAGGCCCAGTGGAAGAAGAGCCAGGAGATGAACGTGCTCTCCCAGGCAATGTATGAGGCGCGCGAGCTCGCGATGACCCGCATGGAGGAGGAGGCTGAGCAGCTCGGAGCCGACGGCATCGTCGGGGTACGGCTGACGATCGGCCGCTACGACTGGGGCGAGAGCATGGCTGAGTTCATCGCCATGGGCACGGCCGTCAAGCACCGCGCCGGCGAGCTCCACCGAGCCCCATCCGGGCGTCCCTTCACGAGCGATCTCTCCGGTCAGGAGTTCTGGACGCTCTTGCAGACCGGCCATCGCCCGGTGGGAATGGTGATGGGCTCGTGCGTCTACCACGTCGCCCACCAGAGCTGGCGCCAGTCGATCGGCAACACCGGGCGCAACGTCGAGCTTCCGAACTTCACCCAGGCGCTCTACGACGCGCGCGAGCTCGCGATGGAGCGCATGCAGGCGGAGGCGCTGCAGACCAAGGCCGAGGGCATCGTCGGCGTGCATATCGAAGAGAAGTCCCACGGCTGGGGCAGCCATGTGATCGAGTTCTTTGCCATCGGCACGGCGATCATCCCAACCGAGGGGATCGAGGATCACGTCATCCCCGCCCCACAGACCGTGCTCGATCTCAGCTGAGCCATCGCCCGCCCACCCCAACCTGTGCGCCGATGTACCGTTCCTGGTATCCGCCGCCGGCCATCACCCACCGTCAGGAGTCCGAGATGAGCACCGTCGTCACCGAGAATCGCGGAGCGGTCCGCCACATCGTCATGAACCGCCCCGGCAAACGCAACGCGATGAACGACGAGCTGATCGCCGGCCTGGGGAGCGCGCTGCATGCGGCCGCGCACGACCCCTCGGTGCTGTGCGTGGTGGTTCGCGGCGAGGGCGCCATGTTCTCCTCGGGCATGGACTTCAGCTCGCTGGGCGCGCTCGCGGGAGAACCCGGGCGGTTGCGGGAGTTCCGCACGGGCGTTCTGGCTGCCTGGAACCTGTGCGAGGAGATGACCAAGCCCACCATCGCCCAGATTCACGGCGCCTGCATAGTCGGCGCGATGGAGCTGGCGCTCGCCTGCGACCTGCGCACGATGGCCGCCGACGCCGTGATCGGCCTGGTGGAGACGCGCGTGGGGCTGATCCCGGACGTGG
>Ga0302325_10018637_pt1 | contig 14621 bp, 12 predicted proteins | sample Palsa_T0_2_FD_201948 | JGI IMG/M metagenome (GOLD analysis project Ga0302325, IMG submission 201948) | Peat permafrost microbial communities from Stordalen Mire near Abisko, Sweden - Palsa_T0_2 | ecosystem: Environmental > Terrestrial > Soil > Palsa > Peat permafrost | place: Sweden: Abisko... | reverse complement strand
GTAGGGAATCGCGTTGATCACCTGCCCGGCGACGGCGTACTGCTCGGCGCTCATCCGGCTCTTGTCATCCGGGTGCTTGACCAGCTCGACCGCGATCCGGATGCCCGGGTGGCCGGTGACCGCGACCGTCCACAGCGGCGGGTGCGGGTCGTCCAGGTGCGAGATCTCCACGTACCAGTGAATGGACATGGTCAGCCGGCGGCGGCCGCCGACGATCCCGTGCCAGCACCAGGCGAGGTGGCTGACGGTGCCGGCCCGGACGATCCCCGCGGGCAGCTCGATGTCACGGGGGGCGGGGTGCAGCACGTGATCGGTCTCGACCCGCTCGAGGCTGAGGCCGAGGCGGCAGGCGACGGCCGCCAGCGTCTCCGCGTACATGCCGTTCAGCGCGGCCGACGGCTCCCAGGCCGGGTCGTTGGGGTCGCAGGCGGCCGGGTCGACGCCGAACCCGAGCGTGCCGAACAGGTAGTCCGGGTCGCGCACCTCGCTCGCGTCGGCCGACTCGGTGATCTGGATGTGGTCGACCGACGCGCAGACGCCGGTGGCCACGGTGGCGATCTGCTCGGCGATGAAGCCGGGGTTGAGGCCGGCCCCGAGCAGGGTGGCGCCGCCCGCCGCGCAGGCCGCCCGCAGCCGTTCGGTCCGCGCCCGCGGCCAGTAGGCCGGGTGGCTGTAGCCGTTGATCGTGATGAGGTTCTTGCCCGAGGCGAGGATCCGGGCGAGCTCCTCGTCGTGGCTGCCGTACGGGCCGATCCGCCCCGCGTGCACCACGACGTCGGCGTCGAGGGCCAGGATCTCCGCAACGTCGCTGGTGGCGAGCACCCCGGTCGGCGGGCGGCCCGCGAGCTCGCCCGCGTCGCGGCCCGCCTTGCCGTCGCTGTAGACGTACACGCCCGCCAGCTCGACGCCGGGGTGGTCGATGATCGTCCGCAGCACGGCCTTGCCCATGGCGCCAGTCGCCCACTGAACGACGCGGTAGGCCACCTCAGCCCAGCCTCTCCACTACGAGCGCCATCGAGACGCCGAGGGCAGCCGGGATGACGAGCAGCCCGTGCCGGCCGCCGCCGCGGCCGAGCTGCTCGAGCGCGTTGGCGAGCAGGATGCCGCCGCTGGCGCCGAGCGGGTGCCCGACCGCGACGGCGCCGCCGTGCACGTTGACCCGTTCCGGGTCGAGGCCGAGCTCCCTGGTCAGCAGCAGCGGCGTCACCGCGAAGGACTCGTTGAACTCGGCCACGTCGACGTCGGCGGCGGTGATGCCCGCCCGCTCAAGCGCCAGCCTGGCCGCGGCGACGGTGCCGTCGAGGCCGGGCGAGCGCACCGCGGTGTGCGCCCAGCTCGCGATCCGGCCGGCCGGATCGCGCCCGAGCGCCGACCGCGCCGCCTGCGAGCCGATGACCGCGGCCGACGCGCCGTCGCACAGCTGCGGCGCGGTCGCCACGGTATGCAGGCCCGCGGGCGGGCGGGTGAAGCCGGGGAACCGGCGCTCGACCCGCGACCAGAGCGGGTCGTCGCCGAATAGCGGCGGCAGCGCGGCCAGCGATTCCATGGTCGTGCCCGCCCGGGCGCCCTCGTCCCGGTCGAGCAGCACGACGCCGTCCCGGCGGACCGGCACGACCGACTCCCAGGGCGGGGCGGCGGCGGAGCGCTGATGCGACCGGACCGCCCAGGCGTCAAGCTCCGGACGGGAGAAGCCGTGCCGGGCGGCGGTCAGATCGGCCGACAGGCCGATGGTGACGAAGCCGGTCAGCTCGCCCAGCGGCTCCTCGAGCGCGAACGCGGGCCGGTCGCTGAACATCGGCACCCGTGACATCGACTCGGCCCCGCCCGCCACCACCACGTCGGCCATCCCCGATTTCACCTGTGCGGCCCCCGCCGCCAGCGCGTCCAGGCCCGAGGTGCACATCCGCGACACCATGCCCCCGGGGATGGCGTCGGGCCAGCCCGCGTGCATGACCGCCATCCGCGGCAGGTCGGCTGCCTGCTCCCCGTACACGGTGCTCACGCCCGCGATCACGTCTTGCACCGCGTCGGCGTCGACGCCGCGGGCGCTGAGCTCGCTCAGCAGCCCGGCGAAGAGCTCGTAGGCGGGCACCGCGGCCAGCGTGCCGCCGTCTTTCCTGACCCGGCCCCGGGGGGTGCGGACCGCCTCGTAGACGAACGCCTCTCTCACGCGGTGCCTCCAGCTCACGACATCATGGCGCGGCCCACATTACTCCAACAAACAGAGTTACTTCAATGGCGCGGTCGTGCCGGGCGTCGCCCCGGCACGTATCCTGCTACGGTGACCACCGCGGATGGGGCCGGGCCGGGCCCGGCCGGGCGCAGCGAGCCCGTCCCCAACGCCCTCGCCCGGGGTTTCGGCGTGCTGGGCGATGAATGGTCGCTGTTCCTGCTGCGGCTGGCGGTGCAGGGCCTCACCCGCTACTCCGAGTTCCGGGCGGCGCTGCCGATCTCGCACGCGGTCCTGTCCAGCCGGCTGGACACGCTCGTGCGCGAGGAGCTGATCGAGAAGCGGGTTTACCAGCGGAACCCGATCCGGTCGGAGTACGTGCTGACCGAACGGGGCCGGTCGACCTGGCCGATCCTGGTCTCCATCTGGGGCTGGGAGCGGGCCCAGGTGCAAGACCACGCCTACGCCACCCCGCCGTTGCACCACAAGCGGTGCGGACAGGACTTCCTGCCGCTGCTCACCTGCGCGCACTGCCACGAGCCGGCCGGGCCGCGGGACCTGCGGCCGGCCTGGGGGCCGTCCGGCGGGTGGCGCGAGTCGGTGCCGGAGACCACGACCCGCCGCCGGTCGAGTTCCCGCGGCGCGGTCGAGCACAGCTTCTACCCCGACACGATGGCGGTGTTCGGCAACCGCTGGTCCTCGGCCCTGGTCGGGGCGGCGTTCCTCGGCGTCCGGCGGTTCACCGATTTCCAGACGCTGCTGGCGGTGCCGCCGACCCTGCTGTCTGAACGGCTCAGCGCGCTGTGCGCGCGCGACATCCTCGAGCAGGCGCAGACCGCGGCCAGGCCCGACTGGGCCGAGTACCGGCTGACCGAGAAGGGCCTGGCCTTCTTCCCGGTCATCGACACGGTGATCGAGTGGTCGGAACGCTGGTTCGGGTCGGCGCGGGGGCCGGCCGTCAGCATCGTGCACCGGGTCTGCGGCGGCGCCTTCCACGGCGTCCTCGCCTGCGACCGGTGCCGGGTCGCGCTCTCGGCGGCCGACATCGAGATCGGGTCCGAGGAGCGCTAGCCGACGGCGCGGCCGCGGCCGTCCCACCACGGGGCGCGGAGCTCCCGCTTGAGCACCTTGCCGGACGGGTTGCGGGGCAGCGCGTCGGTGAACTGGACCGCCGTCGGGCACTTGTAGTGGGCGAGCCGCGCGCGGGTAAAGGCGATCAGCTCGTCCGCGCTGACCGACTGGCCCGCCTTGGTGACGACGACCGCGAGCGGGGTCTCGCCCCAGCGGTCGGACGGGATGCCGATGACCGCGGTCTCCTGCACGGCCGGGTGCGCCATGATCGCGTTCTCGACCTCGGCCGGGTAGATGTTCTCGCCGCCGGACATGAGCAGGTCCTTGATGCGGTCCATGATGAAGACGTAGCCGTCATCGTCCAGGTAGCCGGCGTCGCCGGTCTTGAACCAGCCGCCCGGCCAGAACGCCTCGGCCGTCTCCTTCGGCCGCCGCCAGTAGGCCGTGGTCACCGACGGGCCGCGGGTGCAGATCTCGCCGACCGCCCCGGCCGGCTGGCCGGCGCCGGTGTCGGGGTCGATGATCGTGATCTCGATGCCCGGCAGCGGGCGCCCGGCCGACCGCAGCTTGCTGCCAGGGCCGGCCACGTGGTCCGAGGCCGGAAGTATCGTCGTGCAGCCGATCGTCTCGGTCAGCCCGTAACTCTGCGCCAGGTCCGCGCCGAACACCTGCTGGGCCCGGAGCATCACCGTCTCCGAGATCGGCGAGCCGCCGTAGACCAGGCAGCGCACGCTCGAGTAGTCCGCGCTCGACGCCTCCGGGCTGGTGATGAAGAGCTGGATCAGCGTCGGCACCATCACCACGTGCGTCGCCCGGTGGCTGGTCATCAGCGCCAGCAGGCTGGCCGGGGTCACCTCGGTGAACTGGACGATCCGGCCGCCCGCGTTGAGCGAGATCAGCGACCAGCCGCCCGCGGCGATGTGGTAGTAGGGCGTCGGCACCAGGCTGACCATGTCCGGCGTGGGCCCGAACTGGGCGCCGAACGCCTGCACCGCCCACAGCATCCCCTCGACCGTGGTCGTCACGCCCTTCGGGTGGCCGGTCGTGCCCGAGGAGTACATCAGCGTCAGCAGCCCGGCGCCGTCCGCATCCCGCCCGGGGTCGGTCGCGGCCGGACCGGGCAGCCACTCCTCCAGCGCCTCCCAGCCGTCCCGCCGGGCCGGCCGGCCCGCTTGCGAGAACACCAGCCGACGGCCGCCGTACTCGGTGGGGACCAGATCGGCCAGGTGCTCCTCGGCCAGCACGACGGCCGGCTCGGCGTCGGCCAGGATCCACTCGATCTCCCCCGCCGCCAGCCGGAAGTTGAGCGGCACGATGACCAGGCCGGCCTTGGCCGCGCCGAAGAACAGCTCCCAGTACTCGGTGGCGTTGCGGGCCAGGTAGGCGACTCGGTCGCCGGGCTGCAGGCCCCAGGCGACCAGGCCGGAGGCGATCCGATCGGACCTGCGGTCGAGCTCGCCGTAGGTGACGTTCCTGCCCTCGCCCACCACCGCCGGAGCGTCGGGGCGCGCCCGCGCGTTGCGGCGGATCATGTCCGCGACCGTGCGCGGCGCCGCCTCGTTCACGCCGCTCCCGTGCGCAGTTCCTCGCGCAGGTCGCGCTTGAGGATCTTGCCGACCGGGTTGCGGGGCAGCTGGCCGCGCAGCTCCAGCCGTTCCGGCAGCTTGAAGGTGGCGATGCCGATCCCGCGCAGGTAGTCCACGATCTCGGCCAGGGTGACCGTGTCGACGCCGGCCCGTGGCACCACGACCGCGCAGGTCCGCTCGCCCAGCACCTCGTCCGGGTACCCGACCACGGCCACGTCGGCCACCTTGGGATGACCGGAGATCAGGGTCTCGATCTCGGCCGCCGAGATCTTCATGCCGCCGCGGATGACCATGTCCTTGGACCGGTCGACGTAGTGCAGGTACTCCAGCTCGTCGCCGACGATCTCGAGGATGTCGCCCGTCTTCAGGAAGCCGTCGGGCTCGAACGGGTCGGGGACTCCGCTCGCGGGCAGGTAGCCGGGGAACACGGCCGGCCCCTTGATCTGCAGCTCTCCCGGCACCCCGGCCTCGGTGATCTCCTGGCCGGTCAGCTGGTCCACGATCCGGACCTGGGTCCAGCGCGCGATCGAGAAGGACCAGTCGCGGCCCGGGGCCGAGTAGCGCGGGAAGTACAGCGCCCGCACCGACGGGTCGGGGATGTCCTTGGGCGTGCCGAGCAGCGAGATGCCCTCGTTGGAGCCGTAGAAGTTCAGGATCTCGAGCCCGAACTTGTCGTGCCAGCCCTGCAGCAGGCTGGGCGCCAGCGGGGTGGAGCCGGAGCCGAGCAGCCGCAGTGACGACAGGTCGGTCTGCGCCAGCAGCGATTCGTCGTGCAGCAGGGCGGTGAGCAGGGCGGGCGGGGCGACCGTGTAAGTGGCGCGGTACTGGCCGATCTGGCGCAGGAACGTGGGCAGGTCGAACGGGTGGTGCTGAACGAGCAGCCCGCCGACCGTCAGCCACGGCAGGAACATGCCGTTGATGCCGGCCATGTTGACCATCGGAAACGGATTGAGGAGCACGTCATCGGCCGTCAGCCCGGGGCCCTCGACGGTGGTGGTGCGCATGGCGAGCCAGTCGTAGTGCGTGCGCTGGACGCCCTTGGGGGTGCTCTCGGTCCCCGAGGTCCAGCAGATCGTCACGCAGTCGTTGGGATCGGGCTGGAACGCCGTCAGGTGCGCGGCCAGCCCGCTTCGGTCGTCGGCGGCGGCGACCCGCGCGTCCAGGCTGACGACATCGGGCGGCAGGTCGGGGCCGAACGCGGCCAGGGTCCGCAGCGACCCGATCTGGGCCCGCAGGTCCGCCATCTCCGCCGCTGCGTGCCAATGGCCGACGCGCCCGGCCGTGATGAACGCCTTGACCGCGGCCACGTTGGACAGGTGGACGAGCTCATAGGAGCGGTACTGGACCGGGAACGGGGTGACGATCGCGCCGATCCGGACGACCGCGAGGAAGGCGACGGCGATCTCGATCGTGTTCGGCAGCTGGACGCCGACCACGTCGCCGGCCCCGACGCCCTCGTCGAGCAGCACCTGGGCCAGCCGGGAGACCTCGTCGTCGAGCTCCGTCCAGCTGAGGGTGCGAACGGGCCCGTCGGTCAGCGTTTCCCGGTTCAGCGGGTCGACGATGGCCGGGATGTCACCGAACTCGGCCACCCGCGCCCGCAGCAGCGCGTCGACCATGTCGTCGTTCCAGTAGCCCTTGTCCCGGTACTCGCGGACTCGCTCAGCCGGATGAAGTCCCACGCTGTCCTCCTGGAAGGGGCGCCAGCGTCGGCGCGGCGCCCATCGCCCGTTTTATCACTCCGTTAGTTGTATTGTCACTACCGCCGGATTCACTCGTAGACGATGTCATCGGGGAACTTGGCGCTGTGCAGCAGCGCGGCCGGGTCGAGGGTCCCGCTCACCCAGGCCTCGGGCCGGGGGCCGACGTCGTGCGCCCAGTCGAACCGCAGTCGGCGCCGCGCGATCAGCCACCGTTCGTCCCGGCGCACGAGGTCGTCGACGATCCGGGTGGCCACCAGCGAGTCGCGGACCACGCCGTCGGTCTTGACCCGGGTCAGGGCGAGCACGTAGTGCTCGGACTTGGCCTGGTCGCCCGCCACCTCGATCAGCACGTTGCTGATCGTGTGGGTGGCGACCAGGCGCGGGTTGACCAGCGCGCGCTCGATCGTGTCGAGGTAGCCCTGGGCCGGGCCGGAGTAGATGCCGCCGTGCTCCTCGGTCGCGCCGGGCGCGTAGCACGATCGCAGCGCGGCGATGTCGCCGCGGTCGATCGCCCGCATGTAGCGGGTCAGCAGCTCGCCGATCTCGCTCTTGTCCAGCAGTGCCTGGACCGACCCGGCGTCGCTCACTGGGGCGCCACCGCGTACGAGGCGGCCAGGCCGAGCAGGTCGCCCGGGAGCGGGCGACCGTCCCCGGGCGGCCCGGGCTGCCGGAAGGTCGCCCCGAGCACCTGTCCGCGCGGGTGCGGCACGAAGTCGACCGCGCAGCCGCTGAAGTCGAGCCGGGCCGGGCCGGCCGGCTCCAGGCCGATGATGCCGGCCCACTGGGCAGTGACCGCCTCCGGGTCGGGCACCCCGACCGTGACCGCGAGGATGTCGTCGATCAGCGCGTCCGGCTGCGGGCCGGGGGTGATGTCATCCCAGAACCAGGCGCTCCGGTCGGCAATCCCGTCGAGCTCGAGCAGGATGCCGACGTCGGCCGGGTGGAGCTGCACGATCGGATGCCCGAGCACCTCCTGGTCGGCCGCCAGTCGCACCCCGGCGTCCAGGGCCCGCTGCTTGCACGCGGGCACGTCGGGCACCTGGACCGACAGGCAGTAGCCGCCCTGGCCGCCCACCCGGGCCAGCCAGCGGTTGAGGTAGGAGCCGGGGCCGAGCGGGCCGACCACCTCGAGGTACTTCTGCTCGCCGACCGGCATGTTCCGGTCGGTCAGGCCGATCGCGGCCAGCTCCGGATCCCCGAATCCCGGCGGCAGCCGCAGCTCGCCCGCCAGCCTGGCGCTCGCCGCGAGGGCGTCTCCGGTGGCGAGGACCAGGTGCCGCAGAACGGCCCAGTTTGGTTCAGCTGGCATGGTGACCTCCGGCTCCGGCGAAACGATCGACCCGACACTACAGTTATCGGAGCGATATGGCCAGAGGCCTGAAAGTCGGTTCTCGGGGCGGTCGGTGACGGATCGAGCCAAGTTTCGCGACTGAAGATTGCGCTTTGGTTACACGCTCTTGACGTGAGTGGCGTCACGTGGGGACTCTGTCAGTTGTAGTGACTTTCTCAGCTGTATCAAACGGCCCGGATGCCGGTGACACGACGGGAGCGATGCCTGTGCTGGTAATCGAGAACGTGACCGTGCGGTTCGGCGGCGTCACCGCCCTGTCGGACTTCAGCGCCCGGGTGCCGGACGGGGAGATCTGCGGATTCATCGGGCCGAACGGGGCGGGCAAGACCACCCTGTTCAACTGCTGCACCCGGGTCGTGCAGCCGGCCGCCGGACGAATCAGCTTCGACGGGCAGGACCTGCTGGCCAAGCCCGTGCACGGCGTCATCCGGTGCGGCGTGGCCCGCACCTTCCAGAACCTGGCGATCTTCCCGACGCTGACCGTCCTCGAGAACACCATGGTCGGCGCCCATTCCCGGGCCCGGGTGAGCTTCGCCCAGGGCCTGATCGGGTGGCCGCCGAGCGTGCGCAGGCAGCGCCGGCTGCGGGCCGAGGCGTACGACATCCTGGAGCAGGTCGGCCTGGCCGACGTCGCCTTCGAGCGAGCCGACAGCCTGCCGTTCGGCACCCAGAAGCGGCTCGAGCTGGCCCGCGCGCTGGCCGCGCGGCCGCGACTGCTGCTGCTGGATGAGCCCGCGGGCGGGCTGACGCACGCCGAGGTGAGCGAGCTCGGCCAGCTCATCCGGCGGGTCTGCGCCGACTTCAAGCTCTCGGCGGTCCTCGTGGAGCACCACATGGGCCTGGTCATGAGCGTGTCGCAGCACATCGTGGCGCTGGACAACGGGTGCAAGATCGCCGACGGCTCGCCCGAGGCGGTCCGCACCGACCCGGCCGTGGTCGACGCCTACCTGGGCCGGGCGTCATGAGCCTGCTGCAGGTCGAGGGCCTGCAGGCCGGCTACGGGCAGGCCGAGGTGCTGCACGGGATCTCGCTGGCAGTCGAACCGGGCGAGGTCGTGGTGATCCTCGGCGCCAACGGGGCCGGCAAGACCACCACCATGCGGGCCGTGGCCGGCCTCATCGGCCGGCGGGGCGCGGTCAGCATCGACGGCGCCGCGCTGCCGCCGCACGACCCGGGCGCGGCCGTCGCGGCCGGGCTGGCGCTGGTGCCGCAGGGCCGCGGCACCTTCACCAAGCTCACCGTGGCCGAGAACCTGCTCGTCGGCGCGACCAGGCGGCGCGACAAGGCCGCGGTCGCCCGTGACATCGAGCGCTGGTACGAGGTCTTCCCGGCCCTGGGCCGCCGCACCGGGCAGGCCGCGGGCACGATGTCGGGCGGCGAGCAGCAGATGCTGGCGATCGCCCGGGCGCTGATGAGCCGCCCCCGGCTGCTGCTGTGCGACGAGCCGAGCCTGGGGCTGGCGCCGCAGATCGTGCGGAGCGTGTTCGACGTGCTGCGGCAGGTCAACGACGACGACGGTACCGCGATGCTGATCGTCGAGCAGAACGCCGAGCTCGCCCTCGACCTGGCCAGCCGGGTCTACCTGCTCGAGGTCGGCCGGGTGGTCAGCTCGGGCGCCGCCGCCGAGCTGCGGGACAGCGACACCATCCGCCGCGCATACCTGGGGTACTGATGGAGATCTTCCTCGACCGGCTGTTCGACGGCATCAGCAACGGCGCCATCTACGCGGCGCTGGCGCTGGCGCTGGTCATGGTCTACCGTGCCACCGGCACGATCAACTTCGCCCAGGGCGAGATGGCCCTGTTCACCACCTACCTGGCCTGGGGCCTGACCACCAGGAACGTCCCGGTGTGGGTGGCCCTGCTGGCGGCCGCGGCGGCCGGGTTCGCGCTTGGCGCGGTCTCCGAGCGGGCGCTGGTGCGGCCGATCGAGAAACGCGGCCTGCTGGCCACGCTCATCGTCCTGCTCGGCCTGTTCTCGGTCCTCAACGCGGCCGACGGCCTGCTCTGGGGCCGGGGCAACCAGTCGATGCCCAGCCTCTTCCCGAACACGCTGCAGTCCTACGTATCGGTCTTCGGCGCTCGCCTGTACTGGGCCAACATCGGCGTCTGGCTGCTGGTGGCGGCGGTCGTGGGGCTGATGTTCGCGCTGTTCAACCGCACTCCGCTCGGCCTCCAGATGCGGGCCACGGCCAACAACCGGGAATCGGCGGCGCTGTCCGGCGTCCCGGTCGGCCGGATCCTGATGCTCGGCTGGGGCCTGTCGGCCGCCATCGGCGCGGTCGCGGGGGTGCTGTTCACGCCGCTGACGCCGGACTCGCTCAGCCTCGGCGAGATGTTCCCGTTGCTGATCTACGCGTCCGCCGCGGCGCTGTTCGGCGGCCTCGACTCCCCGGGCGGCGCGGTCGTGGCCGGGCTGCTCCTCGGCGTGGTCGAGGTGCTGCTGCCGGCCTACGTGCCGGCCGTCGGCGGGCAGCTCCAGGAGGCGATCGCCTTCGTGGCGATCGTGGCCGTGCTGCTGCTGCGTCCGCAGGGACTATTCGGAAGCCGAGAGGTGGAACGGGTATGAGCATGCCGCTGGTCGTGCCGGAGCGGTCCGCCGCCCACCGCGGGCTGCAGGCGGCGGGCATCGTGGCGCTGGGCGCGCTCGCGGTGTGGGCGTCGACCTCCAACCAGTTCGTCCTCGGGCAGCTGACCGTCGCGCTGCTGTACGCGACCGCCATCGCCGGGCTCAACCTGGCCACCGGCTACACCGGGCAGCTGTCGATCGGCCACTCCGCCTTCTTCGGCCTCGGCGCGTACACGACGGGCATCCTGGTCGCCTCGCACAACTGGAACCCGCTGGTCACGCTGATCCCGGCCGCGCTGATTTGCTTCGCCACCGGCCTGCTGGTCGGACTGCCGTCGCTGCGGATCCGCGGCATCAACCTGGCCCTGGTCACGCTGGCCCTGGCGGTCGCGTTCCCCGAGCTCGTCGACCGGTTCCCCAGCTTCACCGGCGGGCAGATCGGCCTCGACATCAGCGTGTTCCAGCTGCTGCCGCCGCACTGGACCGGGATCTCGGTCGCCGACCGGTTCCAGTACTACTACTGGCTCTCGGCCGGGCTGCTCGCGATCGTCCTGGTGCTGTGCGCCACGCTGACCCGCAGCCGGGCCGGCCTGGCGATGCGGGCGGTGCGCGACCGGGAGACCGCCGCCGCCGCCATGGGCGTCAACCTGGCCTGGACCAAGATGGCGACGTTCGGCCTGTCGGGCGCGATCACCGGGGTGGCCGGCGGCATCTTCGCCATCTACCTCGGCTCGCTGTCGGCCGACTCGTCGTTCACCCTGACGCTGTCGATCACGCTCATCACCGGGCTGGTGATCGGCGGGGTGGCGACCACCCTCGGCCCGGTGATCGGCGGTCTGGCGGTCTACTTCGTGCCGTACTGGACCGAGAACCTGCGCCAGGGCGAGGCATCCGAGCTGATCTTCGGCGTCGTCCTGATCGCCCTCATGTTCGTCATGCCCGAGGGGCTGATGGGGCTGGCGATCCGGCTGTCCCGCCGCGTCCTCCGGATCGAACCGCAGCCCCCCGCCCGTCCGGACGGCCGGACGGGCCCGCCCCCACCCAATGGCACCGACCACCCGGCGGCACGCGACAGCGGGCCGGCCGCAGCACCCGATCACCGACAGGAGCGGAACACCGCATGAAACGACGTCAACTCGGCTTGATCGCCGCGGCAGTCACCGCAGGCGCACTACTCGCGGCCTGCAGTTCCGGCGGAACCAGCAGCGCCGGCGGCGGCACCGCCAGCGGCAGCAGCAGCGGCGGGTCCGGGTCCAGCCCGGCCGCCTCCGCCACCCCGGCCGGCTTCTACTCGATGAGCACGGCCGACTGCACTGACCCGGCTCAGGCCACCAAGAAGATCACGGGAACGCTGACGCTGGGCTGGTCCGGACCGTTCTCCGGTCCGATCTCGCCGTTCGCGGACGCGGTCGTCCAGGGGGCCAGGGACCGGTTCGCGCTGCAGAACCAGGCGGGCGGGGTCGGCGGGGTGAAGCTCGCCATCGCCACCAAGGACGACCAGTTCAACCCGGCCCAGACCAAGGCCAACGTGGACGGCTGGATTCAGTCCGGCTCGGTCCAGGCCGTCACCGAGTTCGGCTCCGGCCCGCTCGCGGCGGTGGCGGCCGACCAGAACCTGGCCTGCCTGCCCAATTTGTTCGTCAACGCCACCGACGACACCTACCGCGACATCTCCAAGTACCCGTGGACGACCGAGTTCCTCCCCTCCAACACGGTCGAGGAGGCGGCCGAGGTCAAGGTCATCGAGGCTGAGTTCCCCGGCGCCAGCACCATCACGGTGGCGGTGGCGGAAGACTCGACCGGATCGGGCCAGTCCTACCTGGACGGCCTGCAGGACGCGGTCAAGGGCACCAACGTGACGATCAAGAAGGTCGTGAGCTTCGGCACCGACCCGAACGCGACCGCGATCAGCCTGCAGCAGACGGGGGCCGACGTCGTCTTCGGCGCGCTTGTGGTCCCCGAGTGCCTGCAGCTCACCGAGGCGATGGCCAAGATCGGCTACTCGCCCAAGCTCACCGTCCAAGCCTCCAACTGCGGCAGCGCATCGCTGATGTTCGCTCCCGCGGGCACCGCCGCCAACGGGCAGAAGCTGGTCTTCTGGGAGAAGGACCCGGGCAACCCGGTCTACGCCAAGGACCCCGGGTACCAGGCCTACGTCGCCGACGCGACCAAGATCGACCCGGCCCACGCCCAGCCCGACGACACGTACTACGAGACCGGCTGGATGATCGCCGACATGATGGTCAACGGGTTCCAGACCGCGGCCGCGTCCAGCCTCGGGCTGACCGAGGAGGGCATCATGCAGGCGGCGCGCAACCAGGACTACCAGCCCCCGCTGTTCATCAACGGGATCAAGTGGATCATGAACGCGAACGAGGCCTACGGCATCATGAAGCTCCAGCCGCTGGTGTACAGCGCCAGCAGCAAGAGCTTCAACTACGACGGCTCGGTGATCGACACCTGCGCCGGGATCCTCGGCGCGGCGGACTGCACCGGCGGCCTGTAGCGGCGGCCGATAGCGGGCAAGCGGTATCCCGTCCCCGGTCGGGGGCGGGATACCCGTGCCAGCCGGCTCAGGCCCCGTCTTCCGGCCCGACCCTGACGCAGGTCCCGTGCAGCTGGTACCCGCAGACCGAGCAGTGCAGCACGGGATGGAACTCGCGGCCGCAGGCGACGTGGGTGAGCAGCGTGGCCGGCCCCTCGGGGGCGCGGAACCAGCGGTCGCCCCATTCGAGCATCATCATCACGTGCGGGAAGAAGGCCCGGCCCTTGTCCGTCAGCCGGTACTCGGCCCGGCCCGAGCCGGGCCTGGTGACCGTTTCGAGCACCCCCATCTGACAGAAGGTGCGCAGCCGGTCGGCCACGATCGCGGGCGGCGCGCCGGTCAGCGTCAGGATGTCGGTGAACCGCCGGGCGCCGAACAGCGCCGCCGCCAGGGCCGCGGCCGACCAGCGGTTGCCGATCAGCTCGATCGTCTGCGGCACCAGGCCGGGACCGGACGAGCTGGCGGCCGGGCGCCGCCGGGTGGGGACGCGCGGGGTGGACCGCTTGAAGCCGCCGCTTGGCCCGATGGCGGCGTGCACGTCGCGCAGGCCGACCGGGTCGCCGCAGATGCGGCACCGCATCACCGGGGAGAACGGGGAACCGCACTCGGTGTGGTACGCCGACGGCAGCGTCTCGGTGTGCTCCGGCACCCACTCCGCCTCCCAGGCCCACACCGTCAGCAGCACCTTCCACAGGTCACGGCCGCGCCGGGTGAGGACGTACTCGTACCGCCGCGGCGCCTCGGAGTACTGGGCCCGGTCGAACACGCCGACCTCGGTCAGATGCCGCAACCGCGCGGTCAGCACGGAGTTGGCGATGCCGAGCCGGTCGCGGAAGTCCTTGTAACGGCGCACGCCCTCGAGGATGGCCAGCCGGACGATCGTCAGGTTCCACTCGTCGCCGATCAGCCCGAGGGCGATGGCGTCAGAGTTCTCGCCGCCTCCGGGTATCCCGGATGCCTCGGTGTTCGTTGGCGTCACCACCCGCGGCCGTCCTTCCCGTTCCGCCTGTACCCGGAGCGACATTGGCGATGCCCTCAGTCAACCGGGCGACAGCGGATGGCCGATCCTACCGACACCCCCGTCGACGAGCCCGCCGGACCGGGACGGGCCGCCCCTGGCATCGTCACTCCTTTAATTGTAGTGTTGAAATCGACACTACGACGTCTTTGGAGGAACAGGCATGCCACGGACCACGAAAGCGGCCGGCTCGGTCGCCCTTGTCACCGGGGCCAACCGCGGGATCGGGCTCGCCTTCGTGCAGGAGCTGGCGGCCAGGGGCGCGCGCAAGGTCTACGCCGGCGTGCGCGAGCCGGCCGAGGCGGCGGGGCAGTTCGACGGCCTCCCGGTGGAAGTGATCCGGCTCGACGTCACCGACCCGGCCGCGGTGAGCGCCGCCGCTGCCGCCTGTCCCGAGGTGAGCCTGCTGGTCAACAACGCGGGGCTGTTCACCGGGACCCGACTGGTGCTGACCGAGGACCTCGACGCGGCCCGCCGCGAGATGGAGGTGAACTACTTCGGGGTGCTGAACATGATCCGGGCGTGGGGCCCCCCCCGGGGGGGGCACCGGGGCGGCGACAAAGTAAAACTGCTGTGGGTGGCGGGCGCGGTCCCCGCCCCCGGCGAGGG
>Ga0302325_10018636_pt1 | contig 14621 bp, 13 predicted proteins | sample Palsa_T0_2_FD_201948 | JGI IMG/M metagenome (GOLD analysis project Ga0302325, IMG submission 201948) | Peat permafrost microbial communities from Stordalen Mire near Abisko, Sweden - Palsa_T0_2 | ecosystem: Environmental > Terrestrial > Soil > Palsa > Peat permafrost | place: Sweden: Abisko... | reverse complement strand
GGGGACAAAAGTTCGTGTCAATCGAAAATTCGCGTGTAAGTTGTGGAAAGTTGAACACCGCTCCGCAATCACCGCCGCAGTTGTTGCCATGGGCGACTCAGACTTCCGCCACGGCTTCAAAGGCCAAATCCACGGCCTGAATCCCGAGTCTCTCATAGAAAAAATCATCCGAGAACGAATCTACGAATCTCAATACTGGAAAGAATTCTGCGTCCCCCTCAATGCAGCGACCCTCCTCGACCAAGCCGTCCAACTAAAATACATTGGCGGCCAATACAGCAACACCCGTCCTACAGAATTCATCTGCCTCGCTTTCAAGTTACTTCAGATCCAGCCGGAACAGGAGATTATCATGGAATACCTGCATGCGGAGGAGTTCAAGTATTTACAGGCGCTGGCGATGTTTTATATCCGCTTGACGTTCTCGGGAGTGGAGTGTTATAAGGTTTTGGAGCCGTTTTTGAATGATTATCGGAAGTTGAGGTTACGGAATCAGCAGGGGTTCGAGCTGACGTATATTGATGAGTATGTGGATCAGTTGTTACGGAGCGATAGGGTCTGTGATATTGCCCTGCCGAGAATACCGACGAGATTTGCATTGGAGGAGACGGAGGAATTGGAGCCCAGGGAGAGCTTATTGGGCAGTGAGATTGATAGTGATGCTGAAGGGAAGACCGAAGGGAGTGACAGCGATGATGATTAGACGACTCAGAAAGTTTGTATAGTAGTATGATGGGATACATGGCGTTCGGGAATGCAGTCTATCTGCTCTACGGTTTTACCTCCTTTGATGAGGCATCTGCTACAGCATCCCCCTCTTTAGACTCTCCTTCCGATGAAGAGACGTCTTCTGTTGAAATCTCAGGCTCCACTGGTGCCGAGGCCTCGGGTTCCACAACATCTGCCTTCGTTTCTGGTGCCTTTACGTCTTCCGCGCTCACCAGCGTCGAATCGACTATTGTCCCAACTTCATTTTCCAAGCTTTCTTCCTTCTCCTGTAACGGTGGATTCCACTCCTCACTCGTAGGTTTACTTGACCACCCATACTGTCCGATCTCCCAAATCTCTTTCCATCCATCCAGTTCCTTCTCCCGCAAGTCCTTGTCCTTATCCGCAAGTCTCCATAGCTGAGCACGTTGCTGAATCAAATCCCGTAAATCCCATTCTTTCTGCGTTAAAATACCCTCGTCCTGCAACTGCTTTACAACCTTTTCCAATGCATAGAACATTCTCTTCAATACACGGACTAACTCTTCCCCACTCGGATTTACTCTAGATTTTTTGGTTGTCCGCCACATGTTCATCCACCCTTCGCACAATTTATATCGTACAAAGTTATAGCGTTCGCCTCGGTCGGGTAGTGGTTGCACATATGCCATGAAAAATCTCAGAGGGATAAATGCGAAGGAATACTTATCGAATTCTTGTTCGAGGTATTGAGAGAAATTGACATTCGAAGATGTCTCGTGTTGTTTGCAGAATTTGAGCACTGCAGCATGTAGCTGTTGAGGAGAAGCGTGGGCATAGAGAGAGAGAAGGTTGGGATGCCCGGGATGGATTATGGGTGCTATGTCGCCGGATTCTTTCATTACCCCAGCGACCAGATCGATCGAAAATTTCCGTACTTCCGATTCAAGTTGAGCTGCCTTCCCAGCGACTTTACTCTGGGGGGTCGTTTCTCCCTTCTTCTTAGAGGTCTGTGTTCCGGGACGCGGCAGTGCTTCGAGACCTTGATTCATGTGTCCCCAGTGTTTTATTCCGGTGGATACTTTCGTAAATGGCTCACTGGCACGATCCTTATACAGCGGTTTCTTCGGAATCAAATTCGCCTACCCAACGTCAATTCAATTCTGTGTCCAGCGCTCGGTCCAGAGTTCGGTACCTTTGCAAACAACCTCGCACAATGATCGGTCGGCTGCGCACCCACACTCAACCAATACTTGACCCTGTCGATATTCATGCTGATCTTCTTCACTTTGTCCTCGTTTTCTAGAACCTGTCCATTTGGCAGTGTAGGATGTCGAGGAATTGGATCGTACACTCCAATTACCTCCAGCGGTTTTCGTTGACGACCCGTTCTACCATTAGCACGCTACATTGACAGGAAGGGCGACTTTGATTTTGCTGCCACGATATGATATAGCGGCTCCTTTTTACGGGCCAGCGGATGGTAGGCCAGTCGTATTCGCACCGGCATCTTATGTTCTGTTCGAGTGCGGAACCGTCTACAGTGTCGACGCCGCGGGAACTTTTCGACGATCCGCGAAAATTTCGACCGTGACTGACCAACCAATTCCACTGCATCTCCGCCGACGGACATCACCAACACCAAACAACAGCCAACAGCGTCAACAGCATGGCACGAAACTCGGAGAAAGCACAGGTGCTCCAACGACGTGAGACTTTTTGCTAACAATTAGTCGATGCTGTATCGCTTCCGCGAACAACAGGCTGCGGAACGAGGCCTCATCGACACCAATGCCATGCGCCGTCCCAAAGTCATCACACAAGTCGACAGCATCCCCGTCGCCGAGAAATGGCGTGGAGCCTGTATTCGGCAAATCTCCCGTCTCGTCACCAAAATCCAAGATCGTGCGATCTCCTTTGCTTGAATTGCTAATGGCAGCGAGTTTGTCGGATTATCAGATTCGGGATATTAATGATGAGATAAACAAGGCTATGAAAGAGAAGTATGTTTGGGAGGTGCAGTTACGGAACTTAGGAGGGCCGAATTATGGTGTGGGGACGGGGGGGATGATGGTTGATGATCAGGGACGGGAGGTCCCTGGACAGAGAGGGTATAAATACTACGGACGGGCAAGGGAGTTACCTGGTACGTACCCCATGAGACACTTTTGGTGTTCGGAGAACAATACTTATTCTAGGGGTTAAGGAGTTACTGGAGGCGGCAAAACCGTTACCGTCGACAAAAAAATTAAGAGGCGAATTACGGAGAAATGTGGATGCAGATTATTATGGCTACAGAGACGAAGATGACGGGTTACTATTAGAATACGAGGAACGACAGGAGGAAATTGCCTTAGGGAATACAATGCAGGATGGAAGTGGAGAGCCGGAACAGGGATGGAGTGCGATTGGCGATGTGAGCCAGATTCCAAGACAACCGGAAGTGGAAGAGTGGCTTGTGGAACGAAGAAAGAGGAGACTTATGGAACGGTACGGGATGTAATTTGGTACGCTGTGATACTTGGGAAAGGGAGAATTTATTTGTATCTGTGGATTTACCCGATTCTGTCTTCTCTTTTTCTGAACTCTGAAATAACACCAAGTCGAGGGTGATTCGCTATCCTTCCACCCGCGCCAAAGCAAGTGTCAGAGTTCCTGGTCTTATTAGACGGAGATACAAATCGGCATAGTAGAGTATCCTCACATTCCGGATTCAAGAGAGGGTCTCGGAATCTTGAAGCTCTCCCAATTCTGCTGCGTATAATAGAAAATCCTTAAATGTGACGTATTGACTTAAACATCAACATCATTTCTAAACCATGATATTCCTACTGATTCGCTTTCCCTATGTATTTATAGTCACATTTGCTGTACAATTAACGCCGCGCTCCATGATCCATTTCCGAGAAGATTATTTGGTTGTCTGTTTATACCCGCTGGTGTCCAAAATCTTCTTCCCATGCACCTACATATTAGTTTACCATAAGACCAGAGGGATAGTACACAACATCCTTTCTGATAAGCACAGGCGTGACAGAACTTAGCGCCCGCTCTATTTGTCCTTCCGCCACAACTCTCACACATCCCTCCATAAGGCGAAAATCTACGATCAGCCGCAGTCCAGAAACGTCATTGGAGCCTCCTTGTCTAGACAGTGGGGATGTATTTACCTAGTGGTTTTCGAGGTCTTTGATAGTAATTTATTCTCCCCGATCTTTCTCCCGTCATGAGTCCCCTTCTCCCCCGTACTGGCGGAGGGCGAGGGATCACCTTTCCGTTTGACGGTCGGCGCAGCGAGCACGGTATCTTGTGCGCAGAGTTTACATGGTTTATTTGATACGTCGGACTTTTTTGTAGTGGAGGAAGAGGATTTCGTGGGGCCGACGGTAGCGACTGTTGTTGCCGAACGTTTTGATGACATTTGGTGGTGACGGAGTTCCTCGATATGGCGATTTCCAGACTAAACAGGCCTAAAGTGGACTTTGGGTTTATGGGGGTAATTTACGCCATTATTATTTATGAGATTTTCAACTGGGCGTGTTATCTGATGAGTTGTCGATCAGAAATTGGCCGTGGCCACGATCGTCAGCTGGTGCCACGTCGACAAAGACAGCAATGTTTATAGTACAGTACGTCCTCCTTCCTCGCTGTCCAGTTTTCTTCAATGTATTTGAATGATTTTGACTTGTGGTGCAGGTGGTTCTATGACGTTCTTGCGTCCTTCGGTCTCCTGAACAAACATGCCAAACTGCTCTTCCTCGGCCTTGATAATGCCGGCAAAACCACCCTATTACACATGTTGAAGGTATATATGTTTGCTGACTCTCTAATGAGCGTAGAACGATCGTCTTGCAACCTTGTCTCCGACGTTACATCCCAGTAGCATCTCCGTGTCTCTTTCCTGACTTTAGCATCCGAGGAACTCGCGATCGGCAACGTAAGATTCAATACTTTCGATCTAGGTGGGCACGAGCAAGCTCGTCGACTCTGGCGCGATTACTTCCCTGAAGTCAATGGGATAGTCTACCTTGTCGATGCCGCCGATACAGAAAGACTTACCGAATCGAAAGTGGAACTTGACGCACTACTTGCTATTGAGGATCTAGGCAATGTGCCGTTCTTGGTCCTGGGGAATAAAATCGATGCAGAGGGCGCTGTCAGCGAAGATGAATTAAGGCAAGTGCTTGGGCTTTGGCAAACTACTGGGAAGGGGAAAGTCCCTTTGGAGGGAATTCGACCAATCGAAGTTTTCATGTGGTATGTTATTTCAAGTTTGCTTCGTTGACTTGTAGTTCGGTGGTTATGCGGCAGGGGTATGGAGAGGGATTTAGATGGATAAGCCAGTATGTTTAAGAGATAGAACACGGGAGGTGACCGATCATTGGAGCGATTGCTTTGCTTTTTTATACGTCGATGCCACGCTTTATCAGGGAAGGTGCAGGATATGAGATACTATATTATCCCTATTTCATTTTCTAAACTATGAACATCACACTCTTTTCTATTTACAGACGTCCTCAGTTAAATGAAATAGTAGCGATCTTTATGATCGGAAGGATAATAACGTTAACAAGTTCCACATCCAAGATGGCTTGGAACCCTTGGTAGTTTCCCAGTCCTTGCGGAATGCTTCAATGAGACAGCACCAACAAGTTGAGTCCTCCCCCTCATACTCCTTGAGTTTATCAAAAATTTCCATGCAAGTTCTCTCGATACAGTAAGTCCAAGCGTATCGATTCAGAATAGTTGCAATGGAGTCTTTGCCCATTCGAGCGGGTACGAGTGATCGGCCGAATTCCTTGTTTGGGTCTTTCTCCATCTCAACCTTGCTCCAGATTGAATAGTACAGTTCCTTGTGATCGAAGACTTCGTGATCACGAAGACTGCCTGGGAACTGGTCCGATGTTTCGTAGCCCATGTCAAAGGGTAGAGGGTCGAAGGAAGACTTGGGTAAGGATGCCGTCCAGTCCCAGTCAATGACAGCGAGGACCTTGAGATCCTCGTTGACGAGAATATTATTGATGGACAAGTCGGCATGGAAGAGGATGTAATCGGGTTTCTGAGCCATGTTGGAGGGGCTGGCCTCGACTTGCACATCTTTATAGGCGGCTTCGTATTCCTCTTGAGCGTAGGGAGCTGCTTTTCGGTATAACCAGGCAGTGAAGATATCTTTGACTTCCCGACTGAGTTGATTCCAGTGTCTGAAACCCTCTGGAACAACGGCAGTTTGTTGTCGTTCAGCCAGGACTCGATACTCCCACAACTTTTGCTGACGTTGAGTCAGAAATTCATGGGCCGATGTAAATGGTCCATAAGCCGAGTGGGTCCGAGAGTCGTAAAAGCCACCGACGGTAGCATTTCCCTCCTCATCAAACTCCAACTCTCCGATTTTGTCGAATCGTGTGCTGTAGAACTCCCACATGATTTCGGCGAGTTCGGTGTAAAACTCGGCTGCCTTCTCCTTGGTAAGAGTATTTTCCTCCAACCACTTCTTGATGCTCATTCCCTCAACAAGAGTCATAAACATATATGGTGCTCCTGCGATATTGTCGTTCGAGAAATCGTATCCATGGATCTCAGGTACAGGGATCTTTGTCGTTCTCTTCACATACTGCATCGATCCAAGTTGTGAGAAGAGTGCTTTTCGCTGAGTCTCTTCATGGGCGGCTCTCTGTTTTGCGTTGAACAGAAGGACCTCAGGGACTTGGATTCGGATAACCCAGTGGACCCCATCATCGAAGATAACCTTCAGAACGATGTTGAACGCTCCTTTATTGAAGTGCTTCATGTCTACACGGCAAGGCATGCCGTCTCGTAAAGCACTGGCCTCTTGTTCGATGGCAGGGATCTTACTCGGCAGCTCACTGAGGTATTTGCCGCAGTCAGTGACTTGGCCACTCGCCTCCTCCTTCTCAAGGAAGTCTTCGAGCGAGATCCACCGCTCAGGAGGGATGACAGGCGAGTAGTGGTTGCGGAAGAATGTTTCGTTCATATTCCAAAGAGCCCAAAGATCTTCGCCCTCATCGGCATCCTTCAGATACGCCCATTCAGATGGGACACGTCTCTTTGAGAAACCCCTGTTGCTGTATTGAGAGCTCGTAGAGAGGCCGCGAGGTTTAGAACGGACTGTGCCCTCCGTCTCGGTATCTGACCCGGAGTCCAAAGCCGTAACATTATCAGTGGTGTTGGTAGTGTTGGTGAGATGGGGGTCTTCATCGTGGACGCTCAGCTGACTGACCATCTCAGATAGCTCTTTAGACTTCATATCTCTGTTGGAAGTTGTTCTAGGAAGTTGTTTTGTCAAATCAATTATGATAGTTGGTAGGTTGGTCGGAGTTGGTGATTTGAACGGTAGTGAATGGGCGACAACTGAAGACTATATGCTTTTGCGTGACAAAAGACCGCCCGGCGCGACAAAAGATCGGCACAAAACAAGGATGATCCATAATCAGTCACATTGTAGAGGTGACGTGCAGTGTCGTGTTTAGACTTTGGCTTGTGATCTTCATTTGGAAGTCAGATGATTGGAGATCTCGGAATTGTATTTTGCTAGTCCGGTCATTTCTTCCTCATTAACATCCCAAAGTATCTCATATTCTCTAGTTGTATGGGATAATTCATATCCTTATCCACACTACCATGAGTCACAATAAGAGATCCCCGTACCGAAACCATTCACTTTCCACTTCCCAAACCTTTTCCAGACCGGGTAGTCGATCTACCAAAAATGACACCGGAAACAATTTCCCCCCGACCTCTACAACTGAATAAGTCGGCGAATCCACAATCTACGTTAGATTAGCTACAGCTGAGCGCGATACCAGAACCAATGCGCCGGGTTTTAAACATTTAATTAATGCGATTAAAAACTTTGTTGTCGGAACTTTTCCTTGCGCCGTAACCATCTCATTCAGCGTAAACATCAAAGTAATTAAAGTTGCCGTAGAGAAGAGCGACTGTAATGCGGAGTAGTCTTCCACAGCATTAGCATGATGAAAGTTGACGGTTGCAGCAGCAGTTTTATTTCCGGCTTCGGTGAGCATGCTCAAAATTGGTCCCCAGCCCGGACAGGAATCTACGACATCAATTTCCACTGCAGTTAGTGAGCACCGCTTAATAGAGTATACAGTGAGTTGAGTAGAGAGCTTGCAGAGCGAGCGATTCGCTTCCGCAACCAGCTCCAATGCATACGACATGCAACTCATTCTCAGGAACATATTTCGCTATTTTCCCAAATATGCGATAATAGCAGAGCGCCCTGGTTGGAACCCATCGTAGTACGTAAATCTCTAGCAAGGCTCGCCGCTCCTCCTTGGAAGCATCATCTGTAGACTGAAGAGACGTTGGGAATGCCTTATGGAAGTCTCGGTTGTAGAGGTGAGTTTTGAGTAACTGGAGCCGATCCGCAAAAAGGGGCGATGACAAAGTGGAGGAAAATGTCGAAGATATGATGTCCAACAGCCGCTGACCTGTCATCGTGCTATGAACGCCGTTTGAATGCCCACATCGGCTGCCGCAGTAACCTTAGTGAAAGAGCAACATTGTCCCTGAAACTGAGAAGACTGGGCGAAGGTTTGCGCCGGCCGGTCGCATGTCGATCCTTTCTCTCGAGGGTGGTCGGTCTACCACGATCATTACTGGAGCCATGAGGGGTACTCGCGTGTTGGCTAAGACGCGTTTAAAAGGCAGGATCGATTCGATTAGGAACGGACGACCCGATCACTCGTGAAGTTTTGATTCATGAACCCTGAAAACACTCGGTAATCTTGAATGACACTACTTAGATTTGAATTCGCTGGAAATCAGATCCGGCCGCTAGCTACCAATCTATATCCTTCTTCCATGCGCTCAGATACTTCCTCAACATCTCCCCGCCACACTCGTAATATGGATCCGAGTAAAGAAGAATAAATTCAGCAACTCGCACTGCAGGCGAGTCGAAAATAGAGTGCAAATTCGAAGGACGACCAGGAATAGGTGTCTGACTAGCGCTCTCTTCTTCCCGGAGCTGTTGAAGGAAGATATCTTGTTGGCGTTTAATCCTATCCAGCACGAATTGCGACCATTTCCCTCTTTCGAACGAGGGCCAACGAATTGTTAGAAAGTTAGGAAAAGCACAGAACTGTAATCAGCTCCCTGCAATCGCGCTGTCCCAATCGACGATACCGGTGAGTTGAAGGTTACCTTCGGTGTCGCGTTGGAACAAGGCATTGTGTGTATCAAAGTCGTCATGGACCAACGGAAAGGAGCCGCTGCAGTGATCGGCTAATAACGAAGCTGCTCTTTTGTACAACTCACAGACTTCCATTGACACTTTGTTGCTCTCCTCGTTCTTTGCGCGCCAGGGAGCTTGCTTCGCTTCGATTTTAGCGGTCTCATAGGTGAAATATTCCGCTGAAGTATCGAAAGGTCCGTATTCACATCCCTGCTTATCAACGGACGGGCCAACATAGAACTTGTTTGTCGAGGTAGACTGATAAACACGTCCGATCTTCGGGAAGCACAGTCCGCTGAGCTGCCAAGTGACGGAGGCGAGCTGTTTATAAACGGCGCACTCATCCTCCGGCGAAAGGCTCGCGTCGACTTTCGAACCTTCCAACTGTTCCATGAAAATGTAGGCCGCTTTGATGGCGCTGGTCTCCGGGTCGCTCTCAGACGCGTAGATCTCAGGAACGGGAACGAAGGGAAGTTTGAGCTTCATGTAACGCATTGTCGCGACGGTAGAGTCGATTTTCGATTTGACACACAGCGGGGACACGTCCTTGTCGTTCTTGTGAACTCGACACACCCAAACCACATTGTCATCGAAAATGACTCGAAATACAACGTTGAATGCGCCAGAAGTGAAATGAGAAACGGTACAGCGTGTATTGTTCCTGGCCTGCGAAGCAGTGCGCTGCACAAGACTCGGAAGGTTTTGGTCGAAGCCTTTTTTCGCGTGCACAAAGGCGTCGAATTCGTCGACTTTCTTCCAGTCGGACTCGGGATTCATTGAAGTGGTCGGAAGCCGCACTAAAATGAACTCTTTATAACACTAAACCATCACCCAACCAAACTGATCCTTTAACCCCCACCCCAATCCTTTCGTCCTTTCCGACGCATTCTGAACATTTCCTTCACGCTGAGTCCAATGAATTTGTCTTCAACTTCATAGCGTTGCTGGGTTTCCAAGGCCAGTAAAGAAGAATTGTGGTGAGAGGCGAGTGATCTGCACCGGGGATTAGAATTTGTGTGGAGTGTGACCCAAAATGGCCGACCTCGTGGCACTTCTTGACTGACCATTTGCCATCCATGCTCGACCTGTTCACCATTCTCACGTCGGGCGGCATCGTCCTCTTCCAAAAGTCCCAATCCCTGCATTCCGCACCAATCTACCTGATCGACTCCGTAATCAGCGATGTCTTCATGCAAGGTCGGTCCAGCGAGAAAGAATTCGCAAAGGATGGCTTCACAGTGAAATGGACCTTTGCCAACGAGCTGGGACTCATCTTTGTCGCTGTGTACCAGAAAATCCTCGAATTGACCTGGGTGGATGACTTGCTGGTGACTGTCAAGCGGGCATTCGTCAAGGCGTATGGAGAGGCGTTGCGGGCGGGAGATAATACCGCTGTGATCAACGATCTTAACAGAATTGAGTGTCACTTTGGGACATGGTTTGATGGCAAAGTTCAATCGTACGAGGGCGCAAAGGTATGTATTCTATGTGGGTGTGCTAATTCTAAGTCTGGTGAGCGCAATGCCAATGCTATCTCGGTCCAAGAACTGGCTGCCCCGTTGGCGGCTATTCAATCCGAGACGGACCCTGGAATCACTAGCGACGAAAACCTTACGGTACAGTCGACGTCCGTAACTTCGCCTTCGATTCAATTGACTACTCCCGCTAAGAGCCGGTTAAAGAAGGGCAAGGGCAAGAAGGGAAAGAATTCCCCATATCAGTCAAGGTTGCCCCCTTCTGCGGATCATCTTACGCTTAGCGGCGACGAGGCACGTACTGTCGAAACAAAGCCCAAAGGGAAGAAAGCCAGGAGATGGGGAGAAGATGGAGCATATGAGGGTGAGGCCGATGATACCTTGGATTTCAGCTCCGCCCATGAATCAGCCGCTACGATACCAAACATCGATATTGATAACCTTATCGGCACAACACATAACAGTAAATTCGAGATCGACGAGGACGACGAGGAAGATGACACGGATATAACACAGTCTACACGCGGATGGGGTATCTTCAGCAACTTTGTCGGCGGCAAGGTCCTTACTGAAGAGGATCTGAAAGAACCACTGGAACAAATGCATCAGTTTTTACTTGCTAAGAATGTTGCTAGTGAAGTTAGTCACCATCTTTGCGAGAGTGTGGAGAAGAGCCTTGTGGGACAGAAGACGGGCAATTTTCAGAGTAAGCCTTTTTTTTTAAGAGAGCGGTGGCTAATCGTAGGTATCAAAAACAGTGTACGAAAGGCCATCGACGACAGTCTCACTCGAATTTTGACGCCAACAAAGTCAATAGACCTCCTGCATGATATTTCTACCGTGCGCAAACAACAAAAACGGCCGTATACGATCTCGTTCGTGGGAGTGAATGGAGTAGGCAAGTCCACTAATCTTTCCAAAATCGCCTTCAAGTTACTTGTCAATGGTCATTCTATCTTGATTGCTGCGTGCGATACATTCCGATCCGGTGCAGTAGAGCAATTACGCAAGCATGTTGTCAATCTCAATCAGTGGGTTGAACGGAACGGTCAAGGAAAAGGCGTCAAGATTCAATTGTTTGAGAGGGGTTACGGCAAAGATGCAGCGGATGTGGCTGCCCATGCAGTCAAGTTCGCAGAAGCCGAGGGATTCGACGTTGTTCTCATCGATACAGCCGGTCGACGCCACAACGACCAAGCCCTCATGGGGAGTCTTGGAAAGGTACTCACACGGCGTCAACATTAACTGACATTTAGTTCGCAAAACAAGCCAAACCAGATAAAATTCTGATGGTTGCAGAAGCGCTGGTGGGAACCGACTCCGTTTCTCAAGCTCGGTCTTTCACGAATGCTTTGACTTCGGCGAATCGAGGGTTAGATGGCTTCATTATTTCCAAGATGGATACGGTTGAGGATCTTGTGGGGACGGTGGTCAGTATGGTGTATTCCACTGGGGTGCCTGTATATTTCTTAGGAGTTGGACAGATGTATGGAGATTTGAAGGATTTCAGGGTTGACTGGGTGGTCTCAAAGTTGATGAAGGCATGAATATCTTGTACATTTGTACATACTTAGTGACCGTAATGCAATTCCCATGGCTGGAAGTTGGATGTGTTTAAAGGATGCAATGTCCGTCCAAGGATCTTAGAATCGCAGTCCAGTGCCTTGCAAGAACTAATCCAGTTGGTCACGCCTGCCTTCTGAAGTTCGGGTCATCTCCTCAGGATAACGTGTGAGATTTTGTGGTGATCGGCCCCCTCGGGTACCACATCCGCTTGTTTCACTCTCACTCACTTTCACCACCGTCAAGGCAAGCAGAATTTACCAACCATAGCCTTCTTGAGCTCTTCTCTGAATTAAATGGCAACGGACGACAACTGGGGAGAGTTCCAGGTCAGATTTGATGACCCGGAACAGAGTCTTGGGGAGGTTGGGGCGAAGGTGAATCAGTTGGAGAAAACTCAGGAAGAGGTAATCGCCAAAGGTAAGGAAATGCGGGAGTTGGCCGACAAATGTACTCTTAATACCAAGTTGCGGCTTGAAGCAATGGAGAAGCAGCAGGAAACGATGCGAAAAGTGGGAAATGGACTTGTGATCGCGGTACTGGCACTTGCATTATTCAGCGGTTCAAGACTATTGTTCCGACAGGCTAGGGGGTGGTATTTGAAGAAACTTGGTGCCAAGAAGTCAGCAAGGGTAGAAGAACCAGAAGGAGAGTCTCCCAAGTCTGAAGCACAAAGCATCAGACGACTGCGACGAAATCGTAGGTCCCATGCACGGCAATGGCACAGCCTTGAAGGCTGAACTTTAATACACTTCCAAAGAGCTTACTTATGAATTTTGCACTCTTTCTCTCTTCTTTTACGACGTAGAGTAGTCTTCAACAACAACATTGGGTCGACGTATTTGAGCGTGCAGGGTCCTAGGAGCCACAGGGACTGCATCAGATCGACAGTTTAGACACGACATTTATCATATGATAGAAGTATCAGTTGAAGCTTCAAATTTTCGAATCATGAACGAATATTACGTAGATAGTTTACCTTGACAATCAGATCATTACGCATCTACATAATTCAGAAGCGGTGTGTTTCGTGGACAGACGTCTAATTATATTAATGTTACCACGTTTTTAACCCTTGCTCATGGCGACTACAACACAACTGCAAGCAACCCCGCTCAGATTTCAGCTGGTGGCTTAATCCCGCTCTCATTCCCCTTCCCATTCAAATCTCTAAACTTTTCATTCCAAGTCCCATTGACGTTTAAACTATCCAAAATGACATTAAGATCCCCTTCAGCCTTCTCATCCATTTCCAAGTCCTCTTCCGGAGTAGCATCAGAAACAAATTTCTCCCCATTGACCTCTATATTGGGAACAGTAGACGTATGATGAGCCGGCGTCCCTGCCAATACTTTTCGCAATTGGTTTATTTGTGTAGCTGGTGAGGGGGCGCGTTCGATATTTCTCGAGAGCGATTTCTTTCGTGCGTGGATGTAATTATGGTGATTTTCTTCCAGAGAGCGGGATTGGGCCGACATACTTGCGGGATGACTATCTGAATGGAGCCGCTCGTTTTGTTCGGATGGAGATTCTGAGTTGAAATGTATTTCTGGAGTTAGCTGTGCTTTTTTGAAGAGGGAAGGTACGGTCTGGCATTGCGGTGTCTTCGGACCATTGCATAAGGAGGTGTTCGCGAAGGATGTCTGGGAAGGCATTGGAGAAGGCGAGGAGACTGACGACACTTGAGCGTTTGAGGTCGGGTGGGAAGGGTCGTGGGGATTCCGTTGGGGTTGGAAAAACGAGGGATGCGGGGGACACATCGTTAAGAGTGACTTCAGCAGGATTTGAAGGCGGGTTAATGAACGCTGGCCATTCATCCAATGTCTTTCGAGTTGCGGTTTCCTTGGTTTTAGCGGATGCACATCAGATCAGATACCTTGAATACGATATCATTCAAGGTCGGAACTTTGAATATTTCAGCCACCACAGAGAGAAATCCAATGAACAGTCCTTCCAGACATGCTACTTGTTCTCTTGTTGCTGTCTTTGCCGTGACATCCAATACATGCCACAGCATGGGCAGGACCTTGACAACCTGCATTGCCCCAAACTTGTGCAATAAGGCCATCAACAACACCCAGATAGCCCAATAGTCCGACGGACCGGAATCGCCCCTCTTCAACACTTTATAAATCGGAACATTGATCATCGCTAGAAACCTTGCGTTCAATTGAGCGTTAGGTTCCTCCTCACCAAGATCCTCGCATTGAATATGTGTTACCAATGCATCCACATACGCCATTCTCACTTCTCCCACCGACGTGGCTAAGGCGCCCTCGGTGCCCGTCCAGACTTCTTCTAGACCGACCATTCCGCCTCCTTGGGATAACACTCCGCGTAGAATACGAAGACTCCATAACGCTGCGATTTTAACATCAAAAACCTCATCAGTTCCATCGAGACCTTCTAGCGCGGGCGTGAGTTTGCCAGAGTTGCTTTGTAGAGCTTGAAATAAAGGCATCGACCAGTCTAGAACCGCAGAACAGATGTCCATGATTTGATCTGTATAGTAGATATGTCCTGCTAAACCGACGATGCAGTTGACTAGTTTTTGCACGACATCTGTCGTTGTGTTTGGTCGTGTGGTGAGTTGAACGGCAATTCGTTCGATAAGGGTATTCAAAACATCGATCACGTTAAGTCCTATTAGCGATTCTCCCCTAGTCAAAATGCCTTCCAGG
>Ga0302325_10018635_pt1 | contig 14621 bp, 11 predicted proteins | sample Palsa_T0_2_FD_201948 | JGI IMG/M metagenome (GOLD analysis project Ga0302325, IMG submission 201948) | Peat permafrost microbial communities from Stordalen Mire near Abisko, Sweden - Palsa_T0_2 | ecosystem: Environmental > Terrestrial > Soil > Palsa > Peat permafrost | place: Sweden: Abisko... | reverse complement strand
CGCGGCAGCGGTCGCTGCCGTACCGGCCGGATCCCCGGTGAACGGCACGTGACCTGACAGCAGGATCTCCGCCGGGTCGCGGCCGATGTCCGCGCAGCGCTGATGCAGCACCTCGCGTGCGCGACCGAACTGCTCCGGTGTGCCGCCGACGAAGTTCCAGTGGTCCGCGAAGCGGGCGGCGGTGCGCAGCGTCCGCTTCTCGCCGCTGCCGCCGATGCAGATCGGCGGATGCGGCTGCTGGACCGGCCCGGGATTGCACATCGCGTCAGTCAGCGTGTAGTAGCTGCCGCTGAACGTGGTGGTTTCCTGCGGGCCGAGCAGCCCGGTCAGCACCTCGCACGCTTCCTCGAACCGGTCGCTGCGCTCCCGCGGCGTGCCGAGCTCGATCCCGTACGCACCGGATTCCAGCTCGTTCCAGCCTGCGCCGATACCGAGCTCCAGCCGGCCGCCGGAGATGATGTCGAGGGTCGCCGCCATGTTGGCCAGCACCGCCGGGTGCCGGTAGTGAATGCCGGTCACCAGCGTGCCCATCCGCAGGCGGCGCGTCGCCTGCGCCAGCGCGGTCAGCGTCGTCCAGCCTTCCAGGCACGGACCAGCCGGGTCGTTGTCGCCAATCGGGTAGAAGTGGTCGAACGTCCAGCCTGACTCGAAGAGCTCGATGTCATCAGCTGCGCGCCACACGTCGAGCATGGCGCCCCAGGTGGTGTTCTGCGGGGAGGTCTTGAAGGCAAATCGCATCAACCTATTGTGTTCTGTGCGGGCAGCCGCCGGATGACCGGCACGCGGCCTGCGGCAGATCAGTCGGAGACGCGCGAGGGGGTACGGATGACGGGCGGAACGGTAGCGATCGTCGGCGGCAGGATCGTTCCGGTTAGCGGGGACCCTGTTGATGACGGCACCGTCCTGGTCACCGACGGCACGATCAGTGCCGTCGGCGCCGGAATCGCCGTTCCCGATGGCGTGCCGGTCATCGATGCCCGCGGCAGCTGGGTGCTGCCGGGCTTCATCGAGGCCCACGGTCACGTCGGCGTGCACGAGGAAGGCGAGGGCTGGGCGGGCGCGGACAGCAACGAGCTCACCGAGCCGGTAACGGCGCACGTTCGCGCGCTCGACGCGATCAACCCGGCCGATCTCGGCTTCCGGGATGCCATCTCCGGCGGCGTGCTGGCGGTGAACGTCAATCCTGGCTCCGGCAACCCCATCGGCGGTCAGACGGCGGCGCTGAAATGCTGGGGCCGGACCGTCGACGAGATGCTGCTGAGGGCGCCAGCCGGCATGAAGTCGGCACTCGGCGAGAACCCCAAGCGGGTCTACGGCGAGCGCAAGCAGCAGCCGGCCACCCGGCTGGGAACGGCGGCAGTAATCCGCGGTGCCCTCGTCGACGCGACCAACTACCTCGCCAAGATCGAGGCCGAGGAGCGCAAGCCCGCGGATGAGCGCAAGCCGGTCGACCGCGATCTGAAGCTGGAAGCGCTCGGACTGGTCCTGCGGCGGCAGATCCCCTGGCGCCAGCACTGCCACCGCGCCGACGACATCGCCACGGCGCTGCGCATCGCCGACGAGTTCGGCTACGACCTGGTCATCGACCACGGTACCGAGGCGCACCTGCTCGCGGACATCCTCGCCGCCAGGGACATCCCCGTCATCATCGGGCCCCTGTTCACCAGCAGATCCAAGGTCGAGCTGCGGAACCGGTCGCTGGCCAACCCCGGCAAGCTCGCGGCCGCGGGCATCACGATCGCCATCACCACCGACCACCCGGTCGTGCCGATCAACTTCCTGGCCCATCAGGCGGCCCTGTCGGTCAAGCACGGACTGGAGCGCGACGCCGCGCTCCGCGCGCTCACCATCAACCCGGCCCGCATCATCGGCGTCGACGACCGGCTCGGCTCGATCGAGCCCGGCAAGGACGCTGACCTGGTGATCTGGTCCGGCGACCCGCTCGACGTGCTGAGCCGGGTCGAGCGGGCGCTCATCGACGGCGAGGAGATCTACTCCTGGGCCGACGGCGAGGGCTCCTTCGCCGAGCGATAGCGCGGCCCTCGGACGCTGCCCGCCGCGATGCAGCAGCGCGGACCGGGTTTCTAACTATTGCTCCAGCCAGTCACGGGACCGACGGTGAAGCCGCCCGGGACCGAGACATCGGGGCCGGTCCAGGTCATACCGCTGTCCGACCATGACGAGCCGTCAGCCGCGACGGTGACGTTGTCCGGACTGCCCGCGTCTCCATCGGTGTCGCTGCCAGTACAGGTAAAGCTATCTGCACCGGTGCTCTGACAGCTAACGGAAATCGGAGCGTCATCGGCCGAATCGTAATCTGACGCGGGCGCGTCAGCGAGAAACTGAGACTGCTCGTTTGCCATTGACTGTTCCAGAACCGACAGAACGAGGAATCCCGATGGGTCAGGCGGTGCGGGGTTTTGCGGCGCTGCTGAAGCCGAAGCTGAAGACGAGGGAGCATTGTTATTCTGCTGGATGTGAATCACCGGAGGCGGGTTGCCGCTATTACTGCACCCGGTGAGTGCCAGGAGCGCGATGCCAAGTGCAAGCAGGGTAGCGAAAATGATGCGTCTCATCTGACTGCCCCCGTCATGAGTCCGGTGACGTTACATGGCTTCTCCTCAGACTTTTCCCTGGCCAGGGACTCACTGCCGATGGCCGGTAATGCGTCGGCAGGCTCAGCCTTCCCCTCTGGCTGTGTCCCTCAACACCAAGTCTAAGTTCCGGAAGCGTCATGCGTTAGAGCACGAAGCCGACAAACTGGACCGCATTGCCGACCACGGGCTCCGGTAATGAATCCCAAGTACGACCTAAGATCACGTAATTATGACCGTTCGCCATGATGGCTAAATACGGCATATTTACGTTCGTGAAGACTTAAGGCGACACCGATCGTCATGCCGCGCCGCCCAGCATTCGGAGCAACTGCGTGGCCAGATCAGGCGACCATGGGCAAGCGGCAGCGCGTTCGCGTCCGGGCGCGAGTCCGCTGACTAGGGAACGACCACCGTGCCGGTCGCGGAGACCGCGACTATCTGCTCCTCCAGCACGACGGCGGCCGACGGGCTGCGCTCCGGCTCAGCCCGGCAGACCACCCGCGCCTCGAACGACAGCTCCCGGCTCCGGCGGCCGACGCGGGTCACGGTCGCCGACACCTCCAGCACGTCACCGGCGATCACCGGCGCCCGGAACTGCACCTCCGAGTAGGAGGCGAACAGTCCCTCATCGCTGTCCGTCCGGATGCAGACCTCGGTCGCGACGTCGCCGAACAGGCCCAGCATGTAAGCGCCGTCCACCAGGTTCCCGCCGTAATGGGCGTGGCTGTACGGCACATAGCGCCGGTGCGTGACGGTCAGCCCGAGCCGCGTATCGGCGCTCATGCGGCCGCTCCCGGCGTTTCCGCGGAAACGCTCGCCACGTCGCCGTCGGGCGCCAGTTCCTTCGGGGGGTCCAGGGGGTCGTCCCCCGGGGCAAGCACTGCGGCCAGGTAGCTGGCGACCTCACCCGGCGTCGTGCCCTTGCCGAAGATCTTGTCCACGCCCAGCTCCGCCGTCATCGCCGGGTCGAAACGGGGGCCGCCGACGACAAGCAGCGGCCGGTCCCCCGCGGCGTCGAAGGCCGCGGCCATCTCGCGGGCGTTGCTGATGTGCGCGTCCCGCTGCGTCACCACCTGGCTGACCAGCACCGCATCCGCGTGCTCGGCCTTCGCCCGGACGACGAGGTCAGGGACGGCGACCTGGGAGCCGAGGTTGACCACCTTGATCTCGCGGTAGTACTCCAGGCCCTTCTCGCCCGAGTGCCCCTTGACGTTCAGGATCGCGTCGATCCCGACCGTGTGCGCGTCCGTGCCGATGCACGCGCCGACCACGACGAGCTTGCGGCCGAGCCCGGACCGGATGCGCAGGTTGACCTCAGCGGAGCTCAGCAGCGGGAACTCCCGCTCCGTCACCGTGACCTCGGACAGGTCGACCAGGTGCGACACCCGGCCGTAGACGATGAAGAACGTGTAGTCCGGGCCCATCCCCTTGGCGTGGACCACCATCGCGGGGTCGAGGCCCATCTTGCCGGCCAGCTGCATCGCGGCGCCCTCGGCCCGCGCCTTCTCGGTCGGCGTTCCGAAGGGCACCGGCAGCGTGAACGAGACCTGGATCCGCCCGTCGCCGGTGGTGTCGCCATACGGGCGCACGATGGTGCCGCTCACTGACCCGCTCCGATCTCCGTGAGGGACGGTACGCGGTCCCCGCCGGCCTGCTCGTTCCCGTCCTCAAGGATGTCTGCTGCCGGGTTGAAGTAGCCCTCAGCCCGGCTGATGACGCCGTCGAGACCCCGGCCGCCGTCGGCCGGGCGCCTGGTAATGCCGAATGTCCCGTCGGCGATCGCGGTGAGCAGGCCCTCCGAGGTGATGCGCTGCAGCAGGTCCACCGATTCGCCGAGTACCTGCCTGGCCCGCTGCTCGATGAAGCCGCCGGGCGCGGGCACGAAGCTCTCCCCGAGGCGTCCGGCCGCGTCGCGGACGTACCGGACGTTCTCCAGGGCAAGGTCACGATCGGACAGGAACGGGGTGTGAATACCCTCGGTCATCATGCCGATGAGCAGGATCGACTGGTCGGTCATGACCCCGCAGAGGTTGAAGAACGCGTCGAGCAGGTAACCGGCGAAGACGTTGCCGGTCATGTGCTTGGTCGGCGGCATGTACTTCAGCGGCGCGTCCGGGAACAGCTCGCGGACCAGCTGAGCGTGGGCCAGTTCCAGCAGGAACGAGTCGGGGACGGCGGGGTTGATCTCGAACGCGTGCCCGAGCCCGAGCTGCCCGTCCGCGAGGCCCGCTTCCTTGCCGAAGAACTCGTTCAGCAGCTGGCTGACCACGACCGTGTGGGCGGCGTCGACCGCGTCCGCGGTCGTCAGGTAGTTGTCCTCGCCGGTGTTGATGATGATGCCGGCGCGGGCGTGGATCTGCCGGGAGAACCGCTGGTCGATGAACGTCCGGCGCGGGTTGATGTCGCGGAAGATGATCCCGTACATGCAGTCGTTCAGCATCATGTCGAGCCGCTCAAGGCCGGCCAGCGACGCGATTTCCGGCATGCACAGCCCGGAGGCGTAGTTGGTCAGCCGGACGTAGCGGCCGAGCTCCCGGCTCGTCTCGTCCAGCGCGGCCCGCATCAGGCGGAAGTTCTCCTGGGTGGCGTAGGTGCCGGCGAAGCCCTCGCGGGTCGCGCCTTCCGGCACGTAGTCAAGCAGCGACTGGCCGGTCGACCGGATCACCGCGATGATGTCCGCGCCTTCGCGGGCGGCGGCCTGTGCCTGCGGGATGTCCTCGTAGATGTCGCCGGTGGCCACGATCAGGTAGATCCACGGCCGCGGCGGCTCTGACGTCTCCGCGATCATCGCCTGCCGCCGGGCGCGGCTCGCGTCGATCCTGCCGATGCCGGCTGTCAGCGCGGCCTGCGCGGCCTTGCGGGCGGCAACGGCGTCGTCACCGGCCGGGATGCGGAAGGCTGCCTTGCCCTGCGCGGCCGCCTCGGCGAGCGCGCCCAGGCTGTCGTAGCCGCCGGCCAGCAGCGCATCCCAGGCCGGCAGGGCGACGCCGCGCTCCAGCCCGGTGGTCTCGCGCACCGCGTCCACCAGCCGGTTCACCCAGGGCATGCCGTCGGGATCGGCGCCCTGCAGCCCGGCGAGCCGGAGCACGGCCCGCTCGACCGACACGGTGGTATGAGTCCGCGCCATCTCCACGATCGGCTGCCCGGCCTTCGCGGCCAGTGCGCGCGCCTCGCGGACGACCGCGGGGTCAAGGTTGAGCCGAGTCTGCATAGCCTTATTCCCCGTTCCGGTCGTTGCTGTCGTGGTGTGCACTTTCCTGGTGCGCACCGTCCTGGCGGGCACCGTCCTGGCGGGCACCGTCCTGGCGGGCACCGTCCTGGCCGGCACTGTCCTGGTCAGCACTGTGTTCGTCGATCCGGCGCTGGAACATGCCGCGCACGCCGGGCTCGGTCCTGATCAGCTCCAAGGCCAGCTCGGCGTGTCCGGGAACGTAGCCGTTGCCGACCAGCATCGTCAGGTCAGCGGCGACGCCCTCGGCGCCAAGCGCCGCGGCGCTGAACGAGGTCGCCATCGAGAAGAAGATGATCGTGCCGCCCTGGGCGGTGGACAGGATCGCGCCGCCCTCGCATCCCGCCACGTCGACGCAGACGACGGTCACCGCGGCCGGCCCGCCCGCCGACGCGATGGCGCTGGAGACGCCGACCGGGTCCCGGGCGTCGGCGATGACAACCTCGTCGACCAGGCCGTGCTCCCCGTCGGCCGCGACAGTGTCGCGCAGCAGCTCCGCCTCGGCCTCGTGCGGAACCACGCCGATGATCGTTCCGGCCCCGGCCCGCCGGGCGGCGGCAGCGGACAGCGAGCCGCTCTTGCCGGCCGCGCCGAGGATGACCACCACCGGGCGCTCTGACGCTGCGGCGGCCACGACCCGGTGCGTGAGCGCCGGGGCACCGCAGACGTCCATGACCGACAGGGCAAGCCCGGCTGGCAGGTCGTCCGGCAGCCTCGCCGCGATGGACCGGCCGAACAGGATCGCGTGGCCCTCGCACGGCACCTGCTCGGACCGGGCGTCCCAGCGGGCCAGGCCGTCGGTGATCGCCAGCGGCGTCAGGCTCAGCGAGACGAGCGTGGCGATCTCGTCGCCGGCCGTCAGGCCGAGTGGCGAGCGCGGCCCGGCCTCGTCGACGACGCCGGTCAGCATGCCGCCGGAGCCGGTTACAGGGTTCTGCATCTTGCCGCGGGTCCGGATGATCTCGAGCACGGCTGCCCTGATCCTGTCCGGCTTCCCCTCGTGTGCTTCCTGCAGCTGCCGGAAAGAGGCAGCGTCCAGGTTCAGCCGCCGCACGCTGACCCTGACCTCGTCCGGCCAGATAGCAGGCCGCGGATCGAGCCGCCAGGCAGCCTGGGGCAGCACGCCGGCCGGCTCCAGCACCCGGTGCAGGCCGAGCGGTGACCCGGGCGCGCTGGCCTGACCGTTCTGGCTGGCCCGCGGGAGCGGGCCGCCGGCGTCGGGTCGCGGATCGGGCTGCGGGCTGCTCATCCAGGTCCTTCCTTGCCGTGCTGCGCGGGCGCCGGCGGTGCTGGCCTGCGGCGCGCCCGGCCAGTTGCGGCCGGTCTGTCAGCTACAGTAGCTGCACAGGCATATTCGGTAGAATTTATCGTCCCAGACTATACGGACAGCATGATCTTGCGTAGTCTGCCAAAACCGCAGGTTATCGTCCTGGCCTGAGGTCAGCCATGAGGGGCAGGTGCAGTACATGATCGACCAGCCGTACGTCTACCGGCACAAAGAGCTGGCGGAACCGGACTGGCGGCGCCTTCCGGGCTGGGCCGCCGTCACCCCGCAGGAGTGGGCCTCGGCTCAGTGGCAGCGCGCGCACTGCGTCAAGAACATCCGGCAGCTGCGCCAGGTCGTCGGCGATGGCCTGGACGAGCGGTTCTATGCCGACCTGGAGCGTGACCAGGCCGAGCGCGCCACTATGTCGATGCTGGTGCCGCCGCAGATGGTCAACACGATGGTGCCGGACCTCTCCCCCGCCGACCCCCGGTTCACCGAGGCGTTCTACGCAGACCCGGTCCGCCGGTACATGATCCCGGTGTTCAGCGACCGGCGGGCAGACTGGCCGTCGCACCCGCAGGCGTCCCGTGACTCGCTGCACGAGGCCGAGATGTGGGCGGTCGAGGGCCTGACCCATCGCTACCCCACCAAGGTGCTGGCCGAGCTGCTGCCGACCTGCCCGCAGTACTGCGGCCACTGCACCCGGATGGACCTGGTCGGCAACCCCACTCCGGTGATCGAGAAGCACAAGTTCGAGCTCGGCCGCGACGACCGGCTCGAGGCGATGATGGCGTACCTGCGCGACACCCCGGGCGTCCGGGACGTGGTCGTCTCCGGCGGCGACGTGGCCAACCTGCCCTGGCCGCGGCTGGAGTCGTTCGTGGCCAGCCTGCTGGAGATTGAGAACATCCGCGACATCCGGCTTGCCACCAAGGCCCTGGTGGGCCTGCCGCAGTACTGGCTGAGCGACGAGGTCAGGGCCGGGATGGAGCGGCTGGCGGCCACGGCGCTGCAGCGGGATGTCAGCATCGCCATCCACACTCACGCCAACTCGGCCCAGTCTGTCACCCCGCTCGTCGCGCAGGCGACCAAGGCCATGCTCGCGACCGGCATCCGCGACGTCCGCAACCAGGGCGTGCTGCTGCGCGGCACGAACGACAAGACCGAGCAGCTACTCGACCTGTGCTTCGCCCTGCTCGATGACGCCAAGATCATGCCGTACTACTTCTACATGTGCGACATGATCCCGAACAGCGAGCACTGGCGGCTCTCGCTGGCCGAGGCCCAGCAGCTGCAGCACGACATCATGGGCTACCTGCCCGGCTTCGCGACGCCGCGGTTCATCTGCGACGTGCCGTACGTGGGCAAGCGCTGGGTGCACCAGGTCGCGCGGTACGACCAGGACCTGGGCATCTCGTACTGGACCAAGAACTACCGGACCGGCGTGGAGATCGGCGACCCGCTGGCGCTCCAGCGGGAGTACGAGTACTACGACCCGATTTACCTGCTGCCCGAGGCCGGGCAGGAGTACTGGCGGACGCGGATGTCCGCTCCTGTCGCGGTCGGCTAGCTGTCCACCCAACTTCCACCCACCAGGCCCGCGGCTCATTCAGGCCAGAGCTCGGGAGTGCGCGCGGCCACCTGAGCGCGGAGGTTGCTCAGGAACTCGGGTGCGGGCAGCGACGGCAGCTTGCGGCCGTCGCGCAGGCGCAGGGAGACTCCGCCTGACGCGGCCTCGGCGGCCCCGATGATCGCCTGGTAGGGCACCAGGCGGTGGTCGCGGATGCGGGCGCCGAGGCTGCCGTCGGAAGCGACCTCGGCCCGGATGTCCTGGTCGATCGCGGCGCGGGCCAGAGCCTCGGCCTGCGGCTGGTGAGCGCCGGACACCGGCAGCACGACGAGCTGGACTGGCGCCAGCCAGGGCGGGAAAGCCCCGCCGTGCACGTCGATCAGGTGGGCCATCATCCGCTCCAGGCCGCCGATGACGCTGCGGTGCACCATCACCGGCCGGCCGCGGCCGCCGTCCGGCCGGACGTACCCGAGCCCGAACCGCTCGGGCAGGTAGAAGTCGACCTGCACGGTGGACAGGCTGGTCTCCCGCTCGGCGCTATCGGCGACCTGAACGTCGATCTTGGGCCCGTAGAACGCAGCCTCGCCCTCCTCCGCCTCATACGGGACGCCGGCATCCTCCAGCACGTCGCGCAGCACGGCGGCAGCCCGCTCCCACATCTGCGGACTGCCCGCGTACTTCGCTGACGGGCCGGCAAGCGACAGCCGGTAGCGGGCCGGCTCGATGCCGGCAGCCCGGTAGGCCTGGCGGATCATCGCGAGCGAGGCGGCCGCCTCGCTGGCGACCTGGTCGGGAGCGCAGAAGATGTGAGCGTCGTTCAGCTGGATCGACCGCACTCTGGTCAGGCCGCCGAGCACCCCGGAAAGCTCAGCCCGGTACATGCCGCCTAGCTCGGCAATCCGCAGCGGCAGCTCACGGTAACTGCGCGCACGGGAGCGGTAAATGACGGCATGGTGCGGGCACAGGCTCGGCCGCAGCACGACCTGCTCGGCGCCCGGCGCGGAGCTGGCGGCCATCGGCGGGTACATGCCGTCGCGGTAGTGCTCCCAGTGGCCGGAGATCTCGTAGAGCTCGCGCTTGGCGAGCACGGGCGAATACACGTGCTGGAAGCCGGCCCTGCGCTCCAGGTCGCGGACGTACTCCTCCAGCTCGTGCCGGACGGCCGCGCCGGCCGGCAGCAGGTACGGCAGGCCTGCCCCGATCAGGGGGTCAGTGTCGAAGATCTGCAGCTCGCGCCCGAGCCGCCGATGGTCGTGGCCGGGCAGCGCCGGATCGGGTCGCGCAGGATCGGACAGCACGGGGTCGGACAGCACGGGGTCGGACAGTTCCCCATCGGACAGGACGTGATCAGGCATGGCGGTCTCCTCGCGGGTGCGATGTCAGCAGGGCGAGCGACCACGGACATAACGAAGCCCCGGGGCGCCTGCCCCGGGGCTTCGTGAAAGAACAGCAGTCAGCGCGCCGGGACATCCTCCGGCGTCGTCGTCAGTCCTGCGCGCTTCACGGAACCAAGAATATCAGCCGCCGCGGCACCCGGTCGTCAGGGTTTCCGGTCAGTCGCCGTCCGCGGCTGCCGTCACGATCGCGAGATCGACCGAGCCGAGCGTCGGCCGCTGGCGGAAGTACGGACTGCCCATCGCCCAGTAGATTACCAGCGGGATGAAGCCGATCGCCAGTCCGCCGAGCGCGACCCAGTTCACCACCGCGTCGTCGAGGTTCGACGAGACGGACTCGCCCAGGATCCAGAACATGAACGCCGCCCCGGCCAGCGGCCACAGGCCGATCATCAGGAAGTTCTTGACCGACGCGAACAGCACCTTCCGGTACGCGACCACCACGGTGAGACCCGCCAGCCCGTAATAGACGCAGATCTGGATGCCGATGGCATCAATGGCGTCGCCGAGGATGGTGCCCACCGAGCCGATGTAGTTCGACCCGATAAACAGGCCGAGCGACACGACCGCGACCGCGATCGTGGCCAGCCACGGCGTCTGCCGGCCGCGCAGGATGCTGCCGAGGAACCCCGGCAGCGTGCGCTCCCGCGACATCGCGTACAGCGTCCTGGTGACCTGGATGAGCGTTGTCTCCAGCGTGGCGATCGTCGACAGCATCACGGCGATCACCAGCAGCTTGCCGCCCGGACCGTGCCAGACCTCCTGGCCCAGGACCGCGAGCACGTCACCGGCGTTGTTCTGGATCGTCTTGGCCGGCATGGCGAGGTTGGTGGCGACAGTGAAGATCTCGTACAGCGCGAAGACGATCAGCACCCCGACGATGCCGCCGATGCCCGCCGTGCGCTTGCTGTCCTTCATCTCCTCGTTCAGGTTCGAGGCGACGTCCCAGCCCCAGTAGTAGAAGGCCGCCACCAGGCCGCCCGCGGCGAAGCCAGCCATCCCGTTGAAGTGGCTGAAGCCGAACCACGACCACGAGAACGCCGTCACGCTGTGACTGGCCGAGTGAATGATCGCCAGGATCGCGAACAGGACCAGGATGGCGATCTCGATGCCGGACATGATCCACTGCGCCCGTGCCGTCACCCGCACGCCCATGATCACCAGGCCGACCATGACCAGGAACCAGACCGCGCCGACTGCTGTCACCAGGCCGGTGTTGTTGGCCGAGGACGGGCTGAACAGATCGATGGTCACCGACCCGGCCGGCAGCGAGCCGGCCACCATGAAGATCGTCGCGGACACCACCAGCGACCAGCCGGCCATGAAGCCGAGGGCGGGGTGCAGCACCCGGCCGACCCACGCGTAGGTGGCGCCGGCATTGGCCTCAAGCCGGTTGAGGTAAGCGAAGGCCCAGGCGATGCCCAGCATCGGGATGCCGCACCACAGCAGCGCCGCCGGCCCGGCGAAGGCGACCGCTCCGATGAGCACCGCCGTGCTGCCGGCAATGGTGTAAGCGGGCGCGCTGCCCGCGACGGCCATCACGATCGAGTCGAACAGGCCGAGAACGTTAGCGCGCAGGCCCGTCTCAGCCGCCGCCGGCGGCGAGTCAGTTCCAGTGCTTGTGGTCATGGATGCTCCAGAGTCGTCCAGTGTGACGCCAGGCATCGCATTGTGTCCGGCTGTGATGAGACTGCGCAACTGATTCCGGACAGAACGACAGCATCGGATCGCGATCCGATTGCGGCAGTCGCTCAGGACTACCGATTTAGTACCGGGAACGGGCTGTCCGCGGCAGAAGCCGAGCACGGGCAGCCCGATGGCCAGCGCATGCCGACCGGACTCCCGACCGCCGGCTAGCGCTCCTGAGCGCCGCCGGGGCTGACGGCGCCGTCCGGCTCCGAGGCGCCGTGCGTGCCCGGCGCCAGCTCGTCGCCGTCCTGGCCGGGCAGGTCCTCCGCGTCGCCCGGGGTGGCCGGCAGCTCATCCGCGGCTGCGGGCGAACCAGCCGGGCTGGCCGGATCCTCGCTCGCGTTCCGGCGCTGGGCCAGGATGAACCAGCCGATCCCGATCAGCGTCATGATCGTCGCGACGTAGAAGTTCAGCCGCAGGCCGAGGAAGTGCTCAGAGGAGTCAATCCTGATGGTCTCCTCGAAGATCCGGTAGGCCGAGTACCCGGCTACATACAGGGCGAACAGCCCCCACGGCCGGATGCGCCGGTGGTGGCCAAGCCAGACCAGCGCGGCGGCCAGGGCCAGGTCGAAGATCATCTCGTACAGGAACGACGGCTGGAAAGTGCTGTATCCCAGGTAACCCGCGGGCCGGTGCGCCTGGGAGATCTCCAGCGCCCAGGGCAGGCCGCTGGGCTTGCCGAACAGCTCCTGGTTGAAGTAGTTGCCGATCCTCCCCACGGCCTGCGCCACGAGCAGGGCAGGCGCGATGGCATTCGCGAACAGGCCTGCGTTCGCCCCCGCCTTCCGGACCCGCCAGATGCCGACCAGGGCACCGCCGGCGATGCCGCCCCAGATACCCAGGCCGCCGGACCAGACGGCAAAGACACCCCACCAGTGCGGCGGGATATCGGCGGGCGTGGTGATGTCGAAGTAGATCCGGCCGCCGATGATCCCGGCCGGGACGGCCCACAGGGCCACCTCGCCGACCAGGTCCGGATTGCCGCCCGCCGCGCGCCACCGGCGCCTGGTGATGATGATCGCCAGCGTGATGCCGACCACGTACATGAGGCCGTACACGTGGATGAAGAGCGGCCCGATATGGAACCCGTTGACAGACGGGCTCGGAATGAAGCTCAGCAGATGGCCTCGGGCGTACGGGGGCATGAGTCGAGGGTACTGTCACCTGGAGGCCCCCGCCCCCGGGTACCCGCCAAGCCGCGCATTCCGGGCCTTGCGATAAGTCCGGTTCGTCCGAGTCCGCCGGCCATCAGGGAATGCCCGGATCGCCCGGACAGCAGTAGCACCCGGACAGCGGCACCCGGACAGCAGAAAGCCCCCGGCAGGTGCCGGAGGCCTCCCGCACGGTGCTAGCGGCTACCCCTGCCCGTGTCACCGCCATGAGAGCTGGCGAACGCCTGGTCCGGCTCGATCTCGATCCGCTCCCGGCGAAGCTCGTCCCTGACGGTGGCGTCCTCCTCGACGCGCTTGGCGCGCAGGCGGATCTTCTCGACCGGCACGATCTCCTTGCGCAGCACGGCGCGCTCCTCGTGCAGGATGATCTCCTGCTCGCCCTCGGCGATGTTGCCGGTGATGCGGTCCTCGGCCGTGATCGGAATGCGCTCGACGTCGTATTCCTCGTGGTAGATGTGCACTGCCTGCTCGATGGGCTCGACGTCTACGTACTTGTGCAGCCGGACGCGGCCGGTCTCGAGCATTTCCTTGCCGACCTGGAGGCGCTCCTCCTGGCGGACGAGCCACTCAGCGTCGGTCATGCTGGGCTCGGCCATGGTGTCCTCGGCCATCTTGCCGCGTGGCTGCTGCGCAGGGACCGTCAGGCCGTAGTACCGGCTGAGCTCCTCAGCCTGAGCGGCTGACATGTGCTGGCCGGCGTCGATGTTCGGGCCGCCCATGATCTTCTGCGTGTCGAACGGGACGCTGAGACCGTCCGTGGTGACCTGGCTGCTGCCGAGCGGGATAAACCGGCCCGTCTTCCCTGACCGGACCCGTGCCCACGCCGGCGTTCCGTCCACGTCGTCCCTGAATACTTGTTCGACGGTGCCTACTACTTTGCCATCGGCGCCCGTTACCCGTGCGCCAAGGAGTTCTTCGGCCTGGGTCGTCATGGTGACATCTCCCCCCGAGTCGCTATCACCGGTCCGGGCATAGGCCGCTGCAGGCGCCCATGCTCGCCTACCAAGCGTAACCTACCCACTACGGGCCGTTCCAACGTGCGCCCGCCAGGGGCCTGCCGAGGGCCACCCGTGGCAAGATCGTGGCGCAAGTGCGAGAAGCTGACAGCGGAGTGTTACCCCGGCTCGCTAGCATGTCCCGCTATGGCGGCATTGTTCAGCCGGATAATTCCGATCTTGTTCGTCGGCGATCTGCAGGCAGAGCGCGACTTCTACGTGGGCCTCGGATTTCACGTGACCTACGAGGGCCCGGAGTACCCCTACTTTCTCGCTCTGGGCCACGGCAAGGTCGAATTCGGCATCGAATGGCGGCAGGACTTCTCGCCCGCCGGACCTGACAAAGTCCTGACCTGGCAGTTCGGCGTGAGCGACCTCGGGCTCGCTAAAAAACGGCTCGCTGAGGCCGGCGTCCGCTACCGCGAGGAGCTGATGACGCCGAGTGAGGACTGGCAGTACCGCGTCCTGCACGCGCGCACGCCCAACGGCTATCACCTGCTGCTGGAGGAAGGCAGCGACTGACGCCCCGTCGGGATGCATCCGTGCGCAGTTACTACTGCCAGGGCGATAGCAACCGCGCACGGACGGCAGAGCGGGCGCGCGATCACTCGTCCGCGATGATGGATCCGACGCGGTCGGCGAGTCCGGGGTCGCGGCGGGTGAGGAGGAGGGCGTAGGCGACGGAGGCCACGACGATGGCGGCGGCGG
>Ga0302325_10018634_pt1 | contig 14622 bp, 16 predicted proteins | sample Palsa_T0_2_FD_201948 | JGI IMG/M metagenome (GOLD analysis project Ga0302325, IMG submission 201948) | Peat permafrost microbial communities from Stordalen Mire near Abisko, Sweden - Palsa_T0_2 | ecosystem: Environmental > Terrestrial > Soil > Palsa > Peat permafrost | place: Sweden: Abisko... | reverse complement strand
AGGAGGATGGACGGATAGAGTTCCATAAGCGTTAAGCCCAGGAGGAATTGCTGCCGATTTCCGCGCAAAGCTGAATTTAAATTTGTATGCTAAACATTATGCCTTCAGGCCATTTTGCCCTGCACCGCACAGCTGCCGTGGTTCTGCTTGCCTTCGCCGCCCATTGGGTGCATGCGACGCAAGCAAGCAGAACGAGCACGGCGGCCGCCCCTCTTGTTATTGAGGAGCTTGGCAAGGGCACGTTCACACTCGACGGCCCATGGCAATTCCATCCTGGAGACGATCCCGCATGGGCAAGTCCCGCGTTTGACAGCTCTGACTGGGAGCAGCTCAGCGCAGACCAGCCGTGGGGCAAACAGGGTCACGCCCATCTGACAGGTTTTGCCTGGTACCGGTGTACTATCGCGCTCAACCGACCTGTTGGAGCACCCCAGGAGTTTTCGCTTCTGGTGCCCAAGATCCATGATGCGTACGAAATTTATTGGAACGGCTCGCTGATCGGACGTAACGGCAAGCTGCCACCCCACCCTGTTTGGTATATTTCGCAGCCGATGCAGACCTTTGAACTTGATCACGCAGACCTTGATCACGTAGAACTTGGTCAGGTTCTTGGCCAGGTGCAGCACGGCGTTCTGGCCGTGCGGGTTTGGAAGGCCCCACTGTTCTCCGACGATTCCGGTGAGATCGGCGGTTTCGACGCTGCCCCTTTGATCGGGAGTTCTGAAGCCATTGCGACCGCAAAGGCCGCGAATGAGTTTCAGTGGCTGCGCAGCCGGCAGCTCCATTTTGGCGCCAATCTCCTCTGCGCCGTGATCGCCTTCTTGAGTTTCCTTCTCTGGCTGCGAGCTCCCGGCCGGTGGGTCCTGTTCTGGATGGCCGGCTTTGCCCTTACTCAACCGGCCATTCTCCTGCTGGTGAATGCTCACCTGGGCTGGCCCTATTCTGTCGCGATGGGAGCGGCACAACCCCTGGCCGCCATGCAGGATGTATCGCTCTGGTTTCTCCTTCTCTGGCTTCTTTCTCTCCATGAGAACCGCGGCCTTTGCCGCGTTACGCGGATCCTCGCATGCATTTACACCGTCAACTCCGCACTGGATGGAGTGCTGGTTGCTCTCACCTGGAACCCGCAGTGGGCCGGACTTGCCCAGGTCTCCGATGCCGTATTGACGGTCTTCTCTGTTCTGTTTGAGGCGTTTCCTCTGGTACTGGTGGGCTATGCGCTTTTCCAGCGCAAGCGGTTTGATTCGACCCGCTGGCTGGTAGCCACCCTGGCCTTCCTCGATGAAGCGATTTTCGTCTTCAGCAATATCGTCAAACAAGGCCGCCAGTTCACGGGTTGGTCCATCGCGGAGAAGATCGACTCGCCGCTTTTTTTCGTCGACGGCAATGGGATCTCCCTGTCCACCCTCGCCGGAACGCTCCTGCTCGCCGCCATTGTTTACGCGGTCTATAACAGCGTTCGTGAGGATCAGCGCCGCCAGGATACGCTGGAACGGGAGAAGATGGAGTTGTTGCACGAAAGCCACCGGATGCGGCACCACGCCGAGCACGATGGTTTGACCGGCCTGTGGAATCACCGCGTGATTGTTGAGCGGTTGAGGGAAGAGATGAACCGCTCGATTCGCGATGGGACGCCGCTGAGCGTGATCCTGGCCGATGTCGACCATTTCAAGAAGGTCAACGATAGCTTTGGCCACGTGGCAGGCGACCTGATATTGAAAGAGATCGGCGCAGTCCTTACTCGCACTCTGCGTCCCTATGACTATGTGGGCCGGTACGGTGGCGAGGAATTTCTACTGATCCTGCCAAATTGCGGAATGGAGACCGCGCTTATCCGCGGCGAACAGCTGCGCGAGGCCGTGCAATCGGCACGCATTCTAGATGGCGAGACAATGCTGCAGGTAACCGCAAGCTTTGGCGTTGCCTCGGCTTTTCGGTCTCACTATGAGGCTGAGACTGTAATCCGAGCTGTCGATGCAGCTCTCTACCGGGCCAAGAGCAGTGGACGCAATTGCGTTGTCCAAGCTGAAATGGAAACTGCGGTTTGCGAAAGCTAGCTTGGTCCACCCCAGCGATGAAGACCTATCGTTGGGGTGGAAGAACGGGTGGTTCCGGGTCGCGTGCCAGCCTTATTCAGGCAGATCCCCTAGAAGCGACGATTGCTCTGCGAATGCTTCCTCCGTGCTGGTTCGGATCTTTTTCGCAATACCGGTCCATACCGGATTGGTCTTCGATGAATCGTGAGCCCCACTTGCCACGTCCGCTTCATAGGCTGCGCTCTTTTCTATCCCGCTCTTGTAGGCTGGAAGCTCTTTAATCAGCCTGAAGGCGGCAGCGATGACCACGCCGATGTCGTCCTTAAGATCCTCCGGCACTGACGCGTAAACCTCTGTCTTGTGCTCCTCGATCCACTGGAAGGCGATTGGCAACACGAATGAGCTCACCCAGTCGCCGTAAGCATTCATGGCCTCCATCCCCGCAATCCACGACGGGTGCATCTCCCAATCTCGAGGGCCACCGGCGAACGGAGGCTTGTGGTGGTGAGTCGGGCAGTATTCGCAAATCAATTTGACATGACGCATGAGATTCTCCATTGGCTCGAGTGCCACGTGTGACGACTCGATGCCGGGTTATCGAAACAATTTGTTCCCATTCGGGCGATTCTTCAAAACGCCTGTTTAGTTGTGAATTTGGATTGTGCGCGGCTTTTCGCCGATGTATAAGGCGGGTATTTTTGGTTCTGAAGATGAGTTGAATTCTATCATCCAGATACAGAACTTGAGTGCAAAGGTTCCGCTGGCGGCGGTGATCAAGACACCCACGCGATTGGCTTCGGGGAGTAGGTTTGGTAATGTGGGCCGGTGGACTTGTGAAGCAGGCGAACCAAACTTGGCAGGTCAAATTTACACAAGTGGGGTTGACGCGGGGAGGGTATGGCGCTACTCTCTTCGCAGATACAGGATTTGGTCGCCTACGCCATCCCGCATCGCAGACTGGCCGCACGCGGCCCGCTATGTGCCTGTTTTTTCGCCCACCTCAAGTCGCAATCCCAATCAACCGATGTTGTATTCACCAATAGCTGCTGCCGGGTGAGCCGTGCAGCCACGGAGGCCGTTTAATCCATTGAAGATCGCCCTGGAGATTACGCCCAACCTTGAGCCCCTGTTCGGGACCCGCGACGAAAATTTGAGACTGATGGAAGACGCGCTCGGTGTGCGGATCGATCTGCGATCGGACGCCGTGCATGTGCAGGGGCCGGAGGAGAGCGTGGGCAGGGTGAAGCGCATCTTCTCAGACTTCGAGGGGTTGAGGAAGGCTGGGGTGCATCCTTACAACGGCGAGTTGCACTCGATGCTGAAGCTGGTGGTGGCTGATCCGGCGACTAACTTGAAGGCGCTGGCGGATGCTACGAAGCAGCGGTCGGCGGCGGGGTCGGCGGGCGTGAAGAGGTCGGTTACGGCGAGGTCGGTGAACCAGGCGCGCTATCTGGAGGCTATCGAGAAGAACGATATGACCTTTGGCGTGGGGCCGGCGGGAACGGGTAAGACTTATCTGGCCGTGGCTATGGCTGTGGCGGCGATGAATGCTAAGAAAGTTAGCCGCATTATCCTGGTGCGGCCGGCGGTTGAGGCCGGTGAGCGGCTGGGATTTTTGCCGGGATCGCTTCAGGAGAAGGTGGATCCTTATCTGCGGCCGCTGTATGACGCGCTCTACGATCTTTGCGAGCCGGAGAAGGTCGACAAGATGCTGGAAAAGAACATCATCGAGGTCGCGCCACTGGCGTTTATGCGCGGACGTACGTTGAGCGATGCGTTCATCATCATGGATGAGGCGCAGAACACGACGACGGAGCAGATGAAGATGTTTCTGACCCGGCTGGGGCAGAATTCGAAGGCGGTGATTACGGGCGATATCACGCAGATCGATCTGCCGAATCCGAAGAAATCGGGGCTGGTGGAGGCTATCAATCTGCTGGAAGGGGTGGAAGGAATCAAGTTCTGCCACTTTGAGGATGTGGATGTGGTTCGGCACTCGCTGGTTCAGCGGATTATTCGGGCTTATGAGGGGAAATCGCAGCAGCGGGAGTTGCCCCTGGGGATTGGCGATTCGCCGGATGGTCAGGGTTCGCAACGGGATGGGATCTCGACCAAGGCTTCGTCCAAGCCGCAGTAAATTGGGATTTACCGTATCATCGTAGTACTCGGGGCAGCTGCGATGGCTGCCCCGAAGTACGATGATTCTCTTTGATCCAGACCAACCGGAGGCGGCTCAGGGCTTTCCGCAGCTTGTTTCTTTGAGCGCGGCGGGAGGCTTGAGGTCGCCGCTTCCAACTCGACCGACGCTTGCGCGCTACTTGCGCGAGGCGCAGATGGCTGTGGGTCTTAAAGGCGAGGTCTGCGTCCTGCTGACTACCGATGAGGGGATTCGGGCGCTCAATCGCCGCTTTCGGAAGAAAAACAAGGCTACGGATGTGCTTTCGTTTCCTGCGGAGCCGGGTTTTGGGTTGGCTGGGGATTTGGCGGGCGATCTGGCAATTTCGGTGGAGACGGCGGCGCGGCAGGCTGGGGAGCAAGGGCATCGGCTTTCGGTGGAAGTGCGGGTGCTGATGTTGCATGGGCTGCTGCATCTGGCTGGGTTTGACCATGAGACAGATGATGGGAAGATGGCGCGGAAAGAGCGGCGATTGCGAGCGCGGCTTGGGTTGCCGATGGGGTTGATTGAGCGGGTGGAGATTCCCTCAGGGGCTAAAGCCCCGGCGCGACTGAAGCCGCGCCCTTTCAAAGCAAAAGCAGACGCAAATCTGCGCGAAGCGATAACTAGAGGCGCGCGATGAGTTGGGCTTCGTTTTGCATTCTTGGATTGCTGGGGGCTGTGCTTACCATTGCGGCTTATATGTCGCGGGTTTATTCGGAGTTTGGAAAGATTCTTTCGCGCGAGGTGCAGGACAATCTGGACGCGTGGGAGCAGCATGTTGAGCCGCGCTTGTGGATGAGGCGGGAGCGGGCGTCGCTGTCGGCTTCTGTGCTGATGCATCTGACGATGGGGTTGCTGGCGCTGGAGTTGGGGGCGGTGTTGTTTGGCTCGTCGCCGGTGCTGGGATGGCCTTCGCTTGAGGCGATTGCGCAGTCTGTGCTGGCGGTGGTGCTGGTGGCGGTTTTCTGCACGCAGCTTGTGCCGTTTCTGCTGTTTCAGAGGACGCACGGGCTGTGGGTGGTGCGGCTTTTGTGGCCGGTGCGGCTGCTGCTGTTTCTTGTGTTTCCGGTGACGTTGCTGGTGAGTTTTCTGCTCTCGATTGCGACGCTGGCTGAGGAGCCGGTGACGGCTGAGGAAGAGACGGCGGGCGACGTTGAGGCGCTGCTGGAGGCCGGCGAAGAAGAGGGCATTCTGGAGGAGAGCGACCGGGAGCTGGTGCGGTCGGCTGTGGAGTTTGGCGACAAGCTGGTGAGGGAGATCATGACGCCGAGACCGCAGATCTTTGCGGTTCCTGATTCGATGTCGCTGGAGGCATTTCTGGAGGCACTCAGGGAGAACAATTTCTCTCGCGTGCCGGTGTATGCGGGCACGCTGGATGCGATTACCGGGATTGCGTTTGCGCATGATCTGCTGCAGATTTCGGATGCTGAGGCGCGTACGCGTAAGGTTGGTTCGATTCAGCGGCCGGCTGCGCTGGTGCCTGAGACCAAGAAGGGCTACGAACTGCTGCGGGAGATGCAACGCGAGAAGCAGCATATGCGCATCGTGATCGATGAGTATGGCGAAGTGGCCGGATTGGTGACGATTGAGGATCTGCTGGAGCAGATTGTGGGCAACATTGGCGACGAGCACGAGGACGAAGATGACGCCCGCGTGGAAGACGCGCAGCCGGAGGGCGAGGGTATCTGGCTCGTGCACGGTGGTTTTCCGGTGGACCGAATCGAGGAGCTGGCTGGGCCGGATTGGCTGCCGGAGGATGAGAGCTACGAGGCGCAGACGGTGGGCGGGCTGGTGAGCGAGGCTGTGGGGCGGATTCCACATGCGGGCGAGGTGGTTGAGGTGGGTTCGGTGCGGATTGAGGTTGTCGCCTCGTCGGATCGGCGGGTCGAGCAGGTGCGGATTCGGATTGTGCCGCCGGAGGTTTTGGGGCTGCTGGCTGAGGCTGAAGATGTGAAAGGGGAGCGAAATTCGCGCTCTCGGACGAACAAAGAATTAGAAGTGGAGTAAGAGTTTGCGATCAGGATTTGTTTCGATTTTGGGCCGGCCCAATGCCGGCAAGAGTACGCTGTTGAACGCCCTGGTGGGCGAGAAGGTGGCGATTGTCACGAGCAAGCCGCAGACTACGCGGAATCGCATTACCGGAGTGCTGGAGGTTCCGGCGGGGAAGGGCAAGAAGCCAGCGGCGCAGATTGTTTTTGTGGATACGCCGGGGGTGCATAAGCCGGGGACGCAGCTTGACCGGCGGATGATGCAGGAGGTTTATGATGCGCTGGAGACACGGGATGTTGTGATTCTGCTGGTGGATGCTAGCCGGGAGATGCAGATCACGGAGTCAACAGAGTTAGTCGAGTCTGCGGAAACCCAGGTTTCAGAATCGAGACCTGGGGCACCCGCACCCGCCGTTACTGAGTTCGCGCGTAAGGGTAATTGGCGGAGTGAGGATGAGTTTGTTCTGAATCTTGTGCGGAAGCTGGATTGTCCGGTGTTTTTGGTGATCAATAAGATTGATCTGATTCGCCGGGAGCAGCTGTTGCCGCTGATCGATTCGCTGATGAAGCAATTTCCTTTTGCGGAGGTTTTGCCGGTCAGTGCGCGCAAGCGGGATGGGCTGGATACACTGGTGGAGAAGTTGGTGGAGTATCTGCCGGAGGGTGAGCGGTATTTTCCGCCGGAGCAGTTTACAGATCAGCCGGAACGGTTTCTGGTGGCGGAGCTGATTCGGGAACGGATTTTGATGGAGACGGGCGAGGAAGTTCCTTATGCCGCTGCGGTGGTGATTGAGAAGTTTGAGGAGCCACCACCCGCTCCGCTGAAGGCGAAGAAGCCTCGGCCTTTGAAGGGCGGTGGGTTTGCCGAGGTGAAGCTGCCGGTTACGAATATTTCTGCGGTGATCTATTGCGAGAGGGATGGGCAGAAGGCGATTTTGATTGGCAAAGGCGGGGCGAAGCTCAAGGCCATCGGGACGAGCGCGCGCAAGGAGATTGAGTCGCTGCTTGGGACCCGTGTTTATCTGGAACTGCATATTATCGTCGAACCGGGTTGGCGGGAGTCGCGGGGGTTTATCGATACGCTGGATTGGCGGAAGCAGCTGGAGGATATGGCGGCGCGGCAGGCGGTTGAGGCGGAGGATGATTCAACCGAAGTCTGACCAGGCGTTCTCTTTCGTTCTCCCAGAGAGTAATACGACGCTACATATTTTCTTTCGGGGTCGTCTGGTCGTTAGGTCACTGATATTTTCAGGCTGCAGATGTATTTGCGCGGGGACGGATGGGCAGAATCAGAACTTCTGCTGGTATTTGGAAGTGCTCATGCAGGCGGCGGATCATGGAAAGCGATAAGGGGCGATCTCTGCGCAGAACCTCATAAACGCGAGTTCTGTTTCCGATGATTCCAATCAGAGCTTTCTGATCTTCTCCTCGCTGCTCAAGACGAAAGTGGATCGCCTCGATGGGGTCGGGCATGTCCATTGGAAAATGGGTTTCTTCGAATGCTTCGACGAGCGTAGTGAGGATTTCCAGGCGGTCGCCGTCGGGAGTGCCTTCTTCGGCTGCCCACAGCCGTTCGATTTCGCGGAGAGCGGCTTCGTGATCGGTCTTGGTCTTAATCGGTTTCAATTGCATATTGGATGGTCCTCACATCGATTGCGTCGTATTCCTTGTGCGTCCCCAGCCACTTGATGAAGACAATGGATCGCCGGTAATCGACAGCGGCTACCAGTCGATAGTTATTGCCACGGATGTTGAAAACCACTCGGTCCGCACCGACGATGCTTGCACGGGCATAGCTTGCTTTGACGTCGGCCGAAGTCTTCCATTCGGCCCTTCTGACTTCCTGAAACCATGCGTCGAGAGAGGCCTTCAAAGCAGGCTGATCTTTGTGTCCTTGAAGTCTGTCAACGTACCTGATCAAGGCGCTTCGGGCAATAATACGCACATATCGACGTTAGCACGTTCCCAAAATGGGTACAAGTCGGAAATCCAAGCCGAAATCTGATCCTTTGCTTAGGAGCACAATTCTCTCGCGGGAGCTCGGTTCACTCGGTTAGGCTTCTACGCGGCCTCGGCCTGTGCTTTTTACCTGGTACATGCGCTTGTCGGCTGCTCCTAGAATGGAGTGGACTGTGCGGCCGTCGCCGGGGTAGGTGGCTATGCCGGCGCTAGATCCTATGCTTAATTGAAGGCCTTTGCCGACTGCGAAGACGGAGCGGGTCAGGTTGGCGTGGATTGAGAGGGCCATGCGCAGGGCTTCTTCGCGGGTTGTCTGCGGCATGAGGATGACGAATTCGTCTCCGCCGTAGCGGAAGCAGACGTCGGTTGCGCGGCAGAGCTGTCGGATTTGCCGGCCGGCGTGGCCGAGCAGTTCGCTTCCGGTTAGATGGCCGTGCACATCGTTGACCAGCTTGAATCGGTCCAGATCGAGAAAGACGAGGCTAAGCGATTTCGAGTCCCGGCGGGCAATCTCCAGTTCGCGCTCCAGGGTGGCGTAGAGATGGCGCGCGTTGTAGAGGCCGGTCACGTCGTCGGTGATGGTCAATTGCTGTGTTCGCGCTACGTCCTGGGCGTTTTCGATGGCGATGGCTGCAAAGTCTATGAGGATATGCAAAAAGGCGATGTTGTAATCGGAGCGTTCGCTGAGGTTTGGGTTGAAGATTTCGAGAACGCCATGTGTTCCTTTGCGTCCGCGGATGGGCAGGCCGATTGCGGAGCGGACGGCGAAAGCATTTCCGTCGGACGCAGCGGAGAGCCGGGGATCGATGGACGTATCGGGGATGATGAGCGTCTCGCCGTGCTGCGCGACCCAGCCAGCGAGTCCTTCGCCGACTTTTACGCGGAGATCTTTGAGGCGCTCATTCCTGTGGCGCGGGGGATCTCCTGTGTCGGCTGAGGCATAGTAGAGCTCTTGCCGCTCGGGGTCGAGCATGAGCAGAGCCCACAGATCGGCCTCGATGAAGCGATCCATGTATTCGAGGACGGTGTTCAGAATGGATTGGAGGTCTAGATTGGAAGTGAGAGAACGCGCCAGCTCATGGAAGACCAATAGGTCATCCAATGGGCCTCGACTTGCCTGACTTCTGGGCATAGACGTACGGCTGAGGCTAGAAAGAAATAACGATGCTTACCTACAAGAGTTAGTTGGTAAGGCAGAATCAGAAATTGCTTTGTTAAGCCATAATACCTATGAAAAGCCAGTAAGAGATTAGAAATGGGTTAACCGCCTATATGCACCATCGATCGGGAAGGCTTCAGGAACCCCGGCTCGCCGATGTGGTGACGTGCTTCCTTCTTATTTACTGTACGCACGATGAAGGCGCGCAGATGTTCGTCCGTCGCTCCCTCGCGCAACAGGCTGTGCAAATCATGTTCGAGATTTGAAAAGAGGCAGGTGCGAATCTTGCCGTCGGAGGTGAGCCGAATGCGGCTGCAGGCTCCGCAAAAAGCTTGCGTGACGGGCGCGATGATGCCGATTTCGCCTTTGCCGTCGATGAATCCGTAGCGGCGTGCGGTTTCGCTGGCGGAGTTTGGGGTGAGCGCACGCAGGGGCGCGACTTTGCCGATGCGCTCGACGATTTCGCGCAGGGGAACGACCATTTCAGGGCTCCAGAGGCGGTCTTCTTCGAGGGGCATGAATTCGATGAAGCGTACGATTACGTCTTCGCGACGGGCGAAGTGGGCGAAGCCTTCGATCTGGTCGTCGTTGAAGCCACGGAGGAGGACGCAGTTGATCTTGATGCGTTTAAAGCCGGCTTGCTGGGCCGCGCGAATGCCGCGGACGACGGCGGGATAGCTGCCGGGAACGCGGGTGACGCGTTCGAAGGTGGCTTGCTCGACCGCATCCATGCTGACGGTGACGCGGCTTAGACCGGCGGCTTTGAGCGGCGCGGCAAGGTCTTCGAGGAGGTGTCCGTTGGTCGTGATGGCGATGTCGAGCGGCTCGCCGGCGAGCGTTCGCCAGGTGGACAGTTCGCGGACCATTTGGGGCAGATCGCGGCGGAGTAGCGGCTCGCCGCCGGTGAGGCGGACTTTTTCAATACCGAGGTTGACGAAATTACGGATGAGCCGCAGGTAGTCGTTGGTGCTGAGTTCGGCGTACTGAGCCCCGATCTGGCCGGTGCGGCAGTAGACGCACTTATAGTTGCAGCGGTCGGTGATGGAGACGCGGAGGTCGGTGATGCAGCGGCCGTGGCTGTCTTTTAATTGGCCGGGCAGAGCATCCCTGACGCAGTCTGCGACGATCTCGGGAGCAGTGGCCATCCATATAAGGCTATCGCATTTCCGAGGTCTTAGGCTAATCGCGGTTGCGCGGGTTCGGCCGCGCGGCGAAAGACGGACTACCTCTTTTAGTCGATGGGGCGGGTGCCGCGGCGCATTACGGTGCCGATGCCACCGCAGGCAATGACGATGCCAATTGCGATGGCCATGTAGTAGGCCATGGGATGGGCCCAGCCGGGCGAGTAGGTCAGGTCCTGCCCAACCCAGAGTGAGAGCAGAATGCAGATCACTGCGAACTGACCGGCGATGACCTGCAGGGTCAGGCCCCACTCACGGCGCTTGTCCAGGGCTTCGACCTGGTCGGGGGTCAGATTGCGTTCCGAAAGCGGCAGGGAGGCGTTGGCCATGTCAGTTTCTCTCCAAAAAGCGTTGGTTTCGTGTGCTGCAAATCGATTGTAAACGCGCTCCGGGGCGGGAGTGCAAGTTCTGTGCATTCGACTATGGGAAGCTGTAAGTACAAAGTATCCCACCCTAGCCACAAAAACAAAGACGTGGCGAGGGTAGGGCACCCGTTTTTGTGAACCCAGAGGAGTTCTTGGGCCGGTTTTAGAGGAAGGCCAGAGTTTGCAGTGAGGTGATTTCAAAGCGCTTGCGGCAGCGGATGTTGCCGCATGCTACCATGTCGTCACGCCGCACCATGTAGGGCTGCGCCTTGGCAAATCGCGCCCGGTCGCGGTCGTCGGCGTTGCGCGGCAATTGGGCTCGCTTGCGCCGCACGACCCAATTGATTTGATGGTCGCTTGGCTGACCGCAATGGGGGCAGATCAGAGTATGTGTTCGCTGCTCGTTTGTTTCCGTAAAAAATTCGCGTTCTTCCATGGTGACTTCAACTCCCAGCTTTCGTACCGAAGAAAAGTATTCCATACTCAGCATTGCCATGACGAAACGAAAAAAAGAGAAGTTCTCAGTGACCAAGGCGGTGAAGGCCAACGCGCGGGATGTTGTGGGCCAGCCGAAGCCGAGCCGGGTGGTCGAAGACAAGCCCAAACCGGAGGGCCGGGAGAGTAAGCACAAGGCTAGCCTGGAGCAGCTGATCGAGGCTTCGGAGCGGTCAGAATAGGGAGAGTGATATGGGCAAAGCGGTTGGCGTGGGAGGGGTTTTCTTCAAGGCGAAGGACCCAGCAGGGCTACTGGCGTGGTATGCGCAGAATCTTGGGATTCCGCTGAGCGCGGAGGGCTATACCAGCTTCGAGGGGCCGGATGCGCAAGGGGTAACCGCGTTTGCTTTCTTCCCTGAGGACTCGGGGTATTTTGGCGAGAGTGGGCAGCGGGCGATGATCAACTTTCGCGTGGACTCGTTGGATGAGGTGCTGGAGCGGCTCGCGGCGGGTGGTGCGCGGATCGATCCGAAGCAGGACAGCTATTCTTTCGGGCGGTTTGCGTGGTTCTGGGATCCGGAAGGGAATCGCGTGGAGCTTTGGGAGCCGGGGACGGAACCTGAGGCTGGCGAGTCAGCTGGCTAGCTGGTTTTGTCCGGCGTTGGGCTTTCCAGCCAGTCGGCTAGTTCTGCGTGACCGCGCTCGCGAGCGAAATCGGCTGCGGATTGGCCGAAGTCGTTGCGGATGCCTGCGTCGGCGCCGTGGGAGACGAGCAACTCGACCAGGTCGCGGCGGTTGGCTGCGGCTGCGGAGAAGATGGCGGTAAAGCCGGCGGTCTGGCGGGCGTTGGGATCGGCGCCGGCGGTCAGGAGCAGTTGGATTGTCTCCGGATTGCGGCTGAGGGCGAGTGCGGCGTGGAGAGGCTGATTTTTCTGGGCATTGGTTGAAACCGCATCGACTGCTGCGCCGCGCGCGAGCAAGAGGCGCACTGCTTCTGGTGAGCCGAAGGCGGCGGCGAGGTGAAGAGCGGTCCAGCCATCGCCGGAATAATCGGTTACTGCGCTGGGCGCGGCTTCATGGGCTTTGGTGAGCAGATCGGGGTCGCCGACGGCTGCGGCCTGGAAGGCGTCCAGCGGGACGCCGGTGCGGGCCATTTCAACGAGTAGAAAATCGCGCACGAGGGTTTGGCCGCTGTAGATGGACCATAGGAGCGCGGAAACTCCCTGCGCATCGCGCCAGGAGAGAAGCGATGGGTCGGCTGCAACCGCGTCGGCTACCTCGACGGTTGCGCCGCGCTGGATGAATTTTAGAAATTGCTGGCTCATGTGTCTCTTGGGTCTCGGTGTGGCTAGTTTTGGGGCTGGTTGACGGTGTATGGGCCGGGTGTGATGGGTTTGGCTGGGTCTGCTGTCTGGCCGTCGGTAGCGGCGACCGAGGTTTTCTTTGAGTAGATGCGGAAGAGGACTGCGAGGTCGAGCGTTTCGGCTACGGGCTGGCCATCTTTGAGGGCGGGCTGGAAGGTGGCTTTGCGGATGGCTGCTACTGCGTTCTCATCGAGGCCGAAGCCGATGGGGCGGACTACGGCGATTTCGCCGGGCTTGCCGTCTGCGCCAATTACGGCGCGATAGAGAGCACGGCCAGCGATGCCGTTGGTCTGGGCGTATTCGTTGGAGTCCGGGGCGATGGAGGTGGTGACTTTGGCTTGCTGGTCGACGGCGCTGGAGCGCAGGACTTTGGGATCGCGGGGACGATAGTCGACGCCTGCGGCCTGGGCCTGGTAGTAGAGCTGCCAGAAGTCAGGCATCTGGGCGCGCAGCTTTTCGTCGAGGCCGGGCGCGAAGACGCGGTCCAATGCATCACGGAGGACTTGGGCAGCGTGCGCGGGTGAGGTGGTGGTGGTGACGCTGGCCTGGTCGGCCGCGGCTGGTTCTGTCGTTGACGGTTCGGTGGCTGCCTGATCTGTAGCTGCTGGGTTTGTTGCTGCCGGACTTGGGGGTGCTTGATTTGCGGTGGTTGGTTCTGGTGTTGGCCGGTAGGTCGGGGCTGGTGCTTGGGGTGCGGAGTCTGTTTCAGAGGAGGCGACTGGGCCGCTTGTGGCTTGATCCGGGGTGGCGGGCGCTGGTTTCTTGCCTTTTTCCTTTACTGCGGGCTTCTTTGGCTTGATTACCTGTTCGCGGTCGATGGAGATCTTGAGCACTTTCTTCTTGGGGGTGATCTTGATGCGGTCAACGGCCTTCGAGGGGTCTTCGTAGGGCAGCGCGCCGAGGAAGTGCAGGCCGTAGCGTGAGCCTTCTAGCTCCAGACGGTGCTTGGTCAGGTGTACTTTGTCGATCTCTACGGCGCTTAGGGTGTAGGAACTCATGGCTGGATGGCCTGTCGGGTCGCCGTGCTCGGTGAAGCTGATTGAATCGCCTAGATAGCCGCCGCGGAGGAAGAGCGGCTTGCCTACGAGCATCCGCTTCAGTTCGTCTTCTGTGACTTCGCCGGTTTGGGCGGGCTGGGAAGCAGAAATGGCGGCTGGGACTGGCGTTGCGGCCTGCGCTGGTGGAGCTGGAGCTGGTTGTGTCTGGGGGGCCGGAGGTTGGGTGTTTTGGCCTGGGGACGCGGTTGACGCGAAGATTGCCCACGGCAGTCCGACGAGGATGGCGGCTAGACGGTGCAACCGGAGGGTTCGTCCTGGAGTGGCTGAGGCGACCGCGGCTTCCGACACATGGGGGAGATGCGCAAGAAATTTCATAATGAGCCTTGCCCGAACTCTAGCAGGATTCGTAGAAATTCCTCAAAAAGTTTCTTAAAGTTTGTCGCTGCGATGCCCAAGCTGCCAGAGAATTCGCCGGAAAAGACCCATCATGCGGCGCAGGTCGGCTTCGTTGGGCATGAGGCGGCGAAGAAGTACGCGCAGGGCTTCGCCGTTGGCTGAGCGCATGCCGCGGGTGGAGTAGTTGACGGCTTCCATGGTCTGCTCGATGAGGCCGGCCAGGCGGTCGAGTTGGCCTGAGTCGGGGTACTTAATCTGGTCGATCTGGTCGATCCGGTCTGCGGGGGGTAGGGCGGGAGCGGGTGCGATTTCGGGGGTTCGGGAGATTTCGTAGAGGCAGACGGCTACGGCTTGGCCGAGGTTCATGGAGGGCTGGGCTTCGCAGGTGTCGATGACTACGAGCGCGTGGCACCAGGAGAGATCGTCGCTGGTGAGGCCGTGCTTTTCTGAGCCGAAGAGGAGGGCTACGCGCTCTTTGGCTGGGTTGCCGGTTTGAAGTGCCTGGGCGGTGAGATGCTGGCGCAGGCGGTTGGCTGCTTCCGGCAGGGTCAGAATTGCCTGCTCGGGACGGCGCCGGTCGAGT
>Ga0302325_10018632_pt1 | contig 14623 bp, 12 predicted proteins | sample Palsa_T0_2_FD_201948 | JGI IMG/M metagenome (GOLD analysis project Ga0302325, IMG submission 201948) | Peat permafrost microbial communities from Stordalen Mire near Abisko, Sweden - Palsa_T0_2 | ecosystem: Environmental > Terrestrial > Soil > Palsa > Peat permafrost | place: Sweden: Abisko... | reverse complement strand
TCACGTACTCGAGCTCGTTCAGCTTCCTGACGGGCTCCCCGTGCGCGAAGACGTCGATTGTCCGCGTCACCTGGAAGGTCGAGGGGTCGATGAAGCGGATGCGGTTCGTGCCGTCGGTCATGATGAGCGAGTGCCCGTCGGTCGTGAGCCCCCATCCTTCCCCCGTGAAGGTGAAGTCGCCCTCGCGCCGCATGGTGGCCGCGTCGTAGATGAAGCCCTGGTGGCTCTGCCAGGTCAGCTGGTAGATCCTTCCGTCCAGCACGGCGATGCCCTCGCCAAAATACCGGTCGTCGAGCGCGACCTCCTGCGTCACCCGGCCCGAGATGAGGTCAACCTTGCGCAGGGTCGACCGCCCGTTGAGCCCCGTGCTTTCTATCAGCATGCCGTCCCAGAAGACCAGGCCCTCGGTGAACGCTCCGCGGTCGTGGGGCCACGCCTTCACCAGCGTGTAGGACACGGTTGGGATGTCCGCGGAGACCGGTGAGTACGACCGCCCCCTCAGCGCCGCGAAGGCGAGCACCAACGCCGCAGCCACCCTCGCTGTCACGGCGCCAAAGCGGGGTTGCCTCGAGGGCAGCGCAGACTCAGGCCGCACCACGGCGCGCCCGGTTGATCTCCAATCGAGTCGCCTCCGCGGCGGCGTTCGCGGCGGACGCAAAGTCCGCCCCCGCCGAGGCAAAGATGATCGCCCTCGATGAATTGATGAGGAGCCCGGTGCCCCGGGAGTCCTGCCCCGACGTCACCACCGCGTTGATGTCGGCACCCTGCGCCCCTACGCCAGGCACGAGGAAGAGGACGTCGTCGCCGCACACGGTCCTGAGCCTCGCGAGGTCCGCGGGATAGGTGCCCCCCACGACAAGGGAGATGTTCTCGTTCGCATTCCAAGTCGTCGTGGCGAGCTCGGCGACGATCTCAAACAGGGCCCTGTTCCCGACCCGCAGGTCCTGGAGCTCGCGGGCCGACGGATTTGAGGTGCGGCACAGGACGATCACGCCGCGGTCCGCCCACTTCGCAAAGGGAGCCACGCTGTCCGCGCCAAGGTAGGGGTTCACGGTGGCCGCGTCGGCGTTGAACCGCTCGAAGCACTCCACCGCGTAGCGCTCGGCCGTCGAGCCGATGTCGCCCCGCTTCGCATCGAGGATGACCGGGATGTGCGGATGGGCCCCGCGGATATAGTCGATCGACATTTTCAGCTCTTCCTCGCGGCCCTCGGCGGCGTAGTGGGCGATTTGGAGCTTGTAGCAGCACGCCGCGGCGGCCGTCGCATCGACGATCTCCCGGTTGAACTCGTAGAACGGGTTGCCCTTGGAGGAGATCGCCTTGGGCAGGCGCGAGAGCTCCGGGTCAAGGCCGACGCAAAGGAGGGAATTGGCCTTCGCGATCGCCGCGGCGATTTTCTCCTTAAAAGTGCTCGTCAGGGTCTGCATGGCTCGTGCGCACCCTACATAGCGGTGATGGGCCGCCGCGTCGGCAATAAATTTTCGATTCCCCAGGCCGCTTTTTCCAAGCCGTCGGGATGGCGACGGAGCAATGTGCCTTAAATCCCTTGTGGTTAATATATAACAAATCCATCCCCGCCAGGGGCTGCCAGAGAAGCGGCCCTCAGCCCTTGTCGAAGACCATCGTCACATCCTGCGTCCCGCGCTGGGAGCTTCCCACCCGGTGGATAGACAGTTCCTTCCCACCGTCGATGAGATGCCACGTGTCCTTCGAGACAATCTTGGCGCCCGGCGCGCCCCACGTCAGGGTGACGACCGAGTCGATCACGACGTCGCCGTTGTCCGGGTTGAGCCGGGCCGCGACGACGCGGGGAGAGTTCATGAACTGGGAGCGAGTCTCGGTTCCGTCGAGCGTCATCTTCTCGTCGGTCACCTGGGGATCCGCGAATTCCTGCACGCGCGCCGTCTTGACAGCCAGGCTGGTCCCTTCCTGCTCCACCTCCAGCCGTGCCGGCGCCATCCCCGAGCCGGTCTTGCCGAAGTCGCTCTTCTCCTCGTCGAGGACCCACACTCCCGAGAAATTCGCCGCAGGGTGCTCGAAGTGCAGGGGCGGCAGGCCGCACGCCTTGCGGTATGGCGCGGTGAGGGCGGCATAGGCGGGATCCTCGAGGCCGAGGTAGCGCGGGTCGCTCATGTCGGAGTCATACTCCTTCTTCGACGTGTTCCGCACCATGCTGGCCCAGGTCATGTAGTAGGTCCACAGGGGCTGCCTCGTTATGACGTCGGGCGTCGGCGGGTTGCCCACCTCGGCAAGGGCGATGGGCTTGCCGCCCGAGAGCGAGACGATGCTGTCATAGTAGGACTGCGCGAAGTCGCGGCCGTAGACGTCGAGGGCGAGCACGTCCACGTAGTTCGCGCCGGGGAAAAACTTGGCGTGCGCGCGCTCCGGCGTGCTCGGCCGGTCCATGCTCCAGACCCATATGAGGTTGTTCAGGTGGTGGTAGTTCACGAACCTGTCGAAGATCTGCTTGTAGAGGGCGATGGTGCTGTATTCGCCGGTGCGGCCGCCCCACCAGAACCAGTCCCCATTCATCTCGTGGTAGGGGCGCCACAGGACGGGGACGTGGGCGTCCTGGAGCTGCTTCAGGTATCCCGCGATCACGTCGACCTGCGCACACCAGTGGTTGTAGAGCGGGGTCCCGGGCGTCAGGACGTCCTTGAACTGGTCGTCGAGGAGCTTGCCCTGGACGCTCCTCAGCGCCTTCGGGTCGCTGCCGGGCAGCTGCCTGAACGTGATCGGCTCGTCGGCCGTGGGGGGCACCGCGTGCCAGCAGAGGGCGATGATCGATCCCCTGTTGTGCTGCCGGATCGCCTCCTGGACGATGTCCGGCCGGGCAAGGTAAGAGTCGGAGTCGCCGGCCTTCGCGTGGCCCCAGTCCGTGCCCCATATGATCGGGGTCTTTCCGATGTACTGGGAGGCGAAGTCCGAGTTCCGGCTCTTTGTGTTGGGGAAGTTGTGCTGGCCGGTCATGATGTACTTGCCGGAGACATCATTGAGCAGCTGCAGGAGGGCAACGGCCTCGGGCGAGGCGTCGGGCGTCACCGGCCTCGCGAGGGTGCCGTCGCCAAACAGGGACGTGATTGCCAGGAGCGGGACAAGGGCAAGCGCGCGCAGCACGATGTGGGGTACCATGCGCCAATCACCGCCCACCCAACGTCCTTGTCAAATGGAAGTTGGGCCCAAATCAAGGCGCCTCGGCGGTCTATTTCTCGAGCCAGATCCGGTTGAACTCGTGGAAGCCCGAAAGCGTGGTTGTCCAGCCGTGGATCAGGGGGCTTCGGATGTAGACATTGGGCTGGAAATACAGGGGGACGATCGGCGCCTCGCGCAGCAGGATTTCCTCAGCCCTCTGGAAGAGCTCGAGGCGCTTCGCGTTGTCCGCCGTGTTCGACGCCTCGTCGATAAGGCCGTCAAACGTCCTGTTGCTCCAGCCGGCCCAGTTGTTGCCGCCGTCGGTGATCATCGTCCCGAGGAAGGTCAGCGGGTCGGGGTAGTCGGCGACCCACCCCGAGACCCCCACCGTGTAATTCCGGTCCTTCTGGTTCTGGAACAGCGTCTTTTGCTCCAGCTGCACGATGGTGACGCGGACGCCGAGCTCCTTCAGCCACATCGCCTGGATCGCCTCCATCATCCGCAGGGGTATCTCGTCCTCATAGCATTGGATCTCAATCGAGGGAAGGCCCTGGCCTCCGGGGTATCCCGCCTCGGCCAGGAGCTTGCGTGCCAGGTCGAAGTCGTCGGTGACCTGCGCGCGCGGCGAGTAGCCGCCGCAGTCGGGTGGCGTCAGGCTGCGGGCCGGAGGATAGGTCTCCTTCGTGATGTCCCGGCACAGGGCCTCCCGGTCCAGGGCGTGCGAGAGCGCCTGGCGCAGCTTCAGGTTGTCAAACGGAGGGCGCGTGACGTTCAGGAAAAGGTACGTGGTGCTGAGGAGGTGGTCGACCGCGAGGTCCGAGGGCTTATGCGCGCGGTACGCGTCGATCTTCGACGTCGGGATCTTCTGCGTGGAATGGAGCTGGCCCGAGCGGTAGTTCAGCTCCTCGAGGTCCGGCTTCTCAATTGGGTAGAACTCCACGCGGTTCAGCTTCGTGTTGGCCGCGTCCCAGTAGAGGGGATTCTTCTCCACCGCGATGCGGGCGTTCGGCACCCACTCCTTCAGGACAAAGGCGCCGTTGCCCACGAGGTTGCCGGGCCGCGTCCACAACGTCCCCTTATCGTCGATCTTCCCGTACTTCTCGATCGTCGCCCGGTGCACCGGCAGCCACGTCGTGTGCGAGACGAGCGCCGGCAGGTAGGGGGTGGGCCGCTCCAGCGTCAGCTGGAGCGTGTGCGGGTCGAGGTCCTTCGCCCCGACGAGGGAGAAGTCGGTGATCTTTCCCGAGTTGAAGGCCTCCGCGTTCTTGACCGGCCAGATCATGTACGAGTAGTTGGCGGCAAAGGCGGGCGAGAGGATCCGGTGGATCGAGTAGACGAAGTCTTCGGCGGTGAGCGGGTCGCCGTTTGACCAGCGCGCATTCGCCCTGATATGGAACGTGTAGACCTTTCCGTCGGGGGAGACGTCCCAGCTCTCCGCGACGGCGGGGGCGGCCTGCGATGTCTTGCCATCGAGCTTGGTCAGCCCCTCGAACAGCGTGTAGGCGATCTGGGAATCCGTGTACGCGTAGATCGCGTCCGGGTCCAAATCCTGGGGCTCCGCGCCGTTGCCGAAAAGGAGGGTCTGCGTCGTGACGCCCTGCTCGGCGGGGGTCTCCCTTCTCGCGCAGCCGGCGGCGAGCGCCAGCGCCATGGCCGCGGCCATGCCCCGGCGAAGAGACGTTGGCAACGGCACCATCATCAGGCGCACCCAGCAGCCCGCATGCCGGGTGGGCCGCCGTCCTCAATCCTCGATGACATCAAAGATGTTGCCGAAGGGGTCGCGGAAATAGAGCGAGCTGCCCCGGTCCACCAGGATCTCGCATCGCGCGCCCCGGAGCAGCCGGCGGGCCTTGCCGATGTGCCTGACGCTGAACGAAGGCGTCGGCGGCTGCGTCTTCGACGACCGGTTGATGTAGAGCAGAAAGGTTCCCGTGTCGTACTCGAGGCAGGAGCGCGTCTTGCTTTTCAGCTTGAATCCCATCACGTCCGAGTAGAACCGCTCGGCCTTGGCGAGAGTCTTGAGGTGGATCGCGATGCAGTTATTCGAGCGGAATCTCATCGCGAGCCGCCCGGACTAGACGTGCTGCGGCAGGACAAAAAGGAGGACGGCGAGCAGGTGGCAGGTGCTGCCACACAGGACGAAGGCGTTCCTGAACGCATAGTGGTATCGCAGGCCCCGGAACGACGAGAGTATCGTGCCCGCCGTGTAGCACAGGCCGCCCGCGAGCAGCAGCCAGAGGCCGGCCGCAGGTATGGCCGCAATCAGCGGCTTGATGGCGACGACGATCATCCACCCAAGGAAGAGCGCCGCAAGGGTCGTCGTCAGCCGGTAGCGGTTGCCCACGATCAGCTGGAAGACGGCACCCGCGCCGCAGAGGCCCCAGATGATGCCGAACAGGGTCCAGCCCCATGGCCCGCGCATGCTGACCAGGAGGAAGGGAGTGTAGGTTCCTGCGATCAGCAGGAAAGCGGAGGCCCGCCCGAGCTTGAGGAACAGCTGCTTGCCCTTCTCGGAACCCCACGCGTGGTAGAGGGTGTAGATCGAGTAGAGCATCAGGAGCGTCAGCCCGAAGACGCAGAAGCTCACGATCTTCCAGGCGTCGCCCCTGCGGCTCGACGAGACGACGAGGAGGGCGAAGGCGACGACGCTGACGCCGAGGCCTATGCCGTGCGTCACCCAGCTTGCGATGCGCTCGCCGCGCGTGGGCCGCCTCTCGCCCGCCGCAGCGGCGCCGGGCCGGGACCGGTGCCTCAGTACGGCGCGCTCCGCGGCCTGGTCGAGCATCCGGATGAACCATACGGGCTTCGGGCTCTTGAACTCGTCGGCGGTCCACTCCTGGCCGTCGGCATAGATGCTCTTCGGCATCAGGCAGGTCCCGAAGGCCCAGTCGGCCAGGGGAAGGCAGAAGAAGCCCGAGATCGACTCGTTGCAGTCGATCACCGCGTGGTGGCGCAGGTGGAAGCTGTAGGCCGGGCGCCAGAAGAAGCCCCAGCGGGGGCTCTCGATGAGGGGCTCCCAGCGGTCGAGCGACCAGTGCTCGATCGCATGGACGAGCTCGTAGATGGCGAGCGACGAGGCGAGCGCCGCAAACCCCGAGAAGAACCACGGGAAGGACGGAAGCACGTGCTGCAGGAGCGCGAGCAGCGGCGTCAGGATGCCCGCAAACACGATGAGCGTGTACCAGGGAAAGAACGAGGCCTCATGCTGGTCCTCGTCCAGGATGGGGTACTTGTTCTCAATGAACATGAGTCCCTTTCCGTCGCGGGTCGTCTTGCGCGCGATGCGCGTCAGCGCGTGGTGGAGGGTGTGCTGGCGGTAGAACCGCCTGAGGAATGGCACCGCCGGCTTGTGCAGCACGTAGCGGTGAAAAATGTACTCAATGAAGCAGTTCAGAAGGCTCAGCAGCAGGAACGCCGCGACGGCCCTGGGGAGGGACGCCAGGACCTGCTGCTCCCACACGGCGGGGAAGCCGAGCCTGAGGATCGCGAGGAGGAGGCCCTCCGAGGCGAATACAGTGAACAGGAAGAGCGGGAGGGAGAACGGACGGTGTCCGTGATCGTGACCGTGGTCGTTCGACGGTGTGGTGGTTGCCATGGGGGTTTTTAAGGGTCCGTGCCGTCCGGCCGGACTCGATGGGCTTCGCGGGTGACGAAGGCGGGTTGGACCATCCCCCACTCGAAGCTCTGGGGCGGGAAAGTCAAGACGTTAGGAGGTTGCAAATGGAGCCGATGCCTCCCCTCTCGACGATTCCCCGAAATGGTGGACCCTACTGGACTCGAACCAGTGACCTTTTCCATGTCAAGGAAACGCTCTAACCAACTGAGCTAAGGGTCCTCTCTAACGGGTCGGAAATTAAGCAGGATCGACGCCGATCACGGCAAGGAAAATTCGGCCCTGGCCTCCACGACGTCCCGGGCAATCTGGGCCTTCAATTCGTCGATCCCCGCGAACTTCCTCTCGGGCCTGAGGAACCGAACCCACTCCACCGCCACCCAGTCGCCCGCCCCGTAGGGGCATGACACCAGCAGGTGGATCTCGAGCCGGGGCTCAACCGACTGCTCCACCGTCGGGCGCAGCCCGTAGTTGGCCACGGCGGGCAGCCAGCCGTAGGAGCGGCCCCCGTTGACGCGGACCGCGTAGACGCCGTAGAGCGGCCGCAGGTCCGGTGACCAGCCCAGGTTCAGCGTCGGGAAGCCGATGGTGCGTCCAAGGTGCTTTCCGTGGACCACCGTGCCCTCGGCCGTGTACACATAGCCGAGGAGGGCCGCCGCGCCCTTCATGTCGCCCTGCCCTATCCTCTCCCGGATCCTGGTGCTGCTGATGGGCTCGCCGTCCAGGTTGACCCGCGGCGCGCTGAAGACGGATATGCCGTGCTTGCGGCCCTCGGCGACCAGCATCGCCACGTCGCCCTTGCGCCCCTGGCCGAACCGGAAGTTCTCGCCGACATAGATGCCGGCAAGCCGCGGCAGGTGCCGCTTGATGAAGGGGATGAACTCCGAGGCGCCGATGGCGGCGAAGTCACGGGTGAAGGGCTGGACCACGACGGCGTCGACTCCGAGCGAGCCCATCTTCGCCACCTTGCTGGGCAGGTCCATGATCATGCGCGTCGGGTTGTCGGGCCGGAAGAGCACGCTCGGATGGGGAGAGAACGTCAGGACGAGCGACACGCCGCCGCTGTGGCGCGCCGACTGGACCGCGCTCTCGATGACCGCCCTGTGCCCGAGGTGCACGCCGTCGAACATGCCGATCGCAACATGGATCGGGCGCATCGGGAGCGCCACCCTGTCCAGGCCCGCGAACTGTGCCGGAGTGCTCACAGCGCGACGCTCGGGACCGCCTGGCTCACGGGGATGAGCCGCTTCTCGATCTCCGGCAGCGACATCGCCTGGATCTGGTCCATCGTGAGCGCCTGCGCCACGTTGAACCTGTCCGTCGCCGTCCTGCGGAGCGCGCTGAGGTGCGCGCCGCACCCGAGCTTCGCCCCCAGGTCGTGGGCAAGCGTGCGCACGTAGGTGCCCTTCGTGCAGCGCAGCCTGAAGTCGATCCTGGGCGACTCGAATCGCAGGAGGTCCCAGGACATGACCCTTATGAAACGCGGCTCCCTCTCCACCTCCTCGCCCTTGCGCGCCCTCTTGTAGAGCGGCACGCCGCCTATCTTGATCGCCGAGAACATGGGCGGCGTCTGGTACTGGTCGCCGAGGAATCCCTGCATCGCCGCCCTCACGTCGGCCTCCGCGAGCGCGGGCACCGGACGGGTCTCCATCACCTCGCCGTCCGCGTCCTGGGAGTCCGTCGTCTTTCCGAGCTCGACCGTGCCCTCGTACTCCTTGTCCAGGCTGATGATGAACTGCGACACCCGCGTCGCCCTGCCCACGAGGACGATCAGCAGGCCCGTAGCCATCGGGTCGAGCGTGCCCGCGTGGCCGATCTTGCGCATGCGCAGCTTGCCGCGCAGGCGCGCGATGACGTCATGGGAGGTGTGCTCGCTCGGCTTGTCGACGAGCAGGACGCCATCGAGTTCCTTCGGGGGGACCAGCATGGCCTATCCCCTCGCCTTCGCCCGCTCGGCGTCGACGACCCGGAGGCGCTCCTCGATGGCGGCGATGAGGAGCGCGCGGAACTCTCCCGCGCCCTTCTTCTGGTTGAGCCCCGCGGCGCAGGCGTGGCCGCCCCCGCCGAACTTTCCCGCGACCAGGTCCAGCCGGCAGAGCGGATCCTTGGCCCGCAGGCTCGCCTTCACGCCGCCGTCGGGCTTTTCCTCGATCAGGACGCCGACATCGACGCCGTCGACGCAGCGCGCGAAGTCGACCAGGCCCTCCGTGTCCTCGGCGGTCGTCCCCGTGGACTCGAAGACGCCGGCCTCCAGGGTGCCGATGCAGAGGCGCCCGCCGCATTCCATCGCGAGCGACGCCAGGAAGTTCTGGAGGAGCCGCAGCTTGCCGGCCGACTCCCGCTCGAACAGCTCATAGCCGGCCTCGGACGGCGAGGCGCCGCGCGATACGAGCTCGCCCGCCAGGTCAAAGGTCCGCTGCGATGTCGAGCTGTAACGGAACTGACCCGTGTCCGTCAGGATGCCGGCGAATAGCGCGGTCGCCGTCACCACGTCGATCGCCAGGCCCGCGTCAATGAAGAGCCCGGCGAGCATCTCGCAGGACGCGGCCGAGCCGCTATCGACGATGTTGATGGCGCCAAAGCCGCCATTCGAGAGGTGGTGGTCGACGGTTCCCGCCGGTCCGGGGAACCGGTCCTTGAGCCTTTCGCCGGCGCGCGCGTGGTCGGCGCAATCAACGAACACGGCGAGGGTCTCCTCGGGAAGGAGCAGCGCCTCGTCGGTGCGGATGAACCTCGTGCCCGTGGCGATGTAGGCCAGGCGGCGCGGCACGGCGTCCGGGTTCACGCAGACGGCGGCGGAACCCAGCGCCGACAGGATGCGCGAGAGCGCCACCTGCGAGCCGATGCAGTCGCCGTCCGGGCGCGCATGCCCGATGACGGCGACCGGCATGCCCCTGACGGAGGCAAGGAGGGCCTGGAACGGCCCCGAGAAGTCAGGATAGTACGTGCCCATGGCCCGGCTCCCCGTGGCTTCCGGCCGTCTTCTCGACATCGTCCATGGCCTGGAGGAGTCGGGCGACGCGGTTGCTCGACTTGTCGAGCACGTAGGTCAGGTGCGGCAGGAACTTGATGGTGATGCGCTTCGCGAGCTCCGCGCGGATCGAGTTCGCCCTGCCCTGGAGCCACTTGAACCGGCTCGCGACCTCCTCGGGCTCCCCGAGGATGGCGACGAAGACGCGGCCGTCGCGCAGGTCCGGGGCAATCCGCACCTCGGAGATCGTGATGGCGGCCGATTCGGACGTGTGCCGCTTGCGCAGGATGTCGCTGATCTCGCGCTGGACGAGCTCGTTGATTCTGACGATGCGGTTGGACACGGGCGTCGTCCAGGGTCAGCCCGTCAAAGGGACGCCCTGACCTTCTGGGTGTCGTAGCACTCAATCACGTCGCCCACCTGGTAGCCGTTGAAGTCGTCGAGCTTCACGCCGCACTCGAGGCCGGCGCGCACCTCGTTGGCGTCGTCCTTGAACCGCTTGAGCGTGCCGACCTTGCCCTCGTGCACGACCTCGCGGCCCCGGCGCAGGCGCGCCGCGGCATTGCGGTTGATCTTGCCCTCGGTGACGAGGCAGCCCGCCACGAAGCCCTTGGCGAGCGGGAAGGTGGCGCGCACCTCGGCGGCACCCAGCTTGATCTCCTTGATGTCGGGGTCGAGGAGGTCGGCCATCATCTCGCGCACCTTGTCGGCCAGCTCGTAGATGATGTTGAACGACTCGATGCGCACGCTGTTGTGCTTGGCCAGCGGCGTGACGCCGTTCTCGAGCTTTGTGCTGAAGCCGAGGATCGTGGCGCCGGCCGCCGCCGCCATGATGACGTCGTTCTTGGTGACGAGCCCGACATCCGTCGAGACGATCTCGAGCGACACCTTCGAGCTCTTGATGCCCTCGAGCAGCTGCCTCACGGCCTCGGCCGAGCCGAACACGTCGGCCTTGACGATGACCTTGAGCACCTTCTGCTGCGTCGCGACGATGTTGGCGAAAAGGTTCTCGACGGACATGTCCTTCTGGGCCGAGTCGACGGTGGTGACCGCCTTCTTGAGCCTGTGGGCCTCTTCCTCGGCGAGGTTCTCGGCGTCGCGGGCGTTCTTGGCCGCGCGGAAGGTGGCGCCGCTGTCGGGCGTGCCCGACCAGCCGATGACGCGCACGGGCGTGGACGGGGGGGCCTCCTTGATAGGCTCGCCCTTGTCGTCGAACATGGCGCGGACCTTGGCCCACTGGGCCCCGCAGACGATGGCGTCGCCCGTGCGGAGCGTGCCCTTCTGGACGATCACGGTCGAGAGCGGGCCGCGGCCCACGTCGACCTGGGACTCGATGACGACGCCCGCGACTTCGGCCTTCGGGTTCGCCTTGAGCTCGAGGACGTCAGCCTGGAGGAGGATCATCTCCAGCAGGTCGTTGATTCCCGTGCCCTTGATGGCGGACACAGGAACCGTGATCGTCTCGCCGCCCCAGTCCTCGGGGGCAATTCCCTTCTGCTGCATCTGGGCCTTCACCTGGTCGAGGTTCGCGCCCTTCGCGTCCATCTTGTTGACGGCCACGATGGTGACGACCTTGGCGTTCCGGGCGTGCTCGAGCGCCTCGTCGGTCTGCGGCATGAAGCCGTCGTCCGCGGCCACGACGAGAACGGCGATGTCGGTGACCGAAGCACCGCGCGCGCGCATCTTGTTGAACGCCGCGTGGCCCGGGGTGTCCAGGAAGGTGATCTTTCGGCCGTTGTGCTCGATCTGATAGGCGCCGATGTGCTGGGTGATCCCGCCGGCCTCGCCCGCGGCGACGTTCGCCTTGCGGATCGCGTCAAGGAGCGTGGTCTTGCCGTGGTCGACGTGGCCCAGGATGACGACCACCGGGGGCCGCGCCACCATGTCCTTGGAATCGTCCGCGACAGGCTTGGCCTTGATCTTGTCCTTGGCCTGCTGCTGCGCCGTGGCGTCGCCGCGGTGCTTGATGTCGAGGACGAAGCCGTATTTCTCGGCGACCTTCTGCGCGACGGCCTCGTCGATCGTGGAGTTCATCGACGCGAAGCCGCCGATCTGGTTCAGCTCCGAAATGAGCTTGAAGGGCTTGAGGCTCAGGGCGGCCGCGAAGTCCCGCACGATGACGGGCGGCTTAAGGTGGATGATCTTGACGTCGCCCTCGACGGTGACGACCGGCACGGACGAGGCCATCGCGGGCGAAAGGCTCGGGAGCGGCCGCGGGCCGGTGGGGCCTCGCACGGGAAGCGGCGGAGGCCCGGCGACCGGCTTGGGCGCCTCGGCGACGGGGACGGGGGCGGGTCCCGCCTTCGCGGGGGCCAGCGCGGCGGCGGGCTTGGGCGCCGCGGCGGGGCTCGCCATCGGCGCAACCGGCGCCGGGCGCGTCGTGATGACCGGGCGCGGCGGCGGCGGAGACGGCGCCTTGGCGACGGAGATCGGGGGCGCGGCGGGGCGCGGCGGGGTTGCGGCGGCGGCGGCTACCTTGGCCACCGTCTCCTTCTCGCGGGCGACATCCTGGGCCGTCTTCACAAAGATGCCGATCGGGCTGCGGGCCTTCGCCGCGTCAGCGGGCGCCGCGGCGGGGACCGGCGCGGGGGCCTCGACGGCGGCAACCGGCGCGCTCACCTGCGTCTTTGCCGCGAACTCCTTGTCGATCTCCTCGATGTAGATCTTGCTGACCGTGCTCGAGACGGACTTCGTGTCGGCCGCAACGTACCCGCGCTCCTTCAGTAGGGCCAGCATGTCACGGCCCTCCATGTTGTGCTTTCGTGCGAGTTCGTGGATGCGGATGCTCATTCGTCAGTGATCAGGAGGTCACGCGCTGGATCACGTCCTGCGCTTCCTCGGCGGTGAATCCCGCGCCTACAAGGTCGTCGGCCACGACGCCCTCGAAGGCAGCGGGCGAGTTGATGCCCATGTCCACGAGGCGCCCCGCGATCGCGGCATCGAGGCCGAGCGACTTGACCAGGGCGTTGACTGCGTTGCCGCGCGGGTCGTCGCCCTCGGCCTTGAATTCCTCGATGTCGATGCGCCAGCCGATCAGGCGCGAGGTGAGGCGCGCGTTCTGGCCCTTGCGGCCGATCGCGATGGCGAGGTCGTCCGTCGCCACCTTCAGCAGGATGCGGCGGTTGCGCTCGTCGATGATGATCTCGCGCGGCACGGCGGGCTTCAGGGCCTCGATGACCATCTCGCGCGGGTCGGCGTAGAACTTGATGATGTCGATCTTCTCGCCGCCGAGCTCGCGGACGATCGTCTTGACGCGGGCGCCCCTCGCGCCGACGCAGGCGCCGACCGGGTCGACCTTCGGGTCCCTCGAGGACACGGCGATCTTCGTCCTGTAGCTGGGCTCGCGCGCGAAGGCCTCGATCTTGACGGTGCCGTCGGCGATCTCGGTCACCTCGAGCTCAAAGAGCCGGCGGACGAACTTCGGGCTGGCCCGGGTCAGGATGATCTCGGGTCCGCGGGGGGTGTTCTCGATCTCGAGCAGGAGGCAGCGGATGCGATCGCCCGGCTGGTACTCCTCCATCGGGACCTGCTCCTTGGCGGGCATGACGGCCTCGGCCTTGCCGATGTCGATGTAGATGTCATTGCGCTCCCGGCGCCGGACCGTTCCGGTCACGATGTTGCCGACCTGGTCCTTGAAGTCGTCGTAGATGCGGTCCTTCTCGAACTGGCGCAGCCGCTGCATGACCGCCTGGCGGGCGGTCTGGGCCGCGATGCGGCCCAGCGTCGAGGGGTCGATCTCGCGCTCGATGAACTCGCCGATCACGGCTCCCGGCTTGGAGGCCTGCGCCTTCTCGACGTGGACCTCCGTCTTCGGGTTGCTGACCGAGTCCACGACCTTCATCAGGGCCCAGGCCTTGAGCTGTCCGTTCTTGGGATTGATGTCGATCTTGAGCTCCTGGCCCGAGTTAACCCCTTTCTGCGCAGCAGTTTTGAGGGCATTCGCAATCGTCGCGATCATGTCGCCGCGCGGAATGCCCTTCTCTTTCTCCATGTACTCGAGGACGGAAAGAATTTCGCTGCTCATAGGTTGGATTGTGGGAAAAAAAAAGCGGGCCCCAGGGCCCACTTTAGACAAAAGTGAGTGTTATAACGAACTGTTATAATACCCCGCGGTGGCAAATGTTGTCAAGGCCTACCCCCCGCTCCGGCAGCGTCCTTATTTTGCGCTGCGTGAGTTAGATGGCGAATTTCCGGACGCGGCCTTCCTCTCATGAGCCGCCAGCGCAAACCGGATGGCGGTCTCGGCGGATTCCACCGGCGGAATGTCGATGACCTGGAAGATCTGCCGGCTCGCGGCCTCCTCGCCGACCGGTTCGCACCACGCATAGCAGCGCTTCGCCGTCGGATGGCTCAGCAGGTCGAATATGGCCACATCCCCCTCCCACGAGGCGCCGCTCGGTATGGATTCCCGGACAAGGACGGTCTCCACGAAGCGGGAGTCGCACCCCTGCCTCTGGCGGATGGCCGCCTTTAACTCTTCAAGCTTGCCCACGGACCGCCATTGCAGCCCGTCCGGCGGCGAATCTCAAGCCGCTACAGGCGCCGGGAAATTGGCGGAGGAGGAGGGATTCGAACCCCCGGTGAGCTTGCGCCCACGTCTGATTTCAAGTCAGGTGCCTTAAACCAACTCAGCCACTCCTCCGAAAGGCAGCCTCAGGCTGCGCCGCAGGCCGTGAAGGTCAAATGCTTAGGCGATACCGCGGGGGCGTCCGGAACAACGGTACGTAGTCACCGACCTCGTGGAAGATGCCGTTCGTGACGATACCCCCCCAGGCCCGGATGGCGTTGCCAGCCGGTCGCCCGCTCAAAAATGGAACCCTCCACGCCACCCGTCGCAGACCGTCCGGCCCATGCCCCGGCTGTGCCGGCGTGGCTTGAGTGGAAGGGTTCAGGCGGCATCCTCGTCG
>Ga0302325_10018630_pt1 | contig 14624 bp, 11 predicted proteins | sample Palsa_T0_2_FD_201948 | JGI IMG/M metagenome (GOLD analysis project Ga0302325, IMG submission 201948) | Peat permafrost microbial communities from Stordalen Mire near Abisko, Sweden - Palsa_T0_2 | ecosystem: Environmental > Terrestrial > Soil > Palsa > Peat permafrost | place: Sweden: Abisko... | reverse complement strand
TGACCCGCCGTCTTGAACTCTCCCAGCCCTACGTGCTGCTGTCCCCCAGCGATACGACGGACTTCAAAGCGTCCCGTTCGGTGAACGCCACTTCTGAGCTGCAGTCGAAGTACAGCGACTACGTGGGTATTACCTTTTTTAGCGAGGTTTATTTCAATACCGCGCAAACTTCTGCGCTGGTCTATATCCTCGACTGGTGCGGGAACCTGTGTTCGCAGGCCGAGTGGATTTATCTGGAAAAGCGAGATGGCGTTTGGGTACGCCGCTCCGGCAAGGCGCCCGCGCAGACATAGAGTTTTGGAGGAACCATGCGGTTTGCCCTTTCTGTACTGTCTTTCCTGCTTTCCATTTCTGTTGGCACAAGTTTTGTTTTTGCCCAGGACGCACCACTACGAGTAGCCATCGTGGGCCTCGAGCACGGGCACGTTTCCGGGTTCCTCAAGCAGTTCCCAACCCAGCATGAAGTGCAACTGGTGGGCATTGTGGATGATGACCAGGAGCTTTCTCACCGTTACGCGCAAGAATTTCATCTCGATCCCAGCATGTTCTTCCCGCAACTGGATGCGATGATCGCGGCCCGCCATCCCCAGGCTCTGCTGGTCTACACTTCGATCGGCAAGCACCGGCAGGTGATCGAAGCGGCCGCGAAGCACGGGCTCAGCGTCATGGTGGAAAAGCCTTTGACCATGTCGCTCGAAGATGCACTGGCGATTCGCCGTGCGGCCCGGGAACACCACATCCAGGTGCTGGTGAATTACGAGACCACATGGTATGCCAGCAACCGCGCGGCGTACGACGAGGTGGCTAATGGAGGCTTGGGCGATCTGCGCAGGATCGTGGTCCACGATGGTCACGAAGGACCCAAAGAGATAGGAGTGCCGCCGGAATTTCTGAAGTGGCTCGAGGATCCGGAACAGAACGGCGATGGAGCGCTCTACGATTTCGGCTGCTATGGCGCTGACCTGGTCACCTGGCTCATGCATGATGAATCGCCGTTGAGCGTCACCGCTGTCACGCAGACAGACAAGCCCCAGATCTACCCCCGGGTGGCGGATGAATCGACCATTATCCTGCGTTATCCCAAAGCACAGGCAGTGCTGATGGGTTCGTGGAACTGGCCGTTTGCCCGCAAGGACATGGAAGTGTATGGCGCCACCGGATACGCCATCACCGTCGGGCCCGACAAGCTGCGTCTGCGGACCAAAGGTCAGAAACTGGAGACGGAGACGGTCGCTCCGCCGCTGATGCCGCCCAACGACGGCTCACTCCACTACCTGGCGGCGGTGTTGAAAGGGACTCTGAAGCCAAACGGCGACCTGACGTCGCTCGAGACCAACGTAGTGGTGATGCAGATTCTGGATGCAGCCCGGCAGTCTGCGCGCGAGGGTCGAACGATCAAACTCGCGCCTCTGCCGAAATAATCAGCGGCCTCGTCCGGCAGCCATCCGCTCAGTGCGGATCGGGCCGAGGTGTGCCGCGACGGGCCCCCGCCGCCCATCCACAGGAAGGTGACGGGCTCTCCTTCTGCGAACCGCGAAATGCGGTCTGCCGTGGATCACCTCCGAGGGCAGATACTTCCGCTTCTCCCCACACAGGGAGCACACGACAAATATCGAGCTGGCAGGGAAGCTTTCTGTTCCGGCTAACACGTCGTGGCCGCACTTCTTGCAGCAAACCACACAAGACTTGGGGAAGGGCAGAGCGCGCATAGGGACTACTATAGGAGAATAAAAGGAGAAGATCAAGCAATCTTCTGTGATGAATCTGATTTGTGTGGACTCCGTTTCAACACTCAGTCCCGCAGAGCCTGCCCTGAGCTTGTCGAATGGGGACGGCTGAACTTAGCCCAGGACGCTAGTCCCATAAGCGTTAACCTGATGTTTTTCGTCAAAACTCCCGCAAAACCGTCATCCTGAGCGAAGCGCCTCCTAGGTTTATCGGGTGACACAGTGCTTAATGGCGCGGAGTCGAAGGACCCCGGCGGTGCTTAATCTACCTATGCCGCTAGTAGCTTTTCAACCACTGAAGCCCGCTCCTGGCGGACCCGCCACGGCCTTTCCCTGGACCGAGAACAAGTGCGAACCGCCGGAAGAATCCTGTGTTCTCGTTCGCGGGCTGGTGGTTGAAAAGCTCCGAGCAGCATAGGTAGATTAAGTACCGCCGAGGTCCTTCGACTCCGCGCCACAAGCGCTGTGTCACGCGATCGATCCGTGAAGCGCTTCGCTCAGGATGACGGTTTTGCGGGAGTTTTGACGAAAAACATCAGGTTAACGCTGTATGGGACGCTAGTCCTGGGCTAAGTTCAGCCGTCCCGTTCGACAAGCTCAGTGCCGTCCCTGCGGGACTGGTCCCGGGGGCTGCTCGATGAGCCGACCCGGCTTATCGCAAGGGGAGTTTCCACCAGATTAGAAGAGCCACCGACGAGGGAACAGCGAAGATCAGCAGGAAGATAGGGAACTCGTCGGCTATGGAGTAGCCCGCCTTGGCTACTCCATACCAGAGATTCAGGGCGGCTCCAACGAGCCACGCCGGGAGAAAATAGAGTGCGGCTCTTGATCCATGACCCAGCGCACGCCCGATCAAGACAAAACTGGCCAACAGCACAAAACCTACGGCGAGCACTTTGAGGGTGTGCATGGTTCTCTCCTAGACACCGCGTTATTTTGACAAGAAATGCGCCAGGCGCTCGATTCCAGACTCGATCTTTTTGCTGTCGGCCGCATAGCACCAACGCAGCCAGCCTTCTCCCTCGGGGCCGAAGGCGCGGCCAGGCGCGAGGCCCAGGCCGACTTCTTCGATCAGGCGCTTGGCCAGGCGTACGGAATCCTCTTCGCCGGCAACCCGCAGAAAGAGATACATCGCACCGTCCGCTTCGGGTACTTGCAGCCGGGGAAGGGGGGACAACGCGGCCAACAATTTCTCCTTGGTGTTTGCCAGTTGGGCTCGCAGCTGACGAACGTGAGGCTCTCCTTGCTGCAAAGCGGTGACGCCGGCGCGTTGAATAAATTCAGAGACGCAGGAAGTGTTGTATTCAAGCAGGGAGCCGAGGTCGTCCTGGATGGCAGGCGGCACCACCATCCAGCCCAAACGCCAACCCGTCATACTCCAGGCCTTGGAGAAGCTGTTGATGACAATCAGCCGCTCGCCGGGCTCAGCAAGGGTGAGGAACGACGGCGCGGTTTTCATTCCATCCGCATAGACCAGGCGCTCGTAAACATCGTCCGCGATGATCCATATTCCATGGCGACGGCAGTGTTCCAGAATAGCGACCTGCTCCGCGCGCCGAATGGTCCAGCCGGTGGGATTGTTGGGCGAGTTGAGCACCAGCATCCGAGTGCCCGGCGTGAGCGCATCAAGGAGCTTCTCCAGGGGCAGGCTCCATCGGCCGTGTTGTACTTCGAGCGAGACGCACGTAACCTGGCCACGCATCACCTTTGGAATTTCGACCGCATTTGGCCACAGCGGTGTGACCGTCACCACACGGTCGCCTGGCGTCACCAACAGTTGACTGGTCAGCATCAGCGCAGAGACACCCGAAGCGGTGATTGCGATTCGGCCGGTGGCGATGGGTAGATGGTGAAGATCTGTCAGATAAGTGGAGATAGCCTGCCGCAGGTACGGCCTGCCCAGGTTTTCGGAGTAGAAGGTCTCCCCGTCGCGCAACGAGGCGATGGCCGCCTCGCGAATGAACGATGGGGTCGATTGGTCGGATTCTCCAAACCAGAAAGGTAAAACATTCTGCCGGCCCATGGCCGTGTTAGCTACTGCGCGAATCAGGGAAGGAGAGAACCTCGATTCCGCCGCCTGCTCCTGGATAGTGGTTGACAGACTGTCTCGATGCAAAGGGAAATGCCTCTCATTGCATTTTAACGCTCCCGATTATCCAGCTGCCTCGTGTGTACTAGGAGTTATAGTACACAGGTGATCCCTTTTCGCGTTCCTTTCCGCGCCGGCATCTCTCTGTTTGAGCAGATCGTCTACGCGTCAAAAAAAGCCATGGTTTCCGGACAACTTCGTCCAGGCGACACCTTTCCCTCAGTGCGAACCTTGAGCAAGGAACTTAAGATCAACCCCAACACGGCGCACAAGATCGTCACTCACCTCATCAGCGAAGGCTTGCTCGAGACTCGCCCCGGAATCGGCACGGTGGTGGCCAGTCCTCCGGACTCGAGCAAGAGGGAGCGCACCCGATTGCTGGGTCACGAGATTGAAGAACTGGTGGTAGAAGCAAAGCGTTTGGGAATCGGATGTGAAGAGATGCTCACTTCGATTTCCACCCATTGGCAACGTCTGAGCAGCTCTGATGCAGAGAGCAAGCCCAGGGATGGAGGCCGCAAAGAGCGATGAGCGACATGATCCGGACAGAAAATCTCTCCAAGAGGTTTCGTTCTACGTCCGCCCTCAACGAGGCCACCCTCGCCGTGCCGGAGGGCGCCATTTACGCCCTCGTGGGCGCCAACGGTGCCGGCAAAACAACGCTCATCAAACTCCTGATGAACATATTTCACCCCACGTCCGGCCGCGCGCGGGTGATGGGAATCGAGTGCCGGCACCTTGCGGGTAAGGACTTCCAGCGCATCGGCTATGTTTCGGAAAACCAGGACATGCCGGACTGGATGACAGTCGAAGCCATGCTCGACTATCTGCGGCCCTTCTATCCGCAGTGGGACGGCGCCCTTGAACAACAACTCGTCCGGCAGTTCGATCTTCCACTCAAGCGCAAGCTCAAACACTTGTCGCGCGGCATGCGCATGAAGGCTGCTTTCGCCAGCTCGCTAGCCTATCGGCCGAAACTTATCGTACTGGATGAACCCTTCTCCGGCCTCGATCCGCTGGTGCGCGACGAGATCATCGAAGGTTTACTCGATCGAGCGCCGGAGACAACGATCTTCCTTTCTTCGCACGACCTGGCCGAGATTGAGAGCTTCGCGAGCCACGTGGGGTACCTGGAACAAGGCCGCCTACTCTTCTCAGAAGAGATGTCGGTTCTCTCCGACCGCTTTCGGGAGATAACCATCACTCTGAGTGCGCCATCGCCTGTCCCCTGGAATATTCCGCCCACCTGGCTGCAGGTCGAAGCCGGGGACGCGGTGATCCGATTCGTCGACAGCAATTTCCAGGGTCAGGCGACCACCCGTCAACTGGCGGAAATTTTTCCTTCCGCCGGCGATATCTCGATTGAGCCGATACCGTTGCGGTCCATCTTTCTTGCGCTCGCCAAAACCGGCCGCACGGCTTTAAGAAAGACGGACGAAGGAAAGGCGGAAGCATGAAGCAAATCCTGCACATATTTGCCAAGGATTGCCGCCACTTCTGGCCGGAGATCCTCATCTCCGTGGCCCTGGTGGGAGCTCTCGTCTGGATATATCCCAGCACCTGGCTATCCAAAAGCGGACTTTATGCGGTTGCCGGGGGCGCTTTTCTGCCCGGCATGTTGGAAGCAGGGGTTCTCGCCGCACTTCTGACGGTGCTCGTCCCGGTGAGCTGGTGGCTGCTCATTGCCCGTGTGATCCATGCGGAATCCCTGGTTGGCGACCGGCAGTTCTGGGTTACGCGGCCCTATGAATGGAAGAAGCTGCTCGGCGCCAAGGCGCTCTTCCTGGTGGCATTTCTCTATTTACCTCTGCTGATAGGGCAATGCCTGCTGCTGTTCAGAGCGGGATTTCCTCCGCTGCCGTTTGTTCCGGGATTGCTTTTCAACCTGCTCTTGATCACCGCCGTCATAGTCTTGCCGCTGCTCGCCATTACAACCGTCACCGCTACGTTTGCACGCCTGACGGTGACCCTGCTTGCGGGGCTGGTTTGCTTCATCGGATACGTTGTCATCTCTTTGTATCTATCGGACAACGCCTCTATCCCTTATCGCGATCACGTCTCGCTCCCTCTCGCCTTCTGTTTTTGCGCGGTGGTGGTCGTGCTGCAATACGCGTCCCGCAGAGTCTGGGTATCCCGTCTGGTCCTGGGCGCGCTTCCCCTCCTGCTTGTCCTCACCGGCATGACCCTATCGGAATCTACCGAGATGGGCCGCGACTATCCTCGGGCGGGCGCCGGGCAGGAAGGGCCGGTGCGGCTCGCGCTTCTCCGGGACACTCCTCACCCTGCAACTGCATACCTTGACCGCGCCAAGCAGGTCCAGGTGAGCATTCCCTTGCAGGTCTCCGGTGTGGCGGAGGGATACGCGCTCGTCAGCGGCCCGGTGAGGGTTACCGTCGATGCGGCCAACGGCTCTCAATGGACCTCTCCGTGGCAGGCGCTCAACAACCAGCAATATTTACCCGGCACGAGCGAATCCTGGATTACCTTCCAGATGAGCCGGGCATTTTTCGACCAGACGAGATCTACGCCGGTCACGCTTCATTTCACAGTGGCGCTCACGCGGGTGCAGGCCGGCAATGTGCGTAGCATTCCACTGCCGACGCAGGACTTTTCCGTGCCCGATTTCGGCATTTGCTCGCCCCAAGCGGACGTGTTCCATAGTCGATTTTTCGGAATCGCCTGCAGGTTTGCCCTGCACCAACCCAACCTTACTTACATCCGTGCGCGTTGGATGGATAGTCCTTGCTCCGCATCGCAGCCTGGCCTGGATACCGGCGTTCAAGGCGACGCGTGGATGGGATCCCTGGAGAGCAGCCCCGCCGACTTCGGCATCGCTCCCGTCTGGAGCCCATCGATCGCGCTCTCCAACGGGACGAAAATGGAAGGGAATCAGCCTGAGTCCCGGTACCTGTGTCCGGGAACGCCGGTGACGTTTACCCAATACAACCTGGTGGGACGGACCCAGTACGATTTCACCATCCCGGATTTTCGTTTTCCCAGCTATCAACCCATCAGGGGCTCATTCAATGGATCGATGGGCTTTGACATAACGGCGCAATAGCGGGACAGGGTAGGCGACTCTCACTTCACCCTTCGGTTTGACCCTTCAATTGGTTGCCGGGGTTCGGCATGCGATCATGGCAGGGTGGCCCAGACGCTTACGGAGGAACCTTCATGCCAATTGAAAATATAAGCCGGCGTACTTTGCTCGGATCAGCAACTGCGGCAGTGTGCCTGGCGGCGTTGTCGAAAGCGGGCGCGCGCCCGACGGAATGGAAGCCGCGTCTTGGGATTTTGGGCCGGTATACCGAAGCCAACGTGGATTTCGCGATTCAGGAAGAATTTAACAACATGATCCTCTCTGCCGGCGCTGGGGTTCCGGGATTGGATACTGCGAAGATCACGGATGAGGAAATCGCGAGAGTCAAGAATCATTTGTCGTTGAAAGGGATGCACGTTTCGGCGCTGCAGGTGAACGGGAATCATATCGCGCCCGATCCGGCGCAACGGGCGCAGGAAAATAGCAACTTTGTGAAGGCGATCGAGCTGGCTGGTAAGTTGGGTGTTCCGTATATAGGAACGCAGTCGGGCAAAGATGTCTCCAAGCCATTCGAAGCGCAGGTCGACGAGATTGTGCGCGTCTACCACGAAAAGTATTTCGCTGCCTGCGCAGAGCACAAGGTGCGGATCTTGTGGGAGCCGTGGCAAGGGGGGCCGAACATTGCCACCAGCCCAGTGGGTTTCGACGCTCTGTTTACCGCTTTCAAGGATTCGCCCTATGTTGGCCTGCAATACGATCCGTCTCATCTACTGTGGCAGATGATGGATCCGATTCAAACGGCGAAAGACTTCATTGACAAGATTTATGACGTCCATTTGAAGGATACGCAAATACATTGGGACATCGTGCGCCGAGGGGGCATCGCGCCCGTTAACCAGGCCAAGTGGTGGCAATTCCGCATTCCGGGAATGGGCAGTATCCCGTGGCCCGAGTTCTTCAGCGTTCTACAAAGCGTCGGCTATGAGGGCGCGATGAGCATAGAGCACGAGGATGATCTTTACGGCGCAGCGGAGAATCCGGGCCCGGATTTCAGCGAACCTTATAAGGTCGGATTCCGCATGGCCAGGCGCTATCTGCGGCAGTATGTGCCGGTTTAAACTCAGCTAGCTTGACTGGTAAGGAGCCTATCGATTGGTGATCTCAATATTGCTTGCCGTGCTGGCGGCTGCTTCGAGTCCTGCTCCGAGTGCTGAGGCTGCAACCAGGGCAGCGATTGCGCGGGTGCATACGGTGGATCCCAAGATCCACGCTGTGATATCCCTCGATCCCACCGCGCTCGATCAAGCACGCGCCATCGACCGGGGGCGCAGGGCGCGCGGGTTGCTCTACGGCTACGCGATCCTGCTTAAGGACAACATCGAGGCGGACGGGCCACTGCCCACGACCGCGGGCAGCATGGCGCTGCTCAGCAACGTAACCCATCGTGATGCGCCGCTGGTGGCGCGGCTGCGCGCCGCCGATGCTGTGATTCTGGGCAAGACGAACTTGTCTGAATGGGCGAACATTCGCTCGAACGCCTCGATCTCGGGCTGGAGTGGGGTGGGCGGCCAGACCCGCAATCCGCACGCGCTGGATCGCAATCCGTGCGGCTCGTCCTCAGGCAGCGCTGCCGCGGTCGCAGCGGGCGAGGTGGAAGCCGCGATCGGCACCGAGACGGACGGCTCGATCACCTGCCCGGCAGCGGTGAACGGCGTGGTCGGGCTGAAGCCCACGGTCGGCCTGGTTAGCCGGGCGCGGATTGTCCCCATTAGTCACAGTCAGGATACCGCTGGGCCAATTGCCGCCGATGTTGCGACCGCGGCGCGAGTGCTCAGTGCGATCGCGGGCGCGGACCCCGCCGACCCGGCGACCAAGGACGCCGACGCGCATATCGCCGATTATCTGGCGGCGCTGAAGCCTGATGCGCTCAAGGGCGCCCGGATTGGCGTGCTGCGCTTTGCAACCGGCTGGTCGGCGGCAACCGACAAGTTATTCGAGCAAGCGCTGGCCGTGCTGAAGGCGCAGGGAGCGACGCTGGTCGACATCACCGCGCTCAAGGACCGGGACAAGATGCGGGAGGCGGAGACAGTGGTGCTTCATACTGAGCTCAAGGTAGATCTGAACGCCTATCTGGCCACGACGCCGCCGACGGTGAAGACACGCACGCTCGCCGACGTGATCGCGTTTGACACGGCGCACGCGGACCGCGAGCTCGGGCTCTTCGGACAGGAAACGTTTGTGAAGGCCGAGGCGACCAAGGGACTCGACGACCCTGCCTACCAGGCGGCGCGCGCGACCTCGCTGCGGATCGCGGGGCGCGACGGGATCGACGCCATGTTGGCAGCCAACCGCCTCGACGCACTGGTTTCGCCGACCATGCCGCCGGCCTGGAAGATCGACGCGGCGAATGGCGATCAGATCCACGGCGCAGGTGCGGGCGGACTGGCGGCAATCGCCGGTTATCCACACCTCACCGTGCCAATGGGGTCAGTCATGGGGCTCCCGGTCGGCCTTTCCATCATTGGTCCAGCGTGGAGCGAAGCTCGGCTGCTTGGATACGGTTATGCGTATGAACAATCGGCTAAGGCGAAGGTGACGCCGCGCTTTCTGCCATCCATCGAAGGAGTGGCGCCGGTTGCGCCGCTGCTCCAACCGCTGCAGCATTGAGGGTAGGTCACGCGCCTCACAGGTAAGCGCAGCGTGCGGCTATTCGTCGCGAAGAACCGTGAGGGGATCAACGCGAGTGGCGCGGAATGCGGGAATCAGGCTGGCCGCGAACGATACCAGAATGAGCAACAGAGTGACAGCGAGAAAAGTTACGAGGTCGCGGGAACTCACTCCGTAGATTAAGCTGGTGGCAACGCGGCCGAGAGCGAGGGCGGCGATGAGTCCGATACCGATGCCCGCCAGCGTGGGCTTCATTCCTTGAACGATGATCAGGCGCCCGACGTCGCGCAGCGTGGCTCCAAGAGCAATGCGCAGGCCGATTTCTCTCATACTGCGTTTCACTGAATAGGCAAGTACGCTGTAGATACCGATGGCGCAGAGGACGAGAGCCAGCAGACCGAAGATCGCGAGCAGCTGCATATTGAAACTGTGTTGCGTCAGGGTCAAGCCAACAAAGTCTTCCAGGGTCATGACATTGTCCACCGGGATGTCTTTGTTCACCCGGTTGATGACGCCAGTCACCGCCGGAGCAAGGGTTTGAGCCGGGGTAGTAGTGCGGACGGCGAGCGACAGAGGGCGTGAGCGCCAAGGGGACGTCGCTGAACCCGTAACCTGTGCAAGTGGCCAATAAAGCGTAGCGATGCCGGCGGCGCTGTCCAGGCCGGTCTGTTTGACATCGCCAATCACCCCGACGACCTCGCGGTCTTTGTCCGGATAAAACGAGAGCTTCAGATGTCGTCCGATAGGGCTTTGATTTGGCCACAACTGTTTTGCCATGGATTGGCTGATGACCACGACGGGCGCCGCATCGGCTGTGTCACTGGTGCTGATGTTCCGGCCCTGGAGCAGAGGGATGCGCATGGCTTGGATATACCCTGGCGTCGCGACGCGGACCGACACCTCGGGCTGTTCGGACAATACGACCAGGGGGTGTCCTTCGGCGGCAACGGGTTGATTGGATCCGCCAAGCAGGGGCAAATTGTCTACCGCTCCAGCCGACTCAACGCCGGGCAAGGCGCGCACCCGTTGCAGCACCTCATCGAAGAACTGTGATTCTTGCGTGGGGTCGGTGAATTGGTGCTTGGGCACCATCACCGCCAGGGTGAGGACGTTGCGTTGGTCAAAGCCGGGATCAATGGTTTGCAGTTTCCAGAGGCTGCGGATCATGAGGCCGGCTCCAATCAGCAATACGACAGAGAGCGCGACCTCGACGACCACCAGGGCGGAGCGGGTGTTGCCGCTTCCACTATCAGCGTCCGTACGGCCGAGGCCTTGCTTCAGAGCGCTGCTCACATTCCCTTTTGTCATGCCCAGGGCAGGGAGCAGACCGGAGAGGATGCCGGTCACGATGGAGAGTGCGAAGGTGAAGGCGAGTACTGGACCGTCGAGACCGATCTCACCCATGCGGGGCAGCTTATCGGCAAAAAACTTGAGCAGCAGCTCGATGCCAAAGCGGGCGGCCAGCAGACCGAGCGCCCCTCCGCATAGGGAGAGGATCAAGGATTCGCTGAGCAGTTGCTGGATGACGCGAGAGCGGCTTGCGCCCACCGCCGAGCGTATGGCGATCTCTTTTCGACGCGCGAACGTCCGCGCAAGGATAAGGTTGGCGACATTGGCGCAGGCGATCAGCAGCACGAAAGCCACGGCGCCGAGCATCATGAGCAAAGCCGGACGGACACTTCCGACCGTCTCTTCGCGCATGGAATTAACTACCGCACCCCACCCTTTGTCGTCCTCGGGATACGCCTTCTCCAGACGATGCGAGATGGTGTTCATCTCTGCCTGTGCTTGCGCGATCGTAACGCCGGGTTTGAGGCGGCCAATGGAGAAGAGGTTGTGCTCACCCCGCACGGCCGCCTCCTGATCGCTAAGGCCAAGAGGGGTCCAAAGCTGGGCAAAACCAGGCACAGCCATTTTCGGGCCCATTACCCCCACGACCACATAGGGGTCTCCGTCGAGGTTGATGGACTTGCCGACTACATTGGGATCGGAGGCGTAGCGCGCCTGCCATAACTTGTAACTGAGGATCACCTCATGATTTCTGCCAGGGCGGTCTTCTTCGGGCAAGAAAATACGTCCGTGAAGAGGCTGAACCCCAAGTACGGAAAAAAAGTTGGAACTTACCCTGCCCCCGGTGACTGACGCAGGTTTGCCGGCGCCGGTAATGTCATAGCCCGCACCACCGTAGACCGCCATTTGGTCGAAGACATTGTTTTGTTTTTGCCAATCGAGGAAGTTTGCAGGGGAAATGGCGAAGCGGGTCATTCCCGGGAAACTGGTCTGCGGAGGAACGTGCCAGATTTGCACCAAGCGATCGGCATCCGGAAACGGCAACGGTTCTAACAAAACCGCATGAACGACGCTAAAGATGGCTGTATTGGCTCCGATTCCGAGGGCCATAACGAAGATCGCAACACAGGCGAAGCCCGGACTTTTACGGAGTAGCCTGATTCCGAATTTCATGCTTTGTATCAAAGGTGTCATTTGCGCGCTTCCGTTGCTGGTAAGCAATGGGCAATCTCAGCGCCACTCTTGAAGGCCAGAAGGGCCGTATTATCAAAGCGCTCATCAAACGGGGAAGGGCGTGGGTGTTCATTGCCGAGAACCGATGTCCACTACCGGACGTTACCGGCCGGCTGGCTGAGGTACGCCGGCTTCAACACTTCCTCACACCACGCTTTTGCGTCCGCGCACCAGCGCGCAAAGGCGCTGCTGGTGCGCAGTCTGTTCAGCTTAGGAGTAGTTCATTTGTTCGAGATCGGCAATCAGCCCAGGGCCAGTCGGGTGCCATCCCAGCCGTTCCTGCGTTTGCGCGCTTGAAGCCGGCATGTCGTAACCAACGAAGGCGCTGAGCCAGCCGAAATGAGCTGGCGCCTCCTCCGGAGACAGGCTGACCACCGGCACCTTCAGGCCTCGGCCAATGACTTCCGCGATGTTCCGAACCGGTACTCCCTCTTCAGCAACCGCATGGTACCTGCTACCTGCCTTCTGCTTCTCCAAAGCCAGCCTGTAGAGACGGGCGGTGTCGAGGACGTGGGCCGCCGGCCAGCGGTTACGTCCGTCCCCCACATACGCCGAGACGCCCTTCTCACGGGCCAGCTTGACTGCGTAGGTGATGAGGCCCTGCTTGACCCGGTCGTGGATCTGAGGAAGGCGGACCACGGTCACGTTGACACCACGGTCCGCCACGGAAACACCTGCTAGTTCCGAAGCTTTACGGGGATTCGGGTGGTTAGGATTAAAGTTTTCTTCGGTCGCGGGTTGGCCTGGGACAGCGTTCCCCATTCCAGTTCCTGAGGTGATGACGAACGGGCGGTCAGTTCCGACAAGCACGGAGCCCATCGCCTCAATGGCGCGTCGATCGAGGTCACAAATCGCGACGAAATTCGAAAAGTCGTGATTAAAAGCAGTGTGGATTACGCCGTCCGCCATGGCCGCTCCGCGGCGCAGACTTTCCGGGTCTTCAAGATCACCTCGATGGGCCTCGGCTCCGGCGGCGATGAGAGCCTGGGCGCCCGTCTCCGACCGCGTCAGTCCCAGCACCTGATGGCCCGCGCTGATGAGTTCCGGAACAATGGCTGAACCAATAAAGCCGGTAGCGCCGGTTAGAAAAATACGCATGATGCATTCTCCTTTACTTCGGTTGAGTACTTACTTGCAGTCCCGTATTCGCTGGGCAGTCGTCTGCTCGCCTACTAGCTAGATGGGGCACGGGTCGCATACGATCTATACTGAGAGTCCGTATTATTGGTTCAATCGTCCGGAGGCTGCGTGGACCCGCTCTCAGATGTGTTGTCGTTACTGAAACCACAAAGTTATATATCCGGCGGCTTCGAGGTGGCTGGCGACATGGCCATCCAATTTCCAAAGCATCAAGGCATCAAGTGCTACGCCGTGCTCTCCGGCCAATGCTGGCTATCCGTGGAAGGCGTTCCCGATGCTGTGCTGCTCACGGCCGGGGACTGTTTTCTTCTGCCGCGGGGGCTGCCCTTCTGCCTCGCGACCGATCTATCACTCACGCCTGTCGACTTCCGCGCGTTTCTCTCGGCGAAGAAGAATGGTGATACGGTGGCGCACAAGGAAGGTGGGGGTCGCTATGTTGTCGGCGGCCACTTCGTTCTTACCGGGAGTCACGCCGACGTTCTGCTGAAGTCTCTGCCGCCCATTGTGCATATCCGGAAGGAGTCGGATAAGGCGGCGATGCGTTGGTCGTTGGAACGCATGAGGGAGGAGTTGCGTGATCCGCAGCCGGGGGGCTCTTTGATCGCCCAGCAACTCGCTTACGTGATGCTCGTTCAAGCTCTTCGGCTGCACCTGGCGGATGGGGCGAGAGGGGGCGTCGGGTGGCTGTTCGCACTGGCAGATAAACAGATGAGCGCAGCGATCACATGCATGCACGACGATCCAGGGCATCCATGGACACTACAGAACCTGGCGGAGCGCGTCGGTATGTCGCGATCGGTCTTTGCGCTCAAGTTCAAAGAGACGGTCGGGGCGACCGCCATGGAGTACCTGACAGGTTGGCGCATGCTGCTGGCCGGCGACAGATTGAAAAATTCAGACGATTCGATTTCCGTGATCGCGCTGTCGCTCGGCTACGAATCCGAAAGCGCGTTCGGCAAAGCCTTTAAAAGAGTCATGGGGTGTTCGCCACGGCAATATAGCCGCGGCCGGAATCGAGCTTCTGCCTCGAGGAGCGAGGGGGAGGCCGTCGCCTACCAGCTCGAACCTGTCGCTAGTTGATATGCGGGTTTTGGATGCTGTGTTTTGGTTTTGTATCAGGGCACGACTAGTCGGGCCGTAAAGAATGAGAAGAGAATTGGGCTTCAGAGCCCGCCTGAGAACTATTCCCGAAAATATCGATGGACCCAAGTCTGCGGAAATGCGCGCGTTTCAGATAGCCACTGCTCTGATGCTCTGTATCAGGGCACGACTTTAGTCGGGCCGCACCGGGGGAGCCAATGAGGGCTTTAAAGCCTGCGTGAGAACTCGAACGTTTTGAAGGGTACGGCCTTTAGGCCGTACGTTTAACAGTCAATATGAATCGGCTTTAGCCGCTGAGGGCTGCTTGCGCGAGTACAAGAGGTGCCCTCAGGGGCTA
>Ga0302325_10018629_pt1 | contig 14625 bp, 13 predicted proteins | sample Palsa_T0_2_FD_201948 | JGI IMG/M metagenome (GOLD analysis project Ga0302325, IMG submission 201948) | Peat permafrost microbial communities from Stordalen Mire near Abisko, Sweden - Palsa_T0_2 | ecosystem: Environmental > Terrestrial > Soil > Palsa > Peat permafrost | place: Sweden: Abisko... | reverse complement strand
AATGGCTGACCGGTAGCGATGATCTGCTGCTCGTCGGCAAAGGCGGCGCGCGCATGCTCGCTGCTGAATATGTCGAAATCGGTTTTTCCGACCAGTTCGCCGACCGTGCGGCTCGGGGCGTAGGCAGCGAGCCAGCCCGAGCTGACCAAGAGGAACCGGCTTGCCCGATCCTTGAAGTACACCCGCTCTTCGGCCGAGGACAGCAGGTTGCTCATGCAGGTGACCAGGAGCTCGCGCCCCACCAGGCCGGCCGCTTGGACCTGCGGTTTCGACCTGGCCTGGGCCGGGACACCTCCGACCGAGCTGATGCGCGCCGACAGCTCATCCCCCACAAGATCGCCCCCCAGGCGCCAGCTCCCCGCACGATCAGCTCTGCTGAATGCAGATAACAAAACTATCCATGGCCGCCGATACGCTTCCGTGCTGCGTACCTAATGAGGCTATCCCCGATTCTGGAGTTATCGTAACCGGTCACCGGCAGCCAGTCAGTAACGTAAAAATGGAAAGCGCCATATAAACGATTATGCCGGTAAATAGGTGCCCGGCCCGGACGCCTATCCCAGGGCGCGGGCGGGGCGGGGCTTGGCGGGCAGCGAATGGTCCCAGTCCGACAGCAGCGTCCGGATTCCGGTAACCAGGGCGATGGGCTGATCGAGCATCACATGGTGGCCGGCCGCCGGAACCTCGATCACCGGGGCGATGCGGCCGAGCCCGTCGTACATCACCTCGCCCATCTGGGGTGAGACCATGCCATGCTCGGCCCGGAACAGCGCGACCCGGCAGTCCAACCGGGTCAGCAGGGCCGGCACCGGCTGCTGCCGGGAGAAGATGCGGGGGTCGAACTTCCAGCTCCAGCCGCCGTCGACCGGGCGGATCGACGTCTCCGCCACGTGGCTGGCGATGTAGGGCAGCACGGGCTGGTCAGGGACGGGGCGGAACCGGGAGATGGCGGCCGCCCTGGACGGGTAGACCCGCAACGGCCCGAAGGCGAGGTGCTCGCGGGCCGCCTGTTCCTCGAGGGTCAGGTCCTGCACCGGCGAGTCGACGGCAACCGCCCCGGCCAGCCGTGACCCGTAGATGCAGGCCGCCCGCAGGGTGACGAAACCGCCCATGCTGTGCCCGATCACGACCGGAGGACCCTCGATCCCGGCGGCGTCGGCGACCGCAAGCACCTCCTCCGCCCACACGTCAAGGTTGTACTGGTCCCGGCGGCCGCTGTCGCCGTGCCCGGACAGGTCAAGGGCGGCCACCCGCTGACCGCCGGCCAGCAGCGGGGCGATGTGGTCCCACCACCGGGCGTGCGCGGCACCGCCGTGGACGAGAACGAGGCCGGCCTGGCCGCGTTCCCCCCAGGCCCGGTAGGTGATCGTGGCCCCCCGGACGTCGGTCGCGCCGACGTCAGCGGGCGTATCGATCGCCGCGGTGAACCACGACGGGGGCTGGGCGGCATCCACCGCTGTGAGCGAAGTCATCAGAAGGGAACCATACCCAAGCGTCAGGGCACGCTCCACTGCTGGTTCGCGCCGCCGTTGCAGGTCCACAGGTCCAGCTGGGTTCCCTCGGTCGTGTTGAAGGCGGGATCGTCCAGGCACAGGCCTGAGACGGGGTTGACCAGCTCGCCGTTGACCGCGATCCACTGCTGGTTGGCGCCGCCGTTGCAGGTCCATTCCTCGATCAGGGTGCCGTTGGCGTAGGTGGCGCCGGTGATGTCCAGGCACTGGCCGTTGATGCCGACGGTCCCGTTGCTCTCCATCGTCCACTGCTGCGACGTCGTGCTGTCGTTGCAGTCCCACATCTGCACCTTGGTGCCGGGAGTGCTCGACCCGGCGTTGTCGTCGACGCACTCGGCGGTGTCGTCGCCTGCGATGATCTCGCCGGTTGGCGTGGCCGACCCGACCAGCGTGGTCGACAGGTCGCTGAACTGGTCCGTCTGATATCCGTCGGTGCCGAGCCCGATCATGCCCGAGGCGTAGGCCGAGTCGGTGACGGTGCCGACCGTCGTGCCGTTGATCGCGGCGCTGATGGTGTGGCCGTTGAAGGTCAGCGCCAGCTGCTGCCAGGTGTCAAGGCCGGGCGCGGTCACCGTGCCGCTGGCCAGGGTCGTCAGCGTGCCGCCGGTGGAGTTGCGCACGATCGACCAGGCGCCGGTGTTGCTGAGCTGCAGATAGTAATCGTTGATGTCGGCCGGGTCGAACGCCGCCATCGTGCCGACGCGCCCGAGCAGCTGGACCGCGCCCGCCTGCGCCATCATCGCGTCGGCCGAGACGGTGTAATTCGCCCAGCTCAGGTTGCCGCCGATCGTGTACGGGTTGGCGTTGTCGTCCCACTCGACCGGCTCGGTCGCCGCCTGCTGCTGCAGGCAGTCACCGGACCGGCCGCCGGCGCACGGCTCAACCTCGAACGCGCCCTGCATCTGCGACAGGTACCGCGGCTGCTGGCCGACGGTGTCGCTGGCGAACGTGTCCGCGTACGGCAGCGGCAGCGTGGTCTGGACGGGGCTGGTCGCGGTCCCCTTGCCCTGGCCGGTGGTGGTCGTGAGCGTGTAGACGTAGCCGGGCTGCACGGTCAGCGAGTAGGCGCCGTTGACCGGGGTGATGCTGGCCTGCTGCACGAACGTATTGGCCGCGGTCGGCGCGGACAGGTCGGAGGCCCACACGTGCACGGCCGCGGTCGACAGGCCGCCCGACACGGTCAGGTTGACGGTCTGCGCCGCGGTCGCGGTGGTGGTCTCGATGATCGTGGAGTAGTCGGTGCCGTCGGTGGACTTGAGCGTGACGTAGCTGCCGTCGGACTCGGCGCCGCCGAGGTAGCCGGATCCGGAGTTGAGGAACTGCCACCCCGGCGCGGTGAACTGGGTGACCTGCGCGGTGGCCCACAGGCTGTCGCCGACGCTGTAGGCGCCCGACCACGGCTGGTTGGCGAGCATCAGCCCGTCGTCGTCGTAGGGCAGGTCGGGGTAGATGGACGCGATCAGCGGCCAGTTGATGTAGCCGGTCAGCTCGGCGTCGGTGTAGCCGCGGACGATGGACCTGATCAGCGCGGGGGCGCCGCCGTTGAGGTCCTGCGACCCGTTCTCGCTCGCCCACAGCGGCTTGCCGGTGCCCTCGGCGGTCGCGTTGGCCGGGCACGTGTCGGCGCTGCCGCCGTCTCCGCCCGTGCAGGGATAGTGCACGCCGATGATCGAGACCGCGCTCGCGAACGCGGAGTTGTCGGCGATGTCGGTGGCGATGGACCAGTCGCTGTCGGCCCCCACGATCTGCACGGCCGAGTAGCCATCGGCGTTCAGCGTGGATCGCAGCTGCTCGTACCAGGCGATGTCGTAGCCGCGTTCGTTCCAGCCGCCGAGGTAGTTGATCGTCAGGCCGTGCGAGGTCGCGCAGTTGAGCCAGCTGACCAGGTAATTGATCGTGTCCGTGGTCCAGAAGGTGCTGCCGACCCAGCCCGGCGCGCCCCAGGCCAGGCCGTACAGCTTGATGGCGGGGTTGAGCGCCTTGGCCTGCTCCATCAGCCACCACTCGTACCCGTTGTTACAGTCGACCGAGCCCGACGTGTGCTCGATGCTGGACTCCGAGCCGTCGGTGGAGTTGGTGTCGCCGCCGATCTCGACCTTGAGGATCTGCAGGCTGGCGCCGTAGTCGGGCTTGAACAGGTAGTCCAGGATCTGCTGCTGCTCCGCCGCCGGGTAGTCGGTCAGCAGCCGCGAGTTGCCGCCGCCGCCGCTGATCGCGCCGATGCCGCCGAACGTCAGCCCCGCGCTGGCGCCGTTGACGCTGATGCTGGTCGTGGTCTGGGCGCGGGCCTGCGGGGCGACGGCCGCCGCGCCCGCCAGCAGCAGGCAGGCGATGGCCGCGACATACCCCATGATCCGCCGGCAGGTAGCGATCATCATCGTTCTCCTCTGTCGCCAGGCGCGCGAGTCTGGTCGACTTCGACCGGATATGTCGCAGCAATCACATTGAGACACGAGACGCGACGACGGTCAATGCCCGATCTGGCTGCCCGCGAGGCGGTTCCGGTACTGTCGGACGACGAGCTCGGCGACGAGGAGCGACCCCATGACCCTCGAGGATTTCCCGCGCTACCCGCTGATGTTCGGGCCAAGTCCCGTCCACCGGCTCGACCGGCTCTCCGCGCACCTGGGCGGGGCCAGCCTGTGGGCCAAGCGCGAAGACTGCAACTCCGGGCTGGCCTTCGGCGGGAACAAGATCCGCAAGCTCGAGTACCTCGTACCCGACGCGCTCGCGCAGGGCGCGACGCACCTCGTCTCGATCGGCGGCGTGCAGTCCAACCACACCCGCCAGGTCGCCGCCGTCGCCGCCAAGCTGGGCCTGACGGCCCGGCTGGTACAGGAAAGCTGGGTCGACTGGCCCGACTCGGTCAACGACCGGGTCGGCAACATCCTGCTCTCGCGCATCATGGGGGCCGAGGTCGAGCTGGTCGAGGCCGGCTTCGGCATCGGCATCAAGTCGAGCTGGGAGCAGGCGCTCGAGGACGTCCGCGCCAGCGGCGGCGTCCCGTACCCGATCCCGGCCGGAGCCTCCGATCATCCCCTCGGCGGGCTCGGATTCGCGAACTGGGCCTACGAAGTGCAGGCGCAGGAGCGCGAGCTCGGGATCTTCTTCGACACGATCATCGTCTGCAGCGTCACCGGCTCCACCCACGCCGGGATGATCGCCGGCTTCGCCGGCCAGGACCGGCCGCGCCGCGTCCTCGGCATCGACGCGTCGGCCACGCTGGCCGAGACCCGGGCCCAGGTGGCCAAGATCGCGCACGACACCGCCCGGCTGATCGGGCTGGGCCGCCCGCTGCGCGACGATGAGATCACCCTCCTGGCGGGATGGGCGGGCGACCACTACGGCATACCGGTCCAGTCAACCCTCGACGCGATCCGCCTGACCGGCCGCCTCGAGGGCATGATCATCGACCCCGTCTACGAGGGCAAGTCAATGGCCGGCCTCATCGACCTGGTGCGCAGCGGCGAAATCGGCCCGGACTCCACCGTGCTCTACGCCCACCTGGGCGGCCAGCCGGCCCTCAACGCGTACAGCGCGCTGTTCCGTCACTGACGCCGGGGGGAAATCGCGGCGCCGCCGGCGATCCGGGGAATCGCGGCCCGGCCGGCGCTGTTGCATCTAAACGACACACGACATATCTTGATTGTTAACGGGACTTTTGAAGGGTAAGTGACATGACGGTCTGGCACACGGCCCGCACTATGCGCTGGTCGACCAAGGCGGTGATCGCCGTCGGGCTGCTCGCGCTGCTGTTGGTGGCGGCGGTGCCGTTGGCGCTGCTCGTCGGCTTGTTCATGATGCTGTTTGGACATGTCGTCGCCGGGCTGGCGCTGTTCGGCGGCTCGATCCTGGTGGCGGTCGCGGGCGTCGCGATCGCGGGCCTGAGCGGCTTCCAGCACGTGCGCAAGCTGGTCAGGGAGCAGAGCCAGCGGATCGTGCAACTACGCCGGGGCGACTACAACTTCGACTAGCAAAGCCAAGCTCAACACCGGTGTGTAACGGATCGTTGCTTCGCGCCTCCGGCCCGGGCCCGCTCTCCGGAGCCGGCCCGGTCCGGATGCCTGCTGCGGTCCGTTTCGCGCTGTGCCTTGTCAGGCGGTTACGTCGAGCGCGGCGATGACCTTCGTGGGCCGCAACCGGACCACGAGCTCGCCCGGGACGGCGTTGCGCCGGCCGATTTCCTCGGCCCGGTCCAGTCCCATATAGCGGGTGGCGATCGCGATCGCGGTGCGGAGCAGCTCGCCGGGGTCTTCCGACAGCTCGGCCTCGCCCTGCACCTGGACGAACGCGTAGGGCGGCACATCCAGGTCCGCGCAGATCGTGGCGCGCGGGTCGCGCGCCAGCGCCCTGCCCTTGGCGGTGTCCTTGCCGGTGTTGAAGACGAGGCAGCCGTCCTCGACGATGAACCACACCGGCGTCACCAGCGGCCTGCCGTCCGCGCTGACGAAGCCGAGCACGCCGGTTCGCGTCCCCTCGCTGAGGAACCTGCTGATTTCCGGATCGGTAACCGAGGTCATGCACTCACTCTAGTGAACGGCCCTCCCGCGGCTCCCGGTGGACCGGTCCGGGACCCGCGTGACCGGGCGGGTCCCGTGATCGTGTGCCGTTGGGCCCCCGATCGGGACGCGCACGATCTGGATGATGTTGCGGTGGCGGCGGGCGGATGGGAGATAACGGTCGAGTAGCGGCGAAGCCACGCGTGCGTTCAGGGTGATGGGTGGTTTTGACTGGGTTTTTGGCGGGCTACCGGTCGGTGGCGTTGTTCAGGTGGGCGAGGACGGCCAGGACGCGGCGGTGGCCGGCGTCGGTGGGGGGCAGCCCTAGCTTGAGGAAGACGTTGCCGATGTGCTTGCTGACCGCGCGCTCGGTGATCACCAGGGTGGCGGCGATCGTGGTGTTGTCGTGGCCCTCGGCCATCAGCGTGAGCACCTCGCGCTCGCGCGGGGTGAGCGAGTCGAGCGGCGTGCCGCGGCGGCGGGTGAGGAGCTCGGTCACCACCTCGGGGTCGAGCGCGGTGCCGCCGGCCGCGACGCGGTCGAGTGCGTCGAGGAACTCCTCGACCCGGCCGACGCGGTCCTTGAGCAGGTAGCCGATCCCGCTGGCGCCGCCGCCGAGGAGCTCGGCCGCGTAGGCTTCCTCGACGTACTGGGAGAGCACAAGCACCGGCAGCCCCGGGATCTGCCGGCGGGCCGCGAGCGCCGCCCGCAGGCCCTCGTCGCGGAAGCCGGGCGGCATCCGGACGTCGAGCACGGCGATGTCGGGGCGGTGCGCGAGCAGCGCCGGCAGGATCTCCGGCTCGGCCGCGGCGACCGCCACCACCTCGTGCCCGGCCGAGGTCAGGAGCAGGACCAGGCCCTCCCGCAGCAGGGCGTTGTCCTCGGCGATCACCACGCGCACGGCAGCTCCGCTTCGATCACGGTCGGGCCGCCGGCCGGGCTGGTGACGGCGAAGGTTCCGTCGAGGGCGGCGACGCGGCGGCGCATGCCGGGCAGGCCGGTTCCGCCCGTCTCGCCATCACGGCCGTCGGCGCCGCCCTTGCCGTCGTCGCGGACGACCACCCGCAGGCCGTTTCTGGTCCGGGCGAGCTGCACGCCGGCCCGCCTGGAGCCGCTGTGCTTGGCCGCGTTGGTGAGCGCCTCGGCCACCACGAAGTACGCGGCCGACTCCACCGCGACCGGGGCCCGGGGACCGTCCTCAAGCTCGCCGGCCTGCACGTTCACGTCAAGGCCGCTGCTGGCGGCGAGCGCGCGGACCGCGCCCGCCAGGCCGCGGTCGGTCAGGATCGGCGGGTGGATGCCGCGCACCACGTGCCGCAGCTCCGCCAGCGCCTCCTCGGCGTGCTCCTGCGCCTCGTCGAGGAGGCGCCGCCCGGCCGCCGGGTCGCGTTCGTAGGCGCGCTTGGCCAGCCCGATCCGCATGGACAGCGCGACCAGCCGCGCCTGCGCGCCGTCGTGCAGGTCGCGCTCGATGCGGCGCAGTTCGGCGCTGTGGGCGGCGATGGCGCCCGCCCGGGTCTGCGTGAGCTGCTCGACCCGCTTGGCCAGCAGGGCCTTCGGCGACGGCTTGAGCAGCGCGGTCGACCAGGCCGCGTCCAGGTCGGCCAGCCGGCTGATCAGCGGCAGGACCAGCGGCTGGCGGCGGCGCGCGAGCCCGCACCAGATGCCGTCGACGGGCAGGGCGGCCAGCCACAGCGGCAGCGCCAGCAGGCCAAGGCAGCCGTAGGCGTAGTTGGCGAGCATCCAGCGCCCGTCGACGAACGTGCCCGGGTCGCGCACCGCGATGCGCAGCCGGTCGCGGAGCGGGCCGGTGATCGGCTGGTACGCCTCGGGGATCTCCTGGCCAGTCCACCCGGCCACCATGGACCGCTTCGCGCCCGCGATCCGGCGGATCAGCAGCACCGCCTCGGGCAGCAGCCAGATGCCAACCGCGGCGACGGTGCCGATCGCGGTGATCAGCAAGACGGTGATGAACGCGAACGAGAACGCGGTCAGCCCGACCGCCAGGGCCAGCTGCACCGTGGCCCGCCCCGCTCGCCGCACCGTCTCCCGCATGCCCTCAGGCTAAGGCCGCCTGGGGAACTCGCGTAGGAGAGCGCGCTCCCCGGTGATGGTGTAGCGCGCTCCACCCCCGGTTCGCCGTTGCGCTCCCTCGTGGCTTGGCGGCGCCGCCGGCAGTGTTGATCTCGGGTGCGAAAGACGCTCCCGGAGGTTTTCACCTGGAGGTTCCCCATGTCCGGATTGGCTCGCTGGTGCTTCCAGCATCGTCGGTGGGTGGCGGCGGCGTGGCTGCTCGCCATGGTCGCCGTGGTCGGGCTCGGCAAGGCGGCGGGCAGCGATTTCGGCTCGAGCTTCAGCCTGCCTAACACCGATTCGCAGGCGGCGGTCAGCCTGCTGACGCAGAACTTCCCGGCCGCGTCGGGCGAGGGCGACCAGATCGTGATCGCCGCGGCGCACGGGCTGACGGTCAGGTCGGCGCCGGTTCGGACCGCGGTGACATCGGCGCTGGCCAAGGTGGCGGCGGTGCCCGGGGTGGAGGCCGTCGCCAGTCCCTATGCCGCGGCGAACTCGGCGCAAGTCAGTCGGGACGCCGCGATTGCGTTCGCCGTGGTGACCTGGGATAAGCAGCCGGCCTCGGTGACCACGGCCGACGCCGACCACCTGATCAAGGCGGCGGAATCGGCCGACAGTTCGACCGTGCACATCTCGCTCAGCGGCCAGTCCATCACCAACTCCGAGCGGCCGAGCCCCGGGTTCACCGTCGGCGTCGGGGTGATCGCGGCGCTGGCGGTGCTGCTGGTCATCTTCGGCGGGGCGGTGCTGGCGGCCCTGCTGCCGCTGCTGGGCGCGGGCGTGGCGCTGATCCTCGGCGCCTCGCTCATCGGCCTGCTCAGCCACGCGATGAGCATCTCCAGCGTCTCCACCGAGCTCGCGGTCCTGATCGGGCTGGGCGTCGGGGTTGACTACGGGCTGTTCATCATCAGCCGGTACCGGAGCGCGGTCAAGCAGGGCACCCCCTACGCCGACGCCGCCGCCCTATCCGCGGCGACGTCAGGGCGGACGGTGCTGCTGGCGGGCCTGACCGTCTGCATCGCGCTGCTTGGGCAGTTCCTGCTCGGCGTCAGCTTCCTGTACGGGGTGTCGGTCTCGGCCGCCGTCGCGGTCGCGCTGACCATGGCCACCGCGCTCACGCTGCTGCCGGCCATGCTCGGGTTCCTCGGGCCGCGGGTGCTGTCGCGGCGGGAACGGGCGCGGATGGCCGCGACCGGACGGCACGCGTCGATACCGGTGGCGGGCGGCTTCTGGCTCGGCTGGGCCCGGTTCGTCGAACGGCGCAAGGTCCTGGTCGCGCTGGGGTCGCTGGCGGCGGTGGTCGCGATCGCGCTGCCGATCTTCGGCCTGCGCCTGGGCACCTCGGACGCGAGCACCGACCCGGCCGGGTCGACCACTCATCAGGCGTACACCGCGCTGGCCGCGGGGTTCGGGCCGGGCTTCAACGGGCCGCTCTCACTGGTTGCGCGGGCCGGCTCGGGCCGCGCTGTGAGCGCCTTCGACCAGTTGCTTGGCACGGTGGCCCACACGCCGGGGGTCGCGTCGGTGTCGCCCGCGGTGACCTCGCCCAACGGTCAGGTGCTGGTCGCCAGCGTTTACCCGACGACGAGCCCGCAGGCCTCGCAGACCGTGAATCTGGTGAACGCGCTGCGCGATCACCTCATCCCGCGGGCGGCCGACGGCACCAGCCTGGTTGTCCACGTGGGCGGGGAGACGGCGACCAACATCGACTTCGCCCGCGTGCTCACGGACAAGCTCCCGATCTTCATCGCGATCGTCGTGCTGCTGGCGTTCCTGCTGCTGATGGCGGTCTTCCGCAGCCTGCTGATCCCGCTCGTGGCGTCGGTGATGAACCTGCTGTCGGTCGGCGCGGCGCTGGGCGCGATGAACGCGGTGTTCAGCTGGGGCTGGGGCGGCTCGCTGCTGCGGCTGTCCGGGACCGGGCCGGTCGACGCGTTCCTCCCGGTGCTGATCTTCTCGGTCCTCTTCGGGCTGTCCATGGATTACGAGGTGTACCTGATCAGCCGGATCCAGGAGGAGTGGCGGCACGGCGTCGACGGCGCTGCCGGCGCTGGGGCGGCCTTGACGGCGGGGATGCGGAATCATCGGGCGGTCACCAGCGGCCTGGCCAGGAGCGGCCCGGTCATCGCGGCCGCGGCCAGCATCATGATCCTGGTCTTCGGGTCGTTCATGTTCGGCGGGGCCAGGGAACTGGCGGAGTTCGGCTTCGGGCTCGCCTTCTCGGTGCTGGTCGACGCGCTGCTCATCCGCAGCCTGCTGGTGCCCGCCCTGATGCACCTCATCGGCCCGGTCAACTGGACGCTGCCGCGGTGGCTTGACCGGGTGCTGCCCCGGCTGGCGGTCGAGGGCGCCGAGGTGGCGGCCGAACCGGTGGCGGCCGGCCCTGGCGTCCGCGCGCTCGCCGGCGGCGGCTGGCCGGACGGTCCCGGGCACACCGCGCCGAATCTCATGATCCGCGACTAGTCATCGCGGTCCCGGCCGCTGGCGATTCCAGGACGTGGGATCGCCAGCGGCGGCCCGCGCCCGATTAACCCCTTAGCCTCGAACCCGATGGAGATTGTCATGAACCGCAGGAAAACCCGCACCCCTATGAGCTTCCCGATGCTGCGGGGGCGGCGCCGGGCGGCGTGGGCGGCGCTTTCAGGCGTCGGGATCGCGCTGTTGCTGGCGGCGTGTTCCTCGGCTCCCAGCCCGAGGCCGGCCGTCAGCCGAACGCCGGCCGCCGGCGCAACCCTCGCGGCCGGAAACCCGGCCGCCACCCGAACGCCCGCGACCGCCGGCGTGCTGTCCGGCTCGTACGTGGCGCTCGGCGACTCTTACGCCGCTGGCCTCGACATTCCCGACCCGACGGGCGCGACCGCCGGGTGCGGGCAGTCAAGCGGCAGTTACCCCTTCCTGGTGGCGCGGAGCCTGCGGCTGCAACTGACCGACATGAGCTGCAGCAGCGCCACCATCCCCAGCCTGACCGCGGCCGAGGCCACCGGCGACGGCACCAACCCGGCGCAACTGAGCGCGCTGTCGGCCGGGACCGCGCTGGTCACCCTCGGCATCGGCGGCAACGATGTCGGCTGGGTCAAGATCATCACCCGCTGCACCGAGATGGACCTCATCCCCGTGCTAATGCGCGGCGACAGTGCCTCGGGGCTCGCGCCGTGCCAGGACTACTACACCTCCGGCGGCACCGACCTGATCCAGCAGCGGATCCAGGCGGTGGCGGGGCAACTGGCCGAAACGCTCACCCAGATCAGGCACCGCGCCCCGCGCGCCCGCGTCTACGTTGTCGGCTACCCGGATCTGTTTCCCGCCGCGGGCGGCGCGTGCAGGGACACGCTGGGCATCACCGCCGGCGACATCGCCTTCCTCAACAACGAGGAACTGCGGCTCAACGGCGTGCTGCGGCAGGTCGCTCAGGCGGCCGGCGACGGCTACGTCGACACGTACACCCCGTCCGAGGGCCACGACGCCTGCGCGTCCCCGGCCAGCCGCTGGATCGAACCGCTGATAGTGGACGCCCCGGCCGCGCCGCTGCACCCCAACGCGGCCGGCGAGCAGGGCCTGGCCGACGCGATCGTGCAGGCTGTCAGGCCGCGGCCTAGCCCGGCCTAGCCCTCCGGTTCAGGTCTGGAACGCGAAGTGCTCGGTGTCGAAGTACGAGTCGGTCTCCTGCTGGCTCTCGCCGGAGATCTCCAGCTCTCCCGCCCGCACCAGGCGCGCCACTAGCTCGTCTCGGGTGCCCGTGTAGGTCATGTCGTCTCCCTTGCTCGCGTTTCTCTTCCTTCACCCTGGCAGCGGCCGAGACATCGCACAAGCGAATGTTACTGACGCCAGACATGCGAAATGCTCATACCTTGAGTAAGCTGGCCCGGTGCAGGAGCTGACGCTGACGGGTCTGCGCGTCGTCCTTGAAGTGGCGCGCAGCGGATCCTTCAGCGCGACCGCCGAGCGGCTCGGCTACACCCAGTCCGCTGTGTCGCGCCAGATCGCCGTGACCGAGAAGGCCGTGGGCACGCCGCTGTTCGAACGGCACGCGCGAGGGACCCGCCCCACGCCGGCCGGCCAGGCGCTGGCCCGTCACGCCGGCAAGGCCTCCACCCCGGCCCAGCTGGCGGCGATGCGGCGCGGGCGAATCGAAGTCGCCATCGTCGCGACCGGCGACGGGCTGCCGGCGTACGACCTCGAGGGCCTGCGCCTCACCGCATTGCGCAGCGCCCGGTGGTGACGACTTCGAGCTCAGCGCTGAACTCGCCGCCCTCTACTTCGATCATTTCGAGGCCCCCACCGCCGACGAGGGGCCCGTGACCGTCATACGGTAAGTCGGCTGGAACCGGCGCCGGGGGCCAACTGCGAGCCTCACCTGCCTCAGCGACCATGTCCGCTTCGCTCGCCCTGTTCGGGTTTCCCCGGGCCCTGCCCAGAGGCTGACGATCCCGCCGGGTGGCGGCGGTGACCGACGATTGGGGTGCGCCGCGCCGTGGAATACCCAACTTTGTGAGCCGGGATACCCACGATCCGTCGCCGCAGGGGAGAAAATCACATGGTGGACCTGAAGCTTGAGGCGGTTGTCATCCCGGTCGCGGACGTCGACCGCTCGAAGCAGTTCTACGGGGGGCTCGGGTGGCGGCTCGACGCCGACTTCCCCTTCGACAACGGCTTCCGGATCGTCCAGTTCACGCCGCCCGGGGCCGGGTGCTCGGTCCAGTTCGGCGCGAAGATCACCTCGGCTCCACCCGGTTCCGCCCAGGGGCTTTACCTGATCGTTTCCGATATCCAGGCCGCGCGCGACGAGCTCGCCGCCCGCGGCGCGCAGCCAAGCGAGGTGTTCCACGCCGGCACGCCGGGCGCTCAGTTCTCACCTGACGGCGCGAGCGGCCGGGTGAAGGGACCCGCGCCCGATGATGCCAGCTACGGTTCCTTCGCCACGTTCAGCGATCCGGACGGCAACGGCTGGCTGCTGCAGGAGGTCACGAAACGTCTGCCCGGCCGGGTCGACGCCAGCCAGACGACCTTCGCATCCGCGGCGGACCTGGCGGCCGCGATGACGCGCGCGTCGGTCGCCCACGGCGAGCACGAGAAGCGCATCGGCCACGCCGACCCGAACTGGCCCGACTGGTATGCCGCGTACATGGTCGCCGAGCAGGCGGGGACGGAGCTGCCGACCTGAGCGACGCCTCGCCCTAGGTCGCGGGGGCGGGCTTGGCGGGCTGCTTGTCCCAGCCGTGGAAGGACGAGAAGTCGCCTGCCTCCCAGGCCTCGCGCAGGCCCGGGGCGCTGAGATCCCAGTCGGGGCGGGTCTCGCTCATGGCCACGCGGAGGTCGCGCCACAGGTCGTAGAACGAGGGTCGGCCCCAGAACCAGTAGCCGTTGTACACGCTGTGGACGACCAGGCCCGGCTTGAGTACCAGGGTGTACGGGATCATCGGGTTGTGCTCGGGGTCGGTGTACTCGGCGATGTCGAGGTCCTGCTGGATCACCCGGCCGGGGTCGGACAGGAAGGTCCACGGGGCGCCGACCGACGCGCGGAACTCCTGCAGCGTGTGGTGGTCGTCGGTGGAGACCGTGACGACCTGGGTGTAGGCCACCGCGATCTTGGGGTAGTTGGCCGCCAGCTCCAGGTGCTGCTGGTGCTCTTTGGGGCAGTAGTTGCCGCGCGCGAGGGTGAGGATCAGCGGGTCGTCGCCTTGGAGCTCGCTGAGCGAGCGGACGGTGTTGGTGTGGTCGGGCAGCGAGAAATCCGGGAAGGTGGCGCCGGGGACGATGTCGGGACGCATGGCGATGACCGCCTCTCATGAGAGTGGAGAAGTTAAGACTGCACGGGCGCTGCGCGGGATCAGGTGACAGGATCTGGATGTCGTGCTGGCCCGGCCTTCCCGAGGAAGGCGAGCTCGTCGGTCCACAGGTCCGGTCGTCGGCCGTCCCGGTACCACCCTGACACATCGGCCGCTGGCAACGCCCGGCCGGCCTGCCAGGCGGAGCCACGCGTGCGTTCCATCCGACTGAAGCTCTTGATCTTCGGCTCCGCGGGCGGCGGGCGCCGGGAGACCTACAGCGGGGTGACGTAGGCGCCGGAGATGCCGCCGTCGACCAGGAACGTGGCGGCGGTGATGAACGAGGCGTCGTCGCTGGCGAGGAAGGCGACCGCGGCGGCGATCTCGGTCGGCTCGGCGAAGCGGCCGATGGGGACGTGGACCAGGCGGCGGGCGGCGCGCTCGGGGTCGGCCGCGAAGAGCTCGGTCAGCAGCGGGGTGTTGACCGGGCCGGGGCAGAGGGCGTTGACGCGGATGCCCTCGCGGGCGAACTGGACGCCGAGCTCGCGCGAGAGCGCGAGCACGCCGCCCTTGGACGCGGTGTAGGAGATCTGCGAGGTCGCCGAGCCCATCACGGCGACGAACGAGGCCGTGTTGATGATCGAGCCCTTGCCCTGGCGCTGCATGTACGGGATCGCCTCCCGGCAGCAGAGGTAGACCGAGGTGAGGTTGACCTCCTGCACCCGGCGCCACGCGTCGAGGCCGGTGGTGAGGATCGAGTCGTCGTCGGCGGGCGAG
>Ga0302325_10018627_pt1 | contig 14626 bp, 18 predicted proteins | sample Palsa_T0_2_FD_201948 | JGI IMG/M metagenome (GOLD analysis project Ga0302325, IMG submission 201948) | Peat permafrost microbial communities from Stordalen Mire near Abisko, Sweden - Palsa_T0_2 | ecosystem: Environmental > Terrestrial > Soil > Palsa > Peat permafrost | place: Sweden: Abisko... | reverse complement strand
TGATTTATCTGGGCTAGCGAGTAGGGGCTGACAAGCTATGCAGGAGCAACAGGACCGTTTGGTACCACGGGCGGAGCGGGTGTTCTTCAGGGTAATTTCTGGATGACTCGAGTTTGCGCAACTCACTAACAGCTTCAGGTCAATACCAGATGTATGCAGTGAACATCCCTTCATTGACAGACGTAAGCGGATTTCCCGTCACGATTGATGGCCACAGTGCCAACAATGACCCGACTCGGTAAGAAATACTTGAATATTTACAGTTCCTTTTACTTACAGAAGATGCAGTTATTTCCTGGGTGGGACTGTTCTGCAGAGACCAGGCCTGGCAATGATTGGGAATACCATCGTGTAAGTGCAGTATCCTCATGCTTTGAGCTTTCCTCATTATTCAACAGTGCCGGCTTTGGTGGCCACTGTGACAACTGGAATTACACTGGAATGCTTGTTGCAGTCAGCAAAACTGGCGGCGTCGGTGTCACAAATATTCAGGCTACGCAAGCCAGTCCCGGTGCACCGCAACCACAACAGCTCGATGTCACGCAACAGGGTGGTGGCAAAGCTGGTATCTGGCAAAGTGGAATGGGTCTCGTCGCCGATACCGCCAACAACCGAGTTTTCTTCGTCACTGGTAATGCTCGTGGTGCTGGTCAGAACGGAGGAGCAGGCGGCAAAGCAGCGAGCGGTAAAACTTATCTGAGCACTCTTGAACAGGCTGTCGTCAACATGGGAGTCGACCCTAACACTGGCAAGCTCACTCAGCAAGATTACTTCCAACCGTACGCTTATGACAGCAACAACGGAGGAGATCTCGATTTCGGTTCAGCTGGTGTTGCTCTTCTCGACCCGACTGTTTTCTACGGGACTGGTGTCAGCAGAATTGCGGTTGCTGGAGGCAAAGATGGCAAATTCTACGTCATGAATGCTGATAACCTGGGAGGTTTTGCGGGTGGAAGTGCGGGGCAAGACAATGTCATCCAATCGTGGACTTTTGCAGGTGGTATTCGCAGTGGCCCTGCCAGTTATCCGTTGGAGGGAGGATACATTTACATATCACCTACTCCAGGTAGTGGAAACACTCGCGACTTCCTATATGCCTATGCTTTCAGTCGGGACGCCAACGGAAAGCCAGTCTTCACCCTGGCTGGGAAGTCAGCCCTGACCTTTGACGGCCAATCTGTACCAACAGTAACCAGCAACAACGGACAGCCCGGAACCGGAATCGTGTGGGTTGCTGATGGCACTTATGGTCTCCGAGCATACAATGCAGTCCCTACCAATGGTGTCTTGAACCCCATTAACTTCCCTACTGCAGCTAACACCGGCGGTATCAACAAGTATCAACGTGCCGCCTTCGGAAACGGCCGTGTCTATGTCACCAAGACAAGTCAACTCCTGTCGCTTAGCGGAGGAGGTGGAGCAGCTTTGAGTGCCGCGCTGACTTGCAGTCCTAACCCTATTGCTATGGGTTCCGTGCAAGTCTCGCAAGCTTCAACCATTCAAGTCACCTGCACAGCTAATGCTGCTATTTCCAAACCCAGCCCAAGCATTGCCTCAAAGCTCTACCAGGTTTCAGCTGCTGGACTTCCAGCCTCAGTGGCCTCTGGAGGAATCTTCACGTTCCCAGTCACGCTGAACTTGACCGATGCTAACCTCGAGATCTATGACAACACAACCACACCAAGTCCTCTTGCCCCTGGAGCCGTGGGTGGAAGTCTTAACATTTATGCTACAGCTCCTTCCGGTTACCTCCAAGATACAATCATCACCGTCTCTGGCACCGTAGCTGCTTCAGCCGGTTACTTGGTTCTGAATCAGACGTCAATCTCGTTCGGTGGCGTGTTTGTTGGTGGTGGATCCCCATCTTCCTCCAATGGTTGGGTCAAGTTGTCGAATCTTGGCAGCACTTCATTGTCATTCACAGGTTTTGCTTACCAGGACTACTACGGGGGCATGACCTATGTCAACGTCAGTGGATCGACCGTCGGAAATGGATACACCTCACCAAATTTTCCTGCTGTAGGGTCTAGCTTGGCTGCTGGTGCTTCTCTCGTTGTCCCATTGGTTTTCTCTCCCAGCACGACTGGGATTCACGCCTCGTATCTCACGTTCTGGAGTGATGTCGGCGGATACATTACTTTGGCAATGCAGGCCAATACTCAGCAAGGGACGGCCTCGAGTTCTTCTTCTGTCCGTCCATCCACGAGCTCGACTTCGACTGCGAGCTCAATCTCCACATCCAGCTCTGTGTCAATCTCGGCTTCAAGTACCATTTCGTCGAGCTCTGCGCCATCGACTTCCTCCACCATTACCACAGCTTCCACTGCCTCGTCAACAGGCCCCTCCACTTCTTCAGTCTCTACAAGCAGTACAACAACTCCAGTGAAAACTGGTCCATCGAACCTGGCTACCATTGGTACTTATTCCTATGTTGGATGTTACACCGAGGCCACTGTAGGCCGTGCTTTGTCTGCATTGGAATATTACAATAACAGCATGACAATCGAGATGTGCTATGCTACATGTTCTTCAGCTGGTTACAGTTGGTTCGGAATTGAGTTTCACCGAGAGTGTTACTGCGGCCCCTCCCCCGCAGCTGGCAGTGTCCCAACAACGTCTGGCTGTGGGGATACCTGCATGGGCAATACTAACGAATGGGTATGTTTGATCCTATATTTTCGTGGTTTGAATGCTAATTTGAATAGTGTGGTGGTGCAAACCGATTGTCGATGTACAACAACCTGAACCCGGTCATCGTCTCTAGCTCCAGCTCGTCAGCCCCAACCTCGACTTCAAATTCAGTATCGTCGAGCTTAAGCGTAGCAAGCAGCACGTCGTCTTCAGTTTCAAGCGCAGTACCAAGCAGTACATCCTCGTCAGTAAGTTCTTCGACCTCATCGTCCATGCCTACGACCCTCTCGACATCTACAACATCCAGCTCCGCAGCCACCTCCACTGGGGGACCTGTATGCTCAAGCCCATCTCCTCAAGCGGCAGTCGCCAAGCCCGCCCCTGCAAGAAGAAACTACGTTTGGAGTGTCGGATGGGTAAATGCTGCTCCAGATGGATACGAGCGACCCTTCGTCGGTATCAATGGACAATGGCCCAACCCAGCGATCAGTGTCAACATGGGCGATACCGTCATTATCACCGTCACAAATAACCTTGGAAATGAGTCGACTGCAATCCATTTCCATGGTCTCCATCAGCAGAACACGACCTATGCTGATGGGCCTTCGATGGTTACTCAATGCCCTATCCAACCTGGTGGAACCTTCGTCTACGAATTCACTGTCAACCAGCCTGGTACTTACTGGTATCATGCTCACATTGGTGGCCAGTACATTGATGGATTCCGTGGCCCGCTCATCATCCACGATGTCAATGCTCCATACAAGGTTGATGCAGAATACGTGATGACAGTCAGCGATCTGTACCACTATGAAGCTCCTGGATTGATCAATTACTACCAGTCTTACGATAATACACTGAACAATAATGGTGCAGAACCAGTCCCGAATTCTCTTCTTATCAATGAAGCGCAGAACGGTCAATTCGCAATGGTGCCAGGGAAGAAGTACCTCTTCCGGATCATCAACACAGGAGCCTTCACACCAGTCTACCTTCAATTCGATCAGCATGACATGACTGTTGTGGAGGTTGATGGAGTTTACGTGAACCAATGCACAGCCAGTCAGCTATTCATTACGGTCGCGCAGCGATACAGTGTCATCGTTACTGCAAAGGCAACCAACACCCAGAACTTTGCTATAAAGGCATCGATGAGCACTGGCATGTTTGCTCCCGAGGTCATCCCAGCAACCTTCAATACCGAGGTAAGTGTCCTTCTATCGTATTCTCTATTATACTAATGCTTTCTAGGTTTCTGCTTTCCTTGTGTACAACTCGGCCCTTCCAATGCCAGCACCAATCACCATCACTCCTGTGCCCTTCGATGATTCCATCTACTACCCCTTGGATGCAACCCCAGCGTTCGGTCCAGTGACCGTCCCCATGTTCCTGACCATCGACTTCACTACCAACAACAATGGCCAACGAAGAGGCACCCTGAACGATATCGACTACGTCGCGCCCAAAGTTCCCACCCTCTACACAGCCATGAACGCCCCTGCCGCAAACCTCAACGACCCAACCATCTACGGCACCAACACAAACCCCTTCGTGCTCCCGTACAACTCTGTCGTCGAATTGACCCTCGACAACCACGACAGCAACGCGCACCCCTTCCACTTGCACGGCCACAACTTCCAACTCATCTCCCGCTCCGGCGGCGGCTCCCTCTTCCCTTATAACGCTGCGGCCGGCGCTGCCCCCATGCGTCGCGACACCATCCAAGTCCCTGGCGACGGCTCCGTCACCATCCGTTGGGTTGCCAACAACCCCGGAATCCAGCTCTTCCACTGCCACATCGAATGGCACGTCGAAGCCGGTCTCACCGCCACCTTCATCGAAGCACCGTCCCAGATCCAGGCCCAGAAACTCTACATCCCCGTCTCGCACAAGAACGTCTGTCAGAATCAGAGTATAGCCATGAAGGGCAATGCAGCTGGGAATACGAATTATGCAAACTTGGCCGGGCAGAATACCATTGTTAATGCTAGTCTTTGGGGATCGCTTGTGCATCCTCCTAGTGTGCCGGCGCCACCCTATAATTTGAGTTAGATGGGGGAAGATAAAGAGGTTGCTTTCTGTACACTCGTTTACTATGTTTGGGATCGGATTGGAGCATTAGATGATATATACCTGCGAATTGATGAATGAATACGGAATTCGGAGATAAATTAAATAGATGGGGTAATTGGAGTTAATGCTATGTCTATATGTGATTATCGTACACTATCTATAATCTTGCGTACCTATGTGATCTGGATTCAGCTTCAATCAGAAAGTGAAAGTGAATATAAATGTGTGCTGTGGCGTATTCGTGAAAGATGCAAAGGATTTGGGTCACTGATACAGCTCACTCATGGCCTGTTACTTGAGTTTCCATGAGAGTCCAGGAAAGAATCAAAGTCTTCTTGAGGGGGCGATCAGTGTCAAGTCTACGGGCATGTTATATAATAATACCCCGCTGTCCGGTTCTAGATTTTCGAGTGGTAAAAAGCGTGCCTTATTGTTATGAACAAAAACTGCCTTTTTTTTAATCACTTTAGTTGTAGTTTCTGCTAAGAGTTTAGTTGTAGGGGAGGCTCTATAGAGTTGGTTAAGGAAAGAAAATGTTATTACTTGTTTATTATCTTATATATTTAAAACTATATTTTAATTTTTTATATTTGTCACTAAGCCTTTTTTGCTTTCGTTTCTGTTAATATATATTAATAAACTACGTTGACAAGAGAGGATAAGTAACGCAGAACGGCTGACGCAAATATTATCCTTTAGTCGAGAACTAGATATTTGAATATTTGAACTCAATGGATAAAAACACGGAGTATAGGCATCTACATGGTATAATTAATTTGTGGAAAATGTATGTTATGTATAATCCCGTTCACTTGTAAAACATTTGTACTCTAGAAGCTAAGAATCTATAAAACTTGTTTATATTTAATTTATTACTTGAGGATTTTACGCGTTGGTGTTTTATGTTTGCTGTACATCCATTAGTTGGAGAACTAGAAACGCGAATGCGAAGTTCTGAGATATTAAACAAGGGTTTCGAAATAAGGAATATCATTAGAGCCATCTGTGGAGTATGACTAAATATAGAGTTGACCCCTTATTGTCAATTTAGTTATCACTTCCAACTTTTCCAGATTGTCATTCTGACGGGATTGCAACCTCAAATGCCACTCTTCAATGTAAAGCTGCAGACGTGAGTTCTGCTCAACCAGATCTGATCATGTGTTTGATGGAAGGAGCCGCCTTGAGTTGTATAAGCAAGTAGTTGTGCCAGAGAAGATAATCTACATTTTTCTTTCTCATGCCGTGGGCGCTTAAGGATCTTGTCATCGAGCTATATGCAAAACAGAAGGCACAATTCGTAACCCTCCGTGGCACTTTTCCTTTTAAATGCATCTGCAGTTTACATCACTCACATCCTAATCAGGAATAACATACGCATCCCCCTCCTTCCTCCCCTCATGCTTATAAATCCTCATCCTAATCCCCTCCCACTCCCCACCCTCAACATCAAAACACCTCAAATTCACAGCTCTCAAGCCCTCAACCACATCATCCACAACAACACCCACACCACACTTCGAACAGAACTTATGCTGGAATTGCTTTGTTCCAAACGCGTAGCTCGAAAGTCTGATATCTGGAGGTGGAGGTGGAGCGAGAACGAGGGAGATTTGGGAGGGGGGACGGTATGTTAGGATTCTGCCTAGCTGGTCTTGTTTAGAAGTTGGGTGGGGAGGGGGAGAGAGAGGCGTACGCGAGCACAGATACTGCAATCACATTCTCCGATTACCTCCTCTTCGTCGGCGAGCGGACCTCGGGTTTTTAGTGCGATGGTTACGGCTCCGCAGTGGCAGGATCCGGTGTACATCTTCCCGCATGCAATATCTGCCTCTGGTTCTGGACCAGTATAGCCGGGAGGGGCGTATGTTGGTTCGAGAGCTGAGTCGTTTGAATGCTTGATTGGGAGGGACCACAGATCGAGGTTTTGTAGTGCTCGTGCCTGTTTCATTAATTTAAATGTCCGGGAAATGGTTGATGAAGGAGAAAATTACGTTTACCCGGATTTCTGAGCCTTTCATGGCTAGGATGGGCGTACCGCATGTTGGGCAGAACTGTTCTTCCCATTAGCCAACCCCATCTTCCATTGCATTTAAAAGGCTTCAACCCGGAACTGCTAAAAGAGGATTGATTACCATATGCTCCATCTCACCCTTGCCAAACGTATAACAGCTTAAAGAGGCCAGAGAGCCTTTCTCGATAGTGAAGTTTTCAGGGAGGGGATAGATCCATTTATAGCTTTTCTTGAAACAGATGCTGCAGTTGCATTCTGTTACTGAGTCTATTTCTGGGAGGAGGACGTGGAATTTGAAGGCGCCGCAGTGGCAGTTTCCTGGGTATTTCTTGAGAGATGGGGAGGAGGGGGGATGTGTTTGGGTCGCCATTGATAATGAACTGTGGGAAAATGGGTTGAGATGAGGGTCTGGTAATGCGAGATTTTGATGATAAGTTGAGACTAGGCGAAAAATGATTTGTGGGCGCGAGTTTGTGGAACGAGAGAAGAAGTTAATTGTGGAGTGAAGAGAAGTGGGATGAGGTGCATGTTGCTGTTATTTGTGGCTTATTATACAATCCCCGCATCTCTAGGCAGCAATGCAATCTCCACTCGTACATCTTACAAGAATTTTTAAGTCAAGTCTGATTTCAAATTTGACATGCACAATGGCAGATTGTGAGATAGAGATATAGCAGCCTCTTTTCAGGAAATGACTTCTCCTCTTTACACTCGACTCTTCTATGTGCGCAAGGCGAGTTTTGTTTACGAAGCCTCTGAACTCAATCCATTGAAGAAGTCTGTCCTCTCCCATCGCAAAGCTTTCCCCCAATTTGTGATGCTTCGCTTTCAGTAAGTAAGTTTGATCAAATCTGCTCCTTCGATATGTAGCTGAGACGGGGCCTGATTGGCTCAATCCGTACGAAAAGTGTTCAGTTCAGAAAAGTTGTGGTAGAGGTAAACTTCTTGCTTGAAAACCGATGCATGAATTTGAACATTTTTCGACCAGGGGAAGAAAGTAAGGCAGTTCTCTCGTGGGGCTCAGGGCAAGGGAAAACCGAGACTTCTATGTGCCCCTTGGCAAAGTTCTCGAAGGAGATATGGAGAAGGGAATAATTTTGATGGGGATTAGTTCCTCGACGGTACCAGAAATCAACATTTCACAAGCAAACATTGGGGAAAAACAGAAGTTGCAGAAGCATTTCAGATTTTAGACACCAGCAATGCTACTCCATCCAACCAACAAGGGAAAACCATGGTATCGTAAAGCAAATCAAATCTGTACAAGCCAACCCTTACTCAGAATTGGAAGTCACCTTATGCTTCCGCTTTTTCTTCTTGCCATCATCAACTTCAGGTTCATCAGCGTCCGCCTTGCGCTTCTTTTCTTTCTTCTCCCTCTTCTTTTCAACCGCCTCATCACCTGGAGTCGTTTCGGGGAGCTTTCCATTCTTTCCACTGTCCTTGGCAGTGGATTCATCCGCTGGTATAGAGGGCTCAACAGAAGGCGCCTCCTCGACATTTGCCTCAATTGACTTTCTCTTCCTTATCTTCTTCTCGGCTTTGCCCTCAAGGTCATCGCTGCTTCGTCTCCGCTTCTTCTTGGATTTCTTTTCTTCGGATGACTCGGCACCTTGAGATTCCCGTGCCTTGGCGGCTTCAAATTCTTCGACTTCTGCTTGTAGTTTAGCTTCGATCGCGGCGAAATCGACCTCTGGATCCGTGAGTACAGGTGCTGCCTCTTCAGCAACAGCTGCCTTCCCATTCTTTACTTTCTTTGACTTCTTTGCCTCGCTGTCTTCTTCCTTTGCGCGCTTCTTGCTCTTCTTCCCAGTACCGTTGCCATTCAGCACAACGGGTGTAGGGTTTGTATCAACAACAAAATATTGGTTTGGTTCAACGCCATTCGTATTATTTTCTTTGCCCTCGGCAGAATCTTCCGCAGTTGCGGGTCGAGGAGCTTTCTTGCCAAGATTCAGCGGAACGAAATCTGCACCCTCTGCAACCGCATCATCATCGTCGCTGGAAGAAGAGGCGTCGGACATCTCAGTATCGCTATCACTGTCACTGCTAACAGCATCAGGATCTCTTCCCAGCTTTCCCCTCTTTGTGTAACCCAACTCAGCTGCTTTCTCCGCAAGTTTGGGTCCCAGAGGTTCGAAATTTATGCCAATAACACCCAATCCTTTCTTATCCTTTAATGACTTCGCTGGTAACTATAACACCAAAGGTTAGCCAAACAGGAAGTCCGTCTCCGAAAGTGGAAACTTACAATTCCCTGTGCTGCCACCCGCGCATCAGCAAGCACAGTCCTCGCCTGATCCATCATATTGCAGATAACCCTCCAATTGCCCCTCTCCCCCAGCTCCCACTCCATCCTCTCCTTCTCAGGCATCTGCCCCATTTCACTCTTCATACTCTGCATCACCCTATCCAAAGCCCGGATATGCGACTCAATAAGTCCCAGATGCTTCTTAAACAGCGCAGGCCACTTTGCATGCTGCGGGCTCTTCGTAAACGGTTTCGGTCGTCCCATCGGGATAGGGAATTTTTCTGGTCCAGGTGGATTGGTGTTTATGGCGGATTTCTTCTCGCGCGACAGCAGTTTCTTTGCTTTCTTGACGGGGTTCGCGGGGCGTGGTACCCCGGGGACTTTGGGGACTTCCGTGGCTTTTTTGGCGGCGAGCTTGGCTTCGCGCCGACCTTTCTTGCCTTTGCCTTTCCCCATTGTGAATGTGGTAGGAGGTATAAAGGTGGTTCGAGGATTGGAGGTGTCTCTGGAAAATTATTTTGGAGGGAACTTTTTTGCGCGAGGCTGGGATTTAATGCGGGGAAGGCTGTGCGCTAGCCCGATACAGATGAGGAGGGATATATATCTGTGCAAACGACTCTCTTCTGTGTGCAGACATCCAAAAGTTTACTCATTAGGCTGTTCTGGTCCTTAGCTACCCTCTTGATCATAGCCGCATGAAGAAAATAAGATCCTTTCCGCAAACGCAGCATAGTGCTTTATTGTTTCTAGGCAGACTCTTGACGAGTTGATGAGAAAACTCGAGAATGCTGGACGAGGGGACGATTTTGTGTATTAATTGGACTCGACTTCATTATTGCCCGTAAAATTATGGCACAATTTTTCCTTCCCCACACCGATGTAATGTGTTCCAAACTCCGTCCAATGCATATAAACATCACCGAACCCAACCGTCTTATCATACACGTCCAGGCTCCCCATGCTCTCGATATATGCCTGGTTCCTGCCACACCGTGCAAGGTCCCGTATGCCAGATATTGGAAAGAAGAATGTAGGAGTCGATCCAGAGGTCCACCAAGAGCAGCTCCTCTTCCTTGCTCACTTCTTTCCTTCTCCCTTCTTCCTCTCCTCAACAACCTTCTCATCCACCTCCTTCAACTCCTCCACCTTCTTCTCCCCCGAACTCCACACGTCCCAAATCTGCTCCTTAATCAAATCCCAATAACCCTTCCCCTCCTCCAACGCCTCTCTCTCCCTCCTATCCCTCTGCTCCTTCCAGTCATCCCCCTCATTCCCCATCCAAACCTTCTCCAGCAACCCCCTCTCCTTTTCCTTCTGAACCCTCTCTTGTTCTCTCAACCTCGACAACTCTTCCCCCTTCCTCCGAATATCCTCAATACCACCAATCGCCGCTTCTTCTCTTCTCAACTTCTCCTCTCGCAGCCTAGTCTGCATCTCCTTTGCTTTCGGCGGCAATTCGCTCCCAGATAGTCTCTCTAACCGGTTCCCGAAACGCTCCAGAATGGAGACACCGGTGTATTCTTTGGAGAGCTGGTTGCCGCCAGCGAAGGTTCCGGAGAGGAGGGCGAGGGTGTAGATGTCTAATTTTCGCGGTGGGAGTAAAATGACTATCGGGCATACTATAAGGGCCCCTAGGGAGATATTATGGATCTGCGAAAGGGTTCTGGATTAGTTGAGGGATGGTAGAGGGTGCAGCGGGAGGATGTACAATTTTTGCGCGCGAGTCTTCGCCGGATGTTGTGCTAGGAGGTTTTGAGGGAGAGGGAGCTTGGGGCGTTGATTGCGACATTTGCTGAGATTTGTAACCGTGTTGTAAAGTAGAATTGGAATTGTAGGGCCTGCTGTCGTATTCGCATGTCCCAGTATACGCCAGTCGTCCTTAGAATTATTGAAAATCGTGATGTTCAGAACCGGATGAAAGACATCACCAAAAACCATCCAAAAGGTCCAAATCCGAGGTTCTGCCGTTTTCTGATGCAGCGTTTTTGTTGTTGTTTTAATAAGTTAAAATAAGGCCGAATTTGGTTAGTCGTGATGCCAGAGTGGGTAAGTTGTTTATCCCTTTGCTTTCTCCCGACCATCACTAACGTCAACAACAGTTAATGGGTATGACTCGAATCATCTTCGGATGCGATAGATATCATATGGTTTCGGCCGCGTAGGTTCAAATCCTGCTCACGACGGCGCAATCTCTTTTTGCTCTTTTGCTTTTGCTATTTATTTTTTTGGGCCTCAGAAAGGGTGCTGTAAACGAGGAAGATGCAGAGCTTGGAAACACTAACAATTTTTTTTGCTGCCGTGGAGGCACAGTTAGCGGGCGGGCTTACCGAGATGACACGCAACATGAACACGTAACCGCTTCCCTCATACTATTCCACCATCATCGTTTCAACAGCAAAGGCAGAGTAAGAATTGTATGTTCGACCAGGTTACATGTTCTTGTTCTACGGTCTCGGCACAAGTGTAGCCGGGTCGGTTTTTACACATCAAGAGGTGAGGGACTGCAGGCTTTTCAATTCTGTGCCATGCTGGTCCAGGGGGCTGCAAACCACAAGAGATCTATGCAATTTATACATATTTTACAGTAAATCTGTTGTTATCTATGCCTTTGATAGGTTTCGTAACGTTTCTCAATCCAAGATCGATGGCGAGTTGCCAATGTCATCATGGTGAAGTTACAGCCGCGACTTCTCAAACCGCCAGATGCCCGCGTGCCTTCCTGCCGTTGCAACGAGGTACAGAACCATGCCATCTATATGTAACTATTGATCCTTTCTCCCGATACCCTTCTCCTTGAAATGCCTTCCGCCCGCAGACCTATGTCACGGGCGCCAAGAATGCAAAGATGCTCCCTACTTCCACCTCATCTATGCACGCAACGACCATCTTGAAGGTTATTAGACCTCGCATCCCGCGCAATCTCTTCCACCGACTCAGACACCATCTCCCACAGCCACGATTTCTCCTCTTTCATTGGACCTACTTCATCACGATATGCATGGTATCGTCCATCATTTTCTGGCAGTTCTCAACACCGCATGGCAATGTCTCTTACGTTGATTCCCTCTTCATGGTTATTGCAGCAATGACCCAGGCAGGACTGAATACCATCAATCCCAGCAGCATCAACACATTCCAACAATGCATCCTTTTCGGTCACATCATTATCGGAAATCCAATCTTCATTTCTGCCTTCGTTGTCCATGTTCGAAAACGAGCCTTCCACCCGAGATTCAAGAAGGCTGCCGAAGAGAAGGAAAGGAGCGAAAAGACAACCCAGCGAGATCCTATCACCTGGCAGTCTTCCTTCCTTACAAGCACAGAGCCTGCCGTGCATCCGAGGCAAACCCTTCACTGCGCATCCAGTACTTCTACCATTCCGAAGTCGACATTGACTAACTATTCTCAGACAGTTCGCACAGCCACAGCCTTCGAGTTGACCCAAGACTTTCATCTAAAGGTACTAAAGTTCACACCGGAGATGGGGATCGGAAGACACAATCCACCCTTAATCATGAAGACACACTTCGTGGATCAGATGGACCGCACGATCCAAAATGCATCTGCAGATCTTCTCCACCTGGAGATATTCAACACATCGAAAGACGTGGCACTGTCGACAGGAACGCACAGTTCCACAGCCTTTCACTCGAAGAGAGGGAGCGCCTTCGTTGCATCGAATATCAAGCTTTGAGACTTTTAAGCTACGTAGTTCCCATATACATCGTTGTCTTCCAGTTGTGTGGATGTGTCATTCTCGGCACATTCGTGGCTTACAATGGACAAAGTGCCGCGAATGCCTATGCCGTCAAGCCTTGGTACGCTTCATGAACCCCTCTGCAGCTGTATTCTGACAAGTGATAGGTGGGCAGGAGTCTTCTATGCAATTGCCGCATTCAATAATGTCGGAATGTCCTTGTTAGATACGAGTGTGGTAAGCTTCATTTCGATCTTCATTACTCTCCCAGCTGATTCGCTTCTTAGATCCCCTTCCAACGCTCTGCCTTCTTCTTGTGTGTCATGGGTGTGCTGATGTTGGCTGGCAACACCGCGTATGTCTGCCATTCCTGCTTGAGATTTGAAACCTGCTAATCTTCTCAGGTACCCGGTTTTCCTGAGATCCATCCTCAGAGTCGCACTCTACCTCCTGCCAGCCAACGAGCAAACCACGTCTTGGAGAGAGACGATCAGCTTCATACTCAAATATCCTCGACGAGTCTACACCAACCTCTTCCCTTCCGCACAATCTTGGTGGCTGTTTTGCGTTCTTCTGATTTTGAATGCCATCGATTGGACCGCTTTCGAGGTTCTAAATCGCAATAATCCAGTTGTCACAGCTCTCCCCATTAGCTACCGTCTTCTGGATGGATTGTTTCAGTCGCTCGCTGTACGCTCCAGTGGATTTGCGGTTGTTCCCATTGGTTCCTTGGCAGTTGGTCTGCAGGCTTTATACATCGTGATGATGTACATCTCTGCCTTCCCAGTGGCCATTACGATGCGGAATTCGAACGTTTACGAAGAAAGATCCCTAGGCATTTATGCTCCGGAAATCGAGGAGGTGCATCGAGAGAACGAAGTCCACACCTCCCACTCGGTTCACAAAACGAGAATGTACTTCGTCCGTACACAAATCCACAGACAATTGGGGCATGATCTTTGGTTTGTCATTGCGTGCATGATCCTTGTTGTATGGATCGAGACGAGCAGCTACGAGCAAGATCCAATGACCTACTCCATCTTTAACATCATCTTTGAGGTTGTTTCAGCATACGGCTGCGTTGGACTCAGTATTGGCCTTCCGAACCAGAATTACAGTTTTTGTGGTGCTTGGCATACATTGGCAAAATTGATAATTTGTGCTTTGATGCTGAGGGGTCGACACCGGGGACTCCCAGTGGCGATAGACAAGGCTATTCAGTTGCCAGGCGAAAATCAGGAACTGATCGAAGAGGAGGATCATGATATCAGGGAGGAGGAGGCGAGAAGTCGGCAGGGCAGTCGTGCTATTGTGTGAGTGTAGGCCTTGAAGATAGGTCATTGAGATTGCTGCACGGGTTGATAGTGAGTCTACAGATTGGTGGCATTCCTAAAGCTCTTGAAACATTAAATTTTAGATTTCAAAGAATCCTTACCGCCCTTCACAATGCTTGCGTTTCCATTCCCAAGATATTGCATAATAATCGGTCTAGCGCACTTACGATGATTCAATTGAATGCTGTCGTGGAAGTTTGAACCTAGGGTAGTGATTTGGGTCTAAAGCATTTTCGATTTTGGATCAAGATAATGTGGATTGATTATTCTACAGCAATTCTTCTACTTCCCAACCACCTATTAAGTTCCTATCCTATTCTCTGCTTTCTCCGGACCCATAGTCCCTTTACTTCGGGGGTCTCCTCTCTAAATTCGGTCCTTTGCGAATCAGTAAGAGGACGCAGTTGCACCTCCCAGATACCTAACTTGTAGGTCCCTCTGTCCGCTTGACCAGAATGCAGATCAAAGGACCAGTCATGCTTCGGACATGTAATTCCAGTACTGAGAACAATACCGAAATCCTCAATATCGAATAATTTTCCTTCAGACAATGGGAAAGATGAGTGTGGACATCTCTGTCGTGTAGTTTTGATCAGCTGGTGGCTTAGTTGCTTAAAGTAAGGAGT
>Ga0302325_10018625_pt1 | contig 14626 bp, 9 predicted proteins | sample Palsa_T0_2_FD_201948 | JGI IMG/M metagenome (GOLD analysis project Ga0302325, IMG submission 201948) | Peat permafrost microbial communities from Stordalen Mire near Abisko, Sweden - Palsa_T0_2 | ecosystem: Environmental > Terrestrial > Soil > Palsa > Peat permafrost | place: Sweden: Abisko... | reverse complement strand
ACGACCTCGACTGCGGGCCCGTCGTCCGGCTTCAGCTCCCGGGTCAGCCGCTGCCAGCGGATCTGCACGTAGCCGCGCTGATGGCCGGTGCGCTCCAGCCAGTTCGCGACACCGGGATCGCGCTCGCTGATCACGAACCGCATCCGGCCGTCCGGGTCGATGCGGGCCTGATCGGCGGTGAGGCTGGTCTGGTGATTGATGTAGTCCAGCGAGATGTACCACATGCTGCCGAGCTGGATTCCCTGGTACGGCGCGGTGCCGGCGTCGGCGGCCGGCACGGTAACGATCATGGCCTGGTCGTCGGCCAGGTCGTAGTGGCCGACCGACGAGAACTGGGTGGCCAGGCCGCCGGGCGTCGGGCGCGGGGGCGTCATCGTGTTCACCGGCAGCTTGAGGTAGAACCACTCGGGGAAAGCGAGGAACGTCCTGAGCCGGGACAGCAGGATCTTGCCCGCCACGCTGTAGCGCTTGGCCAGCGCGGCGCTGCCCGGCGGGGGCGGCGCGGAGCCGGCGCGATCGCCGCGCCGAATGCTGATCGTGCCGCGCTGCTCGCGGCTCCAGTCGCTGTAGACCTCACGGACCAGGAGCATCGCCGATCCGGGGCCGAGTATGACGTAGTTGCGCCCGGGGTTGTCCCGGGCCGGCCCGAACCGCAGCTCGAACGTCCCGTCGCTGGCTATCTCGACGTCGCGGTCGTCGAACGCGGTCAGGCTGTCGGGCACCTCGACCGGGGAGTAGTCGCCGTTGAGCACCTGGAAGCTCAGGTCGACGGTGCTCCCGCGGCGGCCGGTGACGACGTACTCGGCGTCGTCGCGCAGGTAGGAGTGGAAGTACAAGGTGTCCGGGTTGTCCAGCCCCATCTTCGTGTACGGGCCGGTCGACTGGACGAAGTACGGGAAGTCCCGCTGATACGCCCAGGCCAGCTGGAGCGCGGCCCGGATGTTGCCCGCGAGGTAGTCGTACCCCTCGGCCAGGTCCTGCTCAGTCTGGATGTGCGGAGCGCTGGTGATGATCTTCTCCGCTTCGACCACGGCGTCCGCGAACGACTGAGTGAGCACGGGCTCAGAGTAGAACGAGTTCTAGAAATACGTCAACGAGAGTGCGTCAGCCCGCAGGCTGGGCCGCCCAGCGGTTGGCCGTGATCTTCAGGCTGGGGAGATCGTCGAGCGATTGAGTCGTCTCGTAGAGGCGCACGTAGCCGGTATGGGCGATCCGCCACCGGCCGTCCTCACCGCATCGGTAGCGGTCCTCGTAGAACGCTGCGCCCTTGATCACCAGGCGGTAGCTGGTAACGATCACGGTGTCCTCGAACCGCCAGGTGCCGCGGGCCGTGGCGCCGTCGATATCGATCTCCGGCTGGCCGGCCGCGTGCAGCGTGATGATGTCCGGCCCGAGGCTGTCGCGCAGGAACGCGATGATCTCATCGCGGCTGCCGAACCTCAGCGGCTGGCCGGTGGCCGGCGAGCCATAGTCGGCCGTGGCGTCGGGGGTGAAGACCTCAGTCATCTCCGCCCACAGCTTCAGGTCGACGCAGCGCAGGTAGCGGTACTTCACCTGGCGTATCTCTTCGAGCGCGACAAGGTCCATGTCCCCAGCTTCCCCAGATGATTGACTTTCGGCAAGAACCTGTTCTACTTTTCCCGTGCGATTCTGCTACGCCGAGTCGATGACCGATCCGTCGTTCTACGCTCCCCTCGCCCGCGCGGCCGAGGAGGCCGGCTACGACTCGATGGTGGTGCCCGACAGCATCTGCTATCCCGAGCACTCGGGCAGCCGGTACCCGTTCAATCCCGACGGCACCCGTGAGTTCCTTGAGGACAAGCCCTTTCTCGAGCCCTTCTCGCTCATTCCCGCGCTGGGCGCAGTCACCACGCGGCTGAAGTTCGTCACGTTCGTGCTGAAGCTGCCGGTGCGCAGCCCGGTCCTGGTGGCCAAGCAGGCGACCTCGACGGCGGTGCTCACCGGCGGCCGGCTGGTCCTGGGTGTCGGGACCAGCCCGTGGCGCGAGGACTACGAGGTGCTCGGCGTGCCCTGGGAGCACCGCGGACGCCGGATGGACGAGGCGCTTGCTGTTGTCCGCGGCCTGTCGGCCGGAGGCTACTTCGAATACCACGGGAAGACCTTCGACCTGCCGCCGGTCAAGATCGCTCCCGTGCCGGCTGAGCCGATCCCGATCCTCATCGGCGGTCACGCCGACGCGGCCCTCCGCCGGGCCGCTCAGGTGGGAGACGGCTGGCTGCACGGCGGGGGAGATCCCGGGCTGCTGCCCGGCCTGCTCACCCGGCTCTCCGAGTTCCGGCGGCAGGAGGGCACCGCCGGCCGCCCGTTCGATGTGTACGTGATCTCGATGGACGCCTACAGCGTGGACGGGGTGCGCCGGCTCGAGGAGCAGGGGGTGACCGACGTGATCGTCGGCTTCCGCTGGCCCTATCAGGTCGGCCCGGATACCGAGCCGCTCGCTGACAAGATCACCAAGCTACGCCAGTTCTCCAGCCGCGTCATCTCCGCCGCGAAGCGGGCCGGGTGAACGGCGTCGCTGGCCTCCGGTCCGCCGTGGCCCGGACCGTGCCCGACCGGGCTTTCGCCGCGTTCATGTGCGCGATCTACCCCCGGGTCGAAGTCGAGCTGGCCCGCATCACCACCTGGGCGCCGCGCGGCGGGACCGCGGTTGACGTGGGGGCGTGGTACGGGCCGTGGACCGCCCGGCTGCTGAGGCTGGCCGACCGGGTGGTGACCATCGAGCCGAATCCCGTCCTGGCGCGGCTGGTGCGGGCCCGGTTCCCGGCCACCCGGATCGTCGAGGCGGCGGCGTCCGATCACGAGGGGGAGGCGCAGCTCTGGCTGCCCGCCGGCGGGCGGGGCGCGGAAGGGGTGGCCTCCCTCGAGCACCCGAGCCAGCGGTCTGTGACGGTACGGCGGGTGACCATCGACAGCCTCAGCCTCACCGACGTGCGCTTCATCAAGATGGACATCGAAGGGCACGAGGCGGCCGCGCTCCGCGGGGCGGAGCGGACCATCAAGCGGGACTCGCCGCTGCTCCTGCTCGAACTCGAAGCCCGGCACCAGCGGATCGAGGACATTATCGGCACCCTCGCCACGTGGGGCTACGCGGGGAGTGTGATGCACGGGCGGTCCTGGCTCCCGCTGGGAGCCTTCGACCTGGTCGCGCACCAGCGGGCCAACGTGCACGTGGCCGAGCGGGGGATGCTCGGACGTCTCGCCCGGCCCGCTGAGCGCTATGTCAACCTGGTGCTGTTCCGGCGGAATTGACGCGAAAGGGGTGACGGCGGTGGCCTCGATCTGGCGGGCGGTTTCCCGGGCGGACAGACGGCCGGAGCCGCGGGACGCGGCCGACTGGCTCCGGGCCAACGGTGTCACCCTGACCGCGGTCACCCTCATCGGGATCCAGCTCTGGTGGAAGGCGGCCCTGCTCGCCCACTCCTACTTCCGCCAGGACGACTACCGCTACCTGGACCGCGCTCTTGCTCATGGGTTCGGCTGGAACTACCTGATGTGGGTGGACGCCGGGCACCTGCTGCCGCTCGGCTTCGCGATCTCCTGGGTACTGGCCCGGGTCTCGCTCTACAACTGGGCGCTGACCTGTGTCGTCACCATGCTCCTGCTGGCCGCCGGCTGTTTCGCCCTGCTCCGCATGCTGCGGACGTTGTTCGGCAACCGGCCGGGAATCCTGGTCCCGCTGGCCGTGTACCTGTTCAGCCCGCTGTCGCTGGCCGGGGTGGACTGGTGGGCGGTGGCCCTCGAGGTACTGCCGCTGGAGCTGGCGATTTTCATGGCTGTGGACGCCCACGTCCGCTACCTGCGCAGCGGGCGGCTACGCAGCGCCGTCGCCGCGGCCGGGTGGCTGGTGCTGGGCATGGCCGCGACGGACAAAGGGGCAGTCGTCCCGCTGCTGCTGCTCGCCCTGACGTCCGCGTTCTTCGTGGAGGGGCGCTGGGTGGCGGCACTGGTGGCCGCGCTGGTCAGGTACTGGAGGGCGTGGACCCTGTATGGCGTGCTGCTCGCCGGGTACTGCGCCGTCTTCTTCGTCCAGTTGCCCGGCTCGAGCACCCAGCCGGGCGATCCAGGCCCGGCATCCCATTTCTTAACTTTCGCGTCGACCCTGATCGGGACCAGCCTGCTGCCCGGGGCGCTCGGCGGCCCATGGCGATGGTGGGCCGTCGGCTACGCCCAGGCCAGCCCGCCCGCGGCGCTCCAGCAACTGTCCTGGGCGGTCGCCGCGATCGTGGTCATTGCCAGCTGCGTGTACCGCGTGCGCGCCTGGCGGGCGTGGGCGATCCTGCTCGGCTGGATCGTCGCCGCGGACGTCGTCCCCATCGTGCTCGGCCGGCTGGGGACGCAGCCGGCCGAGTTGCTCGGCGCGTCGACCAGGTACCTGACCGACGCGACCGCCGTGCTCGCCCTCTGCCTCGGGCTCGCGTTCCTGCCGCTGGCCGGGGAGCAGGCCGCCTACCGCCTCCTCCGGTCGGCTGCCGCCCCGGAGGGAACCGCTGTCCCGGAGGGAACCGCTGTCCCGGCCGGGCGAACCGCCACCCCGGCCGAGGGAACCGCGGGCTGGCGCACAACCGTATTGTCGGTACGCGCCGTCACCCTGGTGCTGCTGGCTGCCTTCCTGGCTGGCTCGTTCTGGTCGCTCCAGTCGTTCGAAGCGGTGACCACGACGAGCGCCGCCAGGTCCTATATCGCGACGGCACAGGTTGCCGTCCGGGATGCGCCGCGGGGCACGCTGATCGTGGACGGCCCGACGCCCGCGACGATCATGGATCCCGGTTTCTTCTGGCGCCAGGGATACACGTCGCAGGTCATCGGGGCGGTGGCCCGTCGTGAGCCGGCCAGGCAGCTGTCGTGGACGCGGTCGCCGCACGGCGTGATCCCCAGCCTGATGACGTTCGACGGCCAGGGCCGGCTGCGGCCGGTGGCGGTCGAGGGACCGTCGTCCAAGGCGCTGCCCCGCCGTCAGCACTGCTGGGCCCTGACCGCGGCCGGAACCCGCATCTCGCTGCTCGGGTCGCTGTACCGATGGCCGTGGACCGCGCGCCTGGAGTACTCGGGCCCGGCCACGGTGCTGGCGGTCAGCTTCGGCGGAGACTGGCAGGACGTGGCCGTCCCCACGGGCCGCCACGCGGTCTATGTCCCGGTCGTCGGCGCGGGGAGCGCGCTCAGTGTCCGGCTGATCGGGGCCGGCGCACGAGCGTGCCTGGCCAGCGTCACGGTTGGATCGCTGCACCCGCGGCGGGCCGGCCCGGCGATCCCGGCGACGCCGGTGCACGGGTAAGGCGTGCGTACCGCGGTTCGCCGCACGCCAGCGGCCCGCAGGACACGGCCGCCACGCCGCGGCCGCTGGCCTGCCCGGCGCGGTGCCCGCTGGCCTGCCCGGCACCTGATCCCCGGACTCGCCGCTGGCCTGGGCCTGGGGCTGCTGGCCCTCGGCCCGGGGCTGCGGCGGGGTTTCCTGCTCAGCTACGACATGGTGTTCGTCCCGCGCGAGCCGTTCACCGCCGCGATGTTCGGGCTGGCCGGCGGCCCGCCCAGGGCGGTACCCAGCGACGCCGTGATCGCGGCCGCCTCCCGGATCGGGCCGGCCGACGTGGTGCAGAAGCTTGTCCTGCTGTCGATCTTCGTGCTGGCCTGCTCAGGGACTGCGGCCCTGCTCAGGCGGGAGCACTGGCTGGCCCGCCTGGCGGCCGGGGTCTTCTACGCCTGGAATCCGTTCGTGGCCGAGCGGCTCCTCATCGGTCAGTGGGCGCTCCTGCTCGGCTACGCCGGCCTGCCCTGGGTCCTGCGCGCGGCGACCAGGGATTCGGTGGCGTCGTGGCGCGGCGCCGGGCGGCTGAGCCTGGCCCTGCTGCCCGCCGCGGTCGGCGGTTTCGCGGCGATGGCCGTCTCGGCGCTGGTCCTCGTACCGGCCACGCTGCTGGCCAGGCCCCCCATGCCCGAGCCTGCCCCTGGGCCCGAGCCTGCCTCCGTAGCCGAACCTGCCCCCCCTCCCGCGCGCCGGCCCGTCGGCGCGACGGCGGTGGCGCTGCTCGTGCTCGCCGTGGGTAGCCTGCCGTGGCTGATCCCGTCGGTACTGCACCGGGTGTATGCGGATCCAGCCGGCGTCGCCGCGTTCGCGGCCCGGGCCGACACGCCGTTCGGCTCGCTCGGCAGCCTGCTGATGCTGGGCGGCGCCTGGAATGCCCAGACGGTGCCCGCCGGCTACGGGGGAGCGTGGTCAGCCTGGTGGCTGGCCCTCGTCGTGGTGGCGGTAGCCGGCTACGCGGCCCTCGCCGCCCGGCCGCGCCGCTGGCCCGGACTGGGAGTTGCGGCCGTGGCGGGAGTGGTGATCGCGGGCATCGGGGTGACCGGGGCCGGCCAGGAAATGCTCCGGGACGGGATCCGGCTCTGGGCTGGATTCGCAGTGCTGCGTGACGGCCAGCAGTTCGTGGCCCCGCTGGCGCTGGCCGAGGCCACCGGATTCGGCCTGGCCGTGGCGTGGGCGATGAAACCTCACGCGCTGAGCTGGCGGGGCACGGGCCAGCAGCGCACCCGCACCAGCCACGCTGACCGCACCGGCACCAGCCACGCTGACCGCCCGGGCCTGGCCATCGGGGTGGCGGCGCTGCTCGCGCCGGTCCTGCTCCTCCCCGGGCTGGCCTGGGGAGCGGCCGGCCGGCTGCGACCGGTCTGGTATCCGGCGGGCTGGCTGGCGGCGGCGCGCGTGATCGACGACAGCCGGGTCCCGGGCGATGTCCTGCTGCTGCCCTGGGCGGCCTACCGCAGGCCGGCCTGGAACGGCGGGGAGGCCGTGCTTGACCCGTGGCCCCGGCTCCTGTCGCGCCCGGTGATCTGGAATGACGGGGTCCAGGTGGGGAACCGGCATCTCGTCTCCGATGACCCGGTGGCGCGCCGGCTGGACGGCGTCATCGGCTCCCCGGGCCCGCTGACCCACGCCCTGCAGCGCGCCGGGGTGCGGTTCGTGATCGTGGACGCCGGCCCTTCGGTCCGGGCCCGGCTGCCCGGGTGCACGCCCCTGATCAGCGAGCCTGGCCTGGACGTCTGCCAGCTGCCTCAAGATCGGTAGAACCTGATTATTACCTTCCGGTAACATACCGAACGATTATCCCTCCTCAACTGCCCATACGGCTGATTCCGGGGTTACCACCAGAACTAGAACCTGTTACAGTTCGGTCAAGTTACTGGTCGGTTGCCTTGGATTGCGGTTAATGTCCAGCCATCGAAGGTGATCCCTGCCGCAGGAGGAGCGCCGTGGTCCGCTTGCTGATCGCTATCGTCGTGGGGGTCGTGCTCGCCGTCGGAGCCACCGTCCTGGCCACCAACGCGCTGGCCAGCCTGGCCAACGGCACACCGAGCAAGGCCACCCTGTACCAGTACGGCACGCGCTGACCGGGCGCGGACGATGGCGAACATGCCATGGGTGGGTCCCCCCTGCACCCCCCCGGCATTAGTCGAGATCATCGTTCCGGCCCGTAACGAGGCCCTCAGGCTGCCCGAGGGGCTGGCCGCGCTGTGCCGCAAGGCGGCGGCGCTTCCGATGCGGACCGCGATCCTGGTCGTGAACAGTGCGAGCACCGACCTGACGGGCGATGTCGTGCGGCACTGGCCCTCGGGCCCGGTGCCGGTCGGGCTGCTGCACTGCGACCGCGCGGGCAAGGGTTTCGCGGTGCGGGCAGGCCTGCTGGCCACCCGGGCACCGTTCGTCGGGTTCTGTGACGCTGACATGGCCACCGACCTGTCCGCTATCGACCTGGCCCTCAGCCTGCTCGTTCGCGGGAAGCCCCTGGTCGTCGGGTCGCGCAGGCTGGATGCCTCGGTCGCCGAGGACCGGCACAGCGGAATCCGCCGGGTCGGCGCCGATGCCTTCCGCATGCTCGCCCGCCAGATCGTCCCCGAGGCCACTGACACCCAGTGCGGCTTCAAGTTCTTCTCCGGGCCGCTGGCCCGTACCGCGGCGCGGTCGCTCAGGACGCCCGGCTTCGCCTTCGATGTCGAGCTGATCGCCAGGTGCCAGCGGCTCGGCGCGACGCTGACGGAAATCCCGGTCTGCTGGCGGGACGTGCCCGGCTCCACGTTCTCGGTGCCGCGTCATTCGGCCGCCGCGTTCCGTGATGTCGCCTCCATCTGGCTGCGGCTGCGAGCCGACCGCGCCGCCGCGCGGCGGCCGAAGGCGCCGGCTCCCGCTCGCCCCGGAAATGTGGAAGCGGGCCTGGAGGCGCTCCCGGCCGGGGTCAGGACGGCGTGACCGCGGCTGCCCGGTACTCCGCGGAGCCCTGCGTCTCAGGTCTGGGCGTCCCAGGTCTGGGCGGTTCAGGCCTGAGCGGCGTGCGGATCGCCGTGGCCAACTGGCGCGACCCGTGGCACCCGCAGGCGGGGGGCGCCGAGCGGTACGCCTGGGAGGTCGCCCGCGGGCTGGCGGGCCGGGGAGCCCGGGTCCGCTTCCTGACCGCGCGGGCGCCGGGGCAGGCCCGCCGCGACCGCCGGGACGGGATCGACATCATCAGGCTGGGCGGGCGCTTCACCGTGTACCCGCGCGTCCTGGCCTGGCTGCTGGCTCACCGCCGGTCCTTCGACACCGTGCTGGACTGCCAGAACGGAATCCCGTTCTTCACCCCCTGCGTGCTGCCCCGGGATGTGCCGGTGCTGTGCGTTATGCATCATGTCCATTCTGTTCAATTTGGCCTTTATTTTCCGGGCTGGCTGGCGCGGGCGGGACGGTGGCTGGAGGGTCCGGCGGCGCGCTGGGCCTACCGGCGGCACGCCTGCGTGGCGGTCTCGCCGTCCACGGTCACCACGATGCGGGAGCGGCTGGGCTGGACCGGTGACATCTACCTGATCCCGAACGGGGCGCCGGTGCCAGGAGCACCAGGGCCGGCCGGGCCGGCGGCAGTGTGCCCGAGCTCGCTGGTCTGGGTCGGCCGCCTGGTCCCGCACAAGCGGGCCGAACTGATCCTGCCCGTCGCGGAGCAGCTGGCCGGCCGCGGGATCACCATCGACGTGGTGGGACGCGGCCCGGCGGCGGAGTCCCTGGCCGCCCGCGTCGACGCCCGCGGCCTGGCCGGCGCGGTCCGGCTCCGCGGCTTCCTCCCGGAGCCGGAGAAGCAAGCGCTCGTGGCCGGGTCGCTGCTGCAGCTGAATACCTCGCGGGCGGAGGGCTGGGGGCTGTGCGTGCTCGAAGCCGCGGCGGCCGGCGTGCCCACCGTCGCCTACGACGCGGACGGGCTGCGCGACGCGGTGCGCGATGGGCAGACCGGCTGGCTGGTCAGGGACGGGGAACTGATCGAGGACGTGACGCGGCAGGCCGTCAAGGAGCTGTCGGACCCGGTGCGCCGCGCGGCCATCTCGGCCGCGTGCCGTGAGTGGGCCGCGCAACTGGGCTGGGACCGGACGGTGGCCCGGATGGCCGGGCTGATCTCGGCTTCCATCCAGAACGGGACGGCGCGCGCGGGCCGCCGGGGGACCTGGATCGTGTCGGCCGCTGAGGGACCGGCGCCGGCTGAGGGAGTGAGGCCGGCTGAAGAAGCAGGGCTGGCGGGAGGACCGGTGCTGGCTGAGGGACCGGTGCTCGACGTGCTGCTGCGCCGCGCCCCCGGTGCCGTGCTCCTCCGGCCCGCCACACCGCTGGAGCGCCTGCTCGGACGTCCGGCCGGGGCAGAAGAGCGCCCTCCGTGATCGACGCGCCCGAGCGGCATCGGGGCGGCCCCCGGCCTCCTCCCGGCGGAACCGGCGGGACGGGCCGGAGTCACCGGCTGGCCGGAGGCGCACGTATCAGCCGGCGCGCCCGGCTGCTGGCGTTCTGCCTGCTGCTCGAGCTGCTGCCGTTCGTGACCGCCCCGGGCCAGATGATCGCCGACACCAAGCTCGACCTGACGGTCAACCCGGTGCGCTTCCTGGCCCGGGCGCTGACCCTGTGGGATCCCCAGCAGTTCGGCCAGCTGCAGGATCAGGCGGTCGGTTACCTCTTCCCCATGGGGCCGTTCTTCGTTCTCGGCAAGCTCGCGGCGCTGCCGCCGTGGGTCGTCCAGCGGCTGTGGATCGGCGCGGTCCTGATCGCCGCCTTCCTCGGCACGGTCCGGCTCGCGGGCCGGCTGGGCATCGGCACGCCGTGGACCCGGACCGCGGCCGGCCTGGCCTATGCGCTGTCACCGGCCGGGCTCACCCTGCTCGGCGAGCTGTCCTCGGAGTTCCTTCCGGCGGCGATGCTGCCCTGGATCCTGATCCCGCTCGTGAATGCCGCACAAGGCAGGGCGCCACAAGGCAGGGCGCCACAAGGCAGGGCGCCACAAGGCAGGGCGCCACAAGGCAGGGCGCCACAAGGCAGGGCCGCACGGGACGGGCCGGATGCCGGGCGGGCCCGGCGAGGCCGGCTGGCCCGGTCCGCCGCCCTGTCCGCTGCCGCGGTCGCCTTCTGCGGCGGCATCAATGCCGCCGCCACCTTCGCGGTGCTGGTTCCGGCGGTCATCTACATCCTCACCCTGGCCCGGCCCGCCCCGCGGTGGCGGATCCTGGCCTGGTGGGTCCCGATGGTGGTGCTGGCCACGTCGTGGTGGTCGGTCCCGCTGCTGCTGCTCTCGAAGTACGGCGTCTCGATCGTCCCGTACACCGAGAGCGCCGCCGTCACGACGTCGGTGACCAGCCTGTCGGCCATCTTGCGGGGCACCGAGGACTGGGTCGGCTACCTGGTGGTGAACGGGCAGCCCTGGTGGCAGCTGGGGTACCGGATCGCCACCGGGGCCCTGCCGGCGCTGCTGACCGGGCTGACCGCCGGCCTCGGTCTGGCCGGCCTGGTCCGCCGCGGGCTGCCCGCACGGCGGTTCCTGCTCTGGGTGCTGCTCGCCGGCGTGCTCATCATCTCGGCCGGGTACGTGGGCAGCCTGGGGAACCCGCTGGCGGGCACGGTGGATCACCTGATCAACGGCCCGGCATCCGCGTTCCGCAACGTGCGCAAGTTCGATCCGATGATCCGCCTGCCGGTCGTGCTCGGGCTGGCCCACCTGCTGGCCGCGATGCGGCGACCCCGGCTGCGCGTCGCGGTGAGCGCCGCCGCCGCGGTCGCCGTCGGCGGCCTGGCCCTGCCCGGCTACATCTACGGGCTGGCCGGCTCCGGCTCGTTCAGCCAGATCCCGTCCTACTGGGTCAGCGCGGCGAACTGGCTTGACGCGCACGCGGGTCACCAGGCGGTGCTGGCCGTTCCCGGCGCCCCGTTCGGCCAGTACCTCTGGGGCAGCCCGGTCGACGATGTGCTGCAGCCGCTGACCACCGTCGACTGGGCGGAGCGGGACCTGTCCACCATCGGGTCGGCCGGCAACGAGCGGCTGCTCGACGCGATCGACCAGCGGCTGGCCGCCGGGGACGGCTCGGCCGGGCTGACCCAGGTGCTCGCGCGGATGGGCATCAAGTATGTGCTGGTCCGCAACGACCTGAGCCGTTCCGTACTTAACGGTGCCTGGCCCGCCCGCGTCAACCAGGCGCTGGCCACGTCGCCCGGACTCGCCAAGGTGGCCCAGTTCGGGCCGCTGGTGGGCAGCGTCGTGCCGGACGACGCGGCCACCAACTTCGACACGCCCTACCCGGCGGTGGAGATCTACCGGGTGTCCGGGGCCGCGGCCGTGGCGACCGTGCAGCCGGCCGCGGGCACGCTGCGCGTCTACGGTGGTCCGGAGGCCCTGCTCACCCTGGCTGACGAGGGCCTGCTCGGCAGCCGGCCCGTGCTGCTCAACTCCGACTCCCCGGGCCTGCCCACGGCCGCCTCGGTGGTGACGGACTCGCTGCGGCGCCGGGTCCGTAATTTCGGCGGGCTGCGGACGTCTTTCTCGCCGACGCTGACCGCCACCCAGCCGGCCCAGACCTTCGAGGCGACCAGCGACTACACCGAGCCGGGCTGGAACCGGTACCTGAGCGTGGCCCAGTACCACGGGATCCTGAACGTGACGGCGTCGTCGTCCGCGTCCGACATCGGGGCCATCCCCGCGGAGTGGGCCAGCGGCCTGCTGCCGTACTCCGCCGTCGACGGGAATTCCCGGACCATGTGGGAGTCGGGCAGCTGGACCGGGCCGGTGGGCCAGTGGATCCAGGTCGACTTCGATTCCCCGGTCGATCCGGGCGTGATCCGGGTGGCCTTCGCCGACCAGGCCGCGCTCGGGCCGGCCGTGACGCGGGTCGTGGTGCGGACCAGTGCCGGCCAGGTCACCGACCAGCTGCGGGTGACCGGGAGACCCCAGCCGCTGCGGGTGCCCCGCGGCCCGTCCAGCTGGCTGCGGATCACGGTGGCCGGCCTCGCCGCGCATCCGGATCCGGCGGTCGGGGCCCAGGTCGGCATCTCGCAGATCTCGGTGCCGGGGGTTCGGGCCAGCCGCACGATCGTCGCCCCTGACGTGCCGGAGCCGGATCCGTCCGGTAGCCCGGCCCCGGCCGCCGCTGACCCGGCCGCCGTGGTGCTGGCCAAGGCCCAGCCACAGCCGTCGGGGTGCATGCTCACCTCGTTGCGGTGGGTGTGCTCTCCGTCGCTGGTCACGCCGACCGAAGAGCAATACGGCTTCGACCAGGGATTCACCGAGCCAGCCGCCGGCCGGTCCCAGCTGCGCGGGTCGGCTGTAGTGATCTCCTCCTCGCTCGTGCAGGAGTACGCGCAGTCCAGCCGGGATCAGGTTCAGGTCACGGCGTCGTCGACGTACACCGATGACCCGCAGGACCAGGCCAGGTCGGCCTTTGACGGCAACCCGGCGACCACCTGGATCGCCGCTCCGGCAGATGCGCAGCCGACCCTCACCATCCGGTGGAAGCCGCGCCGGACGGTCAGTCATCTGACCATCCAGCGCCCTCCTGGCGCGTCAGGCCTGCTGCAGGTGCTCGTGGTCGGGTCTGGAGGCCAGGTCCGCGGGGGCCTGGTCAGCCCGAATGGAACCGTGACGTTCGCGCCGATGCGCACCAGTGGGCTGACGATCAGGTTCACCCCGCTGCAGGTACCGCTGGAGATCTCCGGCGTGGCGATCCCCGGGGTGCCGCAGCTGAGCACGCCGCCGTCGGCGTTCCAGCTGCCCTGCGGCCGCGGGCCGCTGATCGAGGTCAACGGGAAGGTTGAGCCGACCCGGGTGTCGGGCACCGTCGCCGACCTGCTCACCGAGCAGCCCGTGTCGTTCACCGCCTGCTCGGCCGTCAGCCTCGCGGCCGGGGCCAACCAGGTGGTCGAGCCGGGCCGGGACGCGTTCGACGTTCAGGATGTCGTGCTGGACAGCGGTGCATTGGCCAGCTCCAACGGGGGGGCCGGGACGGTTGCGGCGAAGGTGGTGGTGTGGACGGCGCAGCGGCGGGTGCTGCGGGTGAGCGCGAGCGCGCGGTCCTACCTGGTGGTCAACGAGAACTTCAACGTGGGGTGGCGGGCGAGCATCGGCGGCCGTCGGTTGCAGACGGTTCGGCTGGACGGGTGGAAACAGGGATGGCTGCTGCCTGCGGGAACAGCCGGGGTGGTGACGCTGACGTATGGGCCGGACCGGCTCTACCACGACGCGATCATCGGCGGGATGGGCGCTGTCGGGCTGATCCTGCTGCTCGCGGTGGTGCCGTGGGCGGTGAGCACCCTGCGCCGGGCCGTGCGTGAGGCCAGGGACAGTACTGGGGGCGAGAACGGGCGCGGCAGCGCTCCGGGGTTTGCGGACGGTACTGGTGGTGCCTGGAGCGGTCAGCGTCCACTTACTGCGGGCCGGCCGGAATATCCGGGCACTAAACCTCACAAACCACGCACTGATGCGGGGCCGGTGTTGGCCAGTGCGGATTGGCGGTCGCGGCGTCTGCGGCTGGATCTGCACTTGGATCTGCGGTACTCCTCGGCCGCGACCTGGGCCGCGGTGGCCTGTGGGTTGCTGCTGACCGGATTCTGGCTGGGCGGGTACCTGGGCGTGGCCATCCTGGCCGCCGCCACCGGGCTGTTCATGACCGCGGTCAGCTACCGGCACTCCCGCCGGTACTGGCTCGAGCTGTCCCGCCCACGGCTGCTGACGGGCCTGCTGGTCGTAGCGGCCGCCTGCGGCGCGACGGGCGAGCACCTGCTGCTGGCCGGGAGCTCAGGCCTGCTCGTGACCGCGCTCTCCGATGCCATCCCTCAGGTCATCTGCCTCGTCATCGTGGGGCGACTGATGGCCGCGCTCATCCTGCCCGACCCGTGAACTCAGGTCCGCCCATGATCTAGTCACTTTACTAGAACCTGTTATAGTTATGTGTCTGGATTGCCATTGATTTTGAGGTTAGCTCACCGGTCTACTACCAAAGCAACATTGTCGTTGCCGGCGCCAGCGATGGTGGCCAGCTGTTTTCGGGAGGATCGATGCGTCGTCGCGCGATCGGGATCACACTCGCCGGACTGGGAGCATTTCTCATCGTGGTTGCGGTGCTATTGCGCACCTACGTTGGCGGCCAGGTGATCAAGTTCCCGCTCAACGAGTACGACAAGGTTACCTTGCAGGGAACCGGGGTCTCATACTTCAGCCCGACGATGGTGAAGCCGGTGTCGGGGGCGACGATCCGGGTCACCAGCACGGTCAAGGGTGACGCCGCCGCCGGAACATCGTCGACGGCGGTCTGGAACGAGTTCAGCTACCTCTACGACACCACCAAC
>Ga0302325_10018624_pt1 | contig 14627 bp, 11 predicted proteins | sample Palsa_T0_2_FD_201948 | JGI IMG/M metagenome (GOLD analysis project Ga0302325, IMG submission 201948) | Peat permafrost microbial communities from Stordalen Mire near Abisko, Sweden - Palsa_T0_2 | ecosystem: Environmental > Terrestrial > Soil > Palsa > Peat permafrost | place: Sweden: Abisko... | reverse complement strand
GTCTGCGATAGTTTTCCCGGACTCGCTGCAGCCTACCGTGAAACACTCCACAGGTAAATACTGTATCAGCCGAATTCATTGACGAATACGAAACATGTTCTAACATTTTGGAATAGGGGAGCAATCCGTAGATGAATATAGTGAGCCTGTCTTCGATATCTATGCACGCCCTTTCGTCCCAGCACAGTTCACCATTATCAACGAGCTAGATGGATATGTGATGAACACTCCAGCAACAAAACAAATTGACTTTGGGGAGTATGTTAGCCGTTATACCGGCTGGGATTTTTTACCTCCTGTACCCCATCCTATCGACCCACCCATCAGTGCGCCAATTAGCTTGGTGGACAGCGGATATGAGCTGTACTTTCGATATCACCTTGAAGCCGAGATTATATCGCAGCAGCGGGAGAATGAGTCTTACTCACTATTCGGACATGATATTGCCATATTGTCTGACAACGCCGGTCAAACAACGTGTTCATTCCAGGTCCCTGGCCTTCGAGAAGGCACCCCCTATGTGGAAGAAGATGATATTATCCAGCTTCGGCAGCTCCGCTACGACCACACCGGAAGACTGCTTGGAATGGAACAGTGGCTTACTCCTAGTGCCCAGTTTCATGGAGGGGCAGTGGCGTTTCCCGCGCTAGGAGGCCGATGGAGAGGTGGACCAGCACCTGGATGGACTGGCATCGTCTACAACGCTCGGGTTTCAACTGTTCAACGGAAACAAAGGAATGTAGTGGTCAGAGCACACGGTTTCATGACTCAAAATTCGAACCTTGGCATGCAGTACTCGCTTTCGCAAAAGGACCATTTCAAATTCAACGTTCAGTTTCCTGTCCGGAAGGAGCGATATTTTCCGATGCTGCACGTGTTGCCCGTCGTTCAACTAGCCCTCGGGGAAGCCAACAGAGGCACAAGCCTGTATCAAGTTACATCTGGAAATTCCGGCATGCCACAAGCAAACTCTTCCACCACACCTCCAAGTTCTGACGGATCCCTTCGTCTCAAAGACCTCTCCCGGACATGCCAACCTTGGCTCCAATCGATGCTTTTCCCCACTGAAGCAGACTGTGAAGTGCAGACAATGCTCAACCCCGGATCTTTCACCCGACCATTCTTCGACGAGCAACTCAACTGGGAGCAAAAGAAGGCTATCGAGAGTATTTGCTCCACCAATTATGGAACTCTTCCCTTTTTGATCTCTGGCCCACCCGGTACCGGCAAGACAAAGACTTTAGTAGAAGTCGCCCTCCAACTCCTCAAACGTGTCAACAAAATCTCGCACATTCTTTTCTGTGCACCGTCAGATCCTGCAGCAGATATAATTGTTCAACGAATTAATGCGCATTTCAAGCCAACAGAATTATTGCGGTTGAACAGGCCATCGCGGACATTCGCTGAAGTGCCTGGTGCAGTACTACCGTTTTGCTTTATTTCACAAGACAAATTCGACCTCCCACCATTCCAGCAACTTATGTCATGTAAACTAGTTGTCACCACATGCCGCGATGCGTCGCTTCTTATGTACTCGCGATTGACGAATTTCGAACTCTATGCTACCGAATATGGCCTACGCCACTCTATACATCCATATACTACTCAGAGTTCGCAGGTAGAACTCCACTGGACTGCTCTCCTCATCGATGAAGCCGCTCAAGCCATGGAGCCAGAAGCTCTGATCCCACTTGCTATCGTTGCACCTCCTCTCGAATCCGTCAAGCTTGCATTCAAGCCTTTGTTTGTGATGGCTGGAGACGAGTATCAGCTCGGCCCGCGTACATCACTACGTTCCTCACCTTTGAAGACCTCCCTCTTCGCACGGCTCTTTGCGCGATCTGTATACTCTGGCCACCCACTTGCAAGAGGCAAAACTGGAGGCGCGCCACAAACACTTAGCAGAGCCATGCTTCCTATCTCCCGCCCCGCCTTTACAAATCTGATCCGTAACTATCGATCGCACCCTGCGATCTTGGCCGTTCCGTCAGCATTGTTCTATGCCGATACACTTGAGCCCGAAGCTACTGACATAGATCGTCTGGCTTCATGGTCTGAATGGCGTGGAAGACGATGGCCAGTCCTATTTCGCAACAACGGTTTAGAGGATGAACTAGAGATGGATGGGACGGGCCAGGGCGGCGGTGGATGGTACAATGTCGGTGAAGCTCAAGTTGCTTGTTCATATGCTGCTCTTCTGGTCCAGTCAGGGCTTGTGGAGCAGAATGAGGTGTGTATTATGAGTCCTTTCAAGGCTCAAGTCGACTATCTCCGCAAGACTATCCGGGACAAGAGGTACGGTTCACTTTGGGACATCGATATCGGCCCCACGGAAGCGTTCCAGGGCCTCGAGCGCGGAGTGGTTATTCTCTGCACCACTAGATCCAAACAGCGATTTATAAACAGTGACAAAAGTGCCGATTTGGGTATCATCGGCTTGCCGAACAAAATGAACGTGGCACTTACGAGGGCAAAGTTTGGTTTAATTGTCATTGGAAAGAGGGAGATATTGTTTCAGGATCCGAACTGGAAGGCATTTTTGGACTTTTGCAACCGTAACGGTTTGGTGGCTGGCGGGAATGAGTGTGACGGACCGCTCCATGATAGAGACAATATCGAGCCTACTAGGCTTGAGAAGGTACTGTTGGCTAAGGAACGAGATTTGACTGACTCTCGAGTATTAAGAGTAGTTAGTCAGGATGATGAGATGTGGACGAGCGGTATGCAGGCGACTTCCGAGTATGATAGTATGGATGAATCTGAGTATAGCAACGAGGAAGAGGACGAATAGATGACCTCCTTCTCCATCATCTCTTCCCCACCTCCGCTGGAAGCAATTGAGCAGTCCAAGTCCACGCATGGTCGGAACCTGCTCTCCATGTAGATTCCAAGACAATAGATCTGTAATGCTAATTAGACAAACCAAATTCGCATGCACCTATGTGAATTGTGTTGGGATAATTGTCTATAAAAACATGGGCTAAGACCACTAGATTTGATCGATGAACTTTGGCTATATGCTTCGGCATGATGGTATCGATTTTTCAGACGAGCTCGAATGTCCGGACGCCCTGATACCCTAGTACACCCGCTAATAAACAAGTCAAAGAAACGCCAATGATTAAGTATATGCTAAACACTACCCCATAACTACAGCTAGTTCCACAGACTCCATTTCACCGATCGAGCTAGAATTATCTAGAGCTACGAGCCCCCAACTTTCCTATGTTTAAACTCAAACTTCTCATGGTTATTGAGATCATTCCTATAACGATACTTAACAGCCATCTTAGTTGATTGCATAATGCCACCCTGAGTCACGCTCGGCGAGCTGTTGTTATTCAAATTTCCTCTCTCACTCCTGCCATCATCTGGCTTCGAAACGGCGTGAATGCCCGGTTGTAGAGTTCGACTTCCATCCATAATAGAAGTTGTAGTCCTGCTCCGTGGACCATTCAATAATGTCCCCAGAGAATGAGGTTCACTCTAATGACCAGGAAGAGATTAATGTGAGCGTTGTTGTTCAAAGCGACGGGGTGGAGAACTTACAACTGAAGCCCGCATTGGCCATCTGTGAGACATAGACGCGTTTTATGATTGCCATTATTCCGGTACCACATCAAGCAATGCCAGCCGTGGAATGAAAAGAGAGTATGGGGCAAATCTAACAAGACACCCATGGATGTTGCAAAGGCAACTGTCACCTTCTCTTTCTTCTTTATCTGTAGTTCCAAATCATTTTCCACAGTAAGAGAGTAAAGGATATATCTATGTATCCGCCGTAAGCTATAATTCAAGTTAGTAAGCCGGCGATATAAGCGGGATTCTCATAACCTCCAGCAGCAACTCCATAGACAATATATACTCGAGAGTTCCAGCAAGTCACTTACACCGCGAAGTTCCAGTTCTTGTTGAGCGGCGGTGCATTGAATCCACACAATCAATATTGAGTCTCCCAAAGAAAGACCAACTGAAGCAATAATGAACCAGAGCAAAATGCGTATTCGAAATTTGTTGATACATAGCGGTGTGAGGGCGAAGGATATCTTGCTAAATATCGCTGCCATGATAGAGAATAGACCTGAGAAGTTCCCAATCAAGCCAAGGTAAGGAAGAACTTTGGGGTCGATGTCTATGGCATGCCTGCCAAAATCAAGTGATGTAGTTACGGAGATGCAGCAAGTGTCGATACATAGGTACACCTTTATCGCTCTTTAGCTGTCTTCAAGTAACAGACATAAGAGGAGAAAGTTGTCTCACCCAAGCAAAAATAAGGGCGCCATCATGCTACCACAGTCCTCGACTTCTATGTAAGATCTTACTTGCAATAGACCCATAGCGAGAGTAAGACCCAGGAAATAACGACCAGGAACCAAAAGACGCCAACAAGCAACTGACCACGTGTCTCCACCGCCATGACTCAACGTGGCTGGCCGTGTGATCAATAAGCCAGTCAGTCAGTCATCAGCTAGCGTTTTTTCTCAACGGATTGACTTATGAATAAACTGCCAGCTGATTGGCTGGCTTATAATACCTGATTAGTCGCTGAGCAGCTTAAATTTATATGTGATATATTACGTAGAGACGAAGAGAATAGCTTTGGCAAAGCCGACACGTGACTTATAACCTCTCCACGTGATTTATTCTATTTAATTTAAAGGGATTTAGAGGGTATTCTTATATATATATTTTAAATTTTTTATGTAAGTTTTAAGTGTTTTACCGTTAAAACTTTATTTAATAGTTCTAAAAGCCTATAAAAACAGCTCAAAAGCACATGTCATGTGATATAATATTAGTACATTAGCTGATCAGTCAGATGTCTGATCCTCGCGGAGTTATGTTGATAGTCCCTGCCTAGATGGGCACACGATGGAAGTTGTTGTCATTGATATTACACCAGTTAAGCCATATATAGCCCAATATGTCAGCTTGGGGATCGGTAAGTCAAACACATTTTGCCACATGGCAAATATGTACTTTTCTGACTCTTTGAAAGGCCAAAGATGCGATGCTGTCATGACAGCAAACGGAACTGTAGCAAACTATTGGCCACGAGCTCTTCCAATGAACTGTGCCAACAGCAATTACTACGGAAAGGGAACACAGAATGCAATAATTTCCTACACCAGCGATCTAGAAGCGCTACCTACAACGACTGCAGCGCCAGTCCATGATGACTGCCTCGATGAGCCCGCCGAGAAGACCATACTATTTGTCACGAAGTCGGTAGACATTGCGAACTTCGAGCCCAGATATCTCTCCGTCGCCTCTCCGTTCAAAATCATTTCGGATGCAGAGGGACGTGTATTCCGATGGTCAATAGGAAATACAGAATTTTGACTTGCAGCATCCAATCCTAGAAATGCTGGTGCAGGGGAACACCACGATCATGCCAGAGGATAACATTATTGGCATTGACGAGCAGAATACCTGGGCGTTTTGGTATCTTCCAAACTATTTCTATGAACCTTATCCGTACATTTCGTAACCCCTGGAATCCTGGATACACTTTCATCTTGTATCTACTGGAAACAAAGGATCCACATGCATGGCAATGATCTAAGAATTCTCGCAGCGGGAGAGGGAAAATGGGATGAAGACGTGAGCAAACTCGAAGTCAATAATCCGATGCGTCGCGACACCTTCATGCTTCGTGGGGGTGGCAAAATTTGTATGGGAAAACTCGCAGATGTTAACGAAAAATTACAAAAAATAGTAATTAAGAGACTTATAACTTTATGCGCTTTTAAGTAATAATTAAATTTTAAGTTGTAAATAAAAATATAAGTATAAAGCTTTAATTAAAAAGTTTTTAAATATTATTTTATTAATTGTATGGCTTACAATTAATAAAATAAAGCGACTCTACGAAATTTTAGCGAATTTTGCCGCAACTTTTAGTGCAAATTCCCATGTAAATAGGGGTGATCGGCACGTGAGCATTCACGTGACTAGTTTTATAACTAGCGTGTACTCTATATTCTCATTTGCACTCCTAACTCTTATTCGTATTCCTTACTAATTCGCATACTCTTACTCTTACTCTTACTTCTTGTCGCAGAAAGGCGACGATGCAGTGTGGGAGTAGAAAGATGATCTATTCGTCTACTCTGGGAACGCTACTTTACAGTTGTGTTGCAGTCACGTGACCGTACTGCAACACTTCTAAGCTTTCGCCAAAAGCGAGAAAGTTGCGTCGCGCGACTTTATACGCGAAACTTCGCTATGGAATAATAAATAATCCGATTAAGCTAAGCCCAAAACTGAACTTTTGTGCCAAGAAATGCCAAGAAATGCCAAGACTTTGCCAAGACTTTGCAAAGGCTCGCTCAGCTCGCCCACCACTACATGCCTCACAGCAGCAGGATTACTTCTCTTGGAAACAAGTTTCCTACGAGAAGCATTGGACGCGGACACACCGCTTTGCCCGACTAAGGGTAGGGCCTCTTAGGAGTGTGCACGGCTGACTATGATGATCCCCGAGTTTGGTTATTGCATTGTCATATCGGGTGCCACGTCAGTGAGGAGTTATCCACTTCACTTTGCAAGTACGTGCGAAAAGACGACATCAAGCTCGATCCGACGGTGGGCAAGAGCACCGAAGATGGATGTGCGGCTTGGAATAATTATCTCAGCAGCCCGAACGGGACGATCTACGCGAAGTTTGGTTCTGGCGTTGAATTTTCAGTTATATATCCCATGCTATTAGCCATTGATGAGCATAGCGACTGGAGAGCGTCCAACTTATCAAAAATAATCAAATTAAATCAAGTAATATCAAGCATTATGTTCAAGGAGCATTCTCTCTACTCACCACCTGACTCGAGGTTGAAATGGTTATGCCCAGGGAGGCTGTACGTAAGATCTTACATTTTACATAATTTGCGTAAAGTAGTCTTACGTGATGTAAGCTAGTTCTGGAGTAGTAAAGTCGGTATAAAATTAGTATAAGTCAGGCGTAAATATGTATAAAATTAGGTTATATGGTCGTAATAATTATCGCTACCTATACTGTAGTGATCCCCTGGGCCCTGGTAGGCCCTAAAGGCCCCGAAAGCCCTGGTTATCGCCCTGAATATCGCCCTGAATAGCCTTACCATCTACCCTCTTCCTCTTCCTTAAAACAAACTATTAATGATCTTGATCTTGATTTATAGATTGCATGTGTCTCGATCATTGCGTAAGCCGATTTGGTACTATTTTGGGCAGCAGGAATCTTATCAAAAGTCTCCTGGACTTCAATCTTCTTCCGAGTTAATTGGACGTTGTTGGCTCCTATTTTAATAGCTGAATTGTGATCTAAGCACTGCTATGCTAGTGATAATTAGGAGGTTTGGCTGGAAGGTTCGAGAGAAGAATATTGCTATGGGTCACCGCATGCCAAATCGGGTAAGGTGGCGCCCATATTAGGTTAGTGTATCACATGACTGTAAATTACAACATAATCTACTTTTGACTGTAATCACATACTTTACGTATTATATTGTCCCTGTAACGTAAAGTAGCATCTCTAGTTATGCCAAGGATTCTCCATCCAAAATCTCACCCTCCAAATTATCCTCAACGAAGAGCAGTTCTCGACCACAGCTGATCTTGATGCGTTGCATTGAAGCTGAAGGCTTAGCGTGTATTCTTCAGCCATGTGGGGGCTAAGCGAGCCTTCACCCCAATTGACCACCCCCAAAATGAGTGCCGTGCTTTGCCTACGCCAGCCACAAAACTCGCCCAGTCCGAACATAAACGAATCAAGGAACTTGATATGAAAGAACGGTCCATCAGAGACTAAAAACATTCTGTGGCAAGGCAGTTGCCGTGTCTCTCAGAACGGCCGTAAATACGTTGTCCAGTGGCAGCTGTTCTGCCACACAGGGCTGTGTGGACGCCGAGTGCCAAAAGCCTCCGGAACTGACAACTTTTAGAGATGTGATAGAGCTCAACGGTTCTGGCTTGCTGAAACTATGGCACCTGTGAGGTCTATGGGTCACGATTGGATGAGCCCGGTGGGCTGAAGACTGAAAAGCCTTTTCGTGGTGAAATCTTCTCCAAAAGCTTGTTCCCATCCGCCAATGTCTCAGCCGCTTTTCAGCCACAACAAGGCGTCAGGCTTTCGTTATTTGCTTGTGGCCACCATTCTTGCTTATTTGGTTGCGTTATCGAATTCATAAATATGCTGGCTGGCCGTCCGAGCTTTCCCCCGCGTTTTTTTCTTTATGCACTTTCCCGAACTTCACGCTTTCGGACTTCGAAGAATAAATCAGTTGAGCTCAAGACATCCTCGCACTGGATAGTTGGAGGCTACCTTCAAAATGGGGTTCAACAACGAGAAATATGGCAACGCCAAATATTCGAGCTCGCCTGTATCTCCAAATGAGCCAATGAGTGCTGGGTCGAGGACGTCTTATGCATCTCTGGCAGAATTCGAGAAGAAAGATCTTGTCAGTCAACTCCTCCTTTCCACGAGCACTACTCCCCTTCTCTTTTTCCAATCCATCAAAATTCTCCTACTGATGCTCTATCTAGACCTACAAAAGGCGCATTCGGGTCCTCCGATTCATCACCCGATTCCTTTCACTCATCCTCAACGCAACCATCATCGGCATCCTCTCCTACGCACTCGCCAAATACTTCCTCACAAAGAATAAGATAATACCAGGCAATTTGCACCCGTGGATCACACCAGCTACGCTCTGGCCATCATTTATGCTGCTCGGTATCGCCGCCGTCACCTTCTTCATGAACCTCATCACGCTGTGCTCCTACGTCTGCGGCATTGGTACTGCGAACAAGACGTATTCGTGTACTTCATATGTGGTGTATGCGATGACTGGTCTTCATGTCATCGTGTGGGCGTTTGCAATTGGCGCATTCAAAATGGGAAAGACGGATAGTTCCATTTGGGGATTTTCGTGCTCCCCTAAGTCGGATGTACTGCAGCCACTGGTGCATAGTTACCTGGATTATGGGAAGCTCTGTACGATGCAGGTGAGTTCTCCTATTCCGATAAATATTTTGGAAATAGCTGATCAAATGTAGAATGGGGCATGGGGCATATCGATTCTTGAAGGCGTAACTTACTTCATAACGTTTCTTGTGGTGATCATGACCTTCCGAAGGCAATCGACGAAGAAGAAGATGGTGAAGGTTAGGGAGAGCATAGCTTTGGAGTCGGGATATAATCAGCAGGGTTATGCGCAAGAGTCGGGGACTGTGTATAACACACCGACTGCGAGATAGTAGATACCTGTTGCGGTGGATTCTCCTCACCTTTGAACTTCAGTCACAGAGAGCCAGGATTTTGAGATAAAGGATATGGAGGAGTTGGATAATCGTTCATTTGCATAAGCAGCGAGGGTAGCAATTTGTTTAATAACTAGTACACGAATAAAGTCCACGTAAAGAGAAGCCACCATTCCCCCAAGCGTGACCTCCCAGCAATGAGTGCCTTGCGGTGGACAGAAAAAGCAGCACTAATTTTAAATGTCCCAAGTCAAGCTGTACATTGAAATTTGGAATACGGACTGCTGCCTTTTCTATCCACCACGTGAGCACCTACCCAATGTCCCAGATTTCGCCAGAACATTCTCTCACTACCGATAGCTACCTTAAGACTCGGGCTTAGTGGGCGTAGTGCCCCTAAAATACCCTTGCCCATCATGCCTCAAGAATCGTCCCAGGGTATTCGGATCCTGATAATAAGGCCCTTCACTAACCTCCCACTTCCTCGTCCTATGTGCCATAATGCCACCCTTCCCCTCCGCAAGCAACTCATCCGTAATGCCATGGCCACCACCCTCACACTGATATCCGCCCGGTTGTCGCTTCCATGCGAAATTCTCTGGACAAACTCCCGCACGCTTAATCATGTTTTGAGCCCACTCCTCTTGTTCTTTTCGATCCCGCGGAGGCAGCGTCTCGATGCGTGTTTGTCGAGAGGCCATTTTGATGTCATTTGGAGTCTGTAGGATGCTTTTTGCGGTTGGTGGGGCCATAGATCTGAATTGTGAAGGGTCTTTGCGCATACTCGGAAGGGGTTCTTTGCGAATAGATGCCGGTTGCTCGCGAATACTTGGGAGAGGTTGCTTCACTATTGTCGGCTCCTGGTAGCTTTTCGAAGAGGGGTGATGTGAAGGCTGGTGTTTGCTTGGAATAGGTTGCTTGATGATCGAAGGCTCTTGGTACCTCTGAGATGAAGGGCGGTTGGACTGCTCCTGCATTTTGGAACTGATCTGATCTAAGCGTGATAATCCCTGTTGGGTTCTTCGAGAGGAATCGAGCAGAGAGGATGGGTGCATTTTGGAAGTGATCTGATCCAAGCGCGATAAACCCTGTTGGAGTCTCCGAGAGGAGTCCAGCAGAGAGGGTTGGTGCATGCCGGGTGTCTGCTTGGTTTGTGTCGGTCCTTGTGTTCTTCTTGAAGAACTAGGGTGAGGACCTTTGACTACGGTAGGCTGAGGCTCATCCTCTTCAACATCGTCTAGCTGAAGCAGTGTGCCTTGGGATGCTTTCGGAGCATTTGTTCGATATGTTGGAGGTGGCTGAGATGGTTGGATAGATGCATCACCAGTCCTTAAAGTTGATCTAGGTTCGGTCCCGGTAGGTCCAGCCTGTGATGGACGTGAAGAGTGACCATGTCCTGATGGTGATGGAGCGCCAGCTGTCCGAGCTGTGGAGTGGGGTCGGTGAGTGAGTTCATCCTCGGTAGGCATAGTTTCCCTCTTGTTAACTTGAGATAAATAGTTTCTAATCAAATGAAGAGATTACAAATGTTAAGGAGGGGAGATACAAAAAGGAACGGGAGGAAATGTCAGGGATTTATATACCCATGATCCCCTGGCAGGTTCACCTTGTGAATCAGAGGAATAATTTGCTCGCCAGTACAGAGTTGGTGAATTGCGAATTCGGGAGATTCAGTAGGAGGTGAACTGAATGTCCTAGAGAATCTCGGGAATTGAAAGCAGAATATCGACGCGGTCTCGGACATTCAAAAGCCCGGCAAGGGTCAGACTGAATCATGATCGACTTGAAGTGAAAGCGATAGCAAATTTCGAGTAGCGAAACTCACAGAGAATGCTGTGCCCGCATCAAGCGGCCTATGGAATATAACCATAGATCACGATGACCCAGCTAGCTTGTCTCGTAGATTGGGAGAAGAGAGAGGCTTGTATTCTATTCAGGGGCAGAGTCTTCCTCTAAATAATCTTACAGCAAAGAGGCGATTACCCGCCACCAAACTTACTCATACATCATGATTCATCGCTCATCTGAGATAGGTCGTCCACGGGATCGCGTGTTATGTCGTATTATTAACAGGACGGAACTTGAGAACTAATTTGCGTCCGACAGGTCCTGCGAGGAAAGCATCTTCTTGTTCGATACCTTCATCGTCTACAATACTCGTCTCATAATTCGTATAGATTGCAGCAATGATGGTTTTCAGCACTGTTTCCAAATTGTCAATACGACTTATTTATCAGGGGAGTAGGCAAATTTTGGAGTCATGTGGAAGGTTCAGGGAGAAGGAGAGAGATGAAGGCGAGGACATACTATGCAAAGCAAAATGACTCCCAATGCACATCCGTCCACCACTTCCAAAAGCCCAAAACCATCGATTCATCTCTCTTATTCGGTTCTCACCCGCTTGCCTTCCATCACTTAGCCACCTCTCCGGCTTGAATATCTCTGCATCCAAGAACACTTCTTCGTTGAGATGCATGCATTTTGCGGAGGTACCAACTGTGATACCTCCAGGAATTAAAAATCCCTCGATGACAGCACCTTCTGGAGGTGTTACTCGGCCTAAGAGCGCAGGAGAGGGCGTGTAGACCCGTAAGACTTCCTTGAGCACTGCATCGAGAAGAGGTAATGCGTCAAGTTCTTTTGGATCTGGCAATATTTGCTGTCCCTCGCCCAAATTGGGAACATAAATCAAAGGCCTGGAAAGACTTTGTAATTCTTTCCTCAGGACCATTTGCAGGTCCGGATCTCGTGACAGCTCCCATTCCAGATAGGTGAGTGTTATTGTAGTGGTATCAATACTGGCCGAGATGTGGTCCAGCATTTCGGACGCCACAACAAGGTCTTTTCGCTGCGGCAGAAGCGACGACTTGGAAAGTTGAGAAGATAGCTGAGCATGGACAACCGGCTGAGAAGCTGATGGCTTGCCAGTCGTACCCTCTGCAGCTCGGCACAAGGACAGAACGCACTCCTCGAGTTCCTCTCTAGCCCTCGTATTATCCCTTCTGTCCTTTTTCGCCCAGAATTTGTCCATGAATTTCTTTCGGGCAACAGTGTCCCGGATGAAGTTGGTACAATTGCCGACCCCAAAAAGGAAGGCAGTCACGAAGTCACTTCCTAAAGCCTGACTGAGCCCGTAAGCGTCGACGGGTGCGCCTCCCTCAGCAGCCGGCTGCAGGGCTGGAACCATGCTCTCAAAAAGCAGGACTTTTGCTACGGTTCTCAGATCAGTTGAATTTTGGATATAAGATTTGGAATAGACGTGAGAAATCATGCGTTTCTGGACCGAGTGCGGCCTATTTTGAAGCATCGAGACGAGATTCGGGGTTCCATAATTCATGAATTCGTCCTCATATGCCTGTTCCTTTTCGAAACCACCAGTATATATCCGACGGAGACCATCCAGTGAAGCAACACTCAGTTCGTGGGGACTCAGCCGAACGATTGGGCCATGCTTCTTGTGTGCCGCAAGGAGAGTTTAGATTGCATTCGTACCCTTTGGTCTCTTCCATCGGATCCATATTGAGGTGAACGGAACACTGAAGTGTGCTCTGGGTACCTTGGAAAGAGGAGAAATAAAACCAGGGTACAAGAAATACTTGTAGATCAGGCCCAAGAGCAGTGCTACTGCTGAGATAAGAAGGAGAGGCAGCATGGTTGACACGAGAAGTTGAAGAGGAAAAATGCTTATCGCTATGGATTTGACTCTGGCCCTGTACTCGTCGTAGGTTAGCGGGGGATGGGGGGGCTAACTTTTAGCGTGGTCAGCAAGCGCCCATCGGGTCATAACCGATATCCCGCACCAAATCCCGCCCCGCACCAAATCCCGTTTTAGCGATTTTTTAATTTCTTAATAACTAAATAACCACAAATCCGTTTAGTTTGATTTTTCAAATATGGAGACTATATATATTATAGAATTAATAACCAATATGTTAATAATAGGGTTTTTATAATTAAAGAAAGGATTTTAAATTATTTTTATTTTTATTATTTTATCAACTTTTAGTATAACTATATAATAAATCAGGCTCGGCTAAAATCCACTAATCATGGATCGATCCAGGATCGATCCAGGCACTAATCCTTAGTCAGCATCTACTTTTTTTCACCGCTCCTCACTCTCCACGCTTTACTCTCCCCTCTAACTTCCTCGTACGACAGTCTCTTAGCTAGAACTTTATTAAAATGTCTTCTTTCGATTCCTCTTCAATAGCAGCAAAGTCAATAGCAACTTCTTATACGAATATACGCAAAAAGGGCAAGAAATCATCCTATATTTGGGTTTACTCCCGCGAACCCTTAGAGCACGAGAATTAAGAGCTTCTTTACTATTCTTATTGCTATATCGACAATAATCCACACAGTGCTAATAATGCTTCTTTTATGACAAAGCATATCCAAAGGAAGCATCCCCAGATTTCAATTGAGAAAGGTCTAAGCAAGAACTAGGAAGTTGTATAATAGCAACTTAAGCAGATTTACTACTAAGCTATAGCGACTGGGGATACTAAGGAGTTAGATACAAAGATCCTAGAGGATGCTATTAATTAAGACGCCCTTACCGAAGCTCTAGTCTCTCTTATCGTCGTATATAACCTCTCGTTTAGCTTAGTCGAGTGGCTAGCATTTTATACCTTTTGCTAAGTTCTTAATCTAGCATGCGAGGGCAAGATTACGACGTCTTACTTAGTTGTACAAACTAGGGTCGAGGAAGCTTTCTAAAAACACAAGGATATTATATAAAAGGCACTTTAGGCAGCGCTCTCTTACATTTACATCTCTCTTGATATCTGGACTTTACTAAATCGATAGCTTATCCTCGCGATTTGCGCACACTTTACCTTGTACAACTACAAAAAGGAGAAGGCCCTTCTTGCTTTAAAGAAGGTGCTTAGCTATAGCGGAGACGACTAGTTCTCGATCCTTCTCCTTGTCCTTCAAGATTACGGTATTAAGCTAAAGCTTAGAGCTATTATAGCTAATAACGCCCCCCTAAACAACGTCCTTTGCCGTATAATCGAGAAGTATATATGGGATACACATAAAAAGGAGTAGTTGGCAGACTACTAGCGGATCTGCTACATTAGCCATATTATTAACCTCGTTATATAAGCCTTCTTGTTTATAGGTCTAGTAGATATAGCTAAGCTAAAGTCGTATAATAAGGCAAAGGCAAATGGGGAGCTTACAAATAAGGAGGTAAAGAAGGTGAAGTTTAGGCTCTTAGGACCCTTTAGCAAAGCATATAATATCGTGGTTTATATACGTGGTTTAGGTAGTTGTGCGGCTTATTTTAGGAAGCTAGCAAGAAGGATAATCCTAATAGATAATCGTATAAGGTAAAATAGCTAGTATAATATGCTCCAAGTTTTACTTGAGGAGAAGGC
>Ga0302325_10018623_pt1 | contig 14627 bp, 14 predicted proteins | sample Palsa_T0_2_FD_201948 | JGI IMG/M metagenome (GOLD analysis project Ga0302325, IMG submission 201948) | Peat permafrost microbial communities from Stordalen Mire near Abisko, Sweden - Palsa_T0_2 | ecosystem: Environmental > Terrestrial > Soil > Palsa > Peat permafrost | place: Sweden: Abisko... | reverse complement strand
CTTGAAGAACAACCGGCGATCGCGCGCCAACGTGGTGAACAACGACAGCGGCGGGCGCCCGCGCATGATCGCGTCAATAGCGTGCTGGATGTCCTCGGGTAGAGGTTCGGCGGAGGGAGCGATCCGAGCGCTATCATTTTTATAGCTAGGCATGGTGGCGACGGTAGCCCGCGTGCTACAAAATGTAAAGCGTGAATACGCCCCACATTGGAGCATTGGCCCGCGGATCCCGTTCGGGGCGGCCGATCATGGTCGCCCTCGACGTTCTTGGGCGCCGCGGCGCTCTGCGCCTGCTGTGGGAAATGCGCGATGGCCCGCTGACCTTCCGGGCCCTGCAAACGGCCTGCGACACCAACCCTGGCTCGCTCAACACGAGGTTGAAGGAGTTACGGCAGTTGCACATTGTGGACCACGGGGACGCCGGTTATTTCCTTACGCCACATGGCACTTCGCTCATGTCGGCTCTTGAGCCGCTGCAGGCCTGGGCGCACCGCTGGGCTGCTGACGCGCTCTAGGGCAGCCCGATGTTGCGATAGCGCCGCAACCGGGCCGCCATGCGGTCCGGGCCGGGCAACGCGCGAAGCGAATGCAGTTCGACGGCGATCGCCGCGGACAGGCGATTGGAGAACTCTTTCGCTTCGTCGGCGGCGTCGGGATGCTCCGGCACGACCGCGTCGACGATGCCGGACGCCAACAGGTCGGTCGATCGGATGCCCTGTGCGGCAGACAACTCGGGTGCATGCGCGGTGTCGCGGAACACGATCGCGCTGGCGCCCTCGGGCGGCAGCGGTGCCAGCCAGCCGTGCAGCGCGGCCAGCACCCGGTCGGCGGGCACCATCGCCAGGGCGGGTCCGCCGCTGCCCTGACCGAGCAACACCGACACGGTCGGGGTGTCCAGGGTGACCAGCTCGGCCAGGCAGTGCGCGATCTCGCCGGCCAGCCCACCTTCTTCGGCCTCGGCCGACAGTGCCGGGCCGGCGGTGTCGATGATCAGCACCAGCGGTAGCCGCAGACCGGCCGCCAGCGCCATGCCGCGGCGTGCCTCGCGCAACGCCGCCGGCCCGACGAGCCCGCCGCCTACCCTTCGTTGCTGGCCGAGCAGGACCGCGGGCTGACCGGCGAAGCGCGCCAGCGCCAGTAGCATCGTCGCGGCTTCGCCCAGCTCGGTGCCCGACAACAGCACCTGGTCGGTGCAGCCGTGCCGCAGCAGATGCTGGGCCCCGGGTCGGTCCGGTCGCCGCGACGCCAGCACTGAGTCCCATGCCGGGACATCGGGCAACGGCTCGGGCCGTGGCCGCTGCGGCGGCGGCCCCGCGTCGTCGCTGACGACCGTGAGCGCCCGGTCGAGGATGCCGCGCAGCTCACCGAGGGGTACGACGGCGTCGATCACCCCGTGCCGCTGCAGGTTCTCGGCGGTTTGCACGCCGGGCGGGAACGGTTCGCCGTAGAGCTGCTCGTATACCCGCGGTCCCAGAAAGCCGATCAGAGCGCCCGGCTGGGCGATGGTGACGTGGCCCAGTGAACCCCACGACGCGAACACCCCGCCGGTGGTCGGGTGACGCAGGTAGACGAGGTAGGGCAGGTGCGCTTGTTTGTGCAGGGTGACGGCTGCGGCGATCTTGACCATCTGCAGGAATGCGACGGTGCCTTCCTGCATCCGGGTGCCGCCGGAGCTCGGCGACGCCAGCAGCGGCAGCCGTTCGGCGGTGGCGCGTTGCACCGCGGCGGTGATCCGCTCGGCCGCGGCGAGCCCGATCGAGCCGCCGAGGAAGTCGAACTCACAGACCACCACCGCCACCCGCCGGCCGAACACCCGGCCCTCGCCGGTCAGCACCGATTCGTCGCGGCCGCTGGCGGCTCGTGCGTCGGCCAGTTCGCGGGCATACGGCTCGTCCGTGGACACCGCGATGGGCGCGGTATCCCAGCTGAGGAACGATTCGTCGTCGAGCACCGCGTCGCGAAGTTCGTCGGTCCCGATCCGGCTCACCCGGCCGAGGCTACATATCAGCCTTGCGCGAGATCCAGGATGACGCCGGTGTCCTTGACGTAGCGATCCCACAGCACCAGCAGCTCGGCGAGCTTGTCGGGCCGCGCGGCGGCCAGGTCGTGGATCTCGCCCGGGTCGGCGGAAAGGTCGTAAAGCTGCCAGTCGCCGGGCCCGTACGGCTCGGGCAAGTGCAGCGCCTTCCAGTCGCCCTGACGAATGGCGCGGCGGCCGAACAACTCCCACCCCGTTCCGGTGACGTCGTCGTGTACCGACTCGGCTTCGCCCGACAGATACGGCAACAGCGACCGGCCGCGCATGGGCGCCACCTCACGTCCGCGGTATTCGGTGCCGGGGTGAGTGACGCCGGCGAGTTCGAGGACGGTCGGAGCGATGTCCATCACCGTGCTGAATGCGGTGCCGATCTGGTGCTGGCGATCGAAGCCCGGCCAGGTGACGAACCCGACGACGCGGATGCCGCCTTCGGTGGTGAACGCCTTGTGCAGTCGGGACGGCGCCGTGGCGGCCTGCGCCCAGCGCGGGCCGTACCAGATGAACGAGTTGTCGGCCCCGGCGTTGTCGAGGCTGTTGTCCCAATTCTTTTCGATCTCAGCGGCGATCACGCCGCCGAGGATCGGCAACGACTCGAGGATCGCTCCCTCTGCGCCGTTGTCAGACAGAAACACCACGACGGTGTTGTCGAGTTCACCGGTCTCAGCGAGGTAATCGATCACCCGGCCGATGTTGTGGTCCATCCGGTCGACCATCGCGGCGTAGACCTCCATGCTGCGGACAGACAGGGCCCGTTCGTCGGCGCTCAGCTCGGACCACTCCGGTTCCCCGTCGGCGACGACGGGGTGTGCGGCGACGTCGGAGGGCACCAGCCCGAGCTTTTTGAGCGCGGTCAGTCGCTGCTCGCGCAACGCGTCGGGGCCGGCGTCGTAGCGTCCGTGGTATTTCGCAATGGTGTCCGCGGGTGCCTGCAGCGGCCAGTGCGGCGCCTGGAACGGCAGGTAGGCGAAGAACGGCTGTTCTTCACCGTCCGAGTCGGTGCGCTCCCGGAAATACCGCAGCAGCGTGTCGGCGTAGTAGTCCGACGAATAGAAGTCGTCGCCGACCGTGACGAACTGGTCGTCCTCGGTGTACCGCGACATCATCGGTATGAAGTCGCCCGGAGGGTTGCTGTAATGGCTTGCGCCGCCGGGTAACAGCGCGAACGACCGGTCGAATCCGCGGGCCCACGGTGTGCGGTCGATGGTGTTGCCCAGGTGCCACTTGCCCGCCATCAGCGTCAGGTAACCGGCGTCGCGCAGCAGCTCGGGCAGCGCGACCACTCGGTCGTTGAGGTATCCCTCGTAGCCGGGCTGTCCGCGGAACTCCGGAGCAACCTCGAGCATGGTGCCGATGCCGGCGATGTGGTGATCGGTTCCGGTCAGCAGCATCGACCGCGTCGGTGAGCAGGCCGGTGCCGAGTGGAAATCAGTCAGCCGGATTCCCGCGTGGGCCAGCCGGTCCAGATTGGGGGTCTCGATCTCGCTGCCGAAGGCACCGATATCGGAGAATCCGAGGTCGTCCGCCACGATCACCAGGAAGTTAGGCCTTGTCACGGGGAAGCATCCTGTCAGGTCTGTTGGCCGAATGGAACGTTCCGGCTACGGCTGATTCGGCGCCGCCCGGTGCGTCTAACTAGGCTGGGCGGCATGATCGGTGTCTCCCGCGTCGAAGACGTCTTGACCATTGAGTTACAACGTCCGGAACGGCGCAACGCGCTGAACTCCCAGCTGGTCGAGGAGTTGCGCGAGGCCATAGAAAAAGCCGCGGGCGAAGATGTCCATGCCGTCGTGCTGACCGGGCAGGGCACGGTGTTCTGCGCCGGCGCCGACCTGAGCGGCGATGCGTTCGCCGCCGACTATCCGGACCGGCTCATCGCGCTGAACCTGGCGATCGACGCGACGCCGGTACCGGTGATCGCGGCGATCAACGGCCCGGCCATCGGCGCGGGTCTACAGCTGGCCATGATTTGCGACCTTCGGGTGGTGGCACCTGAAGCGTTCTTCCAGTTTCCGACCTCGAAATATGGCCTCGCATTGGACAACTGGAGCATTCGCCGGTTGTCGTCACTGGTGGGCCATGGGCGCGCCCGGGCCATGCTGCTGACCGCCGAGAAGCTGACCGCCGAGGCGGCGCTTATCACCGGGATGGCCAACCGGATCGGTACGGTCGCCGATGCGCAGGCCTGGGGCGCCGAGATCGCCGGCCTGGCCCCGCTGGCGCTGCAGCACGCGAAACGGGTGCTCAACGACGACGGCGCCTATGAAGACCAATGGCCGGCTCACAAAGAGCTCTTTGATAAGGCGTGGGCCAGTCAAGACGTGATCGAAGCGCAGGTCGCACGGGTAGAGAAGCGGCCGCCGAAATTCCAGGGAGCCTGATCGAATGCTGCGCGGGGCGCTGCGACTAGCAGCGAGCACGGTCTCGCTCGCGACGGGCGGGTGGGTGTTGCGCGCGCTGCATGGTGCGCCCGCCGCGCTGGGGGCCCAACCGTCCGACATTCACGGGGTAGCGCAGCGCTCACCGAATTACCACGACGGTGTGTTCGTCAACTTGGAACCGGCGTCCTTCAGCATCGATCCCGAACAACAGCGAAACATCTTGTGGCAGATCATCTCTGGCCGCGCCGAAGCGCGACCTGCGGCGGAGATCCCGCTGGTTACCCCCGAGCCGCGAGCCTTCGAGGCCCCCGCCGGCCAGATCGCGGTCAGCTGGTTCGGCCACTCGACGGCGCTGCTGGAGATCGACGGGTACCGCGTTCTCACCGACCCGGTGTGGAGTGAACGCTGCTCACCCTCGGACGTGATCGGTCCGGGGCGCATGCATCCGCCCCCGGTGCCGTTGGAAGCGCTGCCGGCCCTGGACGCGATCGTCGTCAGCCACGACCATTACGACCACCTCGACATCGACACCATCCTCGCGCTGGCCCGAAGCCAGTGGGCCCCGTTCGTCGTTCCACTCGGCGTCGGGGCGCACCTTCGCGACTGGGGCATCCCCGACGAGCGCATCATCGAACTCGACTGGAACGAGCACGCGCAAATCGACGAGCTCACGCTGGTCTGCACACCGGCGCGGCACTTCTCCGGTCGGTTCCTGCACCGCAACGCCACGCTGTGGGCATCGTGGGCGGTCATCGGGCCGGCGCACCGCGCGTACTTCGGCGGCGACACCGGCTACACCGGGAGTTTCGCGGAGATCGGCGCCGAACACGGACCGTTCGACGTGACCCTGATGCCGGTCGGTGCCTACAACACGGTGTGGCCCGATGTTCACATGAACCCCGAGGAGGCGGTTCAGGCGCACGTGGATGTCAACGGCGGACTTCTGGTGCCGATCCACTGGTGCACCTTCCGGCTGGCGGCGCACCCGTGGGCCGAACCGATTGAGCGGCTGCTGGACGCTGCGGACGCCGCGAACGTCCGAGTGGCGGTGCCGAAACCGGGTGGGCGCGTCGACCCCACCGCGACTGCGGAGCTAGAGCCGTGGTGGCGACTCGCCGACCGGTCCTGATACGTCTAACCACAACTCCTACGGAAAAGGACGAAACATGGGATTCCTGGACAAAGCCAAGGACCTGTTGGCGCAGAACGCCGACACGGTCGGCTCCGCGATCGACAAGGCGGGCGAGTTCGTCGACTCCAAGACCGACGGCAAGTACAAAGACACCGTCAGCAAGGTGCAGGAGGCGGCGAAGAACGCGTTGGACGACGGCAAGAAGGACGACCAGTAGAAGCAACCCATGGCGAAGCTTTCGGTATCCATCGATGTTCCACTGCCGCCTGAGCAGGCTTGGGCGGACGCGTCCAACCTCTCCCGCTACAAGGAGTGGCTGACCATCCACCGGGTGTGGCGCAGCACGTTGCCCGAGCAGTTGGAGAAGGGCACCGTCATCGAGTCGATCCTCGAAGTCAAGGGCATGGCTAACCGGATCAGATGGACGATCGTGCACTACAAGCCGCCGGAGGCCATGACGCTCGACGGCAACGGCGTCGGCGGCGTGAAAGTCAAGCTGATCGCCAAGGTCAAGCCGAAGGGCGACAACTCGGTCGTCAGCCTCGACGTGCATCTGGGTGGCCCCGCGTTGTTCGGGCCGATCGGCATGATCGTCGCCGCCACGTTGAAAGGCGATATCCGCGAGTCGTTGAGCAAGTTCGTCACGGTGTTCGCACCGGCCTGACCTCGGCCGCGATCAGGGCCGGGCGCGCTACTGTCGCAGTGTGCCCCGCCTACGCCCCGGCTGGATGGTCTCGCTGTTCGCCGCCACGGTGTCGGTGAGCGCGTGGCTGCCGTGGCTGACGACCGGCATCAACGGTGGCGGCTGGGCCAACGCGATCGGTGGCAGCATCGGCAGCCTGCATCTTCCGCACGGGTTCGGCCCGGGGCAGCTGATCGTGTTGCTGTCGTCGGCCCTGCTGGTGGCGGGCGCGATGGTCGGTAGGGACTTGTCGGCGAAGCCGGCATCGGTTGCTGCGCTAATGATTTCGCTGATCGTCGTCGCGCTCACAGTGTGGTACTACGACGTCAACGTCAAGCCGCCGGTATCGGCGGCTTACGGGCTGTACGTCGGTGGCGTCGGCGCGGCCGCCGCGATGCTGTGCTCGATGTGGGCATTGGCGGCGTCGCTGCGCGGCGACCGATCCCGCTAGTCCACGCTGACCTGTGCGCCCTTCAGCGGCTGGGCGCATTGATCGCAGGTCAATTCGCCGATGAAGGGCTTGCCGCAGCCGAGATGAGTGATCATCACTGCTGGGCCTTCCGGCGCGTGGAACCAATGCTGTCCGCACTGCAGTGCCGTGACGATGACCGGGAAGAACGCCCGGCCTTTCTCGGTGAGCTGGTAGTGGACGCGCGCAGGTCCCACTGGCCGCGACAGGCGCAGCACACCATTGGCGCAGAATGTCTGCAGCCGGCCGGCCAGCAGCGACGGCGGCGCTCCGAGCTGCGTTTGAAAATCGGTGAAACGGCTGGTACCCAAGAAGGCACACACCAAAAGCGCAGCCGCCCAACGGTTTCCGAACACACTCATCGTCTCGGGGAACAGCCCGGCCTGACCGCGCTTGTCGTCGGCGCCCGACCTGCGACGGGTAACCGCCTCGGGCACCGAGCGCGGCCACGAACCACTGGGCCCCCAGCGCGCCGCCACCTCTTTCTCGGTCACCACGTCAGCGCATGACCGGCAGGTCAGCGTCGGCGCGAATTCACTGCCGCACACCGTGTGGTGCATTGCGGGAAGCCGGCGGACATGGTCGGGCACCCATCGTCGTTCCCACTCCCAGATCGACAGCAGCACCGGCCAAAAGGCCCGTCCGCGTTGGGTGATCAGATACTCGGCGCGAACGGGACGGGTCTGGTACGTCTCGCGGACCAGCAGCCCGTTGTCCGTCAACGTCCGCAACCGGTTGGTGAGGACCGAATTCGATATCGGTAAGCGCTCGATGAACTCGCCGTAGCGGGTTGCTCCCAACAAGGCCTGCTGGATGATCAGCAGCGTCCACTCATCACCGAGCAGACCCAGTATCCGGCCAACCGCATTCGTGCCACCGGGAGTCAGTGTGGTCGGTTTGGCCGCGATGGACGCAGCTGACATTCACAGCCCGATCGCGCCGGCGGGGGAGTCGACGTCATGCCAGCGACGCAACTGCGCGCCGGGTGCCCAGGTGGCGTGTGTTCCGCTGGAAATGCGTTCGGGCAGTGCAAGTTTGCATACCGGACCGTCGCCGACCCGGGCGGCATCGAAGACTAGGCAGTAGGAGGCATCGGTATTCATGTCGGTGGTCAGCGTGATCAGATAGCCGTCATCTTCGGCGCGGGAGCCTGATCGGGGTGCCATCGCGGCCTCGCTTCCGTAGACTCCGTCGCCAAACTGATGGTGCGCTTCACCTCCGGTGCGCAGATCGTGCTTGACCAGCCCGTCGAACAGGAACCAACCCGGCTTCCCGGTGGCCGCATACGTATAGCGGTAGTCGCCGCCCGCGTAGTCGGGGTTGATTGTCCCGAATTCGGTGATCGACTCCGACAATTGCTCTTCTCTCACCGCGCCGGTGACCAGGTTGAGCCGCCACCGGTGCAGCCGCGCCTGCAGGCGATCCAGCGCCAGGAAGCGAAAGAGCTTGTCCCACTTCGTGCCACCGGTGTCGATCGGCTGGGGTGCGCCTTCGAAGAATCCGTCGAGCACAATTTCGTCGCCGTCCTCGTAGGCGTTGGTGAAATGCAGCACGAACGTCGGGTCGGCCTCGAACCACCGGATGTCGCCGGTCCCGCCGCGACGGGGGATCACCGCGAAGCGTGACGGAATGTCGGGATAGAAACGCGGCAAATGCACATCGTGCTCGAGCAACTGAGGATCCCAGAACAGCGGGAAATCATTGAGAACCACGTAGTTTTCGGTGAAAGCCATGTCGTGCGGCAGCCTCGGGCCGGGCAGCGGAACGTCGATGTAGTGGGCAAGTTCGTTGCTCTCGTCCACGACGCCGTAGTGCATGTACGGAGCCTGCTTGCTGTAGTTGAAGAACAGCAGCTCGCCGGTTTTGCTGTCGACCTTCGGATGCGCGGAGACACCCCAGTCAAAAGGGAACCGGCCGTTGAAGGTTTCCTTGCCCAGCGTATTGGCTGAGAAGGGGTCGACGCGATACAGATCGCCGCACTGATAGAAGCTGGTCAGCGCCACGCCTCGGTGCACGATGACGTCGGTGCTCGACGCGTCCTTCATCCGGGTGCGGGCGCCCCAGCCGTCGTCGCGCTTGGCCAGTTGCACCGGCTCGGCCAACCCCGGCCACAGCGGCTCGGCGGCCTCGCTCTCGGCCAGGAAGCCGTCCGTTCGGACAAAACGGTTGCGGTAGAAGGCTTTTCCGTCGCGGAAGCCGACCACATGAAGCATGCCGTCACCGTCGAACGGGTGATAGGTCTTCAACGCCGGGTGCAGCGGGTTTTCGGTGTTGCGCAGGTAAACGCCGTCGAGGTCGCGGGGAATTTCCCCTTCCACGGCGGTCAGGTCGTCGGCGTCCCACTCGCTGGTCTGCGGTCGCCACGGACCGGTTCGGTACGGGTGGTCGTCGTCTTCGGGCAGGGTCGACAGGAATTTGCCGACGACCTCGACATCCATGTCACGATCCTTCGGTTGTGCTCACGACGAAACTGACCGTGGTGGCTGTGCTGCCGCCGAAATTCAGCGTGCCAAAGGTTTTCGCGCCTTCGACCTGATATTCGCCTGCGGCGCCGCTGACTTGCTTCGCCGCGTCGACGAGCATGCGCACTCCCGACGCTCCGACGGGATGGCCGCCGCCGATCAGGCCGCCGCTGGGGTTGACCGGCAGCCGTCCGCCGATCTCGATTTCCCCGTTTTCGATGGCCTTCCACGATTCGCCCGGCCCGGTGAGACCGATGTGGTCGATGGCCAGGTACTCGCTGGGGGTGAAGCAGTCGTGCACTTCGATGCCGTGCAGATCGTCGAGCGTCGCCTGGGCGCGGCGTAGCGCGTCGAGCACTGCCGCTCGTACATGTGGCAGGACGTAAGGGGCCGAGTCTCCAGTGGCAGCGCGGTCGAGTTTCTGTTGCAGGCCCAGCCCCACGGTGCGATGTCCCCAGCCCGCGATCCGGGCGATCGGCCGTGCATCGGGATGATCGCGCAGGTATTTGTCGCTGACTAGGACGACTCCCGCGCCGCCGTCGGTCATCTGGCTGCAGTCGAAGCGGCGCAGCCGGCCCTCGATGAGCGGGTTGGCGTCGTCGTCGCTGATTGGATCGGGCACCTGCCATGCCCTGGTCTGCGCGTTGGGATTCCGGCGCGCGTTGGCGAAGTTGAGCCCGGCGATCGCCCGCAGATGGGTTTCGTCAAGGCCGTAGCGACGGTCGTATTCGTCGGCGACCTTGGCGAACATCGACGGCCAGAGGAACTTCGCGTCGGCTCCCTCGTGGCCCGTCCATGCCGCGGCACCGAGATGACGCGCCGCGGTGTCCCCGGGCACCGTCTTCTCCAGTTCGACGCCGAGGACCAACGCGGTGTCGTAGTTGCCCGATCGCAGGTCGGCAATCGCTGCCAGCGCGGCCACGCTTCCCGACGCACAGGCGGCTTCGTGTCGAGATGCCGGGGTGTCCCACAGGCCATCGCATACGGTCGCCGGCATCGCGCCGAGATGACCCTGCTCGGCGAACATTTCGCCGAATGCGTTCGCGACGTGGACGACGCCGATGTCGCCGGCGTCGACGTTGGCCGCGGCCAGGGTGGCATCGACGATCTCGCGGGTCAGGTCCGCGAAGTCCAGACCTTCTCTGGTGAGATTTCGGGCGAAGTCGCTTTGGTAGCCGCCGAGAATCCAGACGTCAGTGTCCATAGCCGCACGTTACTACAACTAAGAGAGTGACAGGCGTCCGACTTATCGGATGCCAGCACCGAACATTGGATTGGCAAGGGGGCCAAGGGAAAGACGGTCCCGCCGGCTCTCGGCTGAACCGGCAGGACCTGGGTAAACGCGCAGGTCGACCTACGCGTTTACCTCTCTAGGCGCATTGCCGTCGACGGCGGATGACAAACCTAATCCGCCGAACCCGGCTAATTGTCTCCGCGCGCAATAGCGCGGGCGGGATCCGAACTCCATTCCGACCACGACCCGGGAAACAACGCTGCCTGGTAACCGACTGTCGCGAGCGCCGCGACCGTGATGCTGGCTGTCACGCCGGATCCGCAGTACGCACCGAGTCGTGTGGCGTTTTCGAAGCTGTGCTCGGCGAGCAGCTCGCGCAGCGCATCTTCGGCGATAAAAGTGCCGTCGCCGTTGAGCACTTCGCCGCTGGGCAGATTTTCGGCTCCGGGGATATGTCCGGCCACCCGATCCATCGGCTCGACGTCGCCCCGGAAGCGTTCCGGTGCGCGCGCGTCGAGCAGGGTCAAGTCTGAGGCGCTGACTTGCTGGGCCGTCAGGGTCGGCAGTGCTCCGGCATACAGATCGTCGTGCAGCGCGGTCGCATCGCCCGGTGGCGGCGCGACCGGATCGGTTGCCAGAGTGCCGCCGGCTGACCTCCATGCCGACAGGCCACCGTCCAGAATGCGCACGTCGGCGAGCCCGGCCGCGGTCAGTACCCACCAGGCCCGTGCCGAACCCGCACGATTCCAGTCGTCATAGACGACGACGGGTACGCCCTGGCGGATGCCCCAACGGCGCGCCGAGGTTTCGACGCTGCGCCCCGACGGCAGCGGGTGGCGTCCTCGCCCGGTGATGGTGTGGTCGCTGAGTTCGTCGTCGAGTGACACATACACCGCGCCCGGTATGTGGCCTTGCAGGTATGCCGCGCGGCCGTCGGGGTCGTCGAGTCGCCAGCGCACATCGAGGATCGTCACCGGGTCGCCGGCGCGCAGAACATCCGTCAACTCCGCGGCGGTGATCACGACTTGGGTGCGGTTTTCCAACGAGTCACTCTCCTCGATATCTCCGGCAATGCGGTCGGCTCTGCCGTCTCTAGATATTGTGAGCGGATCGACTTCGCCGGGCGAAGGAGTCTGCGACGGTCAACACCGGTAAGACGCCACCAAGGGACCCGCTCACCGCGGGGGAACGCCGTGCGGCGCTGATAGCGACCGGCGTTGTCGTCGGTGTCGTCGTGGCGGGCGCGATTGCCTGGGGTCTTACCGGGCACTCGTCGACATACGACCGGTCTGGTGATGGCTGCGTGACGGTCACGTTCCCGAGCAGCATGGGTGGTGCACTCGAGCATGCTTGCGGTGCGGCCGCACACGACTGGTGCCGCGCCGTCGTTGGCCGGCACGACCCGCATGCTGTGGCGGTTCAGGCTCAGTGTCGAGTCGCGGGAATTCGCCCGTAATGGTGCTGACCCGTCTCCATCCGTAAAGAACTCGAAAAAATGGGCTTGGGTACGCCGAGGTAGCTGTGCGCTGGCCCGGCAATGCCGCTAAAGAGCATCTAAGCGGTGTTGGATTGTCCGGATCGGTCCGTCAGCGGAAATTCAATGTTAACAATCAGTCATCTGGCAGAAACCGTCCGGTGCAATAGTTTTGACCGCTCGATAGCGCTAGCGCGGCAACTGATCGAGAGGGATGTCGATATGAACCCTTATCCCGATTGGCTCAACGCCGGGGATAACGCGTGGCAGTTAGTGGCCGCGACTCTGGTCGGACTGATGAGCATCCCCGGTATTGCGGTGCTCTACGGGGGTCTCGTCCAGAAAAAGTGGGCGGTCAACACTATGTTGATGGCCTTCACCGGGTTTTCGCTGGTGCTGGTGGCGTGGGTGCTCTGGGAATTCAAAATGGGTTTCGGAGAGCCCCTGAAGCTTGGCCCGGGCGTCCTGCAATCCGCCGTGGGTAAGCCAGGACCCATCTTGGGTGCGGACAATCAGCATCAAGCGAGCATTCCGCTGCTAGACGCGGGCATGCCGAAGTTCCGGTTCTCCGAGAGCACGCTGGCCTACTTCCAGTTCGTGTTCGCCGCGATCACCCCGCTGCTGTTCTTGGGCAGCGTGATCGGCCGGATCAACTTCAAGGTGTGGCTGCTCTTCGTTCCGCTGTGGTCGACTTTTGCGTACGCCGTCAATGCGTTCCTGGTATGGGGTGGGGGCTTTTGGGCACAGCCACACGCCGGCGCGATCAAAGCGTGGACCACTGGGGCGCTGGACTTCTCCGGTGGATATGTCATCCACCTGGCCGCTGGTACGAGCGGCTTTGTCGCCGCCGCAGTGATCGGACCACGGCTGGCCCGCGACCGTCAACACGCGGTGCCCAACAACCTGCCGTTGGCCGCGATAGGCGCTGGCATCCTGTGGCTGGGCTGGAACGGGTTCAACGGCGGTGACCCTTACTTCGCCGGCACCAATGCCTCGCTGGCCGTGCTCAATACCAACCTGGCCACCGGGGCGGCGCTGTTGACCTGGGTGATCTGGGACATGTTCGTCAGTCGCGAACGCAAACCCACTTTTTTGGGTGCCATCAACGGCATGATCGCGGGGTTGGTCGCGATCACCCCCGCGGCTGGCTTCGTCAACAGCTTCGGCGCCTTGATCATCGGCGTGGTGGCGTCATCCCTGGTGTGGATGTCCTGGAACTGGCTTGGTCGCACCCGGCTTTTCCAGAAGGTCGACGACACCCTGGGCGTAGTGCACACCCACGGTGTGGCTGGCTTGGCTGGTGGTCTGCTGGTCGGCGTGCTGGCCGATCCGCACATCATTCTCTACCAAGGCAACGGCAAGGATGCCGCCGACGTCACCGCGGCGGGATGGCTGTGGGGCCATCACCCCTTCCAGATCCTGATCCAGCTTGGCGCGGCGCTCAGCATCATCGCCTGGGATGCCTTGATCACGTTCGCCATTCTCCGATTCCTCGGCCTCTTCATGAAGCTGCGCGCACCCGACGACGTGTTGGAACTCGGCGACGTCGCGATCCACCAGGAAGAGGCTTACCCCGACGAATCCCTTGTCGCCGGTCGGGTCGGCTAAAAGAGCTGACCCTTCGATGAAGCTGGTCACCGCGATCGTAAAGCCCTTCGCGATCGATGACATCAAATCCGCCGTCGAACACGCGGGAGTGGTTGGTCTGACCGTCACTGAGGTGCGCGGCTATGGTCGGCAAAAAGGCCACACCGAGGTCTACCGGGGCGCCGAATACCAAGTTGACTTCATCCCCCGGTTGAAGGTCGAGGTACTGGTCAACGACGGATCCGTGGACCAGGTGGTCGACGGCATCATCAACGCAGCCCGCACCGGCAAGATCGGTGACGGCAAGGTCTGGGTAACCGCCGTCGACGCAGTGGTGCGCGTGCGCACCGGCGACCGCGGCGCCGAAGCCATCTAGACGTCTCCGCACGTCGGCCGCATCCGGGCCGCAGAGTCCCCGAACAGCCTTCCCACGCAGCGTCCAAGCCTGGTTCCGCACTGGACTTGACACCTGTAAAGTCCGTCGACATGGACAACATCAGGGGCAAGACCATCGCCATCACCGGCGCCGCCCGCGGCATCGGGTATGCGACCGCGCAAGCGCTGCTGGCGCGAGGTGCGCGAGTGGTCATCGGCGACCGGGACATCGACGTGCTCGAGAACGCGGTCGCCGGCATCAGCAGCCTGGGCTCGGTGAGCGGCCATCCCCTCGACGTGACCGATAGAGAGTCGTTCGCGGCCTTCCTCGACAAGGCCCGCGCCGACGGTGACGGGCACATCGATGTGCTGATCAACAACGCCGGCGTCATGCCGGTGGGTCCATTCCTCGACCAGTCGGCGCAGGCCATCCGCTCGTCGATCGAGGTCAACTTCTATGGAGTGCTCACCGGCTGCCAGCTGGTACTGCCGGAGATGGTCAAACGCCGCAGCGGGCACATCATCAACATCGCATCGCTGGCGGGCATGGTCGCGATCCCCGGTCAAATCGTCTACGCCGGCACGAAATTCGCGGTGGTGGGGCTGTCCACCGGGATGGCAGACGAGTTCGCCCCGCACGGCATCAAAGTCACCGCAGTGCTGCCGACGTTCACCAACACCGAACTGATCTCGGGGACGTCGCCGTCCGCTTCGCAGAAACCGGTGGAGCCCTCGGAGATCGCCGCGGCGATCGTCAAGGTGCTCGACAAGCCGAAGAGCGTGGTGTCGGTGCCCA
>Ga0302325_10018622_pt1 | contig 14627 bp, 11 predicted proteins | sample Palsa_T0_2_FD_201948 | JGI IMG/M metagenome (GOLD analysis project Ga0302325, IMG submission 201948) | Peat permafrost microbial communities from Stordalen Mire near Abisko, Sweden - Palsa_T0_2 | ecosystem: Environmental > Terrestrial > Soil > Palsa > Peat permafrost | place: Sweden: Abisko... | reverse complement strand
CGCAGCTCACAGCCCCCGTGGTCGACGAGGTGTTGAATGCCCATGTGAATTCGTTGCTGTCGACGCATTTGATCGACGTCGTGTCCACGGACAAGCATACGGTAAAGCCGTGGTTTGCCGGTCACACCGATGTTTCACCGGTCGTCGCCGACTTCGAGCCACAGGGTTACAAGCTCGTCGGCGGCCGTGTGGACTATCTGGATCATCAACGCGCCGCGGTAGTCGTCTACCGGCACGGCGCGCACGTTATCAACGTATTCAGCTGGGCCGCTACACAGCCCTCCTTGCCGGAGAAGCTGACGCGGAATGGTTATCACTTCGTCTTTTGGAAGGCGGGCGATCTGCAGTATTGCGCCGTGTCGGATACCGGTAGGGACGAATTGATTGGACTCGTCCGGCTGTTGCAGGATCTCGGCGGCACAGACGCTGGTTGATGCAAAGTTGAACTGCACTCGGGAATAAAACCGTCCCATACGGGTCTTGTCTCCCGAATCACCACATCAGAAGACGGCCGTGTCGGACGATAAGATACTGGTTGTTCCTGTTCGCTTTACGATCAGTGCAGTTTTAGAGAGAGTCCACACTAAAGCGGTCTGCCTGCCGCATGGCAGACGTTTGTGAATATCTCGGACGGATCAAACCCGGAAGCCCCACGACAGTACTCCTGCGACCGCACCAGCTCAGGGGCATAGGGCGACATCTTCATATCTACGGCGCCCATGAGTGAGGGTAGGGAATCCCCTTGTGGATCAACCCAAGGGCTCAAAACCGGGCCCGCGCGCATCGGCCGACGCGTCGCTACGGCCTGTCAGAGCATCGACCCGACGGCCCCGCCTCGTGTGCTCCCGCCGCGGACACGATGAATCTCGGCATTCGCAGGAGTAAAGACGCCTACCTGTCGCGGATGAATAGATTCTGACAGTCACGACCTTTTCCAATGTCGCGGGCGGACTTGCGTGCGCGGCCGAGGTTAGTGGCGGAGATTACCGCCACAGGCGATCGCCAGCAGTCGACCGGTGCCCGAAAGAGTGTTCACTTTCTGCGGTGTGCGGATCGTGGCATAGCCACGGCGCAAGGTGCTCTTCCGAAGGCTGGGCGAATCCTATGTGATGGCCGCGCAAGGTGCCCTTGATGGTCATATTCCGTCACCGGGCACTGCGGCTATTTCGGCGGGGATTCAAGGTGAAATACGCCCGGCGGCGAGAAGCCTGTTCTTCCAGCGGAGGGTTTTCCCCGAGCGCCGCCGGGAGAAATTCGGCGCGAACCGATTACGCACCCTTGATAATCGACGCCAAATGCGTCGATCCCGTCGGCAAGAAGTTCAGCGGTGAGAATACGCTGCGTTCCCAGGGCTTCGTATAGAAAAGGGCTTCGTATAGAAAGTGCTGCGCACAATGTCCTAACGAACTACGCCCGGCACGGTCCGATATGGCGAAGTTTCGCGAGCTCATCCGGTCGTAGCGACGACCAGGACAGCGCGCGCGTCAATCGGGAGCGTGCTGGCTGCGGCGTTTGGCATTCGCGGAACGCCTCGGTGTATGCAGCTGGACTTCACCTCGCGTCGTCTTACCCCAGCATGAGACCGCCTCATTCGGAGGCGGTCTCATGGGTTGCCAGTTCAAACAAAAACTTGCCGAACCGCTTGGTTGCTGAAGGCTCAATAGCCGGGCGTGGTCGTCGTCGTGGTCGTGGTCGACATGGTAATAGAGCCGAAAAGCCCGTCCGTCTGATCGGCAAAACCGGCCGTGTAGAAGAGCGTGGTCAGCGGCTTATCTGAATCGCCATTGCCGAACGCTAGCGACCACAGTCCAGGGAAGGCGAGCGGTTGACCATTGACATCCACCAACGGTCCGACAGATGTCGCGAGCTCAGTTCCGTTCGGAGTGAATGCGTTGATCTTGCCATCGCCAAAATTGCCAATCAGCACTTCGCCTTCCATCGGGCCGAATCCGGCAGGTGCAACTGCAATTCCCCAGGGCGCATTGAGGACACCTTGTGAAGCAAAGCGGCTGACAAATTTACCGCTCATGTCGAAGATATCAACATACCCAAGACCGGCACCGGTAGCCTCGTCGTGCTTGGCAGCATCCTGCTTGGTAAACGTTACGTACAACTGGTCATTTACCGCGGCAATACCAAATGGCACAAAGCCACTAGGGATGCCCGGGTCGACGAATTTCCCCTGCATGGCAGCAGGTTTCGCAAAGTTGGTATCGAATACATCTACCTTATTGTTGTGCAGATCAGTAGCGTAGAGGTAATTTGCACCATCGACCGAGCCAATCGCCAATCCCTTGTAGACCGCATGATTGGCGCCATTCGCCACTCCGTCGTCGTACGCTGTGACGGTTGTCGAGCCGCTGTCGATTGCCCAGCCGGCGATCGTTCCGCCCTCGCCGTCGTAGATAAACATCGCTGGCTCTTGACCTTCGCTGGTGGGAACGTCAAAGGCCTTGCTGCCATTGTAGACCTGACCTGTGGGATTAGCCTGCACGGCAGCTGCCGAGGCGGGAATTGCGACGCCGACATCGGCTGAGCCGGTAATCTCCTGCGTCTCAATCTCGCCGGTACCGCTGTACAGCGTAGCAATATTGGCATTGTTGTCGGCAATCCAGAACGGCAGCCCTGGTCCGACCGCTATGCCCCACGGATTCTGCAAATTGGCATCGATGACAGTAGAAGTGGCGTAACCCATCTCTCTGTTCGCTACCAAAGCGGTATCCGCGAAGGCGGTCGTCATTGAAGTCGGGGGACTGCTGCTGCTGCTGATGGGGCTGCTGCTGCTGGCGCTGCCGCCTCCGCCGCACGCGCTGATCGCTACTGCGCATAAGGCGCCAACCGCGCACAAAGCCGCTGCCCTGGTTGTGATGATCCGAAAGGGTTTCACTGCTGCTCTCCATGAGTAAAAGGGTATTTGCGGTCGTAAGTAACGAGAGCTGCACGAATAGTTTTCTGCCGATGCGCGTTAATTTTTGGCGGCAAGGGAGGGGTACGCCGCCGTATCAACAGTTGTCGTAACAGGACAACGCGTTGGGCAGCGGGTCTTCGCAAACACTTGCAAGGTGAGCTCCCCTTGTCCGACCCACAGGCACCTGTCGGTGCAGGAACTGCGGTGGATGCTGGCACGAGCAGATGGCCCCAATGGGCGCGACCGACCGCTTTGCTGCCGCCGAGCCTGCCTACGGTGCTGCCAACCGATGAGTTTAGTGTCTAACGCGAATGCGCAGCGGGGCCCGCCGCTAGTTCGTTAAACAGCGAGAACGTTGCGTCAACTTGGCGAGCGCTGCGCAGGCATTCGGCGCCGAGGCGGAGGAGTCCGTTGAAGTCGGGGCAGCGCTGTCGACCAATAGCGTTTCGGCTTCGCGCGCTGCCAGGTGGGGACGCTGCGCGCGTAGCAGTGCAATCATCGCCGTAACTTCAGCGGTTGCCAGTGAGCTGCCGGAGTAGAAATCATAGTGACCTTCGGGCGCCAGGGAGATGACGTCGCGACCGGGTGCGCGTACCACCATCGGTGTTACGTGGCCGCTTTCGATGGCATCGACGGCGATGACGCCGTCGATATTCGTGGGGAAAGTATTACGCATCCCATCGGCCGGCACGGCGCCTACGACGATGGTGCCGTCATCAATCGCACGCCGCACGAGACGCGTGAGTAGTGGGTCGCTCGGGCCGGCGAGACTGAGATTGATGACATCGGCGTGTGCGGCGACGGCAGCTGAAAGCGCCTGAGCAAGCGTAAACGAGTTGCACGCAGCCGTCGTTCCCGCAAGCGCGACGCGCCAACAGGCTTTGTAAACCATTAGCGTGACGTCGGGCGCGATGCCGACGATGCCAACGCCGTTATCCGGAACCGCCGCGATGACGCCAGCGACCGCTGTGCCGTGCCCGTCGTGACGGAAGGCGAAGGCGTCGTTATCGACGAAATTGCCGGTCACGACCCTGGTCGGCAAATCCGGATGATCGAGCGCGACGCCAGTATCGATCACTGCAACCCGCACACCCGTCCCGCGACTCAGAGTTTGCGCCTCGGCGATCTCCATCTGCTCGATATTGTGCTGCAAATTCAAATAGGGATCATTGTAATGGGTGGACTGAGTGCCGAAGCTCTGAAGAGCCTGCGCTGACTCGACTTGCGGATCGCGTGTGAGCTGCGCGAGCAATTGTTGCGGATCTGCGTTAGTGGGTAATGCATATGCCAGGCAGTGCACGCCAAGGAGCGCGATTGGCCAGCTCGATATTTCCCGCAGATGATAATCGGCGGCGAGTGCGTGGCTCGTACGCAGGGCAACGTTGCCGGCTGCGTACAGGCCGACATTATCGTAGCCGCGCGGCGTCGATGCGGCGCGGGTGCTCGGTAAGCTGACAGGGTTCCTCACTGTGACGACGATGTACTCTTGAGGCGCCTCGAGCGCCGCCGGCGGCAGCTGCGCGCTCGCTCGCAGGGGACGCTCAGATGCACATCCGGCGAGCGCAGTAATGCCGATAAGCACGCCCAAGAGTTGGAATTTCACGGGGCCGCAGGCGCGTCGTTGATCGCGAGCTCCGCGAAGAGGACGCGCGCGTCATTTCGCAGAATCTCCGCTATCGGCGCAAGTTGCGCGGTGCTCATGAGCGGATTCGTCGACGTCAATGTATAGGCACCTGCGTCGGTGGGGCCACGCACGATCATCAAGTGGTTCGCCGCCAGCAATGCGTGCAGGTCGGTGAGCGTCATCGTGGGTGTAAACACCGCACGGATATGGGGTCCAACGGGTGCGTGTTGTGTATCGGAAGATAGCGTTTCGTACCTGGGGGGCGCAGCGCCCGCGCTCGCCGGATGGCGCAGCGAAACGCCCAGCCATGCAAGAGCGAGCGCTTGCACGAGGACCGCGGCCGTCAGCCACTGCACGGCGCCAAGGCGCTGGCGTTGCCTGTAAGCCGGTACGCGCGGTGGTGACACCTCGTGCGGTGCGTCGCGGGCGAGCTCATCGATGCGCGACAGAGTCTTCGCTAGCCCAGCCTGCGGCGCGTACTCGACGCGTGAATCCGTTTTCATACGCGTGCGTACAGCGCTCTCATGCGCCATGTCGTCGCGGCAGATTGCGCAGTGCTGCAGATGATTAGCCACGCGCTCAACGTCAGCGGGTGATAAACGCCCCGTCATGTACCACGGCAGCAGCCGTGCTGCCTCCTCGTTGCACCGCGCGCCTTCCAGTTCAATGCTCACGAGGTAACTCCCTTGGGTTCTTCGGCGAGGATGGCACGCAATTTTCGCCGGGCGTTGAACATGCGCGTCTTCACCGTGTTGACCGGGCACTCCATGATCTCGGCCACCTCTTCGCAGGAATGATCGAGATAATAGGTGAACTCGAGTACCAGGCGCTGATCGACGGGCAACTGCGCAAGTGCATGATCGAGCAGTTGAGCATTTTCCAGATCGCGGCCCGCATCGTGGGAACTCACCGCGCTGTCGAGCGCTTCGCGCGCGATCAAGCGTTCGTGCGTCGCAGCACTTCTGATCATGTTGAGCGCACGGCGGTAGGCGATGCCCATGATCCAGGTCGACACCTGCGAGTCGCCGCGAAACTCGCCGGCGCGCTGCCAGACAATCCAAAGCGTGTCATTGATAATGTCCTCGGCATCTTCCCTGCGGTGCGTCACGCGCACCAGGAACCGGGCAAGGCGCCGATGGTAGTGCAGGTAGAGTTCGCGAAAGGCGTCTCTATCGCCCTGGCTGATCCGGGCGATCAATTCGCGCTCGCGGTCGTTCCCGCCACGCACCGTCGCGGGTTGAATGGCTCGGAACTCTGTATTTTCCAAAGACTTAGCTCCGCTTCAATCCGCGTTGCAAGGACGTACTCTTCGTAAGTAACTCGGCGCGGCCGAACGGTTCATTGCGTCATTGGGGGGGGGCCGCTCGGCGCTATGATCAGAAACGTATGATGCCAGACAGCACCCATGAGCCGTTCGCGCTTGCATTCTCGTAGAGCCTCGCGACGGTGGATTCGGCAAAAAATCGGCTCAGATCCACGCTCAGACGGCGGTTAACGTACACGATCCCGATATCGCCGGCCCAATAGCTTATCCCAAATAGGTCATGCAGATCGTAGTAGCCGCCGCCCGCCGTCACGGCGAACGCCTCATGCACTGCCCAGCGCCCCGTTAGCTCATATGCGATCGTCGCGCGTTTGTGGGCAAAGCCGAGATCCGAATACGCGCTGCAGTCGGGTTGATACGATACCGTCGCCGCAACAAGGTCCAGATAAGTTACCGACAACGAAAGTTCATTGTGCTCATAGCGCTGCATGCGCGGATCGTCAATGTATGCGTAGTGCGTATACGTCGCGCGCGCGGTGAAATCCCCCCCGAGCTCATGATTGGCTCCAGCATATAGATCGAGTTCCTTGGAAGGATCGCCACCGGGGTATGGATCGACGTTGGATCCCCATACGCCGACGAACCAGCCTAGCGGATTCTGATAGTTCGCGCCTAGCTGCACCGCTCCGCCCCCATCGGTTTGAGATACTCCGCGATAGACATAGTCGGTGGTGGCGGCGACCGACGCGCTCCACGAGTCGCCTGCTTCGCACACCCACGGCATCACGATGAGCGCCGCGAGTGCGCCGCGCAGGCAATAGCTGCGGCCGATTCGCTTCACGTTTAGGCTCGTCACGCGCTGAATCCATTTTCCGCAAAATGAGCTCCGGTCCATTACCGCGGCAGGTATTAGGCCTGGCTCTCGGCCGCAACTAAATGTCTGGTCTTATCTTACTGTAAGCGAACCTTGCGTCGATCTCCCCGGTATTAACCGGGCGGCACGTCTTTGCCTGACACAACAGGAAAAAAACCGCGATTCCGACATTGTTGTCATGCAGCAAGCTCAATCCACCCAAGCGCCTGAAGTTCGACGTTTTCCGAACTTATATTGAGCCACCCACGAAAGAGCCATCAGCAAGGGTGCTATGCCCGCCTCCGTGCGAGACATAGCGCGAACATCCAACCCCTGAAGCTCGCAAAGTGTAGTTGCGCCCGGATTCACCAGCGCGAAACGGCCTTTGGCCTGCCTGAGGCCGCAGCCGATATGCAAGACATATCTGCAGGGCCAATCCAACACAAGCAAAAATATTTCCCATTCGGGAATAAAACCGCCTCACAAGGAGTCTTCTCTCCTGAATCCACCACTTCAGGAGACAGCCGTGTCGGACGATAAGATACTGCATTCGCGTCGCAACGCGCTCAAATGCATGGCCTATGGCGGGGCCGGCACACTATTCGTACTGGCAGGAGGCGTCTTTGCACCCGTGGATCTCGCCATGGCGGCTGATGACAAGCGAGGGACCGCAAGGCTAGGCAAGCCGCTGTTCGTGCAAATCAGCGACACCCACATCGGCTTTAATAAGGACGCGAATCCCGATGTCAACGGAACGCTCACCCAAACCATCGATATCGTGAACGGAATGGCCGAGCAGCCGGCCCTCATCATTCATACCGGCGATATCACCCACCTGTCCAAGCCCGCGGAATTTGATCTCGCCGGACAGATGCTGGCGCGTCTGCGCACGACCGAGCTGCACACGGTCCCGGGCGAGCACGACACCACGGATGCCACCGTCACGGAATATTTCAGTCGCTTCGGCAAGGCGTCCAACAACAAAGGCTATTACAGTTTCGATCACGCCGGAGTTCATTTCGTTGCGTTGATCAATGTACTGCAGTTCAAGGCCGGCGGCCTCGGCACTCTTGGTCAGGAGCAGCTCGACTGGGTGGCGGCGGACCTCAAAGGTCGCTCGTCCAGTACACCGATCGTCGTGTTCGCGCACATGCCCTTATGGACGATCTACGAGCCCTGGGGCTGGGGCACTGGCGATTCGGATCAGCTGATGAGCCAACTGCGTCGTTTCGGCTCGGTCACCGTGTTGAACGGGCACATTCATCAGATCGTCCAGAAGGTGGAAGGCAACATCACATTCCACACCGCCCGATCGACTGCGTATCCGCAACCGCTCGCAGGCGAAGGCCCCGGCCCTGCGCCGTTGAAGGTTGCCTCCGAACAGCTGCCGAAGATGCTCGGCGTCACGAGTGTCACGGTGGTAAAGCACCCGAGCTCCTTGGCGCTCAACGACACGACACTCGCCTGAGGAGAAATGCACGTGAGCAACAGAAACTATCGTGCGCGGCGCATGCTGGTCGCCTTGGCAATGCTGGCAACCATTGTAACTTTGGATCCCGCCGGCGCTGCAGCGGCCGACCAGGCCAAGGTCCCCATCAAGGACTTCATGTATCAGAGCACGTCGCTGACCGTCAAATCCGGTACTACGGTGACTTGGACCAACAACGATGATGAGCCGCACACGGTGATCAGCGACACGGGAGCGTTCCGCTCGAGCGCTTTAGACACGAACGAGACCTTTTCTTACAAGTTCGACAAGCCGGGCGTGTATCCCTACCACTGTTCCATTCACCCGCGAATGGTGGCCACTATCGTGGTGGAGTGAGGGGATGAGAGCTGCAGTCCAAATCGGTCTCGGCGTTGCCGTTACGATTGCGGCATTCGCGATTGCTGCTGCGTCATTCATCGGCTCCGGCGTTTACAACATCGGCGCGGACGACCACCACACGAAACTGGTGCTGACGATCATAGAAACGCTGCGCGAGCGATCGATCAGCGAACGCGCCGGCTCGATCGACGTTCCTCCCCTTGAGGATCCTGCGAAAATCGCCGCAGGTGCGGCACGCTATGCGACGCTGTGCGTCGGCTGTCATCTCGCCCCGGGAGTTGCAAAGTCGGATATTCGCCCGGGGCTTTACCCGCACCCGCCCAATCTGGCGCAGGAAGACATCCCCGACCCGCGCAGAGCGTTTTGGACGATTAAACATGGTATCAAGATGAGCGCGATGCCTTCGTGGGGCAAGAGCCTGGATGATGCGACAATTTGGGATGTTGTCGCATTTCTTCGACAAATGCCTACAATGACGCCCGAGACGTATCAGCAACTCTCAAAGGACCATTCGGGATAGGCATCCCAGCATGTTGAGATGGTCGGATAAAACTACTAAATACTGAGCTGACAGAGCGCGCGCGCGGAAGCCGGGAGCGCGAACTGCTGGAGCGCATCGACGCCCGGGAGCGCGACGTGATGCGCAACTTTCACCCCCTGTGCGGTCACCGCCTCGAGCTTTTCTGAAGCGGATGACGCGCCGCCATGAACTTAGCGAGGAGAGGTCAACGACACCTTCGTTGTCGTGTGGGACAGGCACAATCTTTTCAAGCAGAGGAATTCGGGCGTGAACCACGGAGAAAAGTTGACTGCGACGAGGACTGCGATGAGGAAAGCGTTGGCGGTAGCGGCCGTTACCACGGGTAGTGGCGGTCAGCGCCGTGTGCGCAGCTCAAGAGACGGTCGTTCACACGTTTAAAGGTCTCAGCAGCAGCGACAGCAGCTTTCCTTCGAGCGGCTTGGTATTCGACGCGAAGGCATCGCCTTTGCCTGCCTCGTTGCCACGGAGAACGGCATAAAGGAGGTACCCCGGGACGCCAAAGGACAGTGGAACGGCGAAAAGGTGTTCGAGAGCCTAAAAAAGTAGCGCATAACTACCCTTCCGGGTCCGAGCATAATTCGAAGCGCGACTGGAGAAGAGCGCAGAGAAAATCCCGGCCTAAGCGTCACTATTGAGGGCGTTCCGTCGCGGCGGCTATCGCATGACGAGCTGATTGCCATTTATCAGCACACACACACTGTTGGCTGCATGAGATAAATCGTACGTCGAGCCTGATCACATCGCCTTTTGGATAAAGAACGCTGCGATCCTCTGGCAAGACAGGCTAAGATCGACCAATTCGTCGACAAGCACTTTATCTCGATCGGTGGGCAAGCGTTTTTTGCGTCTTGCGTGACAAGCTGGACGATCAAACGAAGGTACAGGCCCTGTCGCGTCCGTAGGGTGGCGACCAAGCCCCTGACGCTGAACGCTTAGGGTCGTGCGAATGAAGCACGGCAGTGACGCTGCACAGGGAGCGAGATCTCCCGGCTAAAGAGCGCCGGAGAGGTGTGATGAACCAGCTTGTCAGGCTTCTTGCGGACGAAGCCGTGAAGCAAGCCGTCAAAGAGGAAGAAGGCAGCACGAGGTAGCCTCAGCGAACTGCAAAGTTGTCACCACGAAGCAGCAAATAGCAGTTGTGCCGGGAACGTGTCGGACTGAGATGAGGTGTGCCGGGATTTTGCCATGGTGCGTCTGGGGTGAGAGGTGGCAAGCCCTACAGCTGGTTGATTATTAATCTGCCAGTACCACCGTTATCTCACCGAAAATCCCCGTGTTTTCTAATACATGCATCAGGCCGAACCGCAGAAAGAGGTTTGGACGTTAGCGTGGCCGTCGAGATCTAGAAAGTCCGATCGGCGACGAGCTGGATCTAGCGAAGTTGGCGGCCTTCGGGGCGATCTCGGCTACCTACACCGCCTGCTTGTTCGCTTCAATATTGACAAACACGACGGCGACGTATCGGTTGCCGCTTTTGTAAATTGAAAGTACTCGGAATTGTTACGCGTCAAACGCTGGCCCAGCCGACGGGTTTTGACGCGGTGACGTTCTATTCGCGTACGAGGCGACTATTCGACAATACCGTCCTAACAGCTGAACTGCGTCGAGCGTCACGGCATCGGATACCGCGACGCATGCGAGTTCCGAGGGGCCTCAAGGATCGCAGGCGGTGCATTTTTCATGTTGCGCGGATCGCCCGCCATGCGGTGCACCGTCGTGAGAGGCGACGTGCCCGAGCCGATGGCGCTGATAGCGCGATAGAGCAGCTTGATAAAAGCTAATCGCACCTTCAGACAAGATTCGCGGTCAGCTCGTGATCATGATCCATCACCATGGAATGCCGGATCAATTGGCAACCTTTGGAGATTGGCGACATGCTTTATGCGACTCTCGAAGTAAAGGCTGATGCCCAAGGGCAGCACGAACGAAACCAGTTCGAAGCGGGTTTGCGGGAAGGCTCGGCTTCATTGAAGCCCAGGAATTCATGAGACGAGGAGTCAGATCGAAATCGGCCGTCGGATCGATTCGGTCACGGCGGTTCGAGATGGCGCGGACGGTCGCTCGCAGCACGCCCGCCTATGCAGAGGTGAAAAATCTCTCTGTGAGTAATTGCGATGAGTTCCGTGGATCGCCGTCTAGTTGTCGCCGGTGCCCGTCGACCACCGATTTCGAAGAGGCTGGAGTGGCAACATGACAGAGGACACCCGCACGAGCGCTATCGTCTCGCGATCAACAAACAATTCGAGGCGTCAGCCGGCGCTGGCGGGCCGCTTGTTCTTTCTCGACCTCAGCGCCGGCCGAGTGCTGTCAGCCAATGCAGATGGAACCGACCTTACGACGCTTGTCGAAGAAGGCAGGAAGCTGCCGGACGGGCTTGCCATCGACATCGCGGCCGGCCACTTGTACTGGACCAACATGGGTAACCCCAAGGTGAACGACGGCTCGATCCTACGCTCAGATCTCGACGGCACGAATCTCACTACCATCGTGCCTGCAGGAAGCACTTTTACACCGAAACAACTTCAGATCGAGAAGAGTACGGGCAAGCTCTATTGGAGCGACCGCGAGGGTATGCGTGTGATGCGATCCAACCTCGATGGTGCGAACGTCGAGACGTTGGTCGACACGAGCCGCGGCGATCGACGTCCCGGTGCCGATCCTGCCAAATGGTGCGTAGGCATTGCCGTGGACATCGAGAAGGGCAGGTTCTATTGGACCCAAAAGGGCGGCGAAAACGCCGGACAGGGCTCACTCCTGAGTGCGGGCATCGCGATGCCGCAGGGGCAGACGCCGGCTGACCGTCGCGACATCGAGTTGCTGTACGACGGGCTGCCCGAGCCGATCGACCTCGACGTCGACCCGAATGCTCGCATGCTTTATTGGACCGACCGCGGCGACCCGCCGCGCGGCAACACGGTGAATCGCGCGCCGCTCGACGCGCCGGCAGGCAAGCGTGGCGCGCCGGAGATTGTGTTCGACCACCTGATGGAAGGCATCGGCCTGGCGCTCGATCCCAAAAATGGCCGCTTGTTCGTAACCGATCTCGGTGGATCGATCTACAGCGCGAACCTCGACGGCACCAACCGGCAGACACTGCAGATTGCGCTCGGAAACCTCAGCGGCATTGCGTATGCCGAATTGCCTGCCGCATCAGGCGGTGCAAGCGCGGCTGCTTCCCAGAAACTTGGCGCGGCGCGGAACGACAGCGGCGGCACGCGAAGCGGCACGTCCCGCCAATAAAGGAGCGTTGGATCCATGCTCGATCAAACTAATGAAGCTAAGCCGCTTCCCTTGCCGAACAGCGACTTCTATCAGCTCGTCGAGGTTCTCACCGACGAGGAGAGGGCCGTCGTGAGGCGAGTGCGCAGCTACATGGAAAGCAACGTCCAGCCGATCATCAATAAGTATTGGTCCGATGATGCGTTTCCTTTCGAGCTTCTCGCGTCCTTCAAGGAATTGGGTCTCGGCGGCCTGGGCTTCGAGGGCTACGGCTGTGCGGGCGGAAGTCAAAGGTTGTTCGGTTTGGTCGCGATGGAAATCGCCCGGGTCGACGCCTCGTTCTGCACGTTTTTCGGTGTGCACAGCGGGCTTGCGATGGGATCGATCTATCTCGACGGCTCGGAAGAACAGAAGCAGAAGTGGCTAACGCCGATGGCGCGGTGGGAAAAGATCGGCTGCTTCGGCCTGACTGAGCCGTTAGTGGGTTCGGGGACCAGCGGCGGCATGACGACCACCGCTGAGCGCGAAGGCGATGCGTGGATCCTCAACGGTCAGAAGCGATGGATCGGTAATGCGCCGTGGTGCGATGTGTCGATCATTTGGGCGCGCGATACCGCTGACAATCAGGTTAAGGGATTCATCGTCGAGAATAAAACCACGCCCGGGTTCAGTGTCGTAAAGATCGAGCACAAGATTGCGCTCAAGGTCGTGCAGAATGGTCAGATCACACTTAAGGATGTTCGGGTGCCGGAAGCGAACCGACTTCAGGGCGGCAACTCGTTCCGCGATACGGCTCGCGTACTGCGGATGACCCGCTACATGGTGGGTTGGGCCTCGACCGGTATCCAGATGGGCGTCTTCGAGGCCGCCCTTAGATACACACAAGAGCGTCGTCAGTTCGGGAAGCCAATCGCGTCCTTCCAGATGGTGCAGGACCTGCTCGCCAAAATGCTTGGCAACGTGACCGCCTGCCAATGCATGATGATGCGGCTGGCAACGCTGGACGACGAAGGCAAGCTCAGCGACCACCAGGCGGCGCTGGCGAAGGCGTTCTGCTCGGCGAAATCGCGCGAGACGGTCGCTTGGGGGCGCGAGCTCTTGGGTGGCAACGGCATCGTCGCCGACTACAACGTTGCGCGCTTCTTCGCGGACGCCGAAGCGCTCTATTCCTACGAAGGCACGTACCAGATGCAGAACCTGATCGTCGGCAAGGCGATCACGGGCATCGGTGCTTTTGTGTAACGCGTGGCGCGCGACCATCCACATCGACCGAACCAGGTATTCAGCGACGGAAATGAACGAGATCTCAACCGAGCGCTTCGAGGGCATCCTTCGAATCCGCTTCAACCAGCCGGAAAAGGAAGATGCCAGGGAAGCTGTACCAGCGCTTTACGAGAAGCGCCGCTCCGGGGTTCATGAAGACTAAAGCTGCATCTAGAGGATCCTCGCCATGAACTCGACCGTAGCGTCCTCAACACTCGAAGCGTCTTCAGCGACGGGGCTCAAGCTCGAGAACGTTCTGTACGAAAAGCGTAACGGCATTGCGTACGTGACGATCAATCGACCGAAAGCGCTCAATGCGCTGAACATGCCGACATGGAGGGATCTGCGTACGGCGTTCGAGGATGTGCGCGACGCCGCCGCCATCCGTGGCGCGATCCTCACGGGCGCCGGCGACAAGGCGTTCATCGCGGGTGCGGACATCACCGAGCTTGCGACGCTCGCGGCTTTCGAGGCTACACAGGCGAGCCGTTTCGGCCAGGGCGTTCTCGACCTTATCGAAAACCTGGGAAAGCCGGTGATCGCTGCCATCAATGGTTTTGCGCTGGGCGGCGGCTGCGAGACTGCGATGGCGTGCACGCTCAGGATCGCCGTTGAGCGCGCGTCGTTAGGTCAGCCAGAGGTCAAGTTGGGTCTGCTTCCTGGCGGAGGCGGAACTCAGCGCCTTCCTCGGCTGGTCGGCAAGGGTCGAGCGCTGCAGCTCATTCTGTCCGGTGAAATGATCGAAGCGCGGGAGGCCTGGCGCATCGGGTTGGTCAACGAGATCGTTCCGGCGGCGGATCTCATCGTGCGGTCGGAGGCCATCCTGAAGCAGATCGCTTCAAACGCGCCGATCGCGGTCCGGCTCGCGCTCGAGGCGACAAACAGGGGCCTGGAGACCAGTCAGGACGAAGGGATGCTGCTCGAGGCGTCCTACTTCGGACTGTGCGCGGCGACCGAGGATAAGAAGGAGGGCACCAAGGCCTTCCTCGAAAGACGCGCGCCCCAGTTCCACGGGCGGTGAACGGCGCGCCGCACGCGCGGCGATTGAGCGGAGTAACTAATGGCAAGCGACAACATCTTTTCGGGACTAAAGGTCGTCGACCTCGCGAGCTTCATCGCCGGTCCCA
>Ga0302325_10018621_pt1 | contig 14627 bp, 17 predicted proteins | sample Palsa_T0_2_FD_201948 | JGI IMG/M metagenome (GOLD analysis project Ga0302325, IMG submission 201948) | Peat permafrost microbial communities from Stordalen Mire near Abisko, Sweden - Palsa_T0_2 | ecosystem: Environmental > Terrestrial > Soil > Palsa > Peat permafrost | place: Sweden: Abisko... | reverse complement strand
ACGGTCGACGCGCTGCGCGCATGCGGCATCGAGCGCGTCGCCGTCGTCGGGAACGACGTGGTGCGTGAGTCGCTCGAGCCTCTTGCGCCGATCCGGATGGTTCCGGACGGCGGATCGGGCAGAGCCAACATTCTCGGCGCACTCGATGCGTGGCCGGATGACGCGCCGCTTCTATACCTTACTTGCGACATGCCGTATCTCGATGCGAGCTCGCTGCAGTGGTTTCTCGACCGCATCGACCCGAACACGCTCTCGATGCCGCTGTGCGAATACCACACCTTCGCGCGCCGCTTTCCGGATGCTCCGCCATTCGGCATCACTCTGGCCGGTCAGCGCGTCGTCAATGCCGGAGTCTTTCACTTTCCCGCGGGTTCGCGCGCCCGCGTTCGAACGCTCGCCACAACGATGTTCGAGGCGCGCAAAGCGCCGTGGAAGATGGCGAGCGTTGCGGGTCCGCTGGTGCTCGCGCGCTTTGCCATCGGTCGAATCTCCGTAAGCGCGCTCGAAGCACGCGCGCAGCGCGTGCTCGGCATGCCGGTGGCCGCTTTGCGCGACGCGCCGCCCGAACTGGCCTTCGACGCCGATACGGCGGCGGAATACGCCTATGCAGTCGACCGCGCGTAACGAGCCGAGGCCCGCGCGCATCACCGCGCTGTGGTTCGGCGTCCAGCTGATTTGGGGCGCGGTACTGGGTATCTCGCTGCAAGCCCGCTGCTTGAGCCTTGCCGGCGATTCGTCGCTCGCGGTTTTTGGTCTCATCTCGGCGAGCGGCGCGGGGGCCGCCGCGATCACGCAACTGGTCGTTGGGCCACTCTCGGACGCGATGCGCCGTCGCGGCCGAGGCCGAACGCTCTTTTACGCGATCGGGGCATTGCTTGGGACGCTGGAAATTCTCGCCTTTTATGCTAGTTCCAGTGTGCCGGCGCTGCTGTGGTCGTTCGTTGCCTTGCAGATCTCGCTCAACGTCATCATCGGCCCGTATCAGGCGATCATTCCCGATCTTATTCCGCCGCAGCGGTTTGGCGTTGCGTCGGCATGGCTGGCGGCAATGGGCAGCGCGGGCAACGCCTGCGGTGCAATCCTCGCGACGCTACTCGGCACGACGCACATGTTTGGGCTCGGGCTCGCGCTCGCGACCGGGCTTGTGGCGTCCGCGTGGATCACGCTCTCCCACAGCCGGCGCGTGCCGATGCAGCCGCTCGAACCGGTCGCGCCGTTTACCCTGCGCCGAACCCTGGTGGACCTGTTCGTCTCGCGAGCCTTCGTCTATCTCGGGTTTTATACGGTTCTCGGATATCTGTATTTCTTCGTAGCGTCGATCTTGCCGCGCGGGTTCGGTATGGACGCAACGCGCGTGAGCGGCTTGTGCGTCCTCTTGTTCACGGTCGTTGGAGCACTTGGCGCCCTCGTTGCCGCGCGCCCGACCGATCGCAGCGACGAGCGCGTGGTGGTCAGTCTGGGTGGTGGCGTGGTCGCGGCATCGGTCGCCGTCCTGGCGTTGGTTCAGGGGCCGTCGGCGCTGGCCCCGGCGATCGCTCTCGCCGGCGCCGGATGGGGCGTTTTTCTTTGTGCCGACTGGGCTTTCGCATGCCGGTTGCTCCCGCCCGGCGCATTGGCGACGACAATGGCGGTGTGGAATTTGGCGGTCGTCGGCCCTCAAATGCTCGCACCCCTGGTGGCGACCCTGACACTTTCGCGATTGGGAACACTACAAAGTGCCCTCGGCCCGCGAGACGCGCTGTTTCTGGCAGGGGCCGAAATGCTCATTGGCGCGCTTTGGATCTGGCGTTTACCGAGGGCCCCGGGGGGGCATAAGGGCTAATGGCCAGGATTGCATGGAACCTGAGTAAGGCGAGCATGCGTTCTAGCCTTCGTGGGGTGGCTTTTGCCGCCCACGAACGTGAAAGAATATTTAAGGAGGCAATTGTGAAACGACTGAGCACCGGAGTCCTTGCAGCACTGATCGCAGTGTTTTGCGGGCTCACCGCAGTCGCGGCCCCGTCAACTGCCCAATCACAGGGAAACACTGGCCAAGCTGTGGTTGCACAGGATACGGGTTCGATGTCGGCGGCCAACTTCGGATCTCCGCCGTCCGGCACTATACCGATTCTATATAACGATCATCACGTCTACGCTAAGCCTGACGTGCTCAAACAAGGGCGCGTTCTTGCTGCGTTAGTACGGGGCGGCACCGTGCTCATTCCACTTCGCTCGATGTTCGAGCAAATGGGTGCTTCGGTGTCCTACGATGCGGCGAGCAAGACCGTCACGGTCAGCAAGCCGGGTTCGGAAGTCAAGGTGACGGTCGGTCAACCCGAAGTCGTCATCAACGGCGAATCGCGTCCGCTGGATGTGCCGCCGATTCTCTATCAAGGCACCGTGCTCGTTCCGGTGCGTGTAATCTCCGAAGGCATGGGCGCCTACGTGCAATGGGTCCCCGACAAACAACTTGTCGTGGTTCGTTACTTGCCGCCGACGCCGCCGCCGACCGCACCCCCAACGGTTGCGCCGACGATTGCCCCGACGGTTGCACCAACCCCGACGCCCGCACCGGTTGCAACACCGTATAAAGACCTGTTCGTATCCGGCGACTATATCTTCTCGCCCAAGGTCTATAACGAGTTCAGCCCGGGCAACACCGGCAATGGTGCTTCGTATGCCCTTCATGGCGCGTGGGAATTCTCCACGGCCAACATCCCGTGGATGATCGAGGGCAACATGCAGCAGTTCCAGTATCCGCACAACTGCGCGGGCGGTCTTGGCGCTCCGACTCCGGACTGCCAAGTCACGGTCATCGGCGGTAACGGCGCCACGAACGTTCCGGCGTTTAGCGCACGCGACACCGATCTCGATGCACGTCTCGGCCTCAAGGTTGCCGATCCGCGCATCTACATCGGCATCGGCTATCTGTGGCGCAACAACAACTACGGATATCCGCGTGAAACCGCGTTCGGCTTCGGTGCCGAAAAGCTCCCGGATCTCAACCAATCGTTCTCGGTGTACGGTAGTGTCTATTACTACCCGAACGCTAAGGGCACGTTCAGTAATCCGGCGGGCACGGAGTTCCAACTGGCGTACAACATCCTGATGTACAACATCGGGGTCGACTACGTACTCGGTAACAGCCCGGTCTTCATCGAAGCCGGCTGGACCGGAACGGGCGGAACGAACCGTACCAACGCTCCGTCGAACTACACCGCCAACGGCCCGTTCGTGGGCCTCGGCATCAAGTTCTAGACGGTTCCACCGGCCTTCGGCCGGACGCACATCGTGTGCTTGGAACACTTCATCCGCATCCTGCGGATTGCGCTAGAGAGAAAGAGGCTCGGTCGAAAGACCGAGCCTCTTTCTAGTCTTGGCCGTAGCGGTATGGGACGAAGCCGCGGCGCGCATCCTCGAAGCCGATCTTGAACGTCTTATAGATGTTCTCGCGATCGTCGAAGCCGACCACACCGACCGGCAACTCGTCCTGCGGCTGGATTTGATAGATGTCCGAATCATAGAGAGCGGTCGCAAAGAGGCGTGCCTGCGGAGCATTCACGCCCTCGATCGAGCGTTTCCCAAAGGTTTCCAAGTACGCGGCCCGCAGATCGGCTTCGAGAATGCGGCGCTGCATTGCGCCGAAGACACCGAACCCGACTTCGAGCGCGTTGCGGTAGTCGGTCTTTTGCTGCGGCGGATCGAGCAAGACAACGTCGATGCGCGTCGCCGCCGCGCGTGCCGGGCCAACGGGCGTGTTCGCGGTGACACCGCCGTCGACGTAGAGATTCGTGCCGCCGCCCGTTGCCGCCGGCAGCGGCACGGGATCGAACGCGACCGGGATCGCGGTCGACGCTTGCAACGCATCGATCAAGAGATCGGGCGTCGCTTCACGCAGCACGGCCGTCGGCCCGACGGTAAGCCGGATTGCCGTGATGGCGCGTTCGCGTTCGCCGGCTTGTAGGGCTGTCGGTACCAGATAGAAAAATTCCGGCGACTGGTAGGTGAGGTTGGTCGCCGTCCAAATGAAGGGCGTCACCACCGGGCGCGTCGGATCGATGTAGCGCGCGAGCCAGGCGTGCAAGTGGTCGCCGTCGATCACGCCGGTATCATGGCTCGTCAAGCTCAGCACCATGCGCATCGCCGCGGTGAAACGCGTGCCCACGCCGCTGTCGTCGTTGACGATCTTGGCGTAACGGGCCTTCAGCTGAATCACGTGCTGGTCGGCGATCGAATACCAGAGTTGGCGCAACACGTCGAATTGGCCGGTCGCAACGAAGTAGCCGTTGAGCGCGCCAATCGAGGTGCCGGCAATGATGCCGTACGGAGCAAGCGGCATACCGTTCGGGATTTGGGCCGAGAGACGAAGGTAGTCGATCAGGCCAGCTTGGTAGGCGCCCCGCGCGCCGCCCCCGGAAAGCACGAGCGCCCGCGAGAGCCGCCCAGGATGGTCGGGGTCCACCGGGGCCGCTGCCTCGGCCGCCATGGGAAGAGCGGCGAGCGCTGCCGCCGAGCTGAGAAAGGCCCGGCGGTTCGGCTTGGCTGCACGCATGGCTGGCGCTTCCCGCCAGGGTGTAACATACTTGACGACAGTACCCTCCTGTGGGACAATTATCGCATGGATAAGCAGCCGATTCCCGAGACCATGATCGAAGCCGTGCGGCAGTTCGCTGACGCGGAGAAGGCCCACGACTTCTGGGTCCAGATGCGCTGGCCGACGGGCGTGGCTTGCCCGCTGGAATGTGGCTCGGTGAAAGTGTCCTATATGCCCAAGCGTCGGCGCTGGTACTGTAACGATTGCAAGGGCCAGTTTACAGCGAAGGTGGGGACGATCTTTGAGGACTCACCGATTGGCTTCGATAAGTGGCTCCCGGCGATCTGGCTGATCTCCAGCAACCGTAACGGCATCTCGTCCTATGAAATCGCTCGGGCGCTGAAAGTTACGCAAAAGACGGCGTGGTTTATGATGCATCGCATCCGGACGGCACTTGAATCCGACGATACGACGCCGCTGACCGGCACAGTTGAAGCGGACGAGGCGTACATCGGCGGGTCCTGGGAGAAGATGAATCGCAAGCGCCGGGCGCGTGTTGAGGCGACCGGCAAAACAGCGCGTGCTTCCAAGGCAGCGGTGTTTGGGATGGTCCAACGCGGCGGGAAGGTGCGCGCCTTCGCGGTTGACGACACGCAGCACCGGACGCTGCTTCCGAAGCTGCGCGCTAGCATTCACCACGACGCGACGCTCTACACCGACAAGTCTAGTCTCTATACCCACGCGAACGAGTTCTTTCTGCACCATTCCGCCGTCGATCATCACCTTGAGGAATGGGTTCGCGGGAACGTGCATACGAACAACATCGAATGCTTCTGGGCCGTTTTAAAGCGCACGATCGGTGGGACGTACATCCACGTGAACCCGCGCCACTTGGACCGCTATCTCGCGGAGCAAGTGTTTCGCTTTGACGAGCGCGAGAATCAAGATGGCCCGCGCTTTGTGAAGGCCACGAAGCGCGCCGACGGCAGGCGCCTAACCTATAAAGGCCTGACGGCCAAGCCATAGCAACCATGTGCCCCCTTTGGGCCGTTACGATAGCAGAAAACCCAATGTTAAGGCTTTGTCAATAGGAATCCCCAGCGAAAACAGGTAGAATTCCCCGGTATGGCTGATTTCATTCACTCCCTCTTCGGGACTCATTCCTATTGCCCATCAGACCCAAATGATGTTCGCTCTACCTTCCTCTTTGTAGAGCCCTCATTTTGGACCGGGGCCGGCCGCATCTGTGATCTGTGGGGAGGATTCGATCTCTATTCGTTTTCGCCGACTCCGGACATTGCCGACGCGCGGGCGCTCTACGCTGACTGGCGCATCACCGGCCAGGACTTCAGGAACGTGATGGTATCAGAAGCCCAGGAATTGGGTTTAAGCGACTGACTTGGATCAGAACCCACTAGCGCGCGCTGCTCAAAATCAGCAGCAACAGCAGTTGATGGGGATACGCGCGTCCATATTCCAGGGACCAATGCCGCCCCCGGAAATGATGGAGCGTTATGAGGTTCTCTGTCCCGGTTTCACTGAGCGAACGTTAAGAATGGTTGAGCTGCAAGCTGACAACCGACGCGGACTTGAGCAACGCGTTATCGACGCCAAAATCCAACATGAGGGCACGGGGCAATGGATGGCCTTTACCCTCGGCGTAATGTTCCTCCTAGTGGGGGCCTTCGCACTATATCTTCACGAAATCGGTGTGGGCGTTGGAATCTGGAGCGTAGACATCGCAGGCATCATCGGGATGTTCATACTGCGCCAGCGCCGTGAAATCCGCGGTAGCACCAGCGGTGTCCCACCCGGGGGCACACCGCAGACAGTGCCCGATGTCGCTACTCTTCAGGACCCGACGCAGCAAAGCTGACGGCGAAACACGCCGATGGCAAGCGGCTGACGTACAAGGTGCTCGTTGCCAAAACCTAAGAAACCAAAGCAAAACCCGCAGCGCAAAATCTCAGTTCCGCCGCCGCCATTCGATATGGCGAAACAGGCATACATGGGAAGCCAGGTAGCGTTTCGACGCCCCGCGTGCGTCATTATGCTCGGTGCCATTGCCGTTGAGTGGTCGCTCGTTGAGGCGCTTCTATCATCGCAGTTCGCTGCGATGATTTTCAACGGGCGTAATTGGTCAGATGGTGGAGAAGCCATAACTCAAGAAGCCTTCGAGCAGTCGCGTTCAGTTCGACAGAAACGCGCGCTGTTAATGATCGCGTCGCGCCGTAGATTTGCGCGTGATCTCGTAGACCGCTACGATACGATGCTAAACGATGTTCAAGACGCCGGGGAGAAGCGTGGGAAGGTTCTGCACGGATACTGGGGCCTGAATGACTCCGAGCCACAAAAGATGATATGGCGGCAAAGCATCTGGAAGTTCGAGGAATCGGTTCTTTATGGACCCGATGAACTTAAGGCGATTCTTGACGAGATAACCCGCGCGTCGAGCGCGCTAAACGAACTATTCTTTAAAGAGATGCGCCCATTGCTCGTAGCGGCGTCGGAGGCTCAGGTCAAAAATCTCCTTGCCTTCGAGGAGATGAAGAAGGGCGGATAGCACGCGATCAGCTTCCGCGCGAGTTACCTCGTAGTCGTTACACGAGAAGTATAGGCGCAGAAGCTTTATGGCTTTTTCGCGGTTCCTTTGTGCTTCGAACGCTCCGCCTCGGTTTGCTCTATCGCATCCTTCGAAATGTGTGCGATCTTCTGAACGACCTTCTTCAGTTCGTCCAATGGCATCAGCTTCAAGGGTTCCGCGTCCTTCTTGTGCGACATTGCCGGTATTGTAGCACGCTTCTCGGGGAGGCTCGCCTGATGGACCGGATTGACCCAGAACACCTCCGCGAAATGGGGCGCCAGGCGCTTCGGAACCTTCTGGACACCCAGCATTCCTACATACGAGAGCTGCTAGATGACGACGACGCGTTCGCACCAGGGCAGCTTCGGCAAACGCGCGCGCAGCTTCGAACCTCGGTCGAAGGCCTACACGATCTTGGGGTTGAGGCAATGCGAGAATAGCCTCGTACTCGTCGGCCATGACGGCCAAGCGTAGAGCCTCTTCCCACCGCTGGCCCTTGGGGTCCATTATGGTTGCCTTTCTTGGTCCTCCAACCAAGTAGGGCTGAGGGCTGCCCCTGCGCTGTACGCAGGTATGTCAGACCCTCCCGCCATCGGCAGTTGACCCCTTGGCCCACTTAAGGTAAGATGGCGGCTTGGCGCTGCTGCTCTCTCTCTTCTGCAGTGGCGCGCGGCTCCGGGGACAATCGCCGAGTTCCCGGCTCCATGAGATGGGTTCGCCCGTCCAGGCGACGACAGCCCCGTCGTTCGGGGAACAGGATAAAATCGGAGTCTCTTTTGGCTGCCAAAAAGCAAACCAAATCGCGTAAGAAGCGTGAAGTCAAGAACGTCCAATCGGGCGTGACCCACGTGCACGCATCTTTCAATAATACGATCGTTACGATCACCGATCCGCACGGCAACGTCGTTTCCTGGGCCTCGGCCGGCAACCTCGGCTTTAAAGGTTCGAAGAAATCGACGCCGTTCGCAGCGCAGATGGCCGCAGAGTCGGCCGCGCGCAAAGCGATGGAGCACGGCATGAAGAGCACGGAAGTGTTCGTCAAGGGCCCCGGCGCCGGACGCGAAGCCGCGATCCGTTCGCTGCAAGCCGCCGGCCTCGAGATCACGATGATCAAAGACGTCACGCCTATTCCGCATAACGGCTGCCGCCCTCCCAAGCGCCGCCGCGTGTAATCGAAGAGAGAAGATATGTCACGTTACGTTGGTCCCGTCTGCCGCCTGTGCCGCCGTGAAACGGCCTCGAGCAAGACTGGCGAAAAAATCAAACTGTTTCTCAAAGGCGATCGTTGCCTCTCGAGAAAGTGCGCGGTCGAGCGCCGCGGCACGGCACCGGGTCAAAAGACCACGGGCAAACAGCGCACCAAGATTTCCGAGTACGGCCGTCAGCTTCGCGAGAAGCAGAAGATGCGCCGCTACTATGGCGTGCATGAAACGCAGTTCGAGAACTACTTCCGCGAGGCTGCACGCGTTCCGGGCCAGACCGGCCGCACGTTCTTGCAGTTGCTCGAACGCCGTCTCGACAATGTCGTCTATCGCCTGAATCTCGCGACGAGCCGTTCGCAAGCGCGTCAGCTCGTCACCCACCGTCACTTCCGCGTGAACGGCAAGGTCGTCAACATCCCCTCGTTTATCGTCAAGCCGGGCGATGTGATCTCGATCGGTGAGCGCAGCATGAAGTCGCCGGTGTTTGAAGCGAACCTGGAAGTCGCGCGCTCGCGCCGTCCGGCCGATTGGCTCGAGTGGAACGATGCCGACAGCACCGGCAAAGTGACGCAACTACCTTCGCGTGAACAAATTGATACGCCCGTCGATGAGCAACTCATCGTCGAGTACTACAGCAGATAATACACAACTACAACCGCTGCTAGGCGTAGGATCGTCATCGTCAGGGGCGACGGCGGATAACGTAAGCAGTAACAAAGGAAAAGCGAAACCACATCATGACCACGTTGGAAATGCCCGCCGGCGCAACCATTGAGGTGCGCGAGCGTCGTGAGAACTATGCCAAGTTCGTGATCGAACCGCTCGAACGCGGATTCGGTATTACGCTCGGCAACGCTCTACGGCGTATTCTCCTTAGCACGATTCCTGGCGCCGCCGTCACCTATATGAAGATCGATGGCGTGCTCCACGAGTTCTCGACGATTCACGGAATGGTCGAAGATACGATCGCGCTGATGCTCAACCTCAAGGGCTTGCCCGTCAAGCTCAACAGCGATGAGCCGCGCGTCCTCAACCTCTCGGTCTCCGGGCCGAAGGACGTTACCGCTGCAGATATCGCTCCCGATGCCGACGTCGAGATTCTCGACCCGGGCTATCACATCGCGACGCTCACCTCGAAAGAGGGCAAGCTCTCGATGGAGATCGGCGTAGAGAAAGGCCGCGGCTACGTGATGGCCGACAAGCAGCGCAACATCGAGCACATGATCGGTCTCATCCCGCTCGATTCGATCTTCTCGCCGATTCGCAAGGTCAACTTCTCCGTCGACGACACGCGCGTCGGCCAGAGCGTCGACTTCGATCGTCTGACGCTCGAAATCGAGACCAACGGCTCAATCACGCCGGATGACGCGCTCGCGACGTCGGCAGCGATCATGCAAGAGCAGCTCGATCTCTTCGTCGGGTTCACCAGCCGCGAGGAACCGCTGCCGGAAGCGCCGCCGAACGAATGGGACATCCCGGTCGAAACGCTGAACCTCTCGGTTCGCTCGTTCAACTGTCTCAAGCGCGCCGGCATCTCGAAGGTCTCCGAGTTGCTCGACCTCACCGAAGACGAAATCATGAAGATGCGTAACTTCGGCAAGAAGTCGCTCGACGAAATTAAGCAAGTTCTCGCAGAGAGGGGGCTCTCGCTCCGCCTTTCGTAAAAGGAGCGAGATTCTAACGATGCCGCATCAAATCGCATACAAACGGCTCTCCCGCACGGACGGTCACCGCAAGGCGCTCCTGCGCAACCTGGCGACTTCGTTCTTCAAGTACGAGAAGATCGAAACGACCTCGACCAAGGCCAAAGAGATCAGCAAGGTCGTCGAGCAATTGATCACCACGGCGATGGCCGGCGATCTCGCCGCCCGTCGCAAGCTTGCCGAGTTCCTTACCGAACCGGCGGTGGTGAAGAAGCTGGTCGAACAGATCGCTCCTTCACTCAAGGGCCGATCCGGCGGTTATACGCGAATCACCAAGACGCGGGTGCGAAATGGCGACGCCGCCGAACTCTCGCTCCTCGAGTTGGTAAAGTAAACACGGAATACGCACCACTATTGCGCCGGCTCATAGCCGGCGCTCGTCTTTCTCAAGCCGAGAGCGCCGAACTGATCGGCGCGATCATGGACGGCGAGTTTTCGCCGGCCCAGAGCGGCGGTTTGCTGGTGGCACTTGCGTGCCGCGGCGAAGAGGTTGACGAGCTCATCGGCGCGGCGCGCGCGATGCGCGAGCGCAGTCTCCACGTTGACCACGGTCTGCCCGAAGTCGTCGACGTCGTCGGCACCGGCGGCGACGGCGCGAACACGATCAACATTTCAACGATGGCGGCTCTGGTGACCGCGGCGGCCGGTCTGCCGGTGGCCAAACACGGAAATCGTGCGGCTTCGAGCGCGTGCGGCAGCGCGGACGTGCTCGAGGCAACGGGCCTGGCGATCGATCTGGGCCCCGAGCGCGCGGCCCACATGCTGCGCGAGGCGAACTTCACCTTCATGTACGCGCCCCGGTATCACCCGGCGATGAAGAACGTTGGGCCGATCCGCAGCGAGCTGGGCGTCAAGACGATCTTCAACGTGCTCGGCCCACTAACCAACCCCGCCGCCGCGACCGTGCAGATCGTCGGTGTCGCACGCCTCGACCTGGTAGAGCCGCTGGCAAATGTGCTGCAAGGTCTGGGTGTACGCAGGGGGGCGATCATCCATGCCGAGAACGGCATCGACGAAGTGGCAGGCGACGTTCCTACAACCGTGTACTCCTTCGACCCCTCCGGCAGCCGGCAATGGAAGCTCGATCCGGCGGCGTACGGGATTGCGACGCCGCTTGCGGCGATCGTCGCACCATCGGTCGACGCCGCCCGCGATGCTTTTCTTTCGATCCTGGGTGGCGAGGTCTCACCCCGTGCAGACGTGGTGGCGCTTAATGCGGCGCTGGTTCTGCACACCGTCGGGGCACAACCGACGATGAAGGCCGCGCTCGAGCACGCTCGCTCGATCTTGCATTCCGGCGCGGCACTACGAACCTACGAGCGCGCAAAGGAGCTGGCTGCGCATGGCTGAGGACGTACTCAAGAAGATCTACGCGTCAAAGGCGGAGCATCTCAAAGAGGAGATGAAGCGCGAGCCGTACGGCCATATTCGCGAGCGCGCGTATGCGAGCATCGCATCGCGCCGGCACTTTCTCAAAATCTTGCAAGCGCGCAGCGGCGATGCAATTATCGCCGAAATCAAGCGAGCTTCACCGTCGGCGGGGCTAATCGCACGCGACTTTGATCCGGTCGCGATCGGCAAGACGTACCAGCGCGCGGGCGCCGATGCGATCAGTGTCCTCACCGAGAGCGAGCACTTCCTTGGCGATTTGTCATTTCTCGGAGCGGTGCGTTCGTCCACCGTGCTCCCGCTGTTGCGCAAGGATTTCCTCACCGCTCCCTATCAGATTGCGCAGTCGGCCGCCTATGGAGCGGACGCGGTGCTGCTCATCGTTGCCGGGCTAAGCGACGAGCAGATGCACGCCGCACTCGCCGAGGCGCGCGAGTACGAGCTCGACACGCTGGTGGAGGTGCATGACGTTCGCGACCTAGAACGCGCACTTACCTTTGGCGTCGAATTCGTCGGGGTCAATAACCGGAATTTGCGTACGATGATTACCGACCTCGCCGTTAGCGAACACGTGCTGCCGAGGGTACCAACGGGGGTCTTTGCGATCAGCGAAAGCGGTATGCGGGATCTGGCCGACGTCGAGCGGCTGCGCCGGGCCGGCGCGCGCGGCGTGCTGATCGGCGAAGCGCTCATGCGCGCGGAGGATCCCGCGGCCCTCATCGCCTCGCTCAAGCATGTCCACGCGCATTAAGTTCTGCGGCTGCAATAGTTGGGCCGACGTGTCGCTCGCGATCGACGCGGGCGCGGACGCAGCCGGCATGATCTTCGCTCCGTCGCCGCGCCGCATCGATTGGACCGCCGTTGCGGAGATCGCGCAGCGCATCGGCACGGGCATTCTGCCGGTCGGCGTTTTCGTGAATCCGTCGCTCGACGAAGTGCAACGGGCGCGTTGGTATCTTCCGGAGTTGGTGGTACAGCTTTCCGGCGATGAGACGCCGGATTTCGTGCGTGCGGTTGGCGGCTCCGTCGTGAAGACTTTCCACATCGCGCCGGGCGAGCGCCCCAAAGACCTAGATGCCCGCTGCGACGCATATTCGGCGCTGCCGCTTTTCGATACGAAGATCGACGGCGCATGGGGCGGCACCGGCGTTTCGTTCGACTGGGGCGTGCTTTCCAAACTCTCGCGCCTGCGCCCGATTGCGGTCGCAGGCGGACTCACGGCGGAGAACGTCGGCGAGTGCGTGCGCACCGTGCGACCCGCTTGGGTCGACGTCCGCACCGGCATTGAAACATCCGGGCGCAAAGACGCCGACAAAATGGAGCGCTTCGTTGCTGCCGTCCGAAAGAACGATGCAACCTAACGCACGCGGATATTTTGGAGAGTTCGGTGGACGATTCGTTCCCGAGGTGTTGATCGACGCGCTCGACTCCCTCGAGCGCGAGGTGCGAGTGGCGTTTGCGGATCCGTTGTTCTGGGCCGAGTACGAAGCGACCTTACGAGATTTCGTGGGTCGCCCATCGCCTCTCTACCGTGCGGAGCGCTATGCGGCGCAGACGGGCGTGCCGTTCGTGCTCAAGCGTGAAGATGTCAATCACACCGGCGCGCACAAGATCAACAACACGGTCGGTCAGGCGTTGCTTGCGCGACGCATGGGCAAACGACGATTGATTGCCGAGACGGGTGCCGGTCAGCACGGTGTTGCGACCGCAACCGTTGGCGCGAAGTTCGGCTTTCCGGTCGATGTGTACATGGGTGCGGTCGACGTGGAGCGTCAAGCGCTCAACGTCTATATCATGAATCTGCTAGGAGCAACGGTGCATCCGGTCATGGGCGGTACGCAAACGCTCAAAGATGCGACCAACGAAGCCTTTCGCGTGTGGGCCGCGCAAGTCGAAGACACCTTCTACGTCATTGGCAGCGTTGTCGGCGCACATCCCTATCCCTACATGGTGCGCGAGTTCCAAAAAGTAATCGGCGCCGAAGCGCGCGCGCAATGCTTGGAGCGGTTCGGCCGGCTGCCGAGCGACGTCGTTGCCTGCGTCGGGGGCGGCAGCAACGCAATCGGCATTTTCTCCGCGTTTCTAGACGATCGGCAGGTCCGGTTGTGGGGCGTCGAGGCCGCAGGTGAGGGCGTCGAGAGCGGAAGAACCGCGGCCGCGCTTGGAGCGGGAAGCGTCGGCGTGCTGCATGGTTCGCGCTCGTATCTTTTGCAAAACGAACAGGGCCAGGTCCAGGATACGCACTCAATCAGCGCCGGCCTGGATTATCCCGGCGTCGGGCCCGAACACGCGCATCTGAAAGAGATCGGGCGCGCTACCTACGTTCCCGTTACGGATGCGCAAGCGCTCGATGCGTTCTTTGCGTTCTCGCGCGCCGAAGGCATCATTCCCGCGCTCGAGAGCGCGCACGCGATTGCCTTCGCGCTCGGCCTTGCAACAGAACGTGGCCCCGACGACTTAATCCTGGTGAATCTCTCGGGGCGCGGCGATAAGGACATCGCACAGGTGCGGGGACTCGAGCGTGCTTGAAGCGATCTTCGAGCGCGCGCGGAACGCCCAGCGCACGGCGTTCATTCCCTATATCATGGCGGGCGATCCGGATGCGCCGACGACGCTTGCCGTTCTGCGTACGCTCACGAGTGCCGGCGTCGACGTCATTGAACTCGGGATCCCCTATAGCGACCCGCTCGCGGACGGACCGACGGTTGCCGCGGCCGGACAGCGCGCGCTGGCGGCGGGTATGACCATTTCGTCGACGCTCGAGCTCGTGCGCGAGCACCACGATCATGGCGGCGCGCCAATCGTCCTCTTTACCTACTTCAATCCGGTGCTGCAATTCGGAATCGAGCGCTTCGCGCGTGCGGCCGCGGAAAGCGGCGCATGCGGCGTCATCGTGCCTGACATCGCACTGGAAGAAGGAGAGGTACTCTCGGTAACGCTCGCAGGACAGGGCGTTGACATGCCGTTGCTCGTGGCTCCATCGACCAAGCCCGAGCGTGCCAAGCGGATCGCGGCGCAGAGCAGCGGCTTCATTTACGTGGTCTCGCGCTTAGGCGTAACCGGAGCCGGAACGCAGCCCTCGACGCAGGCGTTGCGCGCGCAGATTGCAATGCTGCGCACCATCACCGAGGAACCCCTGGCGGTGGGCTTCGGCGTGAGTAACGCTGACCACGTGCGCGACGTAGCGGCCCTCGCCGATGGTATTATCGTCGGCAGCGCGCTGATCGATGCGTACG
>Ga0302325_10018620_pt1 | contig 14628 bp, 12 predicted proteins | sample Palsa_T0_2_FD_201948 | JGI IMG/M metagenome (GOLD analysis project Ga0302325, IMG submission 201948) | Peat permafrost microbial communities from Stordalen Mire near Abisko, Sweden - Palsa_T0_2 | ecosystem: Environmental > Terrestrial > Soil > Palsa > Peat permafrost | place: Sweden: Abisko... | reverse complement strand
GCGGTGGTCAGTCGCTCGACGCCCTGCTCGTCGGTGAAGTGGAGTCGGCGGTCCACGGTTGGGTTATTCGTGTAGTACTCCTCGAAGTGGTGGATGAGTCGGTCGTAGGCGCCGAGCAGGAACGACCCTGAGCCACAAGCGGGGTCGAGGATGCGGAAGTTCTGTAACTGCGCCGGGCGCTTGCGGGCAATGAGTGGGTCGATAGTGCTGCGGATGATCTCGTCCACGACCCATTGCGGGGTGTAGTAGACGCCGCCGGCCTTGCGCACCTCCGGCTTCAACTCGACATTGACGCTGCGGTTGGAGCGCAGCGTGATAATGCTGCCCAGCGCCCGCTCATAGATGCTGCCGAGAATCTCGACCCCTATCGCGTCAAAGCGGTAAGGCGACCACGGCGTGTAGAGCCCGCGAATGATGTCCTTGAACACCTTGGGGGTGACCGTCAGGCCGTCGGCTAGATCGGGGTCCAGCAGTCCGCCGTTGTAGGTCGCCCGCAGCGGCGCGAGTGCTCCGATGAACGCCGCGTAGGGGTCCTTCTCGTCCAGCAGCGTACGCACGTGCTCCTCGGCCTCAAGACCGCGGTCCTCGCACACGCGGATAAACACCAAGCGGTCGAGCGTTAGTTGTGTGCTCTCGTTGAGCTGCCAGACGTCGAGCTTGTGATTGTTCTTCGCCAAGTCGCGGGCGAGCGTCTGCCGCCAACGCGTGAGGTCGGCAAGGAACACGACATCGACCGGAAGCTGCCCCTTCTCGACCGTGACCCGCTCGAAGCGCATCAGCGAGCCGCCCACGACCGCATCGCGCGAGAACGTGTCCCAGAGCAGGTCCCAATTCTTGACGTACTCGTGGTAGCCGAGGCTGAACTCGGGTACAAGTCCGGTCTGCGGCTCTGCGAGAACCGGCTGGTAGCGGCAGTCGAAGGCGAGGAACTCCTCGAAGTCGGTCAAGAGCGCGACCGGAATATCCGCGTTCCAGCCGTAAGCCTTGACCTGGTAGATCGGGCGTGGACTGTTGATCTCGACAGATGGGCGCTTCGCCTCGACCAAGAAGCGGGTGCGGCTGCCAAGCCTGAAGGAGTAGTCGGGGCGCCGCAGTCCAACCGAGCCAGGGTCCTTCTTGGCGGCCAGTGCTTCGGCGACACGCTCATCCTCCTCCTCCTCGGCGAACGTCGTGTGCACTTGCTGGTGGCGGCCCCGCATCGATACCTCAAGCACGACATCCGCCGACGGGCCGCGCTTTTGCTCATCTGTCACGTCCCATCCGAGCGCAGCAAAGAACGGGTCGATGAACCGCTGTCGGGCGCTCGTCTCATCGAACTCGGGCGACTTGTAGTAGTCGAGGTGCTCCTTGAACTGTGCGCACAGCTCAGCGACAGCAGCCTTGCCAGCCTCACGATCCTCAGCACGTTTCGGAGTCATAGCGACGGAAAGCTATCCCGCCTTGCAGACGGCGCGTGGCGGCGCGGGAGGCACGATCAGCGTCCGTCGTGCGCCCAAGGACAGCGCCGAAGTGGTGTAGGGGTGAGCACCGAGTTCATGGCCTCCTCGAGCCCGACGTTGCCTGGATAGGACCCGCAGTAGGTCTGCTTGACCCCGCCACCTCGTCGGAGCGTCCCGCCCAACTGACCGCCGTGTGCTTGCTGAGCGTGACGATGGCCATATGTCTGCGTGGCACCAGGCCCAACGATAGCTCGTGCTCGTGTTGCGCGGACGGATCGGCATCTAGAACGGGACTCGGCGGCCAAGCACGGCCCGTAGATGCGGAAGTGGGCTCTGCCATCGAAACAGCACGCCCGCAGAGGACGAGCGCCGCCACCGACGAGCCCGCCCACAATCCGAAGGCGGCAACTTGAGATCGTCGCGCGTTCGAGCTAGACGTGTGTCCATCGAGCACCAAACGCCCTTCTCTAAACACGCGAATAGGAGGCTCCCGCAAATGCCCAGGCCACCCACAATTTACACTCCCGACGTTAGTGCCACTGTTACCGCATCGGTCGCCCTAGAGGTGATCGCTCGAGCCGGCATCGGGCACGGCGACGAGGGCTGCTGGCGACTGCCGGACGGCAGCCAAACGACGGACCCCCGAATAACGCTCACGGCTGCACTCGTCGCGCTCGCCGACGAGGACCACGTCGAGCAACCGGCAGGACGCCTCCGAGCGTGAGCAGCGCAGCGATGCGCGGCCACTGCGAGGACCGGCGCAACCCGAAATGCCCTGAAGACCCTCATGTCTGCCCCTTAGCCGAGCTAAACACGAAACCGACTGCGTAGCAGCATAGTCTCGCGCAGACGCGGCTGCCCGGTCGTGGTCCTGCTTCAGTGTCCTCGCTGCGGACGCCCGCGTGAGCGGACGGCCGGGGACAGTCTGTAGCAGGCACACGCCCGAAGTCGTGATGGAGGAGGGTAAGTGAACGGGGACCCGACCGTCCGACACCACGGATACCGTTCGCGGTCGATGGCGAAGGCTGAAGTGTTCCCGCCGGACGTGGTGCCCAAGCTCAAGACCTACGTTTACCGGCTCATTGATCCGCGCAACGGCGAGACGTTCTACATCGGCAAGGGCCAGGCCAACCGCGTCTTTGCGCACATCCACGACGAGCTGAGCCAAGAGGGCGACGACCTCAGCGACAAGCTCAAGCGCATCCGCGAAATCCGCGTCGCCGGCTTCGAGGTCGCCCACGTCATCCACCGGCATGGAATGGATGAGGCGACGGCGTTCGAGGTCGAGGCCGCGCTCATGGACGCCTACCCCGGCCTCTCAAACATTGCCGGCGGCACGGGCTCCAACGACTACGGCGCCATGCATGCCCGCGAGATAATCCGCCGCTACTCGGCACCACCAGCTGACTTCCGGCATAAGGCCATCCTCATCAGCGTCAACCGCAGCGCGGCTGAGACATCGCTCTACGAGGCCACCCGCTACGCGTGGAAGATCAGCCGCCGGAAGGCACTGCAGGCTGACGTCATCCTCGCCACGCTCCGAGGACTCATCATAGACGCGTTCGTCGCGGACGACTGGCTCCCCGCCACGGCCGCCAACTTCCCCGGCCACGAGGACGCGCCTGGACGCCTTGCATTCGTCGGACAGGAGGCCCCAACAGAGCTGCGAGCGGAGTACGTAGGGAAGCGTGTCCCGGACGAGTACCGAAAGCGCGGCGCCTCCAACCCGATCAAGTACACCTGGACCAAGTAGGTTTCGACGAGCCATCGGACCTGGCCGGGTTGGCGCCGAGAGGATCTTTAGCCCCAATGGAGTGGGTTCGACTCCCACCAGGTCCACACCACCAGGTCCATGCGACGCGGGCCACGAGACGACCGCACGCATCTACGTGGACGCTCCGACGATGTGGACGAGAATATGCGAAGCGGTGATGGCATCTCCTACCTGAGCAGCTCGTCCAAGGCTCGCCCCAACCTTGTGCTGCTGAGCGCATAGGTCGCACGCGGCGAGGCGGGTGCTGCGCGAAGGGAGTAATCTGGCCGGCATGGGATCGAAGGGGGAGCCTTGGTCTCTTGACCTAGTCGTACGTGTTCCAGGTTCGACTACCACTGTGTCGATGCATGGTCGGGAGCGGCCTGGCAGCGACGTTGAACTTGTAGGAACCGTCACCGATGATGAGTTTCCGGGGTCGCCACAGGCGGCAGTCATCCGCCTCACCTCGAGAGACCTTGACCGACTTCAGGTTGAGCACACCGACAATGAGCTCATTTTTTTCGCGGGTGGCGAGAGGGCTAGGACGCGGATCGTGGACTTCTCGGCGACTCCCATCTTGGGCGGGCGTTATGAAGTCCTCTCCGGACTAGTCAACAAGGGGCCGGTTGGCGAGGCGGACTTTATTGCCGTGACCGATCCGGTCCCGATCGTGATCCTTGGTGGAGGCATTCTCGCCGCCGCCTGCATGGCGTTCACAGGGTTTGCTTATGTGCTGCAGAAGGTGGAGTCATGGAGTTCGGGGTTTGCGGATGCCTGTCGGAAAAGCGGAGGTATTCCCGTTGCGACTGTCGAGATTGGTCTCAGCTTCAGTCTGCGCAAACGCGATATCGGGTGCAAAGTGACGCCTAGGCTGGAATGTAAGCGGCTCGATGGCACGGTCATATCCACGCAGAGGGGTAAAGCCGGAAGAATCGTCTAGAGGAAGTTGCGAAGACGCACATGGCACGTCGTAGATCGCTGACATCGCAGCTGTACAGGGCGGCTCGAGTGAGCGCGACAGGTCGCGCGATCCGTACCGGCAAAGCTCCCCAGCGTGCGAAGAACATTGTCGTTGGCCGCACGCTGGCGAAAGCGGCGTGTGGCGTCGTTTCTGGTGCTCGCGGGCGGGTACGGCCGCTGATGCCTCTCGGCGTGCCTGAGTAGCCACCGATAGTCCGTTTAGCCACAGGCGCGCGAGAGTGGTGGCGCAGATCGGCAGAGCAGTAGAGGACACGCCGAGGTCAGAAAGGGCGCCAGCGGCTGAGCGAATGTGCTCCCAACCTGCTCGGCGCCATTCAGCATGGGCTCGGCTTCAAGGTCAGGTCTGCGCAAGGACGCAACTACGGAGTCCTCGCCCGGCTCGGGCGTCTGAAACATGAGGGTCCGTTCCGCGGCCATACGCCTCTCGACTTTGGCGCCTAGACGCCGTTCCGGGTGAGAGTCGGGCGGGATCGAGCCGACCTCGCGCGCGAGCGCGTTCCGGCCGGGCAGTTCGCGCTGCAGATGTAGCGAGGCTCGTCAGGGAACCGCGCGGAGCGCAACCCCGTGAGCGGCCGGCAGCCAGGCCCGTGCGCTGGAAGCCGCTTCGCCATCAGCCGGCGACCGCCTCATCGCGGACGCTCATCGTCGGGCCTCGCACTCCGGGCAGAACTCGCGGGGAAGCTCGTCGTGCAGACCCTCGGCGTGCGCGGCGGCGAACTCGCGGCGATCGTCGTCTGTGACATGCCCGAGTGGACGCAGCTCGCGCTTGCTACCCGCCTTCGCTGGCTTCAGATCGGGTCGCTTTGTTGACGGCATGGCTCGCCTCCTATCGCGTTTAGTTGTCTGCGTTGGCACACACGTCTAGCTTGATCCGCGGCGAAGTCAAGTCGATCGCTCAGCGCCATCCTAGGCCGCTGACCGGCGCGTGCGCCGCCCCGGTGGTCAAGGGCACCACCGTGGTCGCGGTTCGGCTGTCGAGGGCCGTGTGCGGCCTCTGTGGCGCCGCATTGCGAGCGAAGCCGGCGAGCACTGGTGCGGCTGACGCAGAGGCCCGCCGCGCGCGCCGCGCGCGGGCGCCGTGGTGCCTGGTCTACCGCCGCCCCGACGGCACATTAGGGATGCCCCAGCCCCTGGTGGGGTCAAACTGCCGGGGGAGCGTCTCGAGAAAGACACGGCGGGCCAGCGGCGAGCGGAAGTAGTGGTGACGCACCGCGAACAACCCCTGCCCGGCAAGCCACGCCAAGACGCCGATCACGGCGGGCAGCGCCGCTGAGGGCGAGCCCGTCATGGCGGTGTTCAGGAGCCCGACGGCTGCCAGCAGCGCGCCGCCGACGCGGAGCGCCACGCCGCCGAACAGCCAGCAGGCGAGGCCGACCAGCACGGCCCACGCGAGGAAGCTCAACAGGGCGTGCATGGCGCGCCTCTTCTCATCGGTTCTCTGGGCATCGGCACACGTCTAGCTCGATCCGCCGGCAAGTTCAAGTCCTTACGCGGACGGTCGGCGGCGCCCGAAAAAAGGACTTGAGCTTTCGCGGAGATCGAGCTACACGTCCACGTCCCTCGCCCCGCCGGGGCGACCAAGCAAGGAGAATCACGATGAGCAAGACCAAGACACCACCCGCCAAGCAGGCGATCCTCGAGGTGCTGAAGGTCGAGCCGCAGGCGACCGTCGCGCAGATCGCGGTGAGCGCCGGCATCGGCCGCTCGACTGCGGGCAAGCTGCTCGCGCAACTGGAGAGCGACGGTGAGGTGCGCCGCACCGAGGGCGGACGCGACGGCGCCCGCCGGCTGCCCGACCGCTTCGCGCTGGCGTCCGATGAGCCAGCGGCGAAGACCGCCAAGCCGAACGTGGCGGCTGACGCCAAACCGAAGGCGGCTGGCGAGCATCTGAAGCCCGGTCAGCTCGACGGGCTGGTCCTGGCCTACCTGAAGAAGAACGCCGACAGCGGACCGCATGGGCCGACGACCGTCGCGAAGGCGCTGGAGCGGTCCTCCGGCGCGGTCGGCAACTGCCTGCTGCGGCTGACCAAGGACAAGAAGGTGCGGCAGGACAGCGACAAGCCCCGCCGCTACAGCCTCGCGGCGTGACCCGACAACCGTGCGCACGCCCCTCACCTCGCCTCGATCAGCGGGGAGAGTGAGGGGCCTCGCGCGCGACAATGAGCCGCACCGTGGAGCCCGCGAGCGTCCGGGTGCTCGAGCAGGGCAAGGTCAGGCGATGCGAGGTTGTCGTCTCGCTACCGAGCGGTCTGCTGCACGTAGACGAGCTGTCCGTCGCTGAGCCGGTAGACGGTGCCGACAGGTTGGCCTCGGCCGCTGGCCACCGGCGCGCCGGCAGGTGAGGGCAACGTTTGGGTGTGCTCGTCGGTTGGCGTGCGTTGTTGCAGGCGGTGGGTGTGTTGGTCGAGCGTCAGGCCGAGCCCGGCGATCAGGAACGCGACCGCGAGCACGATGCCAATGTCGAACAGGTTGACCAGCCCGTCGAGTGGGTCTCCGGCGGCGTCTTCGATGCAGCCGTGGCGGCCAAGTCCTGTACGGCGAGTCATGTGCCGGTAACCGGCAGGATCGGAGGTTGCGCCACCGCCGTGGGCGTCGCGGGGGGCGCGGGCGCTGGAACCGCAGCTCGCTCGAGGGCGGTGAGATCTTCGCTGTACATCCTCGTGCGTGTCAACGTCAGCGCGAACGCGACCGTGCCGACCAAGAGCCCGATCGTGGTCGCGGCGAACGCCGTGCGCAGATCCGTCGCGAGCGTGCTCACTTCGCCCCGGCCGAGCGCCGCGAGTCCCGGTGCGAGTGGGATCAGGGTGCCCATCAGGCCGAGCGCCGGGCCGGCGCGGACGAGGATCCGGGTGTGGTCCAAGCGCCGCTGGACCGCGAGCTCGTAGTCGGCGAGCGCGTGCTCGACGCCGTCCTGTTCGCCGGCGAGGATCGTGCGGGCGATCTCCAGCAGCGCCTCGCGCGCGAGCGCGCTTGGTGCGCGGGTCGAGAGCGCGGCGGCCTGCACGGGGTTGGCGACGACCTGACGCGCGAGGCTCCGCAGCGCGTCGCGTCCGGCGCGCGCGCGTGAGTACAGCTCGGTGGCGAAGCGCCCGAGCTCGACCGCGCAGACGAGCAGCACCAGCAGCGCGAGGATCAGCACCGGGATGCGCAGCGAGGAGGCGATCCGCGCGAGCGCTTCGGCGAGGCCACCACCACCCGCGGCGGCGATCGTGCTCACAGGATCACCTGTGGACGTCTGAGCTCCACAAACGCGCCCAGCAGCGCGAGGGCGAGCGCCGCGCCGCCGATCCCGATCGCCAACCACGATGTCTGGTTTTCTCCAGCACCTGCGCCACGCAGGCCCGGCGCGCCGGGTTCCAGCGCGCCGGTCGGCGCTCCGATCAGGATCCCTTTGACGTCTTGGCCGCTGCTCTGTGCACCGCCGCCGGCACCGGTGCCGGTCAGCGCGACTCCGCCGGTGCCTTTGTGGCCCGCCTGGTTGTGTTTCTCGGCGTGGTGGACGCTGGCGGCGATGGCTGTCGGGACTGGTGTTTTACGGACGGGGCCGGGGTTCGGCTTGTGGCTGCGGGGGCCGTCGTGCTTTCGCGATTTCAGCTGGCGAGCACCACCGGGAGTGTGGCCCTTGCTGGCGGGCTGCGGACGACTGAACAGCGGTGCGCCGTTCCCGCCGCCGCCCGCGATCACCCCGCTGCCAGGGTTGTTGGACACACCGCCATCGCCGGTGCCTGTAGGTTCTTCGGGTGGCGAGGGAGGGAGTTCATCGTAGGGGACCGCCGGGATCGGGAGCGGATTGCCGGTGAATGCCGGGGTGACGTAGGCGGTCATCCACATGCCGTTTAGTTCCCGGCTAGCCTGCCAGCGGATGTGGCCATCTTCCTGCTGCATCGAGGCGAGGTAGCTCAGGGGTTCTTCGCTTGCGAGCCCCGAACGTGTCACCCAGGTTTCGGGGTTGACCCCGGCCGACCACATTGCCTGCACCACCCAGGCGGTGGAGGCGACGTTCGGTTCAGGGCTGCCGGGCTCCTCGGGGAACCCCCCGTTGGCGTCCTGCGCTTTTTTGAGGTATTCAAAGGCACTTTGCTCCACTTCCCTGGCTGCGCCCTGGCGTCCGGCGGCGTTCAGGGCCTCGATCGCGGCGCCGGTCATGTCGACTTCGCTTTCCGGTTCCCCCGGCAGCTCGATACCGCCGACAGGACACCTCGCGAGGATCCTATGTGCGGTGGCGGGCCAGCCGTGGTCGCAGTCCTGCTCTGCTTCCACCCATTCCGCAGCGCTCTGAACCGCGTGCTGCACGACCGGTTCTTTGATTGGGCTGAGCGCAAGGATCGCGAAGATCGTGTCGTTCATGCCGGGGTCGTTCGATCCCGCTTCATGGGGGAACGATCCGTCGGGCAGTTGGCGCTGCAGGATCTTCGTGACGAGATTGACCCCGCCAAATTCATACGAAGGGCTGCCGGCCCCGTCGACGACCAGCAGTTCGCGCTCGAAGTCGGTCGTAAGCGTTGCTTCGTGCACATGTTCGGCCAGATATGTGTAGGCGCTGCGCCCGCCCAACCAGTGCTGCTTGGCGGTGCTCTGATCGCGCGGGTTGATCCCCGCGGCCGCCAGCGCCAGCGCGACCCAGGCGGTGAAGTCCGGACCGGGTTCGCTGCCCGGTTCGGCAAAGCCCCCGTTTTCGCGTTGCGCATTCTGCAGATAGCGCACAGTCGCTTCCAGGTTCGGCTGGAACTGCGAATCGCGCGCCGCAGCCGCCCGGGCAGGACAGGCGGGGTAGATCGACAGCACCGCGACCATCGCGCTCAGCGCCGCCAGCGTCCAGCGCAGCAAGGTCATGGCCGCCGATGGTTCAACGACCCCGCCGTCGAGGTCGGGGATGGCGCTTGGGCTTTGGACGCGGACTTACGGTGGTCTTGCACTTGCGCCCCACACGATGGTGCGAGGCGGTGCGCCGTTCGTGCGCGTGGACGCAACGCGCCTGGTTATGTCTCTTAGCGATCGTCGGCTTCTTAGGAGTGCTCAGGCTCGGCTCCGGAGACACACCCCCACTCAAGGGGGCCGTCGTTAGGACCGAAGGCGTCGTCGTAGCTGGCGGAACTTCTGATTTGCCTTCCGGCTCGGGGCTCGGCTTGCCTTGTTCTTCCTTTCGCTTCGCTTCTTCTTCACGCTTAGCTTCTTCGGCGGTGTGCGGCGGGATGCGCACCTGATCTTCGGCTGGAGGTTCCCCGCAGCCGCTTGCACCAGCTTCCGGCACGCACACGTCGAGGCGGTTCGAGCGGATCGCGTCTTCTTCGCCTCCCGTGTTCACTGCGGTCGCCTTGATCCTGTGCCAGCCCGGTGTGGTGAAGGTGATGCTCGCCTTGCCGTCAGCATTGGTGGTGACCGTTTCCGGGCTTGTGGTTTCGACCTTCTCGAATCCCTTGACGGATGTCTGTACCGGAGAGACCTCAGCGCCTTCGTAGGGAGAAGATCCCGTGCGTGCCGGGGCTGCCGGTGGTACGTCTTCCTCCTCGTCGTCGTAGTCGAGCACTTCGACTTCGAACGGCTTGCCCAATTCCGCGGTTGCCGTCAAAGGACGGGTGCCGGAGGTGTATCCCGCAGCGACGGGCAGCAGCGCCAAAAACGGCCTGTGCTCGAACGCGTTGTAGGCCCACAGCACTTCATCGCCCGTGCGCAACTCGTACTGGCAGCCGCCGACATCCGTGAAGACGTTGTTGACGAGGATTCCCCAGGACATTCCCTGTTCTTCCTGATCCGGTCCCCAGCGCGTGATGAAGTAGTCGTCATAGCCCCCGTACCACTGCCCGTCGAACGTTTCTCCGATCAGGCTCATCGCGTCGACCGACGCGGCCGTGGGCGTGGGACCCGGGGTCGTGTTTTCCGGGTCGTTGGGGTTGATCCCATCGCAGGAGCGCTCCTGGGTGTCCGAGGATGCCTGCACGTCGTGGCCTTCGGTCAGGATCGGCCCCTCGAACAGGGTTTCGCTGCGGCCCTCGATCCGCACGTTGACCTGCGTCGGTGCTGCCTGTGCGTTCGACGCGACGAGGGCCGTGATGAGAGTCGTGATGGTGAGTGTGGCGATGCTCGTGCGCATGTGAATCCTCCTCCGGGCCCATGCCGGCCGAGCCCCGCGTGCCAAACGGGACTCGACCGAGGCTGGGTCAGACGTAGTGCAGGTAGATCGTGTCGCCGAGGTGGATCACCTTGCTGGTCTTCGCCTGTTCCTGGGTGCCACCGTTGACGCTGATGTCCCATTCGGGCGTCGGCGTGCTCGGATAGCCGTTGATCTGGGTGATCGCTTTAGTCGACGCTTCCGAGGCGTGGCTGGTGACGCATTTCGTCGGGGTGGAACCGGCTTCGGCCGCTTTCAGCACCGCTTCGAGCGTCGTCGTGGTCGCTTCGGGAGCGATCGAGACCGAGCAGACCTTCAGCGTCCCGGTGCCGTTGTTGACGATCAGGCCCAACGGGCTCTTCACGCTGCTGGTGTTGAAATTGCTCGCGGCGTACCACTGTTCAAGGCCCCCGGTCGGCACGGGTGGCGTCGCCGTGAAGCCTGCGCCCGCGAGCGCCCGCACGGCATCCTGGCTCGAGTATTCGTTGGCACTCGTTCCCGTAGTCAGGTACTTGAAGCCGCCGCTTTCGGTGCCGGTTTTGAGCTGCTGGGAGATCAGGAAGTCGATCGGCGTCTTTTTTTCTTTGGTCGTGAACCCTTCTTCCTGGGGATTGATTTTGCAGGCGTTCAATCCGCTCACCGCCCAGGCGTTGGAATCGGTGTTCGGTTTGAATTCAGATTCGAAGGCGCCACTCGAGCTGACCAGCACGGACTTCAGATACGAGAGCCCTTTCTTGATCGATTCGTTGGTCGTGGGAGAGACGCCGGCGGCGCACAGAGCGGCGATCGCCGCGCCCGTCGTATCGGGTTCCGCTTCGGATTTGCGCACCGTTTCGTTGCCTTCGGCCTTCTGGTAGTTCCAGCCGCCATCGGTGTGCTGGTTGGCTTCGATCGTCGCGACCGACTGTTCCAGCAGCGCCTGCGGCACGCGCTGGACACCTTCCTCGGTCTTCGCGTCCGCGAGCGCGAGCAACCCGAAGATGGTGCCCTCGAACACTTCCGGTTCGCCGTAGTAGCCAGGGTGTTCGGGCTGATAGAAGGAGAAGATCCCGGCGATCACGTTCTGCGTTTTCGACACCCTCGCCGGTTCGATGCCGGCCGCATAGGCGTTCAGCGCGGCGCGCTCGTATTCGGTGGGGATCGCTTTTTCCGGCCATTTCGTGGCCGTTTCGTTGCCCACCAGCTCGCGATAGGAGGTGCGTGCGTCGGTTTCCGCGCCGCTCTTCTTCACGTTCGCGGCAGCGACTTTGCCGGCGGCCAGGGCGCTCAGGTCCCAGTCGCTCCCGAAGCCGCCGCTGGTCAGCTGCCGGGTCTTCAGGTAGGTCACGCCTTTTTCCACGGATGCTTCGATTTCCGCTTTCGTCGAGGTGGCCTGCGCTACCGCAGGTACCAACAGCGCACAGGCGCTGGCCGCGACCACCGCCAGCCGGCAGATCAAACGACGCTTCATGATGGATCTCCTTCCAATGCGGACGGGGCTCTCCGTCCGCGCCCGCATGGAGCGAGAGCGATGAAGACCTGACCGTCCATTCGCGAGAACAGGGTCCGTATGTCTGTGCCACCAAGCGAGTATTCGGACTCGGGCTCAGCAGGTCATCTGGCCTGCTGCCCATACCGTTGCGCGTCAGTCCCGGATTCCCACCGGGTTCCCTCGACAACGTGGCGAGCGCCACCATAGCGCGCCGCGTGACGGTCTGCAATCCGGCCGCGAGCACAGCGCGTTGCGCTATGGTCTGCGCCACAAACCAAGGATCGGTGGACAGGGAAGCCCGGTGAGAGACCGGCGCGGGCCCGCCACTGTGACCGAGCAACAACCCCGCCGCACGCCACGCGGCAGCCACTGGCCCCAAGGGGCTGGGAAGGCGCGACGGGAAAGCTCGGAAGCCAGGAGACCTCCCTCCGATCCCTTCATCTAGACACCCTCGTGGAAAGGGGTTCCCGGATGCCGCACCACAACCTGGCCAGGGTCTGCGCCACGACGCTCGAGCGCAGCGCGATCCTCACGACGACGCTCCTGCTGACCCTGCTGACTGTCTTCGCCGCCGGCGCTCGCGCCGCGATCGACGAAACGATCGACGACACGTTCGGAGCCTCGGTCACTCAGGCCGGCGTCTACGCAAACGAGAACGCCGGCGAAACCCCCTCGACCTCCTCAGACGGTCGCTATGTCGCGTTCATCAGCGATGCCCAGAACCTCGGCGAACACGGCCCGGCGGGCGTCGAAGAGGCCTACGTGAAGGATCTGCATACCGGCGAAGTGAAGCTCGTCAGCCGCGCGAGCGGTCTCGACGGCGTACCGGCGAACGAACCCGGCGAAGGCACAGGCGTGGAAAACCTGTTCATCTCCGGCGACGGGCGTTATGTGATCTTCACCTCGGCGGCATCGAACCTCGTCAGCGGCCTGCCGCCCGGCGCACCGGAAGAACATCCCCAGCACGTCTACCGGCGCGACCTTCAGACCGGCGAAACGGTACTGGTCGACCGGGTGACCGGCAAGGAAGGCACGATCCCCGACGAGGGCAACCCGCACGCCGAGGCGATCTCAGCAGAAGGCCGCTACGTCCTGTTCAGAGACCACGTCGAAGACCTCGAAAACCCCGCGGGCACGCACGAACCGGGAGTGCAGACGGTGTACGTCCGTGACGTGGAAGCTGGCACGACGACCGCGGTCAGCCGTGCCGGCGGCCCCGAAGGAGCGCTCGCCAACGAAAACAGCCGGGGCAGATCGATCTCTCCCGGCGGCCGCTACGTGACCTTCGAAAGCTCTGCGACCAACCTCGTGCCCAGTATGGAATCCAACACCGTCTCGCAGGTCTATCTGCGCGAGGTGCAGACCAACACGACGACCCTCGTCAGCAAGACGCCCGCCGGTGAACCCGGCAACGAATCCTCCGAAGAACCGATCCTCGCAGGCGAAGACGGCTGTGAGGTGACATTCCAGTCCGCCGCCACCAACCTCTACCTGTACGAAGGAAAAGCGCCGTCCGCCCCACAGATCTATCTGACTGACCTCTGCTCGACGCCCGTGAGCACCACGCTCGTCAGCCGCGCCGACGGAGAAGACGGCGCACCGGTCGGCGAAGGCGGAGGGGTGACGAACCTCGGGGCCAGCGCAGATGGCCGGTACGTCCTGTTCGAGGCGGCCCTCGACGCGCACGGCACAGGTTCGGCCGCGGAAAACCGTCTATACGTGCGCGACCTCGGCACGGGGCGCACGACGCTCGTTGACCGCGCGAGTGGAGCCGAAGGAGCGCTCGCCAACGAACAGGCCCAGCAGGGCGAGATCTCCGCCGCGATTTCAGCCAACGGCTGCAGGGTTGCCTTCGTCACGCGGGCAACCAACCTCACCGAACCGGGACCTCCCCTCAACGATCCGTACGAGACCGACGTCCGCAACCTCGCCCTCTGCGACGAAGAACCAAGCCTCACCCCCACGACCCTCAGCTTCGGCGCCCAGCCACTCGACACGATCAGCGCCGGGCAGCAGGTCACGCTCACGGCCGGCTCTGAAACGCTGCAGATACACCACCTGCAACTCGACGGCGCTGACACCTCGGACTTCATCGTCACAGCGAATGAATGCAGCGGAGAAACACTCGAACCAGGCGCAACCTGCACCTTCATGGTCGGGTTCCTGCCAAGCGCCGCAGGGCAGCGGTCCGCCACCCTTACCGTTCAAACCGACCCCGCCGTCATCCTCGAACTCAGCCTCAGCGGCGAAGCAAGCCAGCTTCTCGCGGGCGCACAGGGGCCCGCGGGAGCGCAGGGCGCAAGCGGCCAGCAGGGCTCGCCCGGGTCCCAGGGCCCCGCCGGACTCCAAGGCCCGAGAGGCGCCACGGGAAAGACGGGAGCGCGCGGCCCGGCCGGACGTGACGCGCGGGTGACATGCCACCTTGCGAACCACAGACACACAGTCGCCTGTCAGGTGAGAATCGACGGCAAGCAGGCCGGCAGCGGTACCGGAGCGCTGCTGATGAGGAAAGGCCACACATACGCACGCGGCCCCCTCGGCGCCCTGCGCGCGACGCGATCGATCCTGCACGGCACCTACACGCTCCGGCTGAACGTCGACGGCTCCGAGACCAGCAGGAAAGTGTCGCTGACTTGAGGATGCGTGCCGGTGGCGATGACGAATGGTCACCGACTCGAGATGACTACACGGCCCAGCCCGATGACCTCCATCTCGGTCTGCGGGGCGCATACCGCGATCTCCTGAGACTCGTTGCGCAACGTGCGTCGCAGGAGGAGGAAGGCCGCAGCGCCGAGTAGCGCCGGGATCCACAGCGCGATCGCTCGGTAGGCGAGCACGGCCGAGGCGGTGGAGGTGATGGGCACGCCGGAGAGGA
>Ga0302325_10018619_pt1 | contig 14628 bp, 11 predicted proteins | sample Palsa_T0_2_FD_201948 | JGI IMG/M metagenome (GOLD analysis project Ga0302325, IMG submission 201948) | Peat permafrost microbial communities from Stordalen Mire near Abisko, Sweden - Palsa_T0_2 | ecosystem: Environmental > Terrestrial > Soil > Palsa > Peat permafrost | place: Sweden: Abisko... | reverse complement strand
CGCGCCGCCGACGTGCAGCGCGCCGGTCGGTGAAGGAGCGAAACGAACTCTCATGGATCTCCGATGCTAATCGGCGCACACGTCTCCCAGGCGGGAGGGTTGCCCAAGGCGATCGAGCGCGGCTCGGCGCTCAGCGCCCGCGCGATCCAGATCTTCAACCAATCGCCGCGGATGTGGCGTCCCACCGCCTACGACGACGATGACTTCGAAGCGTTCCGCACGGCGATGTCGGACAGCGCGATCAAGGCGGTGTTGATCCACGCCGTGTACCTGCTCAACTGCGCGACCGAGGACGCGGAGATCCGCGGGAAGTCCCACGCGTCGTTGGTCCAGTCGCTGACCGTCGGCGCGGGGATCGGCGCGGCGGGGGTCGTGCTGCACCCCGGCTCGGCCAAGCAGGGCGACGTCGGCAAGGCGATCAAGCGCGCCGGCAAGGTGATCGCCAAGGCGCTGTCGGAGACCGGGGACTGCGAGCTGCACCTGGAGAACACCGCCGGCACCGGCGGCACGCTCGGGCGCTCGTTCGATGAGCTGTCGGCGCTGCTGGACGCCGCCGGCGGCGACGCGCGGCTCGGGGTCTGCCTGGACTCGTGCCACCTGCTCGCCTCCGGCTATGACATCCGCACGATCGACGGCCTGACCGAGGTGCTCGACGACTTCGACGCGACCGTCGGCCTTGACCGGCTGCGCTCGCTGCATCTCAACGACTCGCAGACGCCGCTGGGGTCAAATCGCGACCGTCACGCCGACATCGGCGCGGGTGAGATCGGCGAGACGGGCTGCGCGGCGTTCCTCTCGGAGCCCAGATTCGACACACTCCCGTGCGTGCTGGAGACGCCAGGCCCCGATCGCGAGGGACCCACGACCCAGGAGCTCAAGCTCTGCGCCACGCTGCGCAAGCACGGGCAAGCGGCGCGGCGGCGGTCAAAGGCGGCGTCCGCATGAGCGCGACGACCCGCCCGGGCGACGCGCTGGTCGTATTCGGGATCACCGGCGACCTGGCCAAGCAGATGACGCTGGGGTCGCTGTACCGGCTTGACGCGCGCGGACTGTTGGACTGCCCGGTGATCGGCGTCGCGGTCGACGACTGGACGGTCGAGAAGCTGCGTGAGCACGCTCGTGAGGTGATCGCCGCCGGCGGCCAGGAGATCGACGAGCAGGTGTTCGCGCGGTTCGCGGCGCGGCTGAGCTACGTCGCCGGCGACTTCGGAGACGACCAGACCTACGCACGCGTCAAGCAGGCGCTGGGCGACGCCACCAACCCCGTGTTCTATCTGGAGATCCCGCCGTCGCTGTTTGCGGTGGTCGTCGCCGGGCTGTCGAAGGCCGGGCTGACCGAGGGTGGTCGGCGGGTCGTGATCGAGAAGCCGTTCGGCCACGACCTGGCGTCGGCCAAGGCGCTGGCGGCGGATCTGCATAAGTACCTCGACGAATCGCAGATCTACCGGATCGACCACTTCCTGGGCAAGATGGGCCTCGACGAGATCCTCTACCTGCGCTTCGCCAACGCGATGCTCGAGCCGGTCTGGAACCGCTCCTACGTGTCCGCGATCGAGATCACGATGGCCGAGAGCCTCGGCGTGACCGATCGCGGCCACTTCTACGACCCGGTCGGGGCGCTGTGCGACGTCGTCGTCAACCACCTGATGCAGATCATCGCCGCGGTCGCGATGGAGGCGCCGTCCGGGGCCGATCCCGAGCGCCAGAAGGACGCTAAGCAGGCGCTGTTCGAGGCGATCTGCGACGCCGAGCCCGAGCACTGCGTCCGCGGCCAGTACGACGGCTACCTGTCGGTCGACGGGGTCGCGAAAGGCTCCGACACCGAGACCTACGTGGCCCTGCGGCTCGAGATCGACAACTGGCGCTGGTCGGGCGTGCCGGTGTTCATGCGCACCGGCAAGCGACTCCCGGTCCGGGCGACCGAGGTCCGGCTGGTGCTGCGCCACCCACCCCACCTGCCGTTCATCCGCCAGTCGACGCGGCGCCGGCCGGCGCCCAACCAGATCGTGATTCGGATCGACCCCGGCACCGGGGTGCGGGTCGCGCTCGACGCCCAGCGCGCCGACCGGCCGGGGGCGTCGGAGATCGACCTCGACATGGAGTTCGCGCAGGAGGGCGGCGAGGCGGCCACCCCGTACGAGGTGCTGCTGTCCGCCGCGATGGCCGGTGACTCCAGCCACTTCACCCGCCAGGACGGCGTCGAGGAGTGCTGGCGGGTGGTCGCGCCGCTGCTGAAGCACCCGCCGAAGGCGATCGTCTACCCGCAGGGCTCGTGGGGCCCGCCTCAGGCCGAAGATCTGCTCCGCGGGTTCGGCGGCTGGCACGGGCCCTGGCTGCCGAGCTGACTTGCGCCGGCAGGTCCCGCCCGCCGTCCCACGAGCCGCGCCCGCGCCAACGATGACCAGCCGCTACGCGGCGACGCCGGCCTGCGGCGAGGCGATCAGCGCGGGCCCGAGCAACTGGTCGAGCTGCGCGCGCAGCCCGGCGGTCCGGGCCACGCGGTAGTCGGGCCCGAGCTTCAGGCGCCGGCGCCCGCTCGAGGTCGCCAGCTCGATCACGACCTCGGCCTCGCCGGGCGACTTGGCCAGTAGGTGCTTGAGCTCGGCCAGCGCCGTCGCCGGCAGCGCCGTCGCGTCCACGCACAACCGCAGCATCGCCGGCGGGGGCGTCGGCTTGGCCGCCTCCTCCTGGGCTTTGGCGATCTCCTCCGGGCGCGGCTCGAAACGCTCCACCTGCTGCGCGAGCACCACGGTCTTGTTGGCGTCCTTGTGGTCGACCTTGCCGCGGACGAGCACGATCGTGTCGACCGCGAGCGCCGGCTCGGCGGTCTCGAGCACGCTGCCGAACACGACGAGCTCAACCGACTCCTCCAGATCGGAGAGCGTCGCGAACGCCATCATGTCGCCCTTCTTGGTCTTGATCTTCTTGAACTGCTGGACGATGCCGCCGATCGTCACCCACTCCTGATCCTTGCGGGCGCTGGTCTCGCCGATCGGGCAGTCGATCTTCTTGCGCAGCGCCGGGCCGACTTCCTTGAGCGGGTGCGCGGAGATGAACAGGCCGAGCGACTCCTTCTCGCCGGCCAAGAGCGCGGTCTGGTCGAACTCCTCACCGGGGATCGGTGCGTGGCTCGAGCTGAGTGCCGGCTCGGAGCCGTTGCCCGACCCGCCGTCGGGCTCGCCGAGCATCGCCAGGTCGAAGATCGATGCCTGGCCGATCAGCGCGTCCTGCTGTGACTTGGCGCCGGCGGCCTGGGCCTGCTCGAGCACCGACAGCATCCCCTTGCGGCTGTCGCCGGTGGACCCGAACGCGCCGCACTTGATCAGCGCCTCGATCGCCTTCTTGTTGACGGCGCGGTTGTCGACGCGCTCGCAGAACTCGAACAGGCTCGTGAACGGCTGCGGCGGCGGACCGCCGCTGGAGACCGCACCCACGTCGTCGCCGCGCGCGGCCTTGATCGCCTCGACGGCCTGATAACCGACGCCCTTGACCGCGTCCAACCCGAAGCGGATGTTGCCGTCGACGACGACGAACTCGTGGTCGGACAGGTTGACGTCCGGCGGCAGGATCTCGATCCCCATCTGCTCGGCCTGGGAGACGAAGAACGGCACCCGGTCCTTGGTGTCCATCACCGAGGAGATCAGCGCCGCCATGAACTCCGCCGGGTAGTTCGCCTTCAACCAAGCCGTCCGGTAGGCGATCAACGCGTAGCAGGCCGAGTGCGATTTGTTGAACGAGTAGTCGGCGGATCGCTCGTTGGTGGTCCACAGCCACTCGGTCACCGACTCGGTCGTGCCCGACGCGCGGCAGCCGTCGAAGAACTCCGGCTTGAGCTTGGCCATCGCCTCGCGGTTCTTCTTGCCGATCGCCTTGCGCAGGTCGTCGGCCTTGGCGCCGCTGAAGCCGGCGATCTCCTTGGAGATCTGCATCGCCTGTTCCTGATAGACGATCACGCCGTGGGTCGGCTCAAGGATCGAACGCAGCCGATCGTCGGGATAGGAGACCGATTCCGGGTTGTGCTTTCCGCGGGTGTAGACCGGGATGTTCTCCATCGGGCCGGGCCGATAGAGCGCGTTGAGCGCGATCAGGTGCTCGAGCTCGGACGGTCGCACCCGCCTCAGCGTCTCGCGCATCCCCTCGGACTCGAACTGGAACACCCCGATCGAGTCGCCGCTGGCCATCATCTCGTAGGTCTTGGCGTCGTCCAGCGGCAGCGAGTCCATGTCGGGCCGCTCGCCGGTCGACCGCTCCACGATGTCAAGCGCGTCCTCGATCACGTCGAGGTTGCGCAGCCCGAGGAAGTCCATCTTCAGCAGCCCGAGCGCCTCGACCGGCTTCATCGAGAACTGGGTGACGGTCCGGTACACCTTGTCGCCGTGCTCGTCGGTGCCGGCCTCGGCGATCTGCAGCGGCAGGATCTCGGTCAGGTTGCGGTCCGAGATCACGACCGCCGCGGCGTGGATCGAGGAGTTGCGGACGATCCCCTCAAGCCCCTGCGCGACGTCGACGATCTGCTTGGCCACCCCGTCGCGGTCGATCTCCGCCCGCAGCGGCTGGCCGGCCTGGAGACAGGTCGAGAACTTCGGCGCGCGGCCCTGGTCGGGCTCGGGGATCAGCTTGGCCAGCCGGTCGCCGGTCCCGTAGTCGTGGCCGAGCACGCGGGCCGCGTCACGCGTGGCCGCCCGCGGGAACATCTTGCCGAAGGTGACGATCTGGGCGACCGCGCCCTTGCCGTACTTGTCGGTCACGTAGCGGATCACGCGCTCGCGGCCGCGCACCGAGAAATCCATGTCGATGTCCGGCATCGACACGCGCTCGGGGTTCAAGAACCGCTCGAACATCAGGTCGTATTGCAGCGGGTCGATGTCGGTGATCCGTAAGCAGTAGGCGACGATCGAGCCGGCCGCCGAGCCACGGCCGGGACCGACCGCGATCCCGGCGTCCTTGGCGAACTTGACGAAGTCCCAGACGATCAGGAAGTAGGCGTTGAACCCCATCCGGTCGATCACGCCGAGCTCGTACTCGGCGCGCTCGCGCGCGGCCGCCGGGATCGGGTCGGCGTAGCGGGCGCGCAACCCGGCGTCGACCAGCGAGCGCAGGTAGGCGCTCTCGTCTGAGCCGTCGGGCGTCTGGAAGCGCGGGATCAGCTGGCGGCCGAGCTCGATCTCCAGGTTGCAGCGCTCGGCGATCTCGACCGTCGAGGCGATCGCCTCCGGCCACGCGGCGAAATCACGGGTCATCTCGTCGCTCGACTTCAGGTAGAACTCGTTGGTCTCGAACCGCATCTTCGGCTCGGCCAGCGTCGACTTGGTCTGCACGCACAGCAACGCCGCGTGATGATCGAAGTCCTCACGGCGCAGGTAGTGGACGTCGCCGGTGCCGACCAGCGGCCGATTGAGCTCGGAGGCGATCCGGACGATCTCCTCATTGCAGTGATCCTGGATCGCGAGGCCGTTCTTCTGCACCTCGAAGTAGACGTTGTCGCGTCCGACGGCCTCCATCAGCTCCTCCGCGTGGGCGCGTGCATCACCGGGCCGCTCAGCGATCAGGTGCTGGCAGAACCGTGAGGCCAGGCAGCCCGTGAGCGCGATCAGACCCGCGCCGTGCGCGGCCAGCTGCGCCATGTCGACCGACGGCTTGCCGCGCTGGTACCCCTCCAGGAAACCCGCCGAGGCGAGCTTGACGAGGTTGCGATAGCCGGCGGCGTCGGATGCCAGCAGCGTCAGGTGAAACCGCTCGAGCTTGCCGGGCGCCCGTGCCAGGTGGTCGTCGACGACGTAGACCTCGCAGCCCACGATCGGCTTGATCCCCTGCTGCTTGCAGGCCGTGTAGAGCTCGACGGCGCCGTTCATCACGCCGTGGTCGGTCAGACCCAGCGCCGGCTGGCCGAACTCCGCCGCGCGGGCCGCCAGCGCGTCGATCTTGCACGCCCCGTCGAGCAGCGAATACTCGGAATGGACGTGAAGGTGGGCGCAGTCGGAGCTCATCGGCAGGGTGGACTAGGTTAGGCCCCGGCTCGGACGCCAAGGGGTGCCCAACGGGGGTGGCCGGCGAGCTTTAGTCGCTCTGTGCGCGTTTGCTGAAGCCCTGCAGCTGCGCCAGGATCGACAGGTCGCTCGACATCCCGCCGTCGGCCAGCGCCGGCAGATCGAGCGGCAGCGCGAGCAGCGCGTCGAGCGCCACCAGGCCGGCGCGATTGCCGCGCACGCGTGAGACCCCGAAGCCGAGCCGGCGGCGGATCGTGCCCGCCACCAGCAGCTTTGCGAACCGCTCAGGCGTGCCGGCGAGCTGGAGGTCGACCTGCGCCAACGGACGGGCGGTCGGCTGGCGCACGACCTCGGCGGCGCGTCCGTCGGAGGTCACCTGAATGCAGCCGTGTCCGGGACCCAGCACCACGTCGTAGGCGATCGGGTGCGGATAGGCGGTCGCCTGCAGGCCCAGCAGGGAAACCGCGAGCCGGCCGGCGAGCATGGGGTCACGGCGGCAGAGCGACCGGAACGGTCCGGCGAGCGTGCCGGGGGACTCGACGGTCGGGACGGCAGCGGTCGATGCGACGGGCACGACCGCGGACGCGGGCGCGAACGCGGCGGGCGCCGCGGCGGCCGGCTCCGGGCCGATCGGCTCCGTGCTCGCCCGCAGCCGGGTGAGCGCATCGCTGAGCCGGTCGGGCCTGACCGCGCCGGCGTCGCCATGCGGCTCGCCATCGCTCGGCGCGGATGCGTCGGCCAGGGTTGGCAGCTGCGCCAGCGAGTCGCGCAGCCCGGCGATCTCACGGTCAGCGTCGTCCGAGCGGCCACGCTGGGCGGCCAGCTCACGCTCGAGCTCGGCGACGCGACGGTCGGCGGCCTGACGCCGGGCGCGCTCGTCGGTCAGCAGCTCGGCCAGCTGATCGAACTCGGCGCGGAGCTCCTGCAGCGTCTCAGCGGTGCGCCGGGCAAACAGCACGCGCGCAGCGAGCCGCGTCTCGGCCTCGACGACCCGGGTACGAAGCCCGGCCTCGGCGGTGGCGCGCATCGCCAGCTCGGAGCGCAGCGCGGCCACCAACGCGGGCGTGCCGGTTGCGGCGATCGCATCCGTGCGCTCGTCGGGCTGCACCCGCGCTGCCGTCGACACGGACCCAGGGTTGCCCACCGCCGGCACCGCGGCGGCATCGGCCGCGCCGGCGTGCAGCGGTCCGGTCGCGTACGGCCCGCTCAACGAGCGCTCGAGCTGGAGCCTGGCGGCGTCCGCGCTCACGGCCGGCGCCGCCGGCTCGCCGGCCGCGGGGTCGGGAGCAGCGACGTCCCCGGAGACTGCGTCGGCGACCGGCGGAGCGGGGACAGCGGTCTCGGACGCAGGCCCGGGCACCGCGACGAGCTTGGGCCGGTCCTGCACGTCCGGTCCGCCGTCGCCGCCCTCCGCGCCGGTCCGGTGCGGCCCCGTGCCCGGGCTTTCCGGAAGCTCGGTCATCGGAGCAGACAGTACCTGCCCGCGCGGCCAGACGAGTGAGAACTCCCGCCGTGTGCGAACGATTGGTCCCTCGACACGGTCACACCTCGCTCGGTCCGCGCAGCTGTGCGGTCAACGCGCGCGCATCCTGCAGCAACTGCTGGGCCGCCTCGAGCTCGCCGCCGGCCGCTCCGCCCTGCTCACGCGTGCTCGCCAGCTCGGATCCCAGCCGGGTCAGCTCCGCGCGCAGCCCGCCGGCCTCCGCGACCGCCGCGTCGCGCACGATCTGGGCGGCGGCCAGCTGCTCGCGCAGCGATGCCGTCTCCCCGGCCCGGAGGCGATCGGACGCCAGTGCCGCCGCCAGTCGCTCGCTGACGGCCGCAAGCTGCTCACGGGCGTGCTGCAGGCCGGCCTCCTGCTCGCGGGCACCGGCCAGCTCGGTCCGCGCACGGTCTGTCTCCTCGCGCGACTGGGCGAGCTCTGACCGGGCACGGTCGGCGCCGTCACGCGCGTGGGCGATCTCCGACCGGGCGCGCTCGGCGTCGGCCCGTGCGTGGGCCAGCTCTGACCGGACGCCGTCGAGCTCCCGGCCAGCGTCGGCCAGCCGGGAACGCAGCTGCGCCAGCTCGGCTTCGGAGCGCTCGCCCGCCTGCGCCAACCCGCGCTCGAACTCGGCTTGCTGGCCGCCGACGGCGGCCACCAGCCGCTCCAGCTCCGCGCGCAGCTCGCCTTGAGCCGCCTCCAAGTCCGCCTGCGACGCCGTGCGTGCGGCCAGCTCAGCTCGGGCACGCTCGAGCTCGCCATCGAGCACGGCATCCCGGGCGGAGCGCTGCTCGAGCTCCGCGTGCAGGGCCGACACGGTCTCACGGATCAGCGCGTCGGCGAGCGGCCCCGCCCTCCCGCTGTCAGCGGCGGTGTGGGCGGCCGGATCGGCGGCATCCTCGGCCGCCTCCGGCGCGAGCCCCACAAACGCCGGCTCGGTCCCGCGGATCCTCGTGCCGACCGGCGGTACCGCTACCGCGGTGTCGCCGACCCACAGCGATGCCTGGCCGTACTCCACCGGGATCGCCCAGTCCGGCACGGTGAAGCTCGCCTCCCAGGTTCCGGGCGAGCGGTCGCCGTCTCCGGCGCCGGTCGCCGCGAAGCGATGCCGGCGCCCGTGCAGGTGCACGATCAGCAGCGCATCGAGCTCGGGCGTGGTCGCGGCCGTCAGCCGATGCCCGCCCAGCCGGAGCCGGACGCCGTCGCCGTTACCGCGTGACCGCTCGACGCGGTCGATCACGATCGGGCTGTGCGCGGGGCGTAAGTCGCTCATCGATGCAAATCAAGGCAGCCGGTCGCGGTCTGGGTCGCCGTATCCGCTGCTTCGCCGCTTGGTCAGGCAATCCCTGCCCACCGGCCGCCGCGCAAGCGCGCTGGCAGACGATCCCTACTGCTGCTGTTGGTTGCTCGCCTGCCGGCCGGCCAGCAGCACACCCGCGACGATTGCCGCGCCGACTCCGGCGAGCGCCGCCTTGGCGGCGGTGCCCCCGTAGCGTTTGCGGACGTACCACTTGCTGCCCTGCCAGACGACGAAGCCGAGGAGCTTGTATCCCATCGCTCGATCGTAGCGGCGGCCGCGAGGGGCGCGCTCAGCCGAAAGTCTCCTGCACCGCGTCACGGCGGTCCGGCGAAGCCAGACTGGCGAACGGCTCGGCGAACTCGCGCCGAGCCGCAAGCTCGTCGTCGCGCAGCCGCGCCACCAGCGTGCCCATCGCCAGGCATGCCGGTCCGCCGCCGGGCCGTGGCGCGACCTCGTCGGTCAGCGACCGCACCATCGCGATCTGGACCTCGCGGTCCTGGTGGCGTCCGAGCAGCTCCTGTAAATCCTTGAGCGAGTCGATCAGCGGCCCCACGACGGCCTCGTCGAACAGCTGCACGCCGAACAGCTCCAGCAGGTAGCGCAGCTCCTTGCATTTCTTGCGCAGCGCGTGGAACTCCTCGGCCGCGCTCGCGTCCGAGACCTTCTCGCCCACCGCGACGATCGTGCGGTAGACCCTGGCGATCCGCTCGCCACAGAGGTCGGAGATCGTCCGTGCGGCGTCGGGCCGGTCCTCCAGGGGAAGCTCGACCAGCGACTCCAGCAACCGCTCCCAGTCGTCCATCAGCTCGGCGTTGCGCCGCGACCGCAGCGTCCGTTCCAGCCCCGCCCGTGCCGCCTGCTGGTGCTCGACCAACACCGTTCGCATCGGACCCAGATCGTCGTGCAGCGCTTCGGGCAGCAGCTTGGCCAGCGACCCGAACTGCCCGACATAGACGTCCAGGTCACGCGGCTCACCGGTCGCGCGCTGGAGCCAGCGGAAGTCCGAGCGAAAGCCGGGCAGCTCCAGCGCCGGAAACACATGGCGCAGCTGACGCTGGACGGTGCGCGAGCGCCGCACCGCGATCCGCAGCTGGTGCAGGTATTCGAGGTCCTCGCCGGCGATCGCCCCGTCGACGTTCTCGGCGACGACCGTCAGCAGCCGGCGCAACACCGCCGCGGCGGCAGCGTCGGCGCGCTGGTCGGGACCGAGCGCAACGTCGACCTTGGCCTTCTGCACGCCGGTCATCGGGCCAGCTACTCCATCAGGTGTGCCAGACGGCCGACCGCTTCGTCGATCTCGGGCTCGGTCACGATCAGCGGCGGCTCCAGGCGGATCGTCGCCGGCCCGGTGGCGTTGACGACCAGCCGCTGCTCGGTCAGCGCCCGCCGGGCCAGCGCCGGCGCCGAGACGCCGTCGACCAGGTCCAGACCGACCATCAGCCCGCGACCGCGGACCTCGGCGACCGCCGGCAACTCCGAGAGCGCGGCCCGCAGCCGCTCGCCGAGCGCACGGACCGTGGCGAGCAGCTCGGGCTCTGAGCAGATTTCGAGCGCGACCAGCGCCGCCGCGCAGACCAGCGGCCCGCCCGCGAACGTCGAGCCGTGGTCGCCCGGCGCCAGCACGTCGGCCAGCCGCTCGCCGGTGACCAGCGCGCCGATCGGCAGACCGCCGCCGAGCCCCTTGGCGCTCGTCAGCGCGTCGGGCACGACCGGCGTCTGCTCGTACGCCCAGACGGTGCCGGTGCGGCCCATCCCGGTCTGGATCTCGTCGAAGATCAGCGCCGCGCCGCTGCGATCGCAGGCCTGGCGAGCGGCGACCAGCAACTCGTCTGAGAGCACGTGGATGCCGGTCTCTCCCTGGATCGGCTCAAGCAGCACCGCGGCGGTGTTCTCGTCGACCGCGTCACTCAGCGCGGCGGGGTCCTTGGCGACGGTGGTGAACCCCGGCACCAGCGGCGCGAACGGCGCCTGCTTGGATTCCTGCGGGGTCGCCGACAACGAGCCGTAGGTGCGCCCGTGAAACGCCTCCTCCAGCACGACGAGGTTGCCGCCGGGGCGGGCCCGCCGGGCGAGTTTGATCGCCGCCTCGTTGGCCTCGGTCCCGGAATTGGCGAGGAACACCTTGCCGCCGAGCGAGCTGCGCGCCAGCGCCGCCGACAGCCGCATCGCGCCGGCGGTGTAGTAGAGGTTGCTCGCGTGAATCAGCGCTCCCGCCTGCTCGCGGACCGCCGCGACGACGCGGGGGTGACAGTGGCCGACGTTCAGCACCGAGATCCCGGCCAGGAAGTCCAGATACTCCTCGCCGTGCTCGTCCCACAGCCGCGTGCCCTCGCCGCGCACGAACTGGACCGGGTTGCGCGCGTAGGTGCCGATCACGTGGTCGTGTTCGAGCGCCTGGAGCTCAGCCAGGTTCATCGGTGGTCGCCCCGGATCATCGTCCCCTGGCCGGCGGCGGTGAACAGCTCCACCAGCAGCGAGTGCGGCACCCGTCCGTCGACGATCACCGCCGTCTCGACCCCGCCCTCGACCCCCGCCAGGCACGCCTGCAGCTTCGGGCGCATGCCACCGCCGACCGCGCCGAGGCCGGCGCGCAGTTCGGAGGCCGAGGCCTCGGCGATCAGGCTTGAGGGATCGCCGGGGTCATGGAGCCAGCCGGTCACGTCGGTCAGGAACATCACCTTGTAGGCGCTGAGCGCGACCGCCACGGCCGCCGCGGCGGTGTCGGCGTTGATGTTGTAGGAGTTGCCGTGATCGTCGACGCCGACGCTTGCGACGACCGGGATGTAATCCTGGGCGACGTGCGTCAGCACCCCTGTGTCGACCTCGTCGATCTTGCCGACGAAGCCGATGTCCCGGCCCGACGGAGAGGCCTGTCGCGAGCAGCGGAACAGCATGCCGTCGTCGCCCGACAGGCCCACCGCTCGCTGACCGTGGCGGTTGATCAGCTGCACGATGTCCTTGTTGACCTTGCCGACCAGCACCATCTTGGCCACCTCGACGGTTGCGGCGTCCGAGACCCGCAAACCGTCGACGAACTCCACCGGCAGATCGAGCCGCTCCATGTAGGCGGTGATCTCCGGTCCGCCGCCATGCACGATCACGGGGTTGATCCCGACGTACTTGATCAGCGACACGTCCCGCGCGAACTCCTCCTTGAGCGCCGGGTCGTTCATCGCCGCGCCGCCGTACTTGATCACGATCGTCTTGCCGTAGAACTCACGGATGTAGGGCAGCGCCTCGAGCAGCGTGCCGACGTCACGCCGTGATGCGCCGTCCTTGCCGGAAGCGGTCACGTCGTGTACTCGGCGTTGATCGTCACGTACTCGTGTCCGAGGTCTGAGAAGTAGACCTCGGCCTCGGCCCCCTCGCCGGGCAGGCCGATCTCGTACTGCACTTCGTCGCCCGCGACGGCCGCGGCCAGCGCCGGCTCGTCGTGGGGCACGAACGCCCCGGCCGAGCAGACCTGGACCCCCTCGATCGAGACGTCGAGCGCGAGCGGCGCCACATGCGGCATCGCCGCACCGACGGCCTGCACGATCCGGCCCCAGTTGGGGTCGCCGCCGTACAGCGCCGCCTTGACCAGCGGCGAGTTGGCGACCGACCGCGCGACGCGCGCCACGATCCGCTCCTCGCCGCCGTGCACCACGACCCGCCCGGTCCGCCGGGCGCCCTCGCCGTCGGCGACGACCAGCAGCGCCAGCTGGCGCATGACCGCGTCGATCGCCTCGCCGAGCCTGAGCTCGTCCTCGGACTCGGGGGCGACGGTCACGCCCGAAGCGCCGGACGCCTGCAGGATCACGGTGTCCGAGGTTGACAGTTGCCCGTCGACGGAGATCCGGTCAAACGAGCGCTTGACGCAGACGCTGAGCAGCAGCTCGCAGGTCTGCGCCGACATCGCCGCGTCGGTCTGCACGAAGCACAGCAGCGTTGCGAACCCCGGCGAGATCATCCCGGCGCCCTTGGCCTGGGCGGTCACCGTCACCGTGCCCGACGGCAGCGTCACCTGCACGCGGGCGCGCTTCTCGAACGCGTCGGTCGTCCGGATCGCATCCGAGAACGTCCGGTCGCCGTCGGCGGCGAGCACCCGTCCCGCCGCGGCGATCCCGCTGGTGACGCGCTCCATCGGCAGCGGCACGCCGATCACGCCGGTCGAGGCGACCGCGACCCGGCTGGGATGGACGCCGGTCGCCGTCGCCGCCAGCTCCTGCATCCGCAGCGCATCGTCGTAGCCGGGACCTCCGGTCGCCGCGTTGGCGTTGCCGGAGTTGACGACCACCGCCGCGATGCGATGCAGCTCGCACCGCTCACGGCAGACCAGCACCGGCGCCGACTGGGTGCCGGAGCGGGTGAACATCGCGTGGCTGCTGACGGCGAGCGAGTCACAGGCGATCAGCGCCACATCGGGCGCGCCGCTCGGCTTGATCCGGGCCGGCACCCCCGCGGCGCGGAACCCGGCCGGCAGCCCGGCATCGCCGTCCTCGCCGAGCTGCGTCACCTGGCCAGGCGGGGTCACCCAGCGGCTGGTGAAGAACGGACTCATGTCGAGATCCCCTCCCCCTCGGGCAATCCGAGCATCAGGTTGAGGTTCTGGATCGCCTGCGAGGCGGCGCCCTTCCAGAGGTTGTCGATCACGCCGAACACGATCAACCGGCCGGTGCGGTCGTCGCGGTGGACCGAGATCCGGCAGATGTTGGTCTCACGCACATCGCGCACCCCCGGCGGCGTCTCGGTCAGCTCGACGAATCGCTCGTCCGCATACGCCTCTTGATAGATCGATCTGGTTGAGATGAGGTCCCCCCCACTGGGGGTAAGAGTCACGTAGCAGCTGACAAGCTCCCCCTGGTCGAGCGGGATCAGGTGCGGGGTGAACGTCAGGTTGCGGTCGAATCCCAGCACGCTCAACTCCTGCTCGATCTCCGGCGTATGGCGGTGACGCGGCACGCTATAGGGGCTCAGGTTCTCGTCGACGGTGACGAAATGGGTCTTGTCGGTCGCGGCCCGGCCGGCGCCGGAGACGCCCGACTTGGCGTCGATCACGACGTCGGCGATCAGCCCGGCGCGGGCCAGCGGCGCCAGCGCCAGGATCGCCGCGGTCGGGTAGCAACCGGGATTGGCGACCAGCCGGGCGCCGCGCAGCTGCTCGCGATACAGCTCCGGCAACCCGTAGACCGCATCTGCGATCAGCTCCGGGTTGGGGTGCTCGCGGTACCACTCCGCGTACACGCGCGGGTCACGCAGACGGAAGTCGGCGCTCAGGTCGACGACCCGCACGCCGCGCTGCACGAGCGCCGAGACGATTTCGGCCGCCGCGCCGTGCGGGTAGGCCACGATCACAGCATCAACCTCTGCATGACGGTCAAGGTCGAGCTCCTCAAGCTCGAGCGAAACTCGATGGTACGGGTACAGGTCCGACAGCCGCCGACCGACGTCAGCTCCCCGCGCCGTGACCGCGCGCAGCTCCAATTGCGGATGGCGGTCGACCAGCCGGGCGCTGAGCGCGCCGGCGTACCCGGCCGCCCCGAACACCGACACGCTATGCGTCACGGACCCTCCCCGACAGCTCCTTGGTCAGGGCCGCCGCGATCCGCCGCCGGCGGCCCGCGACCTCCTCGTCGGTGAGCGTCCGGTCCGGCGCCCGGAAATGCAGCCGCAGCGCCAGCGAGACGTTGCCCGCGCCGATCCGCTCGGGGTCGCGGTAGACGTCGAACACCTCCGCCCTGGCCAGCAGCGGCCCCGCGGCGCGCCGCGCGACCGTGATCACCTCGTCGGCCGGCACGGCGTCGGAGACGATCACCGCCAGGTCCTCGCGGATCTCCGGGAAGCTCGTCACGTCCGCATACAGCGGCGGGGCGACGACG
>Ga0302325_10018618_pt1 | contig 14628 bp, 13 predicted proteins | sample Palsa_T0_2_FD_201948 | JGI IMG/M metagenome (GOLD analysis project Ga0302325, IMG submission 201948) | Peat permafrost microbial communities from Stordalen Mire near Abisko, Sweden - Palsa_T0_2 | ecosystem: Environmental > Terrestrial > Soil > Palsa > Peat permafrost | place: Sweden: Abisko... | reverse complement strand
TCGCTGACGATGGCGACGTGATTGATCTTGGAAAACATTCCGGCCTCCCGTCGGCTTTGCCGCAACCGGCTCTTTATTGAACAAGAAACGGCGGCCTGCCTTCTGTGTTAAAGAGTTGCCGCCAAATTGAACCTTCCCGCCTTCTGCCGCAAGACACTTGCCGGAGCCGAACGCCAATGCCCGATACGTCGCTCACCACGAAATGCTGCATCGCCGGCGGCGGCCCCGCTGGAATGATGCTCGGCTTCCTGCTGGCGCGCGCCGGCGTCGATGTCGCGGTGCTGGAAAAATATCCGGACTTCTTTCGAGATTTTCGCGGCGACACCGTGCATCCCTCGACACTTGAGTTGATGTATGAGCTCGGCGTGCTCGACGATTTTCTCAAGCTGCCGCACCAGAAGGTCGAGATGCTCACCGCCCAGGTCGGTGCCGAGCATCTGACGATGGTCGATTTTCGGCATTTGCCGACCCACTGCAAATACATCGCGCTGATGCCGCAGTGGGACTTTCTCAATTTCCTGGCGGAGCATGGCAAGCGGTACAAAACCTTCGATCTGCACATGAAAACGGAAGCGACGGACCTGATCGAGGAGGGTGGCCGCATTGTCGGGTTACGCGCCAAAGGTCCGGACGGCATGCTGACCATCCGCGCCGATCTGGTGGTTGGCTGCGACGGCCGGCATTCGACGGTGCGCGAGAAGGCCGGCCTTCAAAGCCGGGATTACGGTGCGCCGATGGACGTGCTGTGGTTTCGGATGTCGCGCAAACAAACCGATACGACAGATACGTTCGGCCACATCGAAGCGGGCAAGATGATGATTATGCTCGACCGCGGCGATTACTGGCAGTGCGCCTACGTCATTCCGAAAGGCGTCGTTGAAAAAGTTCAGTCGGAAGGACTTGAAGCATTCCGCAAGCGGGTGACCGATATGTCGCCGTTCCTGGCTGATCGCGTTGGCGAATTGAAAACCTGGGATGACATCAAGCTGCTCAGCGCGGCGGTCGATCGATTGCAAAGATGGTGGCGGCCTGGGCTGATTTGCATCGGTGATGCTGCGCACGCAATGTCGCCGATCGGCGGTGTCGGCATCAATATGGCGGTGCAGGATGCGGTGGCTGCGGCAAACAGGCTCGCCGGGCCGCTCAAGAATGGCACGATGACAATCGACGACCTTGATGCCATTCAGCAGCGGCGCACCTTGCCGGTGCGTTTCACCCAGTGGCTTCAGCTCACCATCCAGAAGCGGATCATAAGCCGGGTGCTCGGGATGGAAAGTCAGCAGCGGCCGAAGCCGCCGCTGTTCTTCAAGCTGTTCAACATCTTTCCGGTGCTGCGCCGCATTCCGGCGCGGTTGCTTGGGGTCGGTATCCGCCCCGAGCACGTGCGCACGCCGGAGATTTCGTAACCTCCGCGCATTATCGGGACTAACGCAGAAGTTCCTCGGGATCCATCGGACGATGGCCCATGTTGATCTCGCCCGACCTGCTCCACCAAAAGGCAGCGGGACGATCCCAATATAACTCCACGCCGTTTTGATCCGGATCGCGAAGATAGATCGACTCGCTGACGCCATGGTCAACCGCACTGTCGATAGCGATGCCGGCAGCCTTCAATCGCTCATACGCATCGCGTAAATCATTTCGCTCCGCGTAAACAATGGCAAAATGGAACAGCCCCGTTGTGCCGGAGGTAGGCGGGGAACCACCACGACTCTCCCAGGTGTTGATGCAGATGTCGTGGTGGTAGTCGCCGTGAGCGAGAAACGCCGCTGCGTCGCCGAGCCGTTTCGTGACTTTGAAGCCCAGCACGCCTTGATAGAACGCGAGCGAGCGTTGCAGGTCCGAAACTTTCAGATTGACGTGACCGATGCGAGCGCCGGTGGATGTCTGCGGCGCACCGTTTTGCTTTCTTGACGATGCGTCAGACATGATACGTCAACCGTTGGCTTGGCGCCTTAGCTGCGCTGCTGCAATTCGGTCGTGGCGCGGGCGAGGATCTCGACCAGCCGTGCCTCGTCGTCCGCGTCGTTGTCCAGCCGTTTGCCGACTGTCGCACGCAGATGATCGAAGGCTGCCTCAACGAGCGGCGGCAACGAGCGGCGATCGCCGCGTTCGCCACGTTCCGAGCGGCGCCACCGGTTTACGCGCTCGCCGAGCGCGGCCAGCCGCTCAAGCACGACGTCGACCAGCTCGCGATTGCTCTGCAGGTAAGTGCGGCCTTCGTCGGTGATGGCGTAGAGCTTTTTCGAGCCCTCGGTTGAAGCGGTGACGTAACCGGCTTCCTCAAGATAGGTCAGCGTCGGATAGACGATGCCGGGGCTGGGCGAATACCAGTCCGCAGTTTTCTCTTCGAGCAGCTTGATGATTTCGTAGCCGTGGCGAGGCGCCTCGGCGATCAGAGCCAGCGCAAGCAGACGCAGGTCGCCCTGTGCCAGCATGCGGCGCGCCCGCATCAAGTCCTCGCCGCCTTCGCCGAAGCCGCCGCGGCGGCCACCACCGAAACCAAAGCCGCCAAAACGGCCGCGGCGGTGGTGTCGGCCGGCGGCCCAACGGCCGCCTTGGGATTCGTCTGAATGCCCACAATGTCTATGCATATGTTTCTCCTTATAAGATGCAAAGATATATCTTTAGATAGATCATGTTGAACTATAGTGCAAGATATATCTTTAGCTATATCGACAAACAGCAGAAATTAATGATTTCTGCTGAAATAACAGATGGTTATGTAGCCAAAACCGACGAGGACAAGCAGGTCCATCTCGATCTTGCTCGGACTTGGGCGCTAGCGGCAATGGCTGAGCGGCACGCTCAGGTCGTTCACGGCAAAGCGATCGCCGCTTAAAGCGCCTAAGGTAGGCCGCCCCAGTTGGTGGCTTCCCTCGCCTCGATCATTTCCACTACGTCTTTGCATTTCCCAAAGCCGCTCGGTAACGCCTGCGGCCATGGCCGGGGTAACTTTGAGCGTTTGGTGGATGCGGACGAAATTATAATAGAGGAAATGCAGCGCCATTGAGTGCGCGTGGTTCTGGACCTTCTTGCTGAACCCATTCGTTAGCCGCGTCACCCGGCGATAACTGCCCCACTACCTGCGTTTGCCAAGCACCGCTTTAGCCTTATCGACGACCTCGCCATGGACAAAGGCGCCCCGCTTTTCGAGGTCGCCAAACCGTGTACTTCGCAGCGCCGGCGGCGTGCCGTGGAGGAAAGTCTCGATCCGCTCCCAGAGGATCATCGCATGCGCGGGAGCATTCAGCGCAGCGTCGCGCGCAATCGTCTCGTCATACCCAAAAATTTTCTCGCCGAGGTCGCACCAGGCTTCATGAATATGCTGGTCCCGCACACCGATGGAGATCGGTTCAATCGCGGCACGGGCGATCGGCTCGAACGCGTTGGCGCGTTTAAAGCGCCGCAGATCTTTGGGCGAGCTGAAAGCAACGAGGTGCAGCCATTCATGAAGAAGCGTTAGTCCGTTGAACTGTCCGAGATCGCGGCCGGGCTTATAGAGTACGACAAGACGCGCATTGGTCGAATGGCCGAGCAAGAAAACCTCCGGACCGCGGGTTTTCCTTGCCCACGGATCATAAAATGACGGCTCATCGCTTATCTGCAGGCGGCGGATGAGACGAAGATCGGGAAGTTCCCGCAACAGCGCCAGCGTCCCGGCGGCGTCGATACGCTCATAGCCGGGTGCCGCTGCGGGAATTTCGATTTCGGTGTCGCAGCCTGCGATACGATAGATCCGCATGAGCGTAGGTTGCGGTGTCGTGCCGTGACGCAGAAAGGCCTTCAGATTAGAGAAGCGCGCCGCATCCGACGAAGCGATGAAGACCGTTACGATGCGTGCATAGACCCGGGAAAAGCCATCTGGGACCACGGCAGGCGGCTCGGCGGCTGTGAGTGCGCCGATCTTGCCGCCCACCCGCGGCATGTTGCGGTTTAGAAAAATCCGGATCAGGAATATCCCGAAAATGATGAGGATGATTTCGGCCATGGCGAAGTATTATATCGGCAATTCATCCGCTTGACGGGTTTGTGCAAGCGGCGAATGGTGACGCATGTTCGCGACCTTCTTCAATGAGCTCAAGGCTGCCGGTCTGCCGGTGACGCTGCGTGAATATCTCACGCTGATGGAAGCGATGCAGAAGGATCTCGCCGATCGCCGCGTCGAGTCGTTCTATTATCTGTCGCGCGCGGTGCTGGTGAAGGACGAGCGCAATCTCGACAAATTCGATCGGGTATTCGGCCACGTCTTCAAGGGCCTCGATCTGGTCGAGGAGGGGCTCGCTGCCGAAATCCCGATCGAGTGGCTGAAGAAGCTCACCGAAAAATATCTGACCGAGGAAGAGAAAAAGCAGATCGAGGCGCTCGGCGGCCTCGACAAGCTTATGGAAACATTGCGTCAGCGCCTCGCCGAACAAAAAGGCCGCCATCAGGGCGGCAACAAATGGATCGGCACCGGGGGAACGTCGCCGTTCGGTGCTTACGGCTACAATCCCGAAGGCGTGCGGATCGGCCAGGACACCAACCGAAATTTCCGCGCCGTGAAGGTGTGGGACAAGCGTGAGTTCCGCGATCTCGACGGTGATGTCGAACTCGGCACCCGCAACATCAAGGTTGCGCTGCGGCGGCTTCGCAAATTCGCCCGCACCGGCGCGCCCGACGAGCTCGATCTCGACGGCACCATCAAGGGCACCGCGCACAAGGGCTATCTCGACATCCTGATGCGGCCGGAGCGGCACAATACGATCAAGGTATTGCTGTTCTTCGACGTCGGCGGCTCGATGGACTGGCACATCAAGGCCACCGAGGAACTGTTCTCCGCGGCGCGCACCGAGTTCAAGCACATGGTGCATCTCTACTTCCACAATTGCCTGTACGAGAAAGTGTGGAAGCAGAACGCCCGGCGCTGGACCGAGACCACGCCGACCTGGGATGTGCTGCACACCTATCCGCACGACTACAAGGTGATCTTCGTCGGCGATGCCTCGATGTCGCCTTACGAGATCGTCACGCTGGGTGGTTCGGTCGAGCATTACAACGAGGAAACCGGGCAGGCGTGGATGCAGCGCGTGCTCGCGACCTATCCATCCTGCGTCTGGCTTAATCCCGTTCCCGAGCATGTGTGGGACACCACGGCCTCGATCCGCCTGATGCGACAACTCTTGGGTGGGCGGATGTATCCGCTGACGCTGGAAGGCCTCGACGGAGCCATGCGGGAGTTGGGGCGCTGAAGGCACTTCCGAATCGCGAAGATCGTCTTATATTGGTGGCCATCGTCAACCAACTGAAAGGAGGTGATCCAGTGTCTCATTGTCTATCGCCGCGGTCGCCGGCATTCGTGAACTGGATCCTCGCCTCTGCCGAGGTCCTCGCCTAGGTGGTCTAATCGACCGCCGGGCTCACACGCGTAAGGCAGACGATCGTCTGCGCAACCGGGCCAAGGCCTGACAATGGAAGGGCTGTCCGCAAGGACAGCCCTTCTTTGCGTTTGGCCATTCGATCGAAATCGGCCGGTATCAGGCCGATAGACTTAATCTTCTGCTGCGCGCGAACATCCGCGCAAAGGAGTTCTCGATGCCCGAAGAACAATCAAGCGCTGCGGCGCCCGGTCTTGTCATTGTCCGTGAAACTCGCCACGGCACATTCGATCAAGAGATCATTGCCGGCAAACATCATCTTGTGGCGGACGAGCCGGTCGACGCTGGCGGGCAGGATAGCGGACCCGGTCCGTATGACCTGTTGCTAGCGTCGCTCGGCGCTTGCACGTCGATGACGCTCCGGCTCTACGCCGACCGCAAGCAGATGCCTTTGCAGCGCGTGGAAGTCCGGCTGCGGCATTTTCGAGTCTATGCCACCGATTGCGCCGAGTGTGAGACCAAGGAAGGCATGGTCGATCACATCGACAGGGAGATCAGGCTGGACGGCGATCTAAGCGCCGATCAGCGCGCAAAATTGATGGAGATTGCCGACAAGTGCCCGGTACACCGGACGCTGACATCCGAAATCAATATTCGCACCGTGCAGCAATCGTAAGGTGGCTATGGCGTAATGCTGACGCCGCGCATGTGGCATCATAACGCAAACGTGTTTCGGCAACTGAGAGAAGTGCGAACAGGCTGCTTCCGGTCGAGCGCTGGAATAATCAGAATGCGCGTCTCCCTAACTCGCGGAGACGCCAATCATGCCTGCCGAACGTTTCGATTTTCGCAATACCGAAGGTCACCAGCTTGCGGCACTGCTCGACCGGCCGGACGGCCCGGTTCGCGCTACCGCGCTGTTCGCGCACTGCTTTACTTGCGGCAAGCATAATCGGGCGGCGCGGCGCATTGCCGAAGGCATGAAGCTGCACGGCATTGCGGTGCTGCGCTTTGACTTCACCGGAATCGGCGCAAGCGAAGGGGAGTTCGCCAACACGACGTTTTCGTCGAACGTCGACGACCTGGTGGCCGCCGCCGATCATCTCCGCACTGTACTAAAGGCTCCGGCGCTTTTGATCGGCCACAGCCTCGGCGGCGCCGCAGTGCTCGCTGCGGCGCATCGCATACCCGAAGTGCGCGGTGTGGTGACGATCGCCGCTCCATTCGATCCGGCGCACGTCGTCGGATTGTTCGGCGAAAAAATTCACGAGTTCAGCGACAAGGAAGAAGTCGAGGTGACGCTGGCCGGCCGGCCATTTCGCGTGCGCCGGAGCTTTCTCGACGACGTCAACCAGCAGAATCTTGGCGCGCGCGTGAATTCGCTACGAAAAGCCCTGCTGGTATTTCATTCGCCGACCGACGACACCGTCGGTATCGAGAACGCCAGCCATATATTCACGGCCGCGAAGCATCCAAAGAGCTTCATTTCGCTTAACGGTGCCGATCATCTGATCAGCGACAGCAACGACGCCGCCTATATCGCCCATGTCATCTCGGCCTGGTCCGAACGCTATCTCGATATGGCGCCAAACGCGATGTTCGACCCGGACACCGAGGAAGGTACGGTGCTGGTGCGAGAAACTGGCAGCGGCAAGTTCCAGCAGGAGATCGTCAGCGGGCCGCACCGGATGCTCGTGGATGAGCCGGCAAAGGTCGGGGGCATGGATAGCGGACCAGGACCATACGACCTGCTGCTTGCGGCACTCGGTGCTTGCACCTCGATGACGGTGCGGCTCTACGCTGACCTGAAGCAAATTCCATTGTCACGCACCAGCGTCCGGCTGCGTCACGAAAAGATCTACGCTACCGATTGCGCCGAATGTGAAACCAAGGAAGGCAAGATCGACCGTATCGATCGGGCGATCACGTTCGAAGGCGACCTCTCGCCTGAGCAGCGCAAGCGTCTCATTGAAATTGCCGACAAATGTCCGGTGCACCGCTCGCTCGGATCGGAAGTGCACATCCACACCGTGGAGCGGCCATTGCGAACTTCGGAATAGGCGGGCACCCTCGTTGGTGCAGTGCGAACACTTTCCAGGATATCACAATGGATGAATCGACTGGCAAGGTGGCTTTGGTCACCGGCTCAAGCCGCGGCATCGGCCGCAGCATTGCGCTCGAACTCGCCGAAGCCGGCTACGATGTGATGCTGACGGCGCGCGACGCTACGGCGCTGCAAGGCGTCGCCGATGAAATCCGTGCGCTTGGCCGGAAAGCTGCCATTCATGCGGCGGATTTAACCGCAAGCACCGCGCCAGCGTCTCTTGTCGAGGCCGCCATTCGCGAATTTGGCCAACTCGATGTTCTGATCAACAACGCCGGTATTAACAAACGCGGAAATTTTCTGGAACTGACCGATCGGGACTGGAGCGACTGCTTCGATCTGAAATTCTTTGCGCATGTGAGGCTTTGCCGGGTGGCGTGGCCGCTGCTGAAAGTGGCGCAGGGATCGATCGTGTTCATCGCCGGTGTCGGCGCTCGCGCTCCTGTTGACGATTATACGATCGGTGCGTCTGTTGTGGGCGCGAGCGTGTCCTTCATGAAAGCGCTGGCCGATTTCGGCAAACACGACGGTATTCAGGTCAATGCGGTCAATCCTGGATCCGTCAGGACCGACCGGTTTACGCAACGGCTCGGCAAAGTGATGAAGAAAACCGGACTCGGCGAGGAAGCCGCAGCCGAGCATCATCGCAACGAACTCGCCATCACGCGCTTCGGCCTGCCGGAGGATATCGCGGGACTTGTCGGCTTCATTGTCTCGCCGCGCGGCCGCTGGCTGCAAGGCGCGGCGATCAACATGGATGGCGGACAGATCGAACCGTTGCGAATGGCGCGGTACGATTAGCAAAGTCGCCACGGAGCCGGATGTAATTCCGCTCGTCCCCGCGAAAGCGGGGACCCAGCGTAAAATCTCTGGATTCCCGCTTCCGCGGGAATGAGCGGCAAGTAATTCCGGCTACGCTTTAGAGCGCTGCTTTCTTCACGCGCGCTCTCACTTCTGCGATCACATGAGGGATCGCCGCGTCGTTTCCAGGCGCCATGATGTGGACGCCGGCGATGCCGGGAATGGTGGCGAGCTCTTCAATCAGTTCGACGCAGATAGCGATGCCTTCACGCGCCGGATCTGCCGCCTTTTCCAGCCGCGCGATGTAACTGTCGGGAATGATCGTTCCGAACAGATGGCTCTTCATCCATTGCGCCGACTTTGCCGAACGCAGGGGATTGACGCCGATCAAAATCGAAAGCTGCTTCGTGATACCGGCTTTTTCCAGCGCCGCTGCATAGCGGCGCACGATGCCGGCATCCATGCAGAACTGGGTCTGCGCAAACTGTGCCCCGGATTTGATCTTGCCGGCGAGACCTTTGGGCTCCCAATCCGCGGGCGGGTCGATCGGCATGTCGGCGGCGCCGATGAAGAAGGCCGCTTTGCCATCGACCTTGCGTCCGGTGGGCAGCGTACCTTCATCGCGCAGCCGGCGCGCGGTTTCGATCAGCGTTGCTGAATTGACATCGAACACCTGCTTGGTGTCGGGCTGATCGCCGGCCTTTGGATCGTCGCCGGTGAGTAACAGCAGGTTGCGAATGCCAAGCGCGGCTGCGCCCATCATCTCACTCTGAAGCGCGATGCGGTTCTTGTCGCGGCAGGTGATCTGCAGGACCGGCTCGATATCCATGCCGATCAGGATCGATGCCGCGGCGAGCGCAGCCATGTGGGCGCGGGCTCCAGCGCCGTCGGTGACATTCACGGCGTCGGGCAGCCCCTTTAATGGCGCGGCTTTCCGCCGAAGGTCCTCGGCATCGCAGGACACCGGAGGCGCCAGTTCGGCAGTGAGGACGAATTGGCCGGCCTGCAGGCGCTCTTCGAGCGTGTGTGGGACAGGAGTGCTTTGGTTCATTGTGAGGTCTCGACAGCAAGCGCGGGCGCGCAGCAGCGCATATATGCTTTACCGGCACGCTGCAAATGCGCCGTTTCTGGACAGGAAAGGCCTGTACCGCTAGAGAGTTAGCGCTTTTACAGAATTGGACCCTAATGAGCGGCGTCAACGAAATCCGGTCGGCCTTCCTGAACTACTTCGCCCGCGAAGGGCACGAGATCGTGCCGTCGTCGCCGCTGGTGCCGCGCAACGATCCGACATTGATGTTCACCAATGCCGGCATGGTGCAGTTCAAGAATGTCTTCACCGGCCTGGAGAAGCGCCCTTATTCGCGCGCGGTAACGGCGCAAAAATGCGTGCGCGCCGGGGGCAAACACAACGATCTCGACAATGTCGGCTATACTGCGCGGCATCACACGTTTTTCGAGATGCTCGGCAACTTCTCGTTCGGCGATTACTTCAAGGAACGCGCCATCGAGCTTGCCTGGAATCTGGTGACCAAAGAGTTCGGCATTCCGGCGGAGAAGCTGACCGCGACCGTCTATATCGACGACGACGAGGCCTTCAAACTCTGGAAGAAGATAGCCGGCCTGCCGGACAGCAGAATCCTGCGGATCGCCGGTTCCGACAATTTCTGGGCCATGGGCGACACCGGACCATGCGGCCCGTGTTCGGAAATCTTCTACGACCACGGCGACAAGGTTTGGGGTGGGCCGCCCGGCAGCCCGGAAGCCGACGGCGATCGGTTCACCGAGATATGGAATCTCGTATTCATGCAGTATGAGCAGCTCGCCAAAGGCGGCGAGCGGGTCAACCTGCCGCGCCCGTCGATCGACACCGGCATGGGGCTCGAACGCACCGCGGCGGTGCTGCAGGGTACCTACGACAATTACAAGATCGATCTGTTCGCCGCGCTGATCGAGGCGGTTGCAGATCTTACCCATGTCGATCCCGACGGTGAGCAGAAAGCGTCGCATCGCGTCATCGCCGATCATCTGCGCGCCAGCTCCTTCCTGATCGCCGACGGCGTGCTGCCGTCGAACGAAGGCCGCGGTTACGTGCTTCGCCGCATCATGCGCCGCGCCATGCGGCATGCCGAACTGCTTGGCGCCAAAGAACCTTTGATGTGGAAGCTCGTCCCGGTGCTGGTGCGCGAGATGGGGCAAGCCTATCCCGAGCTGCATCGCGCCGAAGCGCTGGTCACTGAAACCTTAAAGCTCGAAGAAACCCGTTTCCGCAACACTTTAGAGCGCGGGCTTGCGATCCTCGACGAGGCCAGCAAGTCGCTAAAGAAAGGCGACATGTTCGACGGCGTGACTGCCTTCACGCTCTACGACACCTACGGCTTTCCGCTCGACCTCACCCAGGATGCGCTTCGCAATCGTGGCATCGGCGTCGATCTCGCCGCGTTCGATGACGCGATGGAGCAGCAGCGCGAAAAAGCTCGCGCCTCATGGGCCGGCTCAGGCGAGGCCGCAGACGAAGCAGTCTGGTTCGGAATCCGGGAAAAAGTCGGCGGTACGGAGTTCCTTGGCTACGACACCGAGAAGGTAGAGGGCGTCGTCGCTGCCCTTGTGCGTGACGGCAAGGAAGTTGCCGAGCTCAAGAAAGGCGAGAGCGGTGCGGTTGTCCTCAACCAGACGCCATTCTACGGCGAGTCCGGCGGTCAGGTCGGCGATGCCGGCATGATGACGGCTGATGGTGTGCGCCTCAGAGTCACGGATACGCAAAAACATCTTGGTGATGTGTTCGTTCATACCGGTACGGTGGAAGAGGGCACGCTGAAGATCGGCGTGGCACTCGCGCTCGAAGTCGATCACCGTCGTCGTGGAACGATCCGCAAGAATCATTCGGCGACGCACCTCTTGCACGAAGCTTTGCGACAGGTACTCGGCGATCACGTGGCACAGAAAGGCTCACTGGTTGCGCCAGACCGGTTGCGCTTCGACTTCTCGCATCCCAAACCGATCAGCGCTGACGAACTGGAGCGCGTCGAGGAAATCGCCAACGACAAGGTGCTGGAGAATTCGCCCGTGACGACCCGCGTCATGGCGCTCGATGATGCTCGTTCTTCCGGGGCCCGTGCACTGTTCGGCGAAAAATACGGCGACGAGGTTCGCGTTGTCGCGATGGGCGAGAGCGGCGGCAATACCATGGGCTGGTCGGTCGAATTGTGCGGCGGCACCCACGTCAATCGCACCGGGGATATTGGTCTCATTTCCGTGGTGGGCGAGAGCGGTGTCGCCGGCGGCGTCCGTAGAATCGAGGCGCTGACCGGCCAGACAGCGCGTGCCAACGCCAACACGCTGGTGCGGCTTGCCAAGGCGACCGCGTCAGAGCTGCGCGTGCCGGTTGAAGATGCGCCCCGCCGCATTGCTGTGCTGCTCGACGAGCGCAAGAAGCTTGAACGCGAGCTCACCGACGCCAGGAAGAAGCTCGCGATGGGCGGTGGTAGCGCAAGCGACAGCGCCGACGGGGTCCGCACCATCGGCAACGTGAAGCTGATGGCCCGTTCGGTCGAAGGTATCGACCTCAAGGACCTGCGTAGCCTGGCCGATGAGGGCAAGAAAAAAGTCGGTTCCGGCGTTGTCGCGATTGTCGGCGTCACTGGTGACGGCAAGGCCGGCCTCGTGGTTGGTGTAACCGACGATCTCACTGGCCGCTTCAATGCAGTCGATCTGGTGAAAAAGGGTGCGGAAGCGCTCGGCGGTAAAGGTGGCGGTGGACGGCCCGACATGGCGCAGGCCGGTGGGCCCGATGCGTCGAAAGCCGACGCGGCGCTTGCCGCGATTGAAGCTGCACTCGGAAGCTAAAACTCGACGATCTTGCCGTCTTCCGCGGTTTCGTAGGGAAGCTTGCTGCGCTGCTTGAGCATCTCCGCGCTCATATGCGTCAGCACGAGTCGCTTCGGCCGGATTTGGCCGAGGTGCTGTTCGAGCAGCGCCAACGCCATGTGCGTGGCGATAGGTTTGTCCCGCGTATAGGCCTCGCAGACAAAGAGGTCGGCCTCCCGGCCAACTTCGATCAACGCCTCGGTCCATTCGGTATCGCCGGAGAACGCCAGCACCTTTCCTTCGGCCTCGAAGCGAAAACCGAGGCAAGGGCCTGCGCGATCGTCGTGGACAACGTGAAACGGCGTGACACTGACACTGCCGACGTCGTTACGCGTGCCGATTTTGAGTTCATCCAGCGTCAAGGGAAAATTCAACTCCATTCCCCGGGTACCGGGAAAAGCACATTCCATCAGGTCGGGAAAACGCGTCTTCAGTCCGGGCGGTCCGACAATGGTGAGCGGCTGCGAACGCTTGGTCACGTAATTGGCTTCAAGAATGAAGAACGGCAGCCCAAAAATATGATCGGCATGAAAGTGCGAAATAAAAATGGTCGTAATGGCGTTGCAATCGATGCCAAGCCTGTTCATGGCGACAAGCGAAGTCGCCCCGCAATCGATCAGCGCGTTGACGTTTTTCCCCAACAGATGGAAGCAAGTATTGAACCGGCCGCCGGAACCGAAGGCGTCGCCACAGCCGACGAATTGCAGATGCATTCAAAGGTCTCCGCTGAGCGTGGGAATAACTCGGCGAGGCCGCCCGGCCCGCGTCTTCATAAACCCGTTAATTGAGGTGATAGTCCGTGATGTGGATCACAGCTTGTGAGGGTCTTTGGCTAGTCCCGTCGAGCGTCCAAATCCCTATGTTCTCATTGTTTTTTCAGCCTTTACCCCAATCTATCGTCTGACTTGTAGGGCTGTCGTGGAACCCGCATGATGCTCGCTAGCATAGTGCCGGGCGCAGCGCCATGATCGGAACACAAACTGGCGCTTCCTGCGGGCTTGGCGTGGGATACGGGGACGTTCGGGTGAGTGTCAGACTGGATCGCAAAGGCGGACTGGCCGCGGCGGCGTTGGCTGTCGCACTAGCCGGTTGCAGCAACCTCGGGTTGGACAACGATCAGCCATTGTTTCGCAAACAGTTCGATCTTACCGGCAAAGCCGGCGGCTACACCTTTTCTGATACGCAGCAAGTGAGACGGGACCGGCCGATTACCGCCAGCGATCTTATCGCAGCAAACGGAAATTGTCCGCCGCCGCCTGCGCCGACGGTTGCACCGGCTCCGGCGGCAACGCCAAATCCTGCAGCAGCCCCTGTTGTTGCTCCTGACAATCCTTCATTGCTTGGTGAAGGTGTTGCGCTCGGCATGAGCGAATGCGAGGTGGCCTGGCGGGCCGGCGCGCCAAACAATGTTCAACTCGGCCAGAATCCGGGTGGTGTTCGCACCGCGGTCCTGACGTATGACAGTGGTCCGCGTCCCGGTGTCTATCGATTCGAGAGTGGACGCCTGATGGAAATGGATAGCGTCGCGCTACCGCCAGCTCCCCCGCAGGTCGCGAAGAAAAAGCCGGTAAAGCCAAAAAAGCCGCCTAACAATAACGCGGCCTGATTGCGTATCGGTGCAAACAACCACCCCGGCCTCGCAAGAGGCCGGGGTGGCCGTTTGAAGTGACGGTGGATCAACCTAGTTGAAGCATGATCTTTTCGGAAAACCGGAAGTCCACTTTTCCGGATCATGCTCTAGTAGCAACGATTGACCCAGCGCAGTGCCGGTCCGTACGGGGTGGGGACCCAGGTCCGCACCATGCAGCCACCGTACCCCGGGCCCGCATACACGCGAACGAACGGGCCATGGTGCCAGCCACCGTGCCAGCCACCCTAGCCGCCGCCCCAGTGAGCGGACGCGGCAGTAGGCGAGAGCGCAGCGGCGCCGAGAGTGACGCAAGCGGCGAGAGCGAGGATGGATTTGCGCAACATCTGACTTCTCCTTGGTTAGGCTTCGTTTTCACGGAGCTATCTTTTGGTCGGCTGCGTCCGCGCTTCGGTTCAGGGTTCGGATTTTGACTTGCCGCGAATTGAGCTGCCGCCGAGGGCCTAATTTTTTGCAGATTTTTCAGGCCTAACTGAGCGGTCAGGTGACGTTCGTCACAAAATCACGGCTCCGGAATCGGAGTGATGCTCGTCACACCTTTTCGTATTTGCGCACTCGGCTTGCCGGGATCGGGGGCGACAGCTATAAGCCGCCGCGGTTCCGCAACGGCTTCCAATCTTAAAAGGACGATCTGATGGCGATCGAGCGTACGTTTTCGATCATCAAACCCGACGCGACGGCGAGCAATGTGACCGGCACGATCAATGCAATGATCGAGAAAGCGGGTCTGCGCATCGTCGCGCAAAAGCGCATTCGCATGAGCCGGGAGCAGGCGGAGACTTTTTACGCGGTTCATCGCCAGCGGCCGTTCTTTGGCGAGCTGGTCGATTTCATGATCTCCGGTCCGGTTGTCG
>Ga0302325_10018617_pt1 | contig 14628 bp, 10 predicted proteins | sample Palsa_T0_2_FD_201948 | JGI IMG/M metagenome (GOLD analysis project Ga0302325, IMG submission 201948) | Peat permafrost microbial communities from Stordalen Mire near Abisko, Sweden - Palsa_T0_2 | ecosystem: Environmental > Terrestrial > Soil > Palsa > Peat permafrost | place: Sweden: Abisko... | reverse complement strand
GCAAGGGACGGGCCGCTGGCGTAGCGCGCCATCAGGTCCACGGCGACCTGGTACACCTCGGCATCCGGCACGACCTGGTCCAGCAGGCCCATCGCCAGGGCCTCTGCCGCGCCGACGAACCGGCCCGTGTAGACGATGTCCTTGGCTCTGGCGGGCCCGATGAGCCGCGGCAGCCGCTGGGTGCCCCCAGCTCCGGGGATCACGCCCAGCAGGATCTCCGGCTGGCCGACTCTGGCGCTTTCGCCGGCTATCCGGAAGTCCGCGCAGAGCGCCAGTTCAAGCCCGCCGCCCAGGGCATAGCCGCTAATGGCCGCCAGCACTGGCTTGGGGATCTTCGCGACGGCAGTGAAGCAGTCCTGCAGCCGCCGGGTGGTCACCGCCATCTGGCTGTAGCTGGCATCCGCCATCTCCTTGATGTCAGCGCCGGCGGCGAAGACCTTCGGGCCGCCGTAGATCACCACGGCGCGGATGTCCGGATCGGCGCTCACTGCACCGGCAGCGGCCGCGATTTCCTCCTGGACCTGGGAGTTCAGCGCATTCATCGGCGGCCGGTCCAGCCGGATCGTTGCCACCGTCTGCTCGGTGTCTACCCTTATGAACTCGCCCATGCAGCACCTCCATGCCGAGCCATGATCCTACGCAGGCGCAGGGCCTGCGGCTATCTGGGCACGGCACGGCCGGTGGTCTAGCTCTGCGGGAGCCGGTGGTCTAGCTCTGCGGGAGCCGGGGCAGGGCTGCCTCGGGCTTCAGGCGGTCTCGGCCAACTCCGGCTCAGCCAGCGCCGGCTCAGCCAGCACGAGCACCACGAGCACCGCATTCGTGCCATTGCCGAGGGCGGCAAGCGGCTGGCCAGCCAGCGCCGCTGCTGCCGCCCGCCTGGCCGCCCGGCGGGCGGCCCAGCGGCCGACAAGGCCAGTCGCCGGACGGAGGAACAGGTCGGCGGCCCGGCGGCCACCAGCGGGCAGGGCAGCGCCCCGGCGCCTATCCGCGGGCAGGCCGACTGCCGGGCGACTATCCGCGGGCAGGCCGACGGCCGGGCGACTATCCGCGGGCAGGCCGACGGCCGGGCGGCCCGCTCCCGGCCGGCTGGCAGCCCGGCCCCCGCCTGCGGGCAGGCTGGCGCGCAGGAAGGCCGCGAGGGCATCCGCGGGCGCCTGGACGGCCGAGCTCCTGGCGTGCTGACCATGCCGCCTGCCCCGGGCCGGCGCCGGCCGGTCCAGCGCGAGCATGACTCCCATATCCGTCCCCCTCTTGCTGGTTGCCCGGACATAGCAGCCCTGAGCGCGCAACGCAACCCTATGCGCAACACTGCGAAGGGTCAACAACTTCGCGCGAAGTTTCTGCAACATGAACTTCGCACCGTGCCAGGTTCATGCGGCTTGACATGCATTTAAATAGGCGAAGAACATGGACGAGGTGCGAAGTCTGTGCGAAGGTTGTTTCCATGGCGAACCGCCCTGAGCCACCACCGTGGGGGACACTGATCAGCGACGCGCTGCAGCGCACCCGCATCTCAGCCCGTGAGGCTGCCCGCCGTGCGGGAATCAGCGAAGGTCGCTGGCGGCAGATCGCGGGCGGCTACCAGGTCGTGAGTTCCGGCATCTACGCGCCGGTCCGCGGTCCTGCCGACACGCTGGCCCGGATGGCGGCCGTTGTCGGGGTTACTCCCGCTGAGCTCGCCGCGTCCGGACGGCCGGACGCGGCGACTGCGCTGACAGCGGCGCCGGAGGAGTCAGCTGCCGGGAATGAGATCCTGCAGCGCGTTCGCGAGATGGACCCGGACCAGGCGCGCGAGCTGCTCGCGGCGATCGCGGTGCAGCTGGGCATCAAGCTGCCCGGCGGGCGCGCGGGCGACCGCGCCGAAGACCACACCGGCCGCCGCGCGGGTGAGCGCGAGCGCAGGTACGGAACCTAGCCGGTGGAGAGCAGGCCCGCCGACGCAGTGAACCTGGAACGCGTGGTCGTGCTGGCCAGAGCGCTCGCCGACAGTGATCCCGGCCCAGCCGCTGAGCTGGCCTGCGCGCTCGCTGACGTGGTGGTGGCACTGGCCGGCCGGGTGGACGCGCTCTGGCAGCTCATCGGGGCCGCGCTGGAGGCGGCCGGGCTGAGCGGGGAACAGCCCGGGGCACCGCCGACCGAGTTCGTGCAGGCCCTGACATCGCCGGGCAGTTCGGACCAGGGCGTGCGGCTGAACATCGGGGGCAGGGAATGGGTAGCGGCGATCAGTCAGGAGGAGCCGCCGGCCGATCCGGCCAGCGCCTGGGCGGCACTCGAGCGAATCGCCAGGGCCGCCGATGATCAGGACCGCACATAGCATTCAGGACCGCACATAGCTGCAGGCGGTTCCGACGGCGAGCAATCGGCCAATCAGGTGCGGGCATGCGGCCAGACGCCTGCCCCAGCAGCGCTGGGGCAGGCGCGGCGCCGGATCACTTTCCTGCGGCCCGGGGCGCGGGCGCGCCATGCCAGCCGTTCAGGAATCCGCGGACCTCGTTCTCGCTATAGCGACGATGCCCGCCGGGCGTGCGGATCGAGGAGAGCTTGCCGCCTCGGGCCCACCGGGTAACAGTCTTGGGATCCACCCGAAGCAGCGCGGCAACCTCGGCCGGGGTCAGGAGGTGACTCTCCGGTTTGATCTGGGTTCTCATGTCGGCGGTCCTCTCAAACGTGGGGGTAATGGCCTGATGACGCAACGTGACGATACATTCTCGTAACTCACCGAAAGCGCTCTATCACAGGATGTCATGTCCCTCTGGGTTTTGCTGGCGTTCTGCCAGGCAAGGGCAGAAAATCCTGCAACAGCCGGGGAGCGTTCTCGATCAGCCCTGGACCGTTCTCGTTAGGGGACGCCGGGCAAAGATCAGCGGTTTACTGGCACAGCGCAACCATGCGGGCACTTAACGTCGTGACAGTGCCCGGCCTCGGGCCGGGGCTGCGCCGAGAGCGGGCCGGGACCGCACTGAATAACCGGTAGCCCCGGCCCGGCTGCGACCGGTTCCGCCCGGGCCGGCCCGGGCCCGCCCGTCCCCAGCGCAGCGTGCCGGAACAGCGCAGGACGCGGGGACGACTCTCAGGCGGCAGGCCTGACAGTCGTCCCGCTCCGTGGTGGCGGCGGTGCATGCCGGCACGCCGCCGTCAGCACGGGCCGGGCAGCCCGCCCAGCGGCCCAGTATCACCGCCGGCCCCGGCCCCAGTGCAGCCAGCGCATCGACGTTGCTCAGAGAGGCGCCCTAGTCGAGTGACTGGGCTGCGCGGGGGGAGCTGCGCGGGGGGATCAGCGCAGGTCGCCGCTGTCCAACCCGGCCGGGCCGACGGGCAGCGTGACCAGGCCCATTTCGGCTGGCCCGGCCAGCATCGGGTGGCTAGGGAGCACCCGGACGGTGTACCCGAACGGCCCGGGGCGGCCGAGTTCCGCCTCGCCCGCGTAGCGGGCCACGCCGTCGGTGGCCGGCGGGCTCTCCAGCGACAGCTCCCGGTGCGCCGGGTCGATGAGCTCGTCGGAGTCGCCGGTACTGCCGTAGACCACCTCGACGGTTACATCGGCTGGTGACAGCTCGCCCAGCGCGATGCTGGCCCGAACCGTCAGCGCGGCACCGGGCGACTGGCTGCCGTCCACGCCCTCGACGTGATCGACCCGCACCCCCGGCCAGGCCTTGGTGACCCGCTGCTTCCAGGCGGCCAGCTCACGGGCGCCGGCGTACCGCACGGTGCCGGCGCCGGCCGGGGCGCCGTCTGCGGCCGAGGCACCGTCGGCCAGCGTCCGGGACGCCCGGGCGGCTGGGACGTAGAACTCGGTGACGTACTGGCGGACCATCCGGGTCGCCTGCGCCTTGGGACCCAGCGTCCGCAGCGTCCCGGCGACCATCTCCAGCCAGCGGTGCGGCAGGCCGTCGGCTGCGGTCTGGTAGAACAGCGGGGCCACCGACTGGCCGAGCAGGTCGTACAGCGCCGACGCCTCCAGCTCGTCTCTGCGCTGCGGATCGCTGACGTCGTCGGCGGACGGGATCGCCCACCCGTCCGTGCCGTCGTACCACTCGTCCCACCAGCCGTCGAGCACCGACAGGTTGAGGCCGCCGTTCAGCGCTGCCTTCATGCCCGAGGTCCCGCAGGCCTCAAGCGGCCGCAGCGGGTTGTTGAGCCAGACATCGCAGCCCTGCACCAGCGTCCGGCCCAGTTCCATGTCGTAATCGGGCAGGAACACGATCCGGTGCCGTACCCGCGGATCGTCGGTGAACCGCACCATCTGCTGGATGAGCAGCTTGCCGCCGTCGTCAGCGGGGTGCGCCTTCCCCGCGATCACGATCTGAATGGGGCGCTCGGGATTGAGCAGCAGCGCGGTGAGCCGCTCCGGATCGTGCAGCATCATCGTCAGCCGCTTATAGGCAGGGACCCGGCGGGCAAAACCGATGGTGAGCACCTGATCGTCCAGGGCGCTGTCGATCCAGACAAGCTCGGCCCCGGATGCGCCGCGCTGCCGCCAGGACTCCCGCAGCCTGCGGCGCGCCTGTTCCACCAGCTCCGACCGCAGGGCCTGGCGGATCTCCCAGAGCCGCACGGGGTCTACCCCGGCCTGCTCGAAGGACGTGCCGTCGCCGGTCACCGCCCCGGCCGGATTTCCCCCGTCGACCAGGTCGATGATCTCCGGCGCGACCCAGCTCGGCACGTGGACGCCGTTGGTGACCGACCCGATCGGCACCTCCGCGGTGTCGAAACCGGGCCATAGCCCGGTGAACATCGCCCGGCTCACTGCGCCGTGCAGCCTGCTGACGCCGTTGGCCCGCTGGGACAGCCGCATGCCCATGACCGCCATGTTGAAGACGCCCGGATCACCGTCGGGGAAGGTCTCGGCGCCCAGCGCGAGCACCCGGTCCGGCGGCAGGGCCGGGTCGGCGGCATGGTCGTCGAACTGGCGCTGCACGAGCTCCATGGTGAACCTGTCGATGCCCGCGGGCACCGGGGTGTGGGTGGTGAAGACCGTGCCGGCCCGGCACATCTGCAGGGCCTCGTCGAAGCTGAGGCCCTGCTCGACGTACTCGCGGATGCGCTCAAGGCCGAGGAAGCCGGCATGGCCCTCGTTGGTGTGGAAGACCTCGGGCTCGGGATGCCCGGTGATCGCGCAGTACGCCCGCAGGGCCCGGACGCCGCCGATTCCCAGCAGCAGCTCCTGCCGCAGCCGGTGATCACTGCCGCCGCCGTAGAGCCGGTCGGTGACCTCCCGCAGGCTCTGCTCGTTCTCTTCCACGTAGGAGTCGAGCAGCAGCAGCGGGACCCGGCCCACCTGCGCGATCCAGATCTGGGCGGCGAGCGGCGCGCCGCCGGCCAGCCTGACCGTCACCCGTACTGAGGCGCCCTGACGGTCGCGCAGCAAGGTGAGCGGCAGCCCGGCCGGGTCACTGGCCGGATAGCGCTCGGTCTGCCAGCCTTCGGGTGACAGCGACTGGGTGAAGTAACCGTGCCGGTACAGCAGGCCGACGCCGATGAGCGGCACGCCAAGATCGCTGGCCGCCTTCAGGTGGTCCCCGGCGAGTATGCCCAGGCCGCCGGAGTACTGCGGCAGCGCAGCGGTAATGCCGTACTCCGGCGAGAAGTAGGCGATGCTGGCCGGCCCCCCAGCAGAAAGGCCGCTGCCGGACTGGTACCAGCGCGGGCCGGTCTTGTAGTCGTCCAGCTCACCGGTGGCGGCACTGAGCCGCTGGAGGAAGTCCTGGTCGGCAGCCAGGCTCATCAGGCGCTCCCGCGGCACCTCGGCCAGCAGCGCCACCGGGTCCCGCGTGACTCGCGCCCCGGCGGCGGGGTCGATCGCGGCGAACAGGTCGAGCGTCTCGGGATGCCAGGACCAGCGCAGGTTGAGCATCAGCCCGCGCAGCGGCGCGAGCGGCTCTGGCAGGGCCGGATGGACGGTGAATCGGCGGATGGCTCTCACGCTGAGTGCTCCTGCTAGCAAGATCGTCTGTTGAGTCCCGGCCGCAAGGATGTTACGCGATCATGGCCGGCCGCGAAGCTTGGCCCGTCCCGGCACCGGGGGGCTGCCTGCTTTGAGCGCAAAGGGGCTGGGTAGTTTTCAGGGGTGATCGGCCGGATTCCCATCCTTGACGTACAGCCTGTCGTGCAGTGCGGGCGCTATCCCGCCAAAGCGGTGACGGGAGAGACCTTCCAGGTCAGCGCTACGGTGTTCCGCGAGGGCCACGAGATGCTCGGGGCCGGTGTCGTGCTGCGCGATCCCGGCGGCTACCGGCACCCGCTGGTGGCGATGCGCGAGCTCGCGCCGGGCACTGACCGCTTCGGCGCTGACGTCGCACCCGGCCGCCAGGGAGCGTGGCGCTTTCAGGTGGCGGCCTGGGGGGACCCGATGGCGGGCTGGCAGCACGATGCGGCCATCAAGATCCCGCTCGGCCAGGATGTCGAGCTGATGCTGGCCGAGGGCGCCCTGCTGATCGACCGCGCGGCCGGCCGGATCCGGCCGGCCAGGGCCGGCGAGCCGGCGGCCACGCACGAGGCCAGGAGGGCCCGGGTGCGGCTGAAGGCCCTGGCCGCGGTGCTCAGAGACAGCGAGGTCCCGCCGCTGGACCGGCTGGCCGCCGTCGCCGACGCCGACGCGGCCGCGATCCTGGGTGCCTTCCCGCTGCGGGAACTGCTGACCCGGTCGGCCTGGTATCCCCTGGTCGTGCACCGCGAGCGGGCCCTGTACAGCTCGTGGTATGAGTTCTTCCCCCGCTCGGAAGGCGCCAGCATCGACCCGACCGGTCAGCTCGCGCCGGTGTCGGGGACGCTGCGCTCGGCGGCCGGCCGGCTGGACGCCGTCGCCGAGATGGGCTTCGACGTGGTCTACCTCCCGCCGGTGCACCCGATCGGCAGCACCGCCCGCAAGGGGCGCAACAACACGCTGGGCGCGCTGCCCGGCGACCCGGGCTCGCCCTGGGCCATCGGCTCGCCGGAGGGCGGCCACGACGCCCTGCATCCCGATCTCGGCACGCTGGACGACTTCGACGACTTCGTCACCAGGACCGGGAAACTTGGCATGGAGGTGGCACTCGACCTGGCGCTGCAGGCATCGCCCGATCATCCCTGGGTGACCGCGCACCCGCAGTGGTTCACCACCCGCGCCGACGGCAGCATCGCCTACGCCGAGAACCCGCCCAAGAAGTACCAGGACATCTACCCGCTGAACTTCGACAACGACCCGGAGGGGATTTACGCCGAGGCCCTGCGGATCGTCCGGTACTGGATGGACCGCGGGATCAGGATCTTCCGCGTCGACAACCCGCACACCAAGCCGCTGCGGTTCTGGGAGCGGCTGCTCGCCGAGATCGCCGCCACCGATCCCGATGTGCTGTTCCTGGCCGAGGCCTTTACCCGGCCGGCGATGATGCACGCCCTGGCCGCGATCGGATTCCACCAGTCCTATACCTACTTCACCTGGCGTAACAGTTCTTCGGAACTCACCGAATACCTGACCGAGCTGCGCACTTCCGCCACGTACATGCGGCCGAACTTTTTCGTGAACACTCCCGACATCCTCAGTGGTTACCTGCAGCACGAAGGCCTGGCAGCCTTCCGGGTGCGCGCAGTGCTCGCGGCGATGCTGTCGCCCTCGTGGGGCGTCTATTCCGGCTTCGAGCTCGGCGAGAACTTGCCTGCCGCAGTCGGCAGCGAGGAGTACCTGAACTCGGAGAAATACGCCTACCGGCCGCGGGACTGGGAGCATGCGCAGCAGGCGGGACTGAGCCTTGCGCCGTTCATCACCGCCCTTAATGCCATCCGGCGCGGGCACCCCGCCCTGCATCAGCTCCGCAACGTGCGTTTTCACTACCCGGACCAGCCGGAGATACTGTGTTTCTCGAAGCGGACTGGCGCGGCGCCGGCTGGCGCCCCAGGCAGCGACACAGTGCTTGTCGTGGTCAACCTGGACCCGCACCAGGCGCGTGAGGCCACGATCTGGCTCGACGGGCCGGAGCTTGGCGTGGAGACGAGGGAAGGGTTCACCGTCACCGATGAGCTTTCCGGCGAGTCCTTCCGGTGGGGTCAGGCGAATTACGTCCGCCTTGACCCCCAGCAGCGGCCCGCGCACGTCTTCACGGTGACGGCATAACCAGCACGGCAGTTATATAAAAGAGCATGCGCAGCTCTACCGAGCAATACGACGGATACCCGCAGGAGAACGGTGATCCCGTGGCGATTCAGCCTCAGCCAGGGCAGCCCCTTTCGTTCGGCCGGCCCCGGCCGGCCTTCCATGCCAGCTCGGCTACTGCCCCCGGTGAGCCGGTACCTGACTCCTTCTCGTTCGAAAAGCCCCGCGACCCGCACTGGTATCAGCGCGCGGTCTTCTACGAGGTGCTGATACGCGGCTTTTACGATTCCAACGGTGACGGAACGGGCGACTTGCGCGGCCTGACCTCGCGCCTGGATTATCTGCAATGGCTCGGTATTGACTGCATCTGGCTGCTGCCCATCTATGCCTCCCCGCTGCGCGACGGCGGCTACGACATCGCGGATTTCACCGCGATCCTGCCGGACTTCGGCACCATCGGTGACTTCGTCGGGCTGGTGGAAGCCGCGCACGAGCGGGGCATCCGCGTCATCGCCGACCTGGTCATGAACCACACCAGTGACGCCCATCCCTGGTTCCAGGCGTCCCGGACTGACCCCGAAGGCCCGTTCGGCGATTTCTATGTCTGGTCCGATACCGACGACCGCTACAGCGAAGCCCGGATCATCTTCGTCGACACCGAGCAGTCCAACTGGACCTACGACCAGGTCCGCGGTCAGTACTACTGGCACCGGTTCTTCTCCCACCAGCCCGATCTGAACTACGAGAACCCCCGCGTCCAGGACGCCATGATCGAGGTGCTGCGGTTCTGGCTCGACCTGGGCATCGACGGGTTCCGGCTGGACGCGGTGCCGTACCTCTACGAGCGGGAGGGAACCAACTGCGAGAACCTCAAGGAGACGCACGAGTACCTCAAGCGGGTCAGGACCGAGATCGACCGCCTCTACCCCGACCGGGTGCTGCTAGCCGAGGCCAACCAGTGGCCGGCCGACGTGGTGGAGTACTTCGGCGACCCCTCGGTCGGCGGCGACGAATGCCACATGGCCTTCCATTTCCCGCTGATGCCGCGCATCTTCATGGCGGTGCGGCGCGAGCAGCGCTACCCGATCTCGGAGATCATGGCGCAGACCCCGCCGCTGCCATCCGGCTGCCAGTGGGGCATCTTCCTGCGCAATCACGACGAGCTGACACTCGAGATGGTCACCGACGACGAGCGTGACTACATGTACACCGAGTACGCCAGGGATCCGCGGATGAAGGCCAACATCGGGATCAGGCGCCGGCTCTCCCCGCTGCTGGAGGGCGACCGCAACCAGCTGGAGCTGTTCACCGCGCTGCTGCTCTCGCTGCCGGGCTCTCCCGTGCTGTATTACGGCGACGAGATCGGCATGGGCGACAACATCTGGCTGGGCGACCGGGACGGCGTGCGCACGCCCATGCAGTGGACGCCGGACCGCAACGCGGGGTTCTCCTACTGCGACCCGGCCAGGCTGTACCTCCCGGTGATCATGGACCCGATCTACGGGTACCAGGCGATCAACGTGGAGTCGCAGGAGAAGAACCCGACCTCGCTGCTGCACTGGACCAGGCGCATGATCGAGATCCGCAAGCGGCACCCGGTGTTCGCGCTCGGCAGCTATGACGAGCTTGGCTCGTCCAATCCGAGCGTGCTGGCGTTCGTGCGCGAGCACCAGAGCCAGACAGGGACGGACCTGGCAGGCACCGACCGGATTCTGTGCGTCAACAACCTGTCCAGGTTCCCGCAGCCGGTCGAGCTGGACCTGAGCAGGTTCATCGGGTCGACCCCCATCGAGTGCATGGGCGGCGTCGCCTTCCCGCCCATCGGCGAGCTGAACTACCTGCTGACGCTGCCGGGACACGGCTTCTACTGGTTCCTGCTGCAGCCGCGCGCCCAGCAGTAGCCGGCTGCGGCCGCCGCCCGCATGAGGCTTAGACTTCTGGCACCTGGTCGACCGTTTTCGCCGCTCGTGCAACCGTTGCGATAAACCTGCGGGTATCCGGCGACGGCCGCGGATGCTTGACTGATCCGAGGCAGAAATGGGTTCGCCACGGGTAGGAGCACGGGACGAGGTGGGCCTTGAGTCATGACCTTTAATGACGCGCTGGCAGGGTGGCTGCCGACCCAGCGCTGGTTTTCCGGCCGGGACGAGCCAGTCCCCGAGCTCGCGGTGACAGCCGACACTGCGCTGGTCGCCGGCGACCCGGGGCTTCGGCATCTGATCATCAGCGTGCGCCGGGGCCAGGACGTCGCCCGGTATCAGGTCCTCGTGGGCCTGCGTCACCGCCTGCCGGCGTCGCTGAGCCAGGCGGTCATCGGGCCGGCCGCGGGCGGGATGACCGCTTACGACGCGCTGCATGACCCGGAGCTGGCCGGCTTCCTGCTGGAGAGCATCGCCGCCGAGCGCACCGTGGGACCGCTGCGCTTCGCGACCGAGCCCGGCATGCTCGTCGGCAGCTGGCCCGGCAGCCGGGTGCTGACGTCCGAGCAGAGCAATACCAGCGTCATCTTCGGCGAGGCTGCCATCCTGAAGGTCCTGCGCAGGCTCTTCCCCGGCGAGAATCCTGATCTTGAGGTGGCCGGCGCCCTGGCCAGGATTGGCTCGAAAAGGATCGCCCCGCCCTTCGGCCGGATCGCTACCGAGCTGGCCGGGGAGCCGGTGCTGCTGGCCGTTCTCTCCAAGTACCTGGCGCACGCCAGCGACGGCTGGTCGCTGGCCGCAGCCAGCCTCCGCCGCCTGTACGCGCGGACCGGAGCCTACGAGCAGGAGTACCTGACGGCCCCGCTGCCGGCTGATCCAGAGCAGCCGCCGGGCGAGCCGGCCACGGACTTCGCCGGCGAGGCCTACCTGCTCGGCGGCGCGAGCGCCGAAATGCACGCCGACCTGGCAGTCGCCTTCGGCACCACGCTGATCGCTCCGCAGCAGGTCGCCATCCTGGCCGACCAGATGACCGGCAAACTGGAGCTGGCCAGGGCCAGGATTCCGGCGCTGGAGAGATACGCCGAGAAGCTGCGGGCCGCCTACGCGGACCTGGCCAGTCTCACCGAGCCCGTCGTGCTGCAGCGGGTGCACGGCGACTATCACCTGGGCCAGGTCCTGCGGACGCAGGACGGCTGGGTGGCGCTGGATTTCGAGGGCGAGCCCGCCGTGCCGCTCGCGCAGCGCCGGGCCCCGGCCCCGGCTTTGCGGGACGTGGCCGGCATGCTGCGGTCGTTCGACTACGCTGCACGGCACCGGCTGCTTGGCCATCGGGACGAGGCCCGGCTCCGCGGGCCTGCGGACGCGTGGGTGCAACGCTGCCAGGCGGCGTTCTGCACGGGCTACGCGGACGCCGGCGGCACGGACCCGCGAACGAACGCGACACTGCTGCGCGCGCTGATGCTGGAGAAGGCGGTCTACGAGGTGATTTACGAGGCACAGCACCGGCCATCCTGGCTGTCCATCCCGCTCGAGTCCATCGCTGCCGCATGACCACGTCAGCGACAGGCAGCCTGGCCGACCCGGTCAGCCACGAGGAGATCGACCGGATCGTCGCCGGAGCGCACTACGACCCGCACTCGGTCCTGGGCGCGCACCCGGTCAGCGACGGGGTCATCATCCGGGCGCTGCGCCCGCTGGCGAAATCGGTGACGGCAGTCCTGCCCGACGGCCGCCGCGTCCCGATGAGCCATGTGCACCAGGGCGTGTTCTCCGCCCTGCTCCCGGACCGGGAGATACCGGACTACCTGCTGGCCGTTACCTACCCGGGCAGCCCCGACGAGACCATCAGCGATGATCCGTACCGGCATCCGCCCACGCTCGGCGAGATCGACCTGTACCTCATCGGGGAGGGCCGGCACGAGGCGCTGTGGCGGGTACTGGGCGCGCACGTGCACCACGAGGCCGGCGGCACCGCGTTCGCGGTCTGGGCGCCCAACGCGCAGGGCGTGCGCGTCATCGGCGACTTCAACCACTGGGACGGCCGCGGGCATCCCATGCGATCGCTGGGCGGGTCGGGCGTGTGGGAGCTGTTCCTGCCCGGGATCGGCGCGGGAGCATCGTACAAGTACGAGATCCGGACGCGGGACGGCAGCTTGCGCACCAAGGCCGACCCGATGGCCGCCCTGGCCGAGCGGCCGCCAGCTACCGCCTCGGTGGTGTTCGAATCCGGCTACGAGTGGGGCGACCGGGACTGGCTCGACGCCCGGTCGAGCGCCAATATGGTCGCGAGCCCGATGAGCGCCTACGAGGTGCATATCGGCTCCTGGCGGCCCGGCCTGTCCTACGTCGAGCTCGCCGATCAGCTCGCCTCGTATGTCAGCGAACTGGGGTTCACGCACGTGGAGTTCATGCCGGTCGCCGAGCATCCGTTCGGCGGCTCGTGGGGCTACCAGGTGACCTCGTACTACGCGCCGTCGTCCCGGTTCGGCACGCCCGATGATTTCCGCTACCTGGTGGACCGGCTGCATCAGGCAGGCATCGGCGTCATCGTCGACTGGGTGCCCGCGCACTTCCCGCGCGACGACTGGGCGCTGGCCCGCTTTGACGGCACGCCGCTGTATGAGAACGCTGACCCCCGGCGCGGCGAGCAGCCGGACTGGGGCACGCTCGTCTTCGACTACGGCAGGCGCGAGGTGCGCAACTTCCTGGTCGCCAACGCCGTCTACTGGCTGGAGGAGTTCCACGTCGACGGCCTGCGGGTCGACGCCGTGGCGTCCATGCTCTACCTGGACTACTCCCGCAAGGACGGGGAGTGGAGCCCGAACGCCCTGGGCGGGCGGGAGAACCTCGACGCCGTGTCCTTCCTGCAGGAGGTGAACGCCACCTGCTACAAGCGGGTGCCGGGCATCATGATGATCGCGGAGGAATCCACCGCCTGGCCGGGTGTCTCCAGGCCCGTCTACCTGGGCGGCCTGGGCTTCGGCTTCAAGTGGAATATGGGCTGGATGCACGACACGCTGGACTATCTTTCCCGCGATCCGATCTACCGTAGCTATCACCACAATGAGATGACCTTCTCGATGATGTACGCCTTCACCGAGAACTTCGTTTTGCCGCTGTCGCACGACGAAGTCGTGCACGGTAAGGGCTCGCTGCTGCGCAAGATGCCCGGGGACGAATGGCGTCAGTTCGCCGGGCTCCGGTCGCTGCTGGCCTACATGTGGGCGCATCCCGGCAAGCAGCTGGTCTTCATGGGCTCGGAATTCGGCCAGCCAACTGAGTGGTCACAGGAAGAGGGACTGCACTGGCAGTTGCTCGCCGATGACCGCCACGCAGGCGTCCAGCGGCTGGTCATGGACCTGAACCGCGCTTACGCCGAGCGGCCGGCGATGTGGCGGCTGGACAGCTCGCCGGCCGGCTTCGAGTGGATCGACGCCAACGACACGGCCGGCAACGTCTTGTCGTTCCTTCGGTTCGCCGGACCGGACGGCGCCGGCCCGGCGAGCGGCGCCCCGGACGGGAGCGCCCCGGCCCGGGACGCCCCGGACGGCGCCGGCCCGGTCCGCGACCTCCCGGCACCTGGCGCCCGGCCGGGGATAGTCGCCTGCCTCGCCAACTTCTCGGCCGTGCCGCATGAGAAGTACCGGATCGGGCTGCCGGCGCCCGGGCGCTGGGTCGAGGTGATCAACACCGACTCGGCCGCTTACGGCGGCAGCGGGGTGGGGAACCTGGGCGCGGTCGAGGCGGTCGCCGAGCCCTGGCACGGAAGGCCGGCCTCGGCGGTGGTCAGGCTGCCGCCACTCGGGGTGCTGTGGCTGGCCCCCGAGGCGTGAGCTGCCGGCGTCCCGCCGCTCAGCTGACCGGGATGATCCTGGCCGCCACAATCACGCCGCCGGCCAGCTCGAGCAGTCCGATCGTCCCGCGAGGCTGGCGGCGGCGGTCGGTCGGCGAGCCTGGGTTGAAGATCCGGATTCCGCCGCCCGTCTGGTCCACCGGTATGTGCGAGTGCCCGAACACCACCAGAGCGGCACCGGGGAACCGCCTGCGCAGCCGCGCGATCCGGCCGGCCGCCGCACCGCTGTCGTGCACCATCGCGACGGCAACGCCCGCAAGGCTCAGTTCCAGGGCCGGCCTGGCTCCCCAGTCGGCCACGTCCGCGCCGTCGTTGTTGCCGAGCACGGCGCGGACCGGCGCGTAGCCCGATAGCTCGTCCAGGACGGCCGCGGTGCACACGTCACCGGCATGCAGGATCAGGTCAGCCCGGCGCAGGTGCTCGGCGACCGGTGCCGGGCAGGACTTCCAGCGCCGGGGCGCGTGCGTATCGGCGAGCACCACCAGATGCATGTCACGGCCGCCAGATGTCCAGGGTTACCTGCCGCATCTGCTCGCAGAACCGCCCGGTGGGCGAGGCCGATCGCAGTAGCCTGCGCAGGTCCAGCTCGAAGGCAGCAAGACGATCGCCGAACAAGTGCGGCGCGGCACTCGACAGCGAGAACACCGACGCCACCACCTGCTCTTCGGTTCGTTCGTGCACAGTGTCCGCGGCGACCTCGATCCGGTCGGGGCCGCGGAATCCCGCGTCGCGCATCGCGGTATCACCGCGATCGGGGGGCCCGGCCGGAATGAAGCTCTGCCCGGCCC
>Ga0302325_10018613_pt1 | contig 14630 bp, 8 predicted proteins | sample Palsa_T0_2_FD_201948 | JGI IMG/M metagenome (GOLD analysis project Ga0302325, IMG submission 201948) | Peat permafrost microbial communities from Stordalen Mire near Abisko, Sweden - Palsa_T0_2 | ecosystem: Environmental > Terrestrial > Soil > Palsa > Peat permafrost | place: Sweden: Abisko... | reverse complement strand
CGCGAACGCCCCCAGGATGCGCTCGCGATGCTCACGCACGGCCGGGGAGGCCGTCCCCAGCTCCAGTAAGCACACGCGAGCGAGCGCGGGCTCTTCGTCGAAGAACGCGAGCATCTCCGCGAGCGCGTGGCGCATCCCGTCCTGCCACGGGTGGGTGGGTGTCAAATGATCGAACGCCTCGACGACGAGCGGCGCCGCGCGCGCCAGGGCGCCGTCGAGGACCGCGACCAGGCACTCGTCCAGCCCGGCGAAGCGCTCATAGAACGTACGCCGCGAGACCCCGGCGCGCTCGCACACCAACCCGACCGACGCGCCCGCGAAACCCCGCTCGGCGACGACCGCGACCGCCGCGCTGAGGATCCGCGCGCGTTGCACCTCCGCGACCGAGCCACCGGTAATCCCAGCGTGGGGTGACTCGTCACCACCTGCACCCATTTGCTAAAATCCTTCTGTCGTATCGGTCTGGTGGCGGGGTGCCGTCCTTGCAAAAGAGACGCCCCGTCATCAGTCGTTTAACCCGGCGATCTCGCTAGGACACGCCGGTCTTCAAGCACGCGGCGTCACCGATCCAGTCCGGAGCGTCGCGATGTCACCCACTATCCGGGATTTAACCCGGGCAACACCCGCTCAGGTCATAGCTGTCCCCCACCGGATGCCATCGGCGGATCATTCTGGGAATCGACCAGCGTGTCTATACCCCAACGGGATATCTTTGGGGTAGAAACCGGGGTATATCCGGCAGGCGAGCGGCAAACTCCTGCCCGCGCTCGGGCACAACTGTCCGCTGGTGAAGGTCGATGCTCAGACCGGGCTACTTATGACTCTTCCTGTTCGCTATAACGTACGCCTTGCGGGCCTGCTTCTCACACGCCCGCCTGCCCCTCGGCTTCTGCTCACACAACCTCAATGCCTTCGCGAGCTTCTGGGCCTCGATGGATACCTTGGACTCTCCCGCTTTCACAAACCGAGCGACGAGGGGCGTCGAGGGCGATACCCCCGACCCGGGTTGTGTGCTCGAGGTCCCCAGCAGGCCGTTGCCGCCGGTGCCAGACGGAGATTCCCCCACCACCAGTGTCGCGGACGGCTCAGCGGTGTTCAGTGGTACCGAAACGCCTTCCGAAATAGGACCATGACTCGTCAGGAGTGTTTTGAAGTTCTGTTCGCCGCCTCCTCCCGCGAAGTTGCGGCCAATGCCGGGACCTTCATCCGCGTTATAGCCGGTGACTTTCCCCGCTGCGTTGGAGGCAGTCACCGCGTATTCGTACCACGTGCCCGGTTGCAGGGTCTTGTCGGCGCTGTTGATGTCGACGCGGATAGTCTGATCGCCAGATCCGGCGGGAATGGTCGCGCTCGGCAGAGCGAAGCCGCTGATCGCAAAGCATGGCCCCACTATCGGCCATTCGCTCTGACAGGCAGGAGACGCGATATGAAATTCGTAGATCGTTTCCAGCCCGTTCGGGTCGATCTGCGCTTCCAGCGTCGCGTCGTGTTCGGTGATGCCAGACACGGAAACGCCGGCGATCGAGGGCGCGGTGCTCGCGGCAGCCACCGACGTGAGCACCCCCAGCGCAAGCGCTGCGACAAACGTGACGAACACGGCTCTACACGCAGATCTCATGGAGCAACAAAGCCTTCCTCTTGGTCTGGAAAAGCATGAACAGGCCCAACAGCAGCATTGTTCTAGAAATCGGTCAAGATGTCCATACCCCGCCGGGATATCTTTGGGGTAGAAAACGGGATACACCGCCTGCCTGGACAGCCTCACGTCAAGTCGACCGTGACGCCCGTCCCATAGCGGATCTTGCGAGCCCGCTATCAGTGATACAGCTCGGCCAAGGTTAGATCTTCGGCTCCACCAACGCCGATACACGTTATCGCGCTGGTACACGACACTCCTACAAGCTCAAAGTAGGTTCCTGCCACCGCTGGGACGGGGGGTTCCTGAACAGCCCACGTTGTGCCATTCCAACTCTCCGCCATCGGTACCCATTTTTCTGCTTTGTTCTCGAACGTGCCAACCGCAATGCATTCCGTAGACGACACACACGACACGCCCCTCACACGTTGCGTCTCGAGGACTTTCGATTTCATCGCTTCTTTCGGGCTCGGAGGTTCCTGCTCTGTCCACGTGGTGCCATTCCAGCTCTCGGCGAACGGCGCCGATTCTTCCGCACTGCTTTGCATATTTCCAACGGCAATGCATGCCGCTGACGAGGGACACGAGACACTCCACAATTCGGGGTCTTTGGCAGATCCCGAATGCGCCGGTTCCTGTACGGACCAGGTTGTGCCATTCCATCGCTCAGCCACCGGCAGCCACGTCTCTCCTTCACCTTTTTTGAAGATACCGATGGCGGTGCACGCCGATGACGAACTACACGACACGCCTTTCAGATCACTCTGTTGGGTTTCGGCCGGGAGCGGCGGTTCTTCAACGGACCATTCTTTGCCATTCCAGCGCTCAACGAGCATGGCTGAAGCGGGCTTTTTGGTGGTATACGAGCCAATTGCGATACAATTTTCGCTAGACGCACACCATACGCTTTGTAGCTCGGCGGATGTTCCGTTTGCTTCTTTCGGGTTGGGCGCTTCCTCGATGGACCATGCCGTCCCGTTCCAACGCTCGACAAGCATATACCAGTCATCCGAGGAATGCTTTTGGTAGTACCCGACAGCAGTGCACGACGTGGATGATGTGCACGATACGCCGTCCAGATAATCCCACTCGCCTTCCGTGGGAGCAGGCGGTTCCTGTATCGTCCACGTCGTGCCGTTCCACGTCTCGACCAGCGGCACTTTATCTTCTACTTTTTTTTCGAACTGCCCAACGGCCGCGCACGCCGTAGTCGAAGTACACGATATATCGCTTAGTTGAGCGCCAACGGCAAGTTCTGTCGGGTTAGGGGTCGCGAGAACTGCCCAGCCCGTTGCAAACAGCTCGTTGGAGCCATAACTGGTCCCACTGCTGTTGGTTGCAACGATCCGGAAATTGTAGATTGTTCCCGATTTAAGACCGGCGATAGCTTTACTCTCTTCCAGGCTACTCGTGCCCGATCCTGCGGTCGCTTCTTCGGTTTTAGAGCCATACGAGATCGTGGTGCCGTATTCGAAGTAATATTTGGTTTCGGCTCCCCTTGGATTCACCGTGCCGTTCAGCGTGACGCTGGTTTCGGTCACGCTCGTCGCCGGCTTGGTTTCTACGGTCGGCTTGCCGATCGTCGAGAACGTTTCGTTCAGCCCATCGGTTGTCCCATTGCTGTTGGTCACAACGAACCGGAAGTAATAAGTTGTGCTCGCTGTCAACCCCGTGATGGCTTTGCTCTCTTCCAAGTTGCCAGTGCCTGAGCCTACGCTGACTTCGGCCGTTTTCGACCCGAGCGATTTCGTGGCGCCGTATTCGACGTAGTATTTGGTTGCCAGACCATTCGGATTGACTATGCCGCTCACCGTGGCTTCGGTGCCCGCCACTTTTGTTGCAAACCCAGTAGCCGCCGCGGCCGCTGCGGATTCGAACACTTTATCGGGCGTGCCCTCCCCGGTCGGACCATTGTAGCCTTCTTTGGTGGCGTGACAGAAATATTCGTCTTCAGCGGGCGGAGTGCATGTGCCGTTGCTTCCTTCGCTGATATGAAACAACATGGCCGGTTTCTTATAGAAGGCATCGGCGGCCAGCGTTCTCGTAGCGCTCGAGGCCTGCGCCTCGATCCCTGAGATGATCGGAGTGGCCGCACTCGTACCCCAGACGTCTTCCCACCCGGGATATTCGTACGAATCGTACACGGATACGGGCGATTCTTCCGAAGCGTCCGCTGCGACATCGTTGTCGGTTCGGTCTGTACAGGCTTTGTCGGTCTGCCACGGTGGCTTTTCCTCGTATTTACTGCAACCACTTCCGGTGCCAGTCCAGACAGTCTCCGTCCAGCCGCGCGCGTTTTCCGCTTTTTTGAGAGTGGTACCACCGGCGGCAATGACATCCGGCGACGCCGCCGGGTACTCCACTTTATAGCCAGAATCGCCAGAGGCCGCCACCACAGGGATACCGGGGCGGTGAAAGTACACGTCCCTCGTGGTCTGCCCGGATTCCTCGGCACGACCCCAGCTGTTGCTGATCACCGCCGGTTTCAGGCTGGCGGCCTCTTCCTCGGCTACATCGAGTTCGTTGCCTTCTTTATTCGCCTCGACCAGATCTATGTGGCATTCCGGGCATACCGCTGAGGCCATATCCAGATCCAAGGATATCTCCAAGCTCCAACCATATTCATTAGACGGATAGTTTTTGGTTTCGCCTTTTTGATTGAGCTTTTTGAAACAGCCGTTCGCTTCGGTGCACGCAGTAACTTTTTCAGTGGCGTTGTAATAGACTTTGTATTTTTCGCGATATTTTTGTAGATCCGATTCAGCGTTCGGATCGTTGTACGCATCGACAATCGCGATGGTCTCCCCGGACCCGCCCGTGGCGGACAGCTTGTACGCAGATTTCAGGTTTTCCGGGTCGAGCCCTTTCAGTTCGCCGCCGCCTTCCAGGGCCGGACTGACCTCCGGCCGTATCCCAGACAGCGTCAATGCAAGTGGCTCAGCCTCGACCAGGCACTCGTAAACGCCTGGCTTGGCGGGACACACGCGATAGGTTTCCGCTTCAGCGGAGCGCGACGGTTCTTCCGCGCTCGCGACCTGCGGGAGCACACATCCCAGCAGAGCGACCGCGAAGACCGCCACGCAGGCCAACCAGCCCGCTCGGCGTCTCTGGACCCGCTCGCGTCGATTGGCTCGCCGTACTGGACTGAAGTACAAGACCCGCATGCGCTCTCCCCTTTACTTGAGCGGCTGGCCAATTGCCCACTGCTCGCCACGATCAGCGAGCCGATTGGAGCCGCTATGCACGAATTGCGGAATCCTTCCAGGAACAGGGAGGCTTGTCTATACCCCAACGGGATATCTTTGGGGTAAAAACCGGGGTATCTTTTCTCCTGCACGACACACGGTGTACCCGCCTACTCCCACACCCCGAGCAGCTCCCCCCGCGAGTTCACTCCGAGCTTGCGGTAGATGTGCTTGACGTGGATGCGCGCCGTGCCGGTGCTGATCTGTAGCGCCCGCGCGATCTCGGCGTTTGGCCGGCCCTTGCCGAGCAGCTCCAGGACTTCCCGCTCGCGACGCGTCAGCGCGGAGATCCCCGCCGCGCGCGCCGCTCGAGCCGGGCGTGCGGACATCGAGACGAACACATGCCTGCCGTCGGCCGCCATGCGCACGCCCCGCACGATCTCCGCCGCGGAGGTGTCGGTCGACAGGCACACCGTCACCCCGAAGGAGACGATCCGCGTCGCATACGCGCGCGTCGGGCGGTGCGCGACCACGACGAGCCCGACGTCCGCTCGCGCATCGCGCATCGCGCCCGGGACCGCCGGCCCAGCCACGCTGTCTTCGTCGAGCACCACCACCTGAGCCTCGCCGCGAGCCACCACACCCAGCAGCGCAGCCCGGTCGAGACCGGCGCCCACCACCCGCAGACCCTTCTCAGCGCCCAGCACCCGCAGCAGCCCTTCGCCGATCAGGCAGCCAAGCTGACCTAACGCGACGGTAATCGGCGCTTCCGATCTCACAACTGACGCCGTCGTGAAGTTCGTGAGGAACGTGGTGATCGATACGGATTGACCGTGGCGTCTGCTACGGTTCTACCGTGGCTTCCAGTAACCCATTCATCTTCCAGCGGCCCGTCGACGACCTGATCGACCGCGAGACCGAGCTTCAGCGCCTGCTCGACCTCGCCGCCGGCGCCCACTTCATGCGCCTCAGCGCACCTAGGCGCTACGGCAAGACCACGCTGATCCGCCGGCTGCGCATCGAAGCCGAAAGCCAGCTCGAGATGACGACGATCGTCGTCGACTTCAGCCGCGTGCTGTCCCTCGGCGACGTCACCGTGCGGATCGAGGACGCCTACCGCCGCGCCACCGACGGGCCCGTACGCAAAGCCGTGCGCACGCTGATGCGATCGTGGAACCTCGGCGTCTCCCTCGGCGCCGGCGGGATCGCGGCAAAGCTCGAGGCCGAACCCAAGACCGACCCCCTGCCCGCGCTGCACCGCCTGCTCGAGCTGCCCCGCGAAACCTTCGAGCGCACCGGGCAGCGCGTGCTCGTCGCCTTCGACGAGTTCCACGAGGTACTGCGCCTCGACGGGCTCGACGGTCTGATCCGTAGCCACGTCCAGCACCACGGCGACGCCGCGAGCTACCTGTTCGCCGGCTCCGAGCCCGGCCTGATGAACCAACTCTTCGGCGAGCGCGAGCGGCCCCTGTTCGGACAAGCCGCACCGGTCACCCTCGGCGAGCTGCCGACCGACGCGCTCGGCGCCCACATCGAAGACCGCTTCGCAGAAACCGACCGCGACCCGGGGGAGGCGCTCGACGCGTTGCTGGAGCTCGTCCGAGGCCACCCCCAACGCGCGATCCTGATGGCCCACTACCTGTGGGAGCACACACCCCCACACCAACCCGGAACCCTCACCGAGTGGCAGGCCGCGCTCGACGAGGTGACCGACTCGCTCGCCGAGGGCTTCGAGCGATATCTCGACGTCCTCCCTGCCCTGCAGGTGCGCGTACTGTTCGCACTCGCGCTCTCCCCCCGCGGACTCAACTCCAACTACACCCAAGCACGCTACGGACTGCCCGAGGGCGGCGCGGCTACCGAAGCACGCGACGTGCTCGTCCGTCGTGGGGAGATCCTGACCAAGCCCCACCGCATCACCGACCCCCTGCTCGGCCACTGGCTGCGCCAACGACGACGCCCGCCAGAACCCACACGCCTCGAACAAACCACCTGAGCAAACACCTGCGGTTGTCAAAATTGGCACAAAATTGTCACACATCGATTCGCACACGCCTGCCAAAGCAGGTCCGGATTTCGGCCCGATCCTCCGTTAGGTCCAATCCCTCTGATACGAGGTGACCATTATGGGGATCGGGCCGAAACCTCCGGATCCTGCTATTCGCTTTCCTCCACGAATTCCGCGTTCGCCTGCTCGATCGTGCTGTTCAGCACCGCCGTGTTCCCCGTGCTCGCGGGGAGACCGAGTTTCTTGTCGATCAGACCGTCGAGCAACCCGAGCGGACCGCAGCCGCTCGCGCCCGGTGCTTTGAAGCCTTCCTCCACCAGCTTGTTGCCGGTGATCACGAGGATCTTGCCTTCGGCCTTCGTGCTGATTTTGCCGGGGGACCCGACCAGTTTGCCGGAGGTCCCCGACGTCAGCTGCAGGTCGATCGGTTCCGTGCTCGAGCCGATGTAGCAGGAGCTCCCGAGCAATGGGTTTTCGAGCTTGACACGAACGGGCAGGCCGAGCGCGGTGCCCTCGCCGATCTCCAGGTAGATCTCGTTGATCGACACCGGGCCGACGAGTTCGGTCGTCGCGTTGACGCCTGTGACTTTATTCTCAAACACCAGTTCACACGCGATTCGCTCGATGATATTGCTGATTTCATTGCACTTCACGAGGCCGAGCAGCCCACCGGGGACTTTCTGCGGCGTCGGCGGGAACGTTTCCCCATTCGCCGCGTCGATGAATTCTTTACCGACCGGTTCGAGGTTGTGCAGACCACCCTGCAATATCTGCGGGCTGACGATCGGCACACCCGCGCTGCCGATCTTGATTTCCCCGCTTTCCGTCTTCGAGAACAGACACGCTTCGACGTTCGGGTTAGTCAACGGACACTTCGCGAACACCGCGAATTCGCCTTTCGGCTGCGCCGCGGCCGACGACACGAACATCAAACCCAAAACTGGTGTTAGCAATGCCAATGCTACTCGATGCTTTAGCATACGTCCTCCTCTTGTTTTGGTTTTACTGAAATACCCCTGAGCAATGTTTTAATTCAGCTACGCAACTGAGCTGGGTGGCGGAGGGACGGGGGTTTACTTCGGGACGAGCTACGCAACTCTGCTGGGTGGCGATACTCGCGTGCCTGCTTGCCGGCCCGTGCGTGGCTAGACCCGAGGTTGTTATTCCGCGTAAACGTTTGACCGCTGCTGGTGGTCCCTGGACGAGTGAGGGCGCCGGCCCTGGGGTCCCGACCTGCTCGGAGAAAACTTTCGCTCCGGGTTGTCCCGTTTGGGCGCTCCCGTCGGATAAGGGGGCGAGGCACCCCCAACAACGGAGCGAACGGAGACCGCCCATGCCAGACCACGAAACCGATCGCCTGTTCGTCAGCGAGCTATGCGCGCTGGCCCGCGACAAGCTCAAGCAACAGACCTCGCGCACGGCCGCGCTGGATACCAACACCGTCGGCGTGATGGTGCTCGACGTGGGGCTGGGCGCAATCGTGCTCTCCAGCGGGCGCACCAGCCTGTGGGTCGCCGCGCTGACGGTACTGTGCCTGTCCCTGGCACTGGCAGCCGGCGCTCTGAGCCTTCCCGGCGCCAAGCGCACCGGTCCGGGTCTATGATGAGACCCATGCCACGCACCGATCACACCAGCACCGATTGGTCTGAGGACCCCTACGAATCCGACACGATCCACTCGATCGGCCTCGAATGGCCACAATGGGTAGTCGAACGCCTGATCAAGCTGTTCAAGCGCGCTCCCAAAGGGCTCTGAGGGAGGGACAGAGTCGCAAGATTTTATTCGGTCGTTTCGCCGAATAAAATCTTCGCTCTGGCCCGCTGCCATCAGGATCGCCTAGCAGCGTGTTTGTTGAGGTGAGCAGGGCCTCGCATCAGGGGTAGCTCAGCCGATCGCGACCGTCGTGCTGGTCGCCAGCTTGCTGCCCTGCTTCGGGGTGAACCGCAGCTCGACCTTGGCTTTCAGCTTGCCGCCCTTGTGCTTTTTGAGGGTGGCGACCTCACCCTTTGTCAGGGTCAGTTTCAGGGTCACGGTCGTTGCCCCCTTCGCGGTCTTGCTCGCTTTCGAGAGGCCCTTGCCGGTCGCGACGAGCTTGCCGGCGGCCGGGACGCTGACCGCGATCGTCGCGGTATTGCCCTTGACGCTGTGCTTCGTCACGTTGATCGCCGGGGCGCAGCCCGTCACGCCGATCGGCGTTGACTGGTGGATCACCAGCCCGTTCTGCGCGGTGAATTCGGTCGGCATCGACAGTTTCGACTTGCACAAATTTCCGTTCGCCGCCAGCGCGGAGTAGGGCCCCTCCGGGAACGTCAGTTCGAAGCTCGTGAAGGGGGCGTCGGGGGCCGTCTTGATCGTCGCGCTCGTGATCCCCGATTTGCTGATGAACGTCGTCGAGACGACCTGGATCGTGACCCCGTCGCCCTGCAGCACCGCGATCACGCTCGGGAACGCTTCACCGCCGTGAGAGACGAAGTACGCCGGGCCTTCCAACGGCACCGGGAGCTCCGGGGTGACGACCTTCACGTGGCCGATGTCCGAGGCCGCGGGGCAGCCGGCTGGGTTGGCTTCGAACTGCGCGGCCGTGCAGGCTTTCTGCAGCGTCGTCAAGCGCGAGGGCAATTGCTTCGGGAGTTCGATTTTGGCCTCGGCGAAGTTCGCCTGCTGGCTCGCCGGCCCGGTTTCACGGGCGACCTTCAACGTCAGGCTCGCCCCATGCGCTTTGCTCGTCTTGCCGCTTGTCGCGGCGGAGAACTTCGGCGTGAACTTCAGGACCTGGCAGGAGAGGACCTGGAAGCGGTAGGACAGCGGCGCGCTCGCTCCCGCCCCACCAGCGCCTGCTGGGGGTGTGCCCGTCGCGGCGCCGGTGAACGCCGTTTCGCCGCAGTTCGTCGGGTTGAACATGAATTCGGGACGGTCGATCACCGCATTCACCGTCCGCAGGTCGGTCGGGACACCGTCGATGATCTGCGGCAACGGGTCGGTCGTGACCGTGATCGCCGCGGTATGCGGGTCCACTTCGATCTTCGCGCGGGTCACGATCGTGCCGAGATCGAACGGGCCCGCGAGCACCGGCGTCACGATCGACAACCCAAACGGGGCGCCCTCGTAGGGACCTGTCAGGTAGATCGGGGCTTCGCCGCGCCCGGGTTCGGGGACGATCAACGGGTACGGACCGGGACCCGAAGCAACCGAGGTGTGCCCGATCTGCGACGCCGCCGAACAGGTGCCGGCAGCGGCCTGTGGTTCCTCGCAGAGCGGGACGTGGGAGATCATCCCCGAGAGGCCCGCGGGCGCCTTGAACTGGAGCTTTTCGATGCGCTGCTGCCCATCGCCACGCTGCAACAACATCGAGAAGCCCGTATACGCACCCGCCTGATCGGTCGTCGCACCCGCGATCAACGACGGGCTGAACGGGAGCGGACTCGACGGACACGCGGCGCCGAGCGGACCCGCGCCGATCGAGAAGCCATCCGTACCCAACACGTCCGCGGCGAACGGGCTCGTCCACGGCGTGAAATCCGAGCTCGTGCTGTAGAACCCACACCCGGTCGGGGTCGCGAGCGCCGCCTGCGCGCCGCCGGAGAAGGTCAGTTTGAAGTCGGTGAACGGGAGCTCGGGGGTTTCCGTGAACGTCGTCGTGATCTGCCCCGTCGCTTCGTTGAGATGCACATCCCCCACGAGCTTCAGATAGACCCCATCGGCAGAGGCCGCGACGAGCAGCCGCAGGTTCGGGGGGTTGGACTGCAGTACATACACATCGCCCTGGAGTTCCGGTTCGAGCTCTTCTTCCAACAAAGGTGTCCTGATGGTGACTTTCCCGACTTTCGAGGCTTCCGGACAGGACTGTGGGCCTTCGCCGTGGATGTTCGCTTCGGCTTCCTGACACGCCACGAGGCCCGCGGCCTGCCCGGGGTTGATGACCAGCCCCGCGGGGAGCGTCACCGACGTGTTCTCGAGCGTCGCCGCGACGACGCCTTCCGGTTCGGTCAGGCTTTCCTGCGGGATCTTCACTTCCGCGGTCAACCCCGCCGGCGTATCCGCAAACGCCGTATCCGGCACCGCCGAAAAAGAAGGTTCGATCGAGAGATCTTCACAACCCGTGAACCCAACCGGCGTGTCGTTACCATCGTGGGATTCGACGGTCCGTCCGACGCCTTCGGTGTCCGGCTGGGTCCAGCTCGACAGGCCCTTCAGCGCGAATTCCTGCGGGCCCCCGCAGGAGGTCGGCAACGTCAGGAACGGCTTTGCGACGACACCCGAGGACAGACCGCAGTTCAAATGCAGCCCGCCCTGTTCGACGTGGCCTTCGCAGCGCTCGGGGTCGTGGCTCGCTTCCGCGGGGACACCCCACAATGTCAGAGCATTCAAATCCTCTTCGGCCTCGGGGATGTCGTCGATGTGCGTGACGATCCGGTAGCCGTCGGCGCTGCTCGCGTCCGCGTCGAAGAGCACGTCCTTGCCCGCGAGCGAGAACGCGAACTCAACCGGGACACCGGGAGGCGGGACGATGTTGTACACGGGGTAGAACGTGAGCTCATTCGTGCCACCGCCGCCTCCTTCGCCGCCTTTGCCGACGAGGTCATAGCCGATCTGGCTCTGCACCGGGCATTCCTGACCGTCGAGCTGATCGAGGGTACAGCGCGGACCGACGGCGGGATCGCCGAAGAACCCCGGCGGGAGCACAGCTTCGAGATCGCGTGCTTGCCCACCGGCCAGCACCGACCCGTTCGTCGCCTGCGTCAGTTCGTTGAAGCCGTTGACGAACGTCGCCTCATACGGGTGCGAACCCGCCTGCGTATCGAGCGTCCCATCCGCGTTCGTGAACCACACATCCCAGCCAGGGAAGCCAAACCCCGGTTCAGAAGCGCTGACCGTCAACGGGTCGGAGACGCTCGTCACACTCGTAGCGCCACCGCCCGTGACAATCACACGGTTGCCTTCGGCGTGTTCCCTGACGCCTTCCCGGGCCGTAGGTTCGACGGTGACCGCGATCCCGATCCGTTCCACCGCCAGCGGGTGGTCCCCAGCACCGGGCAGAAAGGGCAGCGACGGCAGGAATTCCGGGTTGCTCGTACACGAGACGACCGTCCGCCCCGTACAGACCCAGCGCGCCCCGGCAATACCGGCAGAGCTCTTATACGTGCCCGAGTCGACTTCTTCTTCGGGGCTGAGAATGTTCGGGCTGGAAGCGGACATCCCGCCCGCCTTCGTCGCTTCCAACCCGGCCGGGAGCGTATCGGTGACCGTGATGCTGCCCGCATCCGGCACCGCGCCGGTGTTGAAGATATCGACCTGGATCTTACCGCTGCCACCTGGCTTCAGGCTCGTGGGGTAGGACTGCGAGTAGGCCTCCCACCCCGTGCCTTCTGTGGGCGCAGCGGAGGCAGACGCAGAAGGTACGAGAAACAAAAGCAATGGTACGATCGGAAGGAGCCTCTTGCAGATCGTCATCGGCTTGTCCTCCGGTCGCGGCTTGCTTTTTTGGCCTTCTTTTTAGTTTTGGTCTTTACACACTTGTTTTTCTTCTTTGTGAAGCCACGCTTGCATTTAACCGTCTTCTTCGTGGTTTTCTTGACCACAACAGACGGTAGGGGCGCCGGGAAGTTGCCGATGCCCGTCGCGGTTCCGCTCGCGGGGGTCGCGAAGATCGGGGGCGTCGGCGGGACGCCCTGACAGCCCGTCCCTTCGCACGCGGACGCGACGGGGGGCACGATGCCGTCGACGCGCGCGTCATAGACGACATCGCCGTCACGGCCGTAGTCGGCGGGCGCGAGGTCGGCGCGGCTGATGAAGAACGCGTTGTCGCCGCTCGCGTCGGAGCCGAGCAGGTAGGAGTCTTCGGGCTCGGTGCCGCCCGAGAGATCATAGGTACAACCGTGCGCGTCGGTACACGTCCCTTCGCCGTCGCGCTCCCACTCATACACGTCGAGCCAGCCGTTGGTGTCGGTCGAGACGAGCGGCTCGCCGCTGTCGAAGAACACCCTGCCCCCGTCTTCGGAGATCACCCGCGGCTGTTCGCCGGCCTGACTACGACTCGTCGGGATGAACCCCCCGATCTGCCCCTTACCCTTCACGGGCACGGGCGCCGCACCGCTGGGATTGCACGACACGCAGCGCAGCGTCTGCGCCTGCGCTTCGTAGAGGAACACCTCCTCCAGACCGTCGTTCGGATAGCCCGTCAGGCGCTGGTTGGACATGAACACCAACCCCTGACCAGCGGGCGTCACCTCGGCGGTGCGCCGTCCGGGATCGGCCTGCCAATCGCCCTCACAACCTTCAACGTCAGAAGCGGTGTTGCATCCGCTTGCCAACGGCGGCACGGACACGCCGTCTTCGGTCGAGAGCGTAGCGATGAACGTCGTCGCGCCGGCATGGGACAGGTACAGGTTGGGCTGGCCCGAGATCGGCTGCCTGCCTTCGGCGTTCGCGCCCGCCAGCACACCATCGGCGGCGAAATAGACGTATTCGCCGTTTTCGCCTGAGCCGAGCACGCCCTGCACGTCCGCGGTTTCACCCACGTTCTGATCGACCGTGAGGTCGGTGAGCCTGCCCGGCTGTCCGGTTTCAGCGCTGACTTCGTACTCGTAGAGATCGCTGCCCGTCGCCGGGATGACGTCAGCCCCTTCTCTGTGTTCAGCGCAGTCGGGCGTGGGTACGGCGGTCGAGTCGGCCGTCAGCTTGCGGCAGTCGGTGAAGAACACCTTCGACCCATCGCTGCTAGCCGTCCAGAATTCTCCGCCGCCACTTTCAGGACCATCCTGCGACGCGTCGACCTGCACGGTCACGGCCCCCGGCGAGGTGTCGTTCTCGCGCACGTACAATGCCCGCGAACGGGCTTCGGGGCCTTCCAGCGCCGTCCAGAAGATCCGCGACCCGTCGCCCGAGATCGCATTGCTCACACCATGAGGGTCTTCCGGGCTCCCGGCCGGGAACTGCCCAAACGACGCGCCCGCTTCGGTGGCGCCGTCCGGCAGCACGTTGACGAGATACAGCCCCCCACCCGTCGAGTCATACAGGTTGTCCTCGTGCGCGAACGGCAGCTGCGAAGCAGGATCCTCGCCGGCGCCACCGGCCGCCGCCACGTTCGCCGTCGGCAACGCATCGTTGGCTTCAAACAGCAGATGACTGAAGGCGGGCACAGCGCCCGTGCCGGCGTTACCGCCCGCCCAGCCAAGACCACCAACGCCACCACCCACAAGCGTATCGGGAGTTACACCGCCAAATTCACCCGCAGGCCGATTCGGCGGCGTACCCGTGTAGAACGGATCGTATTCGCCACCAGCCCCACCCGCGATCGCGTGCGCATAGAGATCATTGTATTCGCCCGTCCCACCCCCGAGTACGCTCTGTTTAGCACCAAGGATACCCACCGAGAGGTCGCTCGAGAAAGCCTCATATCCGGCCCCGGAATCGCCGGCAGGCTGGATGTCGCTCGCTTCCCAGCCCTGCGCGGAACGCGTCGCCAGATACTCGTTACCGGCACCCTCGCCGACGTTGCCCGTCCCACCCGTGGGGGGAGGATCGCCCGGATAGACGACCGCTTCGCCATCCGGAGCGACCGCAAACGGCAGCGCCGTATGGATCCCATGTTCTTCCTCCCCGACGAACTCAGTGTCGATCGTGGGCACGTAGGCCTCCGCATCTGTACCGAGCGGGAAATAACTCACGAGTTCATCGGCGCGGTCGTCGGGCAGCGCCGACACGGAGGCGCCGCCGGCGGCGCCCGTCGTGAACGTCACGGGCAGACCCTGCGCAACGGCAACTTCGTTGTCCGCGACGATCCGCGCGTAATACAACGTTT
>Ga0302325_10018611_pt1 | contig 14632 bp, 13 predicted proteins | sample Palsa_T0_2_FD_201948 | JGI IMG/M metagenome (GOLD analysis project Ga0302325, IMG submission 201948) | Peat permafrost microbial communities from Stordalen Mire near Abisko, Sweden - Palsa_T0_2 | ecosystem: Environmental > Terrestrial > Soil > Palsa > Peat permafrost | place: Sweden: Abisko... | reverse complement strand
TATCGGACACCGCCTCTTTGGAAGCGGGGCTCGCGATCGATTCGCTTGCGGCGGCGCTTGCCGACAATGACCAAGACCTCGCCGCCCATCTCGGCAAGCTTGCGCCATCGAGCGACGTCGCGGTCGCGCTCAACACCGCACTGATGGGCGACGGCGCAGTGATCCGCGTCGCCGCCGGCTCGACCATCGAACGGCCGCTGCATCTTGTTTTCGCCGCGTCGGAAAAGCCCGCGGCGAGCTTCGTGCGCTCGCTGGTCGTGGTCGAAAAGGGCGCCCGCGTGATGCTCATTGAGAGCCACGAAGGCCCGGCCGGCAGCGAGTATCAGGTCAACGCCGCGCTCGAATTGTTTGTCGGCGACGAGGCCCATGTCGATCACGTCAAGATCATCGGCGAAGGCTCCGACGCGTTGCATGTCTCGACCTTGGCCGCGGCGATCGGCGCCCGCGCGCGTTTCAACACCTTCACCTTTACGTCCGGCGGCGCGGTGGTGCGCAACCAGCTATTTCTCAAGTTCGACGGCGAGCGAACCGTTGCGAACATCCGCGGCGCGACCCTCCTCAAGGGCCGGCAGCACGCCGACACCACGCTCGTCGCCGACCATGCCGCGCGCGGCTGCCAGAGCCGGGAAGTGTTCAAATCGGTGCTCGACGACGAGGCGCACGGCGTATTTCAGGGCCGCATCATTGTGCGGGCGGGCGCGCAGCAGACCGACGCTAAGATGATGACGCGGGCGCTCCTTCTTTCGGACAGTGGCGAAGCGGACAACAAGCCGGAGCTCGAAATCTTCGCCGACGACGTGCAATGCGGTCACGGCGCGACCGCCGGCGCGCTCGACGAGGAGCTGAAATTCTACCTGATGGCCCGCGGCATTCCGGCGGCCGACGCCGAAGCCCTGCTGATCCAGGCATTCCTCGGCGAGGCGGTCGAGGGCATCGAACATGCCGGCCTGCGCGAGGCGCTGATGGAGCAGATCGTAGCGTGGCTCAAAGCAAGGGTAGGGCACTGAGATGGCCTTACATCCGGCAGTGACCAATGGTGCTTATGACGTCAACCGAATCCGCGCGGATTTCCCGATTCTTGCAACGCAGGTCTACGGCAAGCCGCTCGTGTATCTCGACAACGCGGCCTCGGCGCAGAAGCCACAAGCTGTGCTCGACCGCATGCAGCTCGCCTACACGTCGCAATACGCCAACGTACATCGCGGGCTGCATTACCTCGCCAACGAGGCGACCGAGGCTTACGAAGGCGCGCGCGAGAAAGTGGCGGCATTCCTCAACGCCGGGCGAAAGGAAGAAATCATCTTCACGCGCAACGCCACCGAGGCCATCAATCTGGTCGCCTATACGTTCGGCCGCGAGCGCATCAAGGCCGGCGACGAGATCATCCTCTCGATCATGGAGCATCACTCCAACATCGTGCCTTGGCATTTCCTGCGCGAACGCCAGGGCGCGGTGATCAAGTGGGCGCCAGTCGACGACGACGGGAATTTCCTGATCGACGAATTCGAAAAGCTGATCGGCCCGCGCACCAAAATGGTGGCGATCACGCACATGTCGAACATGCTCGGCACGCTCGTGCCGGTGAAAGAGGTGACGCGAATCGCGCACGCGCACGGCGTTCCGGTGCTGATCGACGGCGCGCAAGGGGCGGTGCACGCCGATGTCGACGTGCAGGACATCGATTGCGACTTCTATGCGTTCACCGGCCACAAGCTTTACGGACCGACCGGGATCGGCGTGCTTTACGGCAAGTACAAACACCTTGAGGCCATGCCGCCGTTCAACGGCGGCGGCGAGATGATCCGCGAAGTGTTTGAAGACCGGGTCACTTACGGCGATCCGCCTCACAAATTCGAAGCCGGCACGCCGTCAATCGTGCAGGCGATCGGGCTCGGCGCTGCGCTGGACTATGTCGGTTCGGTCGGCAAGCCACGTATCCGCGCTCATGAGGCAGGCCTGGTGCGCTATGCTCATGATCGGCTGCGAGAGATCAACTCGCTCCGTGTCATCGGCACGGCGAAGGACAAGGGGCCGATCGTCTCGTTCGAGATCAAGGGCACGCATCCGCACGACGTGGCGACGATCATCGATCGCTCCGGCGTCGCCGTGCGCGCCGGCACCCATTGCGTGATGCCTTTGCTCGCGCGCTTCGGCGTGACGGCGAGCTGCCGGGCGGCGTTTGCCATGTACAACACGCGCGAGGAGGTCGATACGCTCGCGCAAGCGCTCATCAAAGCCCAGGATTTTTTCGTATGACCGATGAACCGAAGCCCGATGCAGGCGGTGTGGTGATCGCTGAACAAGCCGCGGCGCAGCCGTCGGCGGTCCCGGCGGACGAAATGGCGCGGCTCAGCGACGAAATCGTAACCGCGATCAAGACCGTCTACGACCCGGAAATCCCCGCCGACATCTACGAGCTCGGCCTGATCTACAAGGTCGACGTCGACGACGACCGCGTCGTCAAGGTCGACATGACGCTGACGACGCCGAATTGCCCATCGGCGGCGGAGCTGCCGACCATGGTCGAGAATGCCGTCGCCAGCGTGCCCGGCGTGCGCGAGGCCAAGGTCAGTCTCGTGTGGGATCCGCCGTGGGATCCGAGCCGCATGTCGGACGAAGCGCGTGCGGTGCTCAACATGTGGTGAGTTGCGTGCCGCACGACGGCGCATTACATCGAGTGGGTGCGGCTGTTGGTAGTTTTGACCTACAACAATTCGCAACAAGCGTGTTCGGGTCTTCTGGCACGAACATGAGGAGGACGGAACGATGGCCATAGCTGCCCGGCCGAGACTTCAGGTGATGCGGCTCAGCGACGCCGCCGCGGAACGCATCAAGGCGGTGATGGCGAAAGCCGAAACCCCGATCGCGGCCGTGCGCGTCGGCGTCAAGAACGGCGGCTGCGCCGGCATGGCCTACACCATGGAATACGCCGACGAGGTCAACCCGCTCGACGAGGTGATCGAGGAGAAGGGCGTTCGCATCCTGATCGATCCCAAAGCCGTGCTGTTCCTGCTCGGCACCGAGATGGACTACAAGGTCGACAAGCTCTCCGCCCAGTTCGTCTTCAACAATCCGAACCAGACGGCGGCCTGCGGCTGCGGCGAATCGGTGCAGATCGAGCCGGTGCGCGGCGAGGCCGGCGCCGAGGCGCACTGAACTGCCGCAGCATTCATTATTTTCGTCATGACCGGGCCTTGTCCCGGCCATCTCGTTGAGCGGGTCACTGTGCCTGCTTAAAGCGAGATGCCCGGCACAGGGCCGGGTGTGACAAACGACAAATCCCGATTTTCCGGAGACTACGCCACGCGGGCCGTGAGCGCTTTGCCGGCGCCGTCAGCCTCCCGATCGCTCTCGGCAATCACGCGATTGCGGCCGTTGCGCTTGGCGGCGTAGAGGCATTCGTCGGCGCGTTCGATCAGCGATTGTGGCGTATCGGTCGGCCGTAGCAGCGCCACGCCGATGGAAATCGTCACCCGGCCGAGGCGCTCGCCGCTCGATCGTTTCATCAATTCCTTGGTCATGACGGCGCGCCGGATGTGATCGGCGACCGTGATCGCCGATCGTAGCGCCGTCTTCGGCAGCGCCATGGCGAATTCCTCGCCGCCGTAACGCGCCGCAATGGCGTGGCCCTTGACGTTTTGCTTCACCGACATGGCAACGAGGCGCAGCACCTGGTCCCCGGTCACGTGCCCGAATTTGTCGTTGAAGGCCTTGAAATGATCGACGTCGCTCATCAACAGGGTCAGAGGCTCGCCGCTTCGTTTTGCTTCAGCGACGGCCTTGCCGAGCTCGGCGTCGAAGAACTTACGGTTTGACAGCGCGGTCAGCGGATCGGTCAGGCTTTCGGTCCGCGCCGCCTCGAGATTTTGCTGAAGCTGCGCGATCTCCTGCCTGGACGCCGACAGCCGCGCCTCGAGCTTCTTGTTGCTGGTTTCCATCTGCTTGGCGCCGGCAACGATTCGTTCGATCACGGCCCGCAATGCTACGCCGTCGCTAGCGCCTTCCAGCTTTTCGCTGGCGTCGGCAAGGCTTGCGGAATAGTCGGTGGCTGAGCCGGCAGCGGTGTCGACCATGTCGAGCACTTGATTGATCTCATCGACCATGCGCGAGCCGACAGTGTCGATCCGGTCGCCCATGCGGTTCGGCGAGAGATAGGTGCTGTAGATCTGATCGAGGTCGGCGCTGTCGAGCGTGCCTTTTCGCGCCAGTGTTTCGTTGATCGACCGGTTGAGATCCTGATTGTAGCCGGTGGCGTATTGGTACCAAATCTCGAAATTTCGGGGTAACGCCGGTTGGCGCAGGGCGCGAATCTGTTGGAGTGCAATTTCGGCGAAAGCAAGGGTCCGTTCGTGCTCGTCGCTGGGCACGTCCATAAATTGTCTCCAACCGTCCGGGAAATCCGCAGCCAATTTCGACAGCGCGACGGGCGTCGCGAATTCGCGAAATTTAGGAGAGAGCGATGAAGGACCGGTAAACAGGTGTAGTCAGCAGTCCGCGGCTTCAGAGCCCGGGGTCTGCCGGACGGCCGTCAAAACGATCGGGAAGCTAGGCCTTCACGGGCACAGGCCGCAGCAGAAAGGCCGGCAGATGCGAAACGTCGCCCTCGTCGGCGCGAGGCTTCGCCGGTTGCGGCGGGCGCTGCGGTATTCGTGCAATCGATGCAGAAGCGGCAGGTCGCTGCGGTTGACGGTGGCCATCTGTGGGACCCCGGCGTGATCGCGGTGCCTCGTGACGACGCTGCGGGGTCGCCGCTCGCTGCCGGGACTCGGTGCGCTCGCCCGCCGCGGCCGTGACAGCTCCATCGCCCATCCAGGGAATTGGCTGGCCGATCAGCTTCTCGATCGCAGCGACAGCCTTGGCGTCGTTCGATCCGGCAACGATGGTGATCGCCGTGCCGGTACGGCCGGCACGGCCGGTGCGGCCGATCCGGTGCACGTAGTCGTCGGCGTGAATCGGGACGTCGAAATTGTAGATGTGGCTCACTTCGGGAATGTCGAGCCCGCGCGCGGCGACATCCGAAGCGACCAGCAGCGTGACTTCGCCCTTGCGGAACTGTTCGAGTGCCGCCATGCGCGCCGGCTGGTCCATGTCGCCGTGCAGCGCCTGCACCGAAAAGCCGTGGCGGAGGAGCGAGCGATGCAGCGTCGCGACATCGCGCTTGCGGTTGCAGAAGATGATGGCGTTCTTCAGCCCCTCGGCGGAGCGGAGCAACCGGCGCAGCGTGTCGCGCTTGTCGTGCGGTTCGCGCCCTGATTTGGCGAGAAGCTGCGTCGTGGCGGCGACGGTGCTGGCCGGCCGGGAGACTTCGACGCGAACCGGATTGTGCAGGAATTGTTCGGTGATGCGGCGGATTTCCGCCGGCATGGTGGCGGTGAAGAACAGTGTCTGGCGGGTGAAAGGGACAAGCTTGCAGATGCGTTCGATGTCGGGAATGAAGCCCATGTCGAGCATGCGGTCAGCCTCGTCGATGACGAGGAGCTCGACGCCGTTGAGCAACAGCCGTCCGCGCTCGTTGTGATCGAGCAAGCGGCCCGGCGTCGCGATCAGCACGTCGACGCCGCGCATGAGTTTGTTGTCCTGATCGTCGAACGAGACTCCGCCGATGATAAGCGCGACGTTGAGTTTGTGGTTGGCGCCGTATTTGGAAAAGCTCTCTTCGACCTGGGCCGCGAGTTCGCGCGTCGGCTCGAGGATCAGCGTGCGCGGCATGCGCGCCCGGGCGCGACCTTTCTCCAACATCGTCAGCATCGGCAGCACGAATGCCGCCGTCTTGCCGGTCCCGGTCTGCGCGATGCCGAGCACGTCGCGCCGGGCAAGCACGTGGGGAATGGCCTGATCTTGGATGGGAGTGGGAGTTTTGTAACCGGATGCCGCGACGGCGGCGACAACCTTTTCGGATAAGCCGAGATGGGAAAACGGCATAAAACCTCGTATTGGGACCGCCGGCAGCACCCTATCGATCGAACCGGGGAAAAACGGGCAAGGGCGGTCGAATCTGCCTTGCTTTCGTTGATCGCAACATAAGATCGATTGGGCGAAAGTCAACCAGCGATGGCCTGGTGCAACGCACTAAGTTAATTGGATTCCTTCACTTTTCTCGATGCAAAGGAAAGAGCGTAGCACCGATGAGTGACACTTTGTCCGACGGCCTGCCGATCGTCCTGGTTCCCGGGCTTAATTGTTCGGCGCGTCTTTACGCCGGGCAAATTCCGGCGCTTTGGCGGTTTGGCCCGGTCACTGTGGCGGACCACACCCGTGACGACAGCATTCCCGCAATCGCGCGCCGCATTTTGGCCGCCGCGCCACCGCGCTTTGCGCTCGCCGGGTTGTCGATGGGCGGCTACATCGCTTTCGAGATCATGCGCCAGGCGCCGCAACGCGTTGTCAAGCTTGCACTCCTCGACACCGGAGCGCGTCCGGAATCCGCCGAGCAAACGGAGCGGCGCCAACCGGCGATGGAGCGGGCAAAAAGCGGGCGTTTCGCCGAGGTCGCCGATGACGCGTTTGTGTTCTTCATGCACCCTGATCGTTACGCGGACATGACGCTCAAGGCTCTTGTGAGGACCATGGCTGAGGAAACCGGTCCGCAAAGTTACTTACGCCAGCAGCGGGCGATCATCGGCCGGCCGGATTCCCGTCCGATTCTCGCGGCCATCGCTTGCCCGACGATTGTGCTTGTCGGTGAGCAAGATCGCGGAACCCCGCCCGAGCTGGCGCGGGAGATTGCAGCCGGAATCCCCGGCTCGCGCCTTGTCGTCATTCCGGAGTGCGGGCACCTGTCGACAGTCGAGCGGCCGGAGGCAGTGACCAAGACGCTGGTCGAATGGATGAACGCATAATGCGCCCCGAATTTTGCTCCGATCGCGCAGTTCCGTGAGATTTCGTGCCACCGTGGGCACCGGTCTCGCTGAGCAGCCCAGAGTAACCTGGCCCGCTATTGCATCACTGCGACAAGCGTTTCAAATCTCGTCCGCAGCTTTCACGGTCTAGTGCGTCGGGTTGGCCGCAACGCGCCAGATTGTGTTGCCGACGTCATCGGCGACGAGCAATGCGCCGCTCGCATCCACCGCCACGCCAACCGGTCGTCCATACGCAATGCCCTGTCGGTCCGGGGGCATGAACCCGGTCAGGAAATCTTCCGGCCTGCCGTCGGGCATTCCATCACGGAAGGGCACATACACGACCTTGTAGCCCGCAAAAGGACGGCGATTCCAGGATCCGTGCTCGCCGATGAAGGCGCCGCCGCGAAAGCGCTCGGGAAATGCGTTTGCCGTATAGAAAGTGAGGCCGAGCGCCGCCACATGCGCGCCGAGCGAGTAGTCGGGTGCGATTGCCCTGTCGACGAGGTCCGGCCGTTGCGGGCTGACGCGCTCATCGATGTTCTTGCCCCAATAGCTATAAGGCCAGCCGTAGAACGCGCCGTCTTTTACGCTGGTGAGGAAATCGGGCACCAAATCGTTGCCGAGCATGTCGCGCTCGTTCACGACCGTCCACAACACGTGCGTATCCGGCGTCCAAGCGAGACCGTTCGGGTTGCGGATGCCCGACGCAAATACGCGCATGCCGGATCCGTCAGGATTGATCTCGAGAATATTGGCGCGATGAAACTCGTTATCGGCGCCGTTCTCACCGGCATTGCTGCCAGAGCCAACCGTGACATAGAGCTTGGTTACGTCCGGGTTTGCGGCGATGTTGCGTGTCCAGTGGTTGTTATAGCCGCCCGCCGGCAGGTCGAGAATTTTTTGTCCTTCACTTTCGAGATGCGTGTCGCCCTCGCGATAGGGAAATCGCCACACGCTGTCCGTGTTCGCCACATAGAATTTGCCGTTGAGCAGAACCATGCCGAACGGCTGGTGGAGACCCGACGCGAATACGAATTTTTGATCGACCTCGCCGGTCCCACGGCTGTCGCGCAGCAAGGTAATGCGATCGGCACTCTCTTTGATGGCACCGGTATTGCGCTGCAGCCAGGTTTGAACCGCCTCCCTGATCGATTTCGCCTCGTGCGGTACGGTACTGCTTTCCGCCACCAACACGTCGCCGTTGGGAAGAACATAGAGCCACCGCGGATGGTCCAGGCCGTGGGCATAGCGTGTCACCGTGAAACCGATGGGAGCCACGGGCTGCTTGCCCGCGGGCCACGGCTCGGCTTGCGAGAAGTTGATGGTCGGCAACCAGCTCTTGTCGGGCGGCGGAAGTGGCGGATTGACGCCGACGAGGTCGGCATTGGTGGATGGCGATTGACCGCCTACGGCCAGAAATAATACTGCGAACAACGCAGCAAATAATGCGGCGACGAATGCGAGTCCAAAAACTCGCCGGACCCGACCGCGGAGCGGTTCAAACGATCTCACGGCTTGAAGACCATGAAGTACAGGTTCGCCAACGGGACGACGGTGGCGATGGTCCCCCAGATCGCCCAGCGCCGGCCGTGCCGCCAATAACTACCTGGAATCGTGCCGCCGTTTGCGAACGCGCGCGCTTGACGAGCTTGCACGATTTGCGTGGGGATGAGAATGGCAATCCAAATCAGGCCGGACGCCGCAAACAGCGTCTGTCCCCAAAACAGCCAGGTCGTACCGCGCAGATCGAGACCGGCGACCGCGGCCATTCCGTAGGCGCCGACGAGGATCAACGCTACGCCGCCGGCGGTGAATATCCAATCGGTAAGCGTGACAAGCCGCTGCGCGTAGGCATCGTCCGCGGGTCGCCGGTGCGATCTGCCATCACCTTCCAAACCCCGGTGACGATGATATTGCCGAGAAATACGATTACACCAAACAGGTGAATGACCTTGAATGCTTCGTACGGCATGTTTTCGACCTTTGGTGGCTATCGGCTTTGTTCTGCCGCGTACTTCCGCCGGGACAGGGCGAATCTTGCTGTCGTCAAGATTGACGAGTATAGATCATCGAGCCTTCGCAAGGTCAATCTTGTCATCGTCAAGATTTCGTGAAAAAGGCAGCTGGCTTTTATCGAAGCCCTCAGCTATGAGGCAATTTCGCGTGACAAGCTTGAAGAGAAAAGCCGGTCGCTATCATCATGGCCGGCTCAAAGAGGCGCTGATAAGTGCCGGTCGGGCGCTTCTCGAACAGCGCGGCCTTCAGGGTTTTACGCTGCGCGAATGTGCCCGGCGCGCCAGGGTTTCGCACGCGGCGCCGGCACATCACTTTGGTTCCGTTGACGATTTGCTGGCCGAAATCGCCGCCCAGGGCTTCGATGAACTGGCCGCGGCAATGGATGCATCGGCCGCCGGCAACGACGACCCCGCGAAGCGGCTGATCGCACTCGGTCGCGGCTATGTCGGCTTTGCGATTGAAAATAAGGCAGTCTTCCACCTGATGTTTAACCGCAAGACCCCCGGCGAGGCGAATGAACGGCTCGCCCGCGCGGGCAAGGCCGCGTATGCACGACTGGCGGATGGAATCGACAGCGTCGTCCCGGACGGCTCACACGCTGCGAAGCAAGCCATGGCAGACCTTGCCTGGGCTGGCGTCCATGGTTTTGCAATGCTTGCTCAGGGAGGCCAATTGGACCGCGACGGGCCGGCCGATCCGACGTTCAAGCGCCGACTGGACCTGCTACTGGAATCGATTGTCGCCGCGATTGGTCTCGCACGGGGGGAGATTGGCTCGGGCCGTCATACGAGCGGCAATTCGAGGCGGTGACCAAGGCGCTGGTCGAATGGGTGCAGGCGTGGCCATCGGCCTTTGGCATTTTCCGGCAGGGACCATCGCGCGTCTGGACTATGCGCGCGATCGCGGGCAAAATTCCGCAGGCTGAAGGAGACGGTTTCATGAAATTTCCCGTAGTCGCGTTTGGTGTCTTCGTTGCCGGGCTGCTTGCCACTGGCACGCCCGCTTTCTCTGGGGCTATCGATCTTTCAACCTGGACCTGCGAGAAATTCCAGGGCGCCGACAAGGACGATATCGGCGTGATCCTGGCCTGGCTCGACGGCTATTATCGCGACGAGAACGATCCGCCGGTCATCGACACCGAAAAGTTCGTCGCCAATGCCAAGAAGCTCGGTCAGTATTGCGCGAAGCACCCCGAGATCGGTATTATCACGGCGGCCGACGAGCTGTTTTCGAAGTAAAACTTGCTCCCGCTGCGTGGCGGGCGCGGACGACGGACCAGCTCAAACGTCGAGCAATTCCTCGGCGGCGAACTCGGCGCGTTCCTGGATGAAGGCAAAGCGCGACTCGGGTTTCGTACCCATCAATCGCTCGACGGATTTCTCCGTATCCTTCTGATCGTCCGCGACCAGCACGACCCGAAGCAGCGTGCGCTTCTTCGGGTCCATGGTGGTTTCCTTAAGCTGTGCGGCCATCATCTCGCCAAGACCCTTGAAGCGGCTGATCTCGACTTTGGCGTTGGCGTGGAATTCCTTTTTCAGAATCTCGTCCCGGTGCTTGTCGTCGCGGGCGTAGAAATTCTTGCCGCCGTGTGACAGGCGGTAGAGCGGGGGCACCGCGAGATAAAGATGGCCGTTGTCGATCAGGCCGCGCATTTCCCGATAAAAGAACGTAATCAGGAGGGAGGCGATGTGAGCGCCGTCGACGTCGGCGTCGGTCATGACAATGACGCGCCCGTAGCGTAAATCCTCGTCGCGATAATGCGCGCCGGTGCCGCAGCCGAGCGCTTGCGCAAGATCGGCGAGCTGCTGGTTCTGCGCGAGCTTGTCCTTGCCGGCGGACGCGACGTTGAGGATTTTTCCGCGCAGCGGCAGGATCGCCTGGCTGGCGCGATCGCGCGCCTGCTTGGCGGAGCCGCCGGCGGAATCGCCCTCGACGACAAAAAGCTCCGAGCCTTCGGCTGCGCTGTTGGTGCAGTCGGCGAGCTTGCCGGGCAAGCGCAGCTTGCGGACGGCGCTCTTGCGCGCAATGTCCTTTTCCTGGCGGCGGCGGATGCGTTCCTCGGCGCGCTCCATCACAAAATCGAAGAGCTTATTCGCCTGCGCCGGATTGCCGGCGAGCCAGTGGTCGAACGGGTCCTTGATCGCCTGCTCGACGATTTTCTGCGCCTCGGCGGTGGCGAGCCGATCCTTGGTCTGGCCCTGGAATTCCGGCTCGCGGATGAAGACAGAGAGCATGGCGCCTGCGCCGGTCATGACGTCGTCGCTGGTGATGGAGGCGGCACGCTTGCCCTGGCCGACGCGCTCGGCGTGGTCCTTGAGCCCACGCGTCAGCGCTGTGCGCAGGCCGGATTCGTGGGTGCCGCCATCGGGCGTCGGAATGGTGTTGCAATAGGAGTTGAGGAAGCCGTCGGCGTCCGCGGTCCAGGCCACCGCCCATTGCGCCGCGCCGTGCGCGCCGATCTTGCCGGCGCTGCCGGTGAAAACGTCGGGATGTACCAGCGTCATGCCGGCGAGCGTTTCCGACAGATAGTCCTTCAGGCCGTCGGCGAAATGGAACGTCGCCTTCTCCGGCACGTCATCGACACCGCGCAGAAGCTCCTTCGCGCACGACCAGCGCAGTTCAACGCCGCCGAACAGGTAAGCCTTCGAGCGCGTCATCTTGAACACGCGCTCGGGCTTGAAATGAGCCTTGGCGCCGAAAATGTCCGGGTCGGGCCGGAAGCGAACTTTGGTGCCGCGGCGGTTCGGCGCCTTGCCGGCATCCTGCAATTTGCCCTTCGGCTTGCCGCGTTCGAACGCCATGCGGTAGAGCCGCTGGCCGCGGGCGACCTCGACCTCCATGCGTTCGGATAGCGCATTCGCCACCGAAACGCCGACGCCGTGCAAGCCGCCCGAGGTCTCGTAAACTTCGGAGTCGAATTTGCCGCCGGCGTGCAGCGTGCACATGATCACTTCGAGCGCCGATTTGTTCTTGAATTTCGGATGCGGGTCGACCGGAATGCCACGGCCGTTGTCGGTGACGGTGACGAAGCCGTCCGCCTCCATCTCGACCTCGATCCAGTCGGCGTGGCCGGCAAGCGCTTCGTCCATGGAATTGTCGATCACCTCGGCGAACAGGTGATGCAGCGCCTTCTCGTCGGTGCCGCCGATATACATGCCGGGGCGGCGACGCACCGGCTCGAGCCCCTCCAGCACCTCGATGTGCTTGGCGGTGTAGCCCGCTTCGCCGGCGGTGCCGCGCGCTGGAGAAGCTCCGGTCCGAGCGGCACGGCGCGCCGCCCCCCGCGATTCGCCGAGATTGGCGAACAGGTCGGGTGCTTTCGACGTTTGGCGCGGTTTCGCTGCTTTACCCATGCTGAGCTTTCGACCTTAACGACGATGCTGGCGGATGTGGCCCGCCGCGCGAGGCAGGGGCGAATCGACCTCTAAATATGCCACGCGAACGGCAAAAGAATGAGGCCGTGCCGAAGACGGCGATGCACGGGCGCATTGACGCTTGCGGGCACGGCATCTATATGCCCGCTCATGAGCCGATCGTCCAAGATCATCCGGTCAAAGACCAACGCCGTCACGCGCCGCCGCCGTAGCGGCACGGCACGGGCACGCGTTCGCGCGTAAACGCCTGTGCCGCCGGCTCCGCGGCACGCTTTTCCAGAAATTTTCCCGCGGACGGTGGCTTTGTGTTTAGAGCCAAAGGGTTGAATCATGCCTGCGAAAGCGAAGATCGGCGTCATCGGCGCCTCCGGTTATACCGGTGCGGAACTGGTACGGCTTTTGATCCCCCATCCGCGCGTCGACATTGCGCTGCTCACCGCGGATCGGCGTGCCGGCAAGCCGATGGCCGAAGTGTTTCCGCAATTCTCGCCTTACGCGCTGCCGACACTCGCGGCGCTCGATGATGTCGACTGGCCGGGCCTCGCACTCGACCTCGTCTTCTGCGCTCTCCCCCATGGCACCACGCAAAAGGTGATCCAGGAATTGTTCGGGCGGATGCCAGCCATCAAGGTGGTCGATCTCTCGGCCGATTTCCGCCTTGCCGATCCGGCATCGTATGCGCGCTGGTACGGTCATCCGCATGCCGCACTCGAGTTGCAGAAGAAGGCGGTCTACGGCCTGACCGAAATCTACCGGTCGCAGATCAAGGCGGCGCAGTTGGTTGCCAATCCGGGCTGCTACACGAGTTGCGCGGAGCTTCCGCTCATCCCGCTCTTGCAAGCCGGGGCGATCGATCCCGACGAGATCGTCATCGACGCCAAATCGGGCGTTACCGGAGCGGGCAGGGGCGCCCGCGAGGACATGCTGTTTGCGGAGGTGTCCGAAGGTTTTCATGCCTACGGCGTTGGGCACCATCGCCACATTGCCGAACTCGATCAGGAGTTTTCCAAAGCCGCCGGCCGCGACGTGATCGCCAGCTTCACGCCGCACCTCGTGCCGATGAATCGCGGCATCCTTTCAACGATTTACGTGCGTGGTTTGAAGGCTTCGCCGCAAGATATTCATGTGCTGCTTTCAAAGGCTTATGCGAGCGAGCCGTTCGTGCACGTGCTGCCGTTCGGCGCTCTTCCGCAGACCCGGCACGTGCGCGGCTCCAACATGACATTCATTGGCGCTGCCGCCGACCGCGTCGCCGGCCGCGCCATCATCGGCTCGGCGCTCGACAATCTGACGAAAGGCGCATCCGGCCAGGCGGTGCAGAATATGAACCTTATGCTCGGCTTTCCCGAGACAATAGGGCTCGAGCAGGTGGCGTTGTTTCCGTAAGGCGCGGCCCTTAAGCCTGCACTTTCACGTAGCTCCCCGGCGCGTCCTCGATCGGCTTGAGCTTGCCGTCGCCGGGGACGCGTGCGGGGACTTGGGTCGGGTCCTGGGCTGTCAGCCAGGCCAGCCAGTCCGGCCACCACGATCCCGGATGTTCGGTTGCCTTCGCCAGCCATCCTTCGAGGTTGGCGCTGCGCGGCCGCGCTCCGGTCCAATATTGATATTTGTGCTTGTCCGGCGGATTCACGACGCCGGCGATATGGCCCGAGCCGGACAGCACGTATCTCACCGGGCCGCCGAAAAATTTGCTGCCGAGCAACACCGACTTCGCCGGCGCGATGTGATCTTCGCGGGTGGCGAGATTGTAGATCGGCACCTTGATCGCCCTCAGGTCGATCGGCGTATCGCCGATCTTCATGTTGCCCTTGGTGAGATTGTTGTCGAGATAGCAATTACGCAAATAAAACGAGTGGTTCGCGGCCGGAAGCCGCGTGGCGTCGGAATTCCAGTACAGCAGGTCGAAGGGGAAGGGTGCCTTGCCCCTAAGATAATTGTTGATGATGTAGGGCCAAACGAGCTCGTTCGAGCGCAGCAGATTGAAAACCGTTACCATCGACTTGCCTTCGAGGTAACCGCGTTCGGCCATCCGCTGTTCGACAAGTTCAACCTGCTCTTCGTCGACGAAGACTTTCAGGTCGCCGGCATAAGTAAAGTCGACCTGGGCGGCGAACAGCGTTGCCGATACGATGCGCTCGTCGCCCCGCGCCGCCATCGCCGCCAGTGCGACCGCGAGCATCGTGCCGCCCACGCAATAGCCGATGGTGTGGACTTTTTCCTCGCCGGTGGCCTGTTTGATCGCTTCGAGCGCGGCGAGGGGACCTTCACGAATGTATTCTTCCCAGCTCTTTTGCGCGAGATGCGCGTCCGGATTGACCCAGGAGACGCAAAACACGGTAATGCCTTGATCGACGCACCATTTGATGAAGGATTTTTCCGGGGTCAGATCGAGCACGTAGT
>Ga0302325_10018610_pt1 | contig 14632 bp, 15 predicted proteins | sample Palsa_T0_2_FD_201948 | JGI IMG/M metagenome (GOLD analysis project Ga0302325, IMG submission 201948) | Peat permafrost microbial communities from Stordalen Mire near Abisko, Sweden - Palsa_T0_2 | ecosystem: Environmental > Terrestrial > Soil > Palsa > Peat permafrost | place: Sweden: Abisko... | reverse complement strand
CGAGACGTCCTCTGGTCCACTCACCGCGACCTTGGTCGCGGCGTCTAGCTTGTCCTCGGGTTCCGGGATCTCGGTCATCTTTCTCTTCACAGACTCACCTGACCGCGTCAGCCCGCTTTCGCGTCCGAGCACCCTGGCCCGGTATCCGGCCGGTTATCCACCGCGATCAGCTGGAGGACTGATCAACCGCGATGGTTTCCCGTTGCCTTTCGGCCACCGGCATTCGCTTCTCGGCCATCCTGTTCCCGCCAGGGGGTTGGGCCCTCCTTGCGGTCGGCTTACCGGCCAACGACCGGACCCCGACGGGGTTACCACGTTCCGCACGCACGAGCTGCGACCAGGGAGGGCGCCCTCTGGACCCCGGGGACCACGGTGCTCACCCCGACCGAGGCGACTACCGGCCGGGCGCCTGCCGCTTCACAGCGGCCAGTCCCTGCACCCGCCACACTTCCCATCGACAAGGCTTGCGCTTAACGAGGCATCAACGAGGGTTCAAGCAATTCGCCCGTCCGGTCTTCCCCTCGCCTGTGGCCGCCCGGATGGAACGGGCCGCCCTTGGACTTGAACCCCAGGCTTCACACCCCGCCGACCAAGAGCCGACAACGCACGCCAGGGTGGGGACAGGCCATCGAACACGGACCTGGAACTACACGCTCAACTCACATCAGTCGATCTCCAATCCAGTAGTTCACTCAATGCGTGCGACCTCGCGTCGCACGTCGCCGAAGCGCTCGCCCGCCGGATCCGCAGCGGCCAGGTCGCCATCAACAGCTGGGACATGTGCTTCGTGCAGCCCTTCGGCGGCTTCAAGCAATCCGGCCTGGGCCGCGAAGGCGGCGTCGAGGGCATGGAGGCCTACCTCGAAACCAAGCTGCTCCTCAGCGCGTAGCTGCCGCCATGCTGGAGTCCGCGACCGCTATCAACGGTCGCGGACCCCGAGGCCCGGATCTCTCACCGCCGACCGCAACGCTCGGTGCGACGTGCGCTGAACGGCTGGAGCCGTCGGCTCAGGGAGCAGCGTGGGACGAGCCTCCGCCAGGGTGCGTGATCCGGAACTCGCGTCTCGCTTGCCCCGATGCGTCGTCGTGCGCCGGCTCGCCCTTGGTCGTCTCCACAGCCGCAATCAGTGCCTCCAGCTCTGCGACGTCGATCTCGATCGTGTGCGCCTCGCCATCAATGACCCCAGCGCCCTCTGGCTCGGCGACAGGTGGGCACACCAGCTGGTGCGAGCTTGGCGACGTCTGCGTGGGGGTGGCTCGCACGGGCCGGGCCGCCTTGATCTCTGCTCGAAATTCGAGTTGGGTACCTGTCTCTCCCCACTGGATCGCAAACCGACCGTCGAGTCGGCACCCCACCCAAGCGATCACGACCATCAACGCGCCGATGATCACGAGCGGCAACGTCCAGACGGAGTTGGGCAGGATCAGCCCACCGATCAGCAGCAGGACGACGCCAGTGACTGTGAGCCGTACCCGCGGCCGCGACAGCCACTCATAGAAGGAGGTCGCGACCGCGACGAGCCGGTCCGTCCGCATCGAGGACTTCGGGTCCGTCCGAGGCAGCGACGGCAAACAGGCGTCGACGCCCGGTTGCGGTTCACTCGGCTCCCGAATGAGGTTCGCGTTCGGAGATGAATCGGTTTCCGGCGGGCACGTCGAATCGCTCTCAACGCGCTGCGCGGGATGCACGCCGGCTACCGCTGATCCGTTTGGTTGCTCTGGGTCCATTTCCTCGAAGTCCTCGACTAACCGCCTAGAGAGTTCTCTTCGCTCGGTCCACGTCAGCGCCCGAACTGTGACCTCGCCGATCCGGCGCCGAGCTAAACGCACCTTTCGACCTCATCCCGGCCGGACCTCCCAAAGCTCCGACCAGCAGCCGAGCGGGCGCGTGACCTGTATAACGCCCCAGTGGAGGGCTCAAAAACCTCGCTCGTGATGTTCCCCCCTGGGGGGTGGGCAACGCCCCAGTGGCCGTTTCCGGCGCGTCGTTTGGGACGTTTGACAGCTTGCAGAGTCTCGGGCGGCGGCTTCCGTAGCCAGCGATGGTGACCGAGCCGCGGCTCCCGTCACGCATCTGCCAGGGACTGAACGTCGAGAGCGGGCTCAACGACGGGATCTGCGTACCGTTGCTGTTGATCGCGCTCGCCGCCGCGGATGTCGAGGACAACGCCGCGAGCAGCGGGCACGCGATCCGGATCGTGGCCGAGCAGATCGGCTACGGGCTCCTCGGAGGCGTGGCCGCGGGGTTGGCCGTCGCCGCGGTCGTCGTGGTCGCCTATCGCCGACGCCAGATCACCGCACACGAGGGGCGCCCAGCCCCAACCCCGGAGCGTCGGCATGAGCACCGTGCCGGTTGGTCGGTTCCCGGAGCCGTCTGTCGTCCGCCGCGAGCGCCGGCACGATGAGCTCGCGCGGCTGGCTGCCGGTTTAGTGGGCGGCGAGGTGGATGACACCGACGCTGTGTAGTCCGTCGAGCATGAGTTGGACCGCGAGCGCCGCCAGCAGGAAGCCGAAGATCTTCTCCGTCACGAGCATACGGCTCTCATCGAGGTGATCACTCACGCGGTTCGCCCAACGGAACACCGCGACGTCGAGTCCGAGCACCACAGCGAGCAGGACGAGCACCATGGCGACGACCGCCAGCGAATCCGCTTCGGCCGACAGCGTCACCAGCGTGACGATGCCCGCGGGGTTCAAAAGGTACGGGACGGCGAGCGGGAATACCGCGATCCGGAGGGGATCGCGTCCCTTGATCGCCTGGCTCTCGCTCGGATCGGCCGATCCGAGAACCATGGTCACCGCGATGATCACGAGGATGATGCCGCCCGCGATCGAGAGCGACCCGGTCGAGAAATGAAGCAGTCTGGCTAACACCTCGCCGAGCACGATCAGAAGCACGGCGACCACGCCCGCGGTCGTGAGCATCTTGCGGACCACGAGTTGCTTGGTCGGCAGGTCGATCGCGTCGGTGATCTCCAGGAACGGCACGAGCGCGATCTTCGGCCCGATACCGATCAGCAACAGCAGGAAGGTGTCGATGACCAGGGTGATATCGATCGACGTGTGATCCATCGCTGCTCCTTGCCTCGCTGTGCGTCCGGCGCATGCTGATATCGCCGATGACCGATGACCGACTCGCCCAGCGACCATATCGACCGCTCCCCCTGGATTTCGCCTGAGGTCAAGCGAGGATCAGGTCGCTGGCGCCAAGCGGGCTGTTAGGCCGGGATCCGGCGGCTGAACGGCAGTGCGATCAAAGCGATGACGGCCATCACCGAGAGCGGTGAGCGCAACCCATCAAGGCGCGCGGTTGGGTTCTCGGCGACGGAGCGCTTCGCCCGGCCGCGTCGAGCCAACAAACAAAGCCCCGCCGTACGGGGGCCGTCCCAGCGAGCGGCTATGCGAGCGCTGGTGCCGGGAGTGCGTGAGGCGCGGAACGGTCGTTCTCGCCGGCTACTTTCCGACCGTCGTCGCATCTATCTTCCCGCCTCGAGAGTCGCGGCGTCGCTCCGCCGCACTACGGCTGGGACGAAGAGGACGGGGGCGACGCTGCGTAGATGCTCGGGCGCGAGGCTGCGACAGCTAGCTGCTAGCAAATGTCTGGCGTCTCTAGTGCGCCCGAAAGGACTCGAACCTCCACGGACCAATCAGTCCACCAGGCCCTCAACCCGAATCACCCTGCGTAGATGCGGTTTTCCGCGTCTCAGGGCGAAAATCGGCGGGTTTTCTCGGCCGATTGGACGGGCTGGACACGATGGATGTTGTCACGGGTGTTGTCACGGATCGCGGGGTTGGCGTCGATAAGATCACCGACGATGGCACTGGACGCCGATCTTCCGTTCGACCCGGTCGCCCGCGCCGTTGAGAAGCAGCGCTCACGCGACGAGGACGCCCGCGCGCTCGCGTCGGGAGAGAAGTCGCTTGAGGAGTTGCAGCACGAGAACGGGGCGATGGCTCGTGTGCTCGCTCGAGGGCGGATCGACCCTGCTGCTTCGCGGTCCCTCGGGTAGTTGATGTTGGCGGCGCCGCCGCCTCTTGATGAGAGGGACATCGACTTCGAGGGCTCGGCTCGGGCGGCCCGTCGGGCCGCGGACTTGCTCGGCGGTTCGATCCGGGTTCCCGACGATCACACGCCGGACACCGGTGTGGTCGTGTTCGTCGACAGCGGTGGGGTCACCCGCAAGATCGATTTCCTCGGCACGCCACTCGGCCTGCGCGCCCAGGACGTTCGCGATACCGCGGTGCGCGTCACCGGCGCAGATGGAGTCAGCGTCTGGGTGATGCACCCCGAACGGTGCATGGAGAGCCGGATCTACACCGTTCAGATCCTCCGCCACGACGGCGACCACGCGAGGGGGTCAGCTCCGCGCATCTTCCGCAAGTGCCTCCGCGACCTGCATTTCCGCCAGCTCTTCGCTGACCGCGGGATCGATCCGTTCAACGCGGTGCTGGTCGACGACGAACGGCTTCCGGAAGCGTTTCGAGAGCGTCGTTCCCCGCAGATGGCCGACCGCGTTCGAGAACGTCGTCTGCCCGACGCCGCCCTGAGAGGCGATGAGGGCGTCGGCCAGCCGGGCCAGGTGAGTCGTTTCGGCTGCAACTTAGTACTTCGCTGGGATGTACTGCTGGGAGTGGTCGGGCTCGCGGTAGCCGCCTCGCTTCTCGCGTTCCGGGAGCGTGACGGACTCCCTTTTCGGGGAGTCGTATGGGATTTGCTCCAGCAGATGGCTGATGATGTTCAGCCGGGCGCGCTTCTTGTCGTTTGCGTCAGCGATGTGCCAGGGGGCGAATTCGGTGTTGGTCGCGGCGAACATCTCGTCACGGGCCCGCGAGTACTCATACCAGCGGCTATAGGACTTGAGGTCCATCGGTGAGAGCTTCCAGATTTTTCGCGGGTCGTCGATGCGCGACTCGATTCTCCGCGTCTGCTGTTCCTGACCGACCTCGAGCCAGTACTTGAGCAGGATGATCCCGGAGTCGACCATTGCCTGTTCGACCGGTGGTGCGAGGCGCAGAAAGCGAAATACCTCGTCCTCGGAGGTGAAGCCCATCACTCGCTCGACGCCGGCGCGGTTGTACCAGCTGCGGTCGAAGATCACGACCTCGCCGGCGGCTGGGAAATGAGGCAGGTAGCGCTGAATGTACATCTGGCTCTGCTCGCGCTCAGTCGGTGCCGGGAGCGCGACGACCCGGAACACGCGCGGGCTCACCCGCTCGGTGATCCGTTTGATAACTCCGCCCTTCCCGGCGGTGTCGCGGCCCTCGAACACGATGCACACCTTGATTCCCTCGCGCACGACCCACTCCTGGAGCCGAACCAACTCGCCCTGGAGTCGAGCGAGCTCCTTCTCATACCTCCTTCGGCGAAGCTTCTCGACCGTTTGCCCATCCTGCTTCGTCTGCTTCGTGTGACTCATCCTGAGCGCCTCCGGCGACGCTTACTGTCGCGCCAGGTGTGCGCGCAGCTCGGCTTCTGGGTCTTCGATCAGCTCGCCACTGACGTCGAGGGTGACACTGTGGAGCGTTCCGGTGAAGGTGAATGGACCCACGTAGTCTGGCGTGACCGGGGAGCCCGGGTTGGCTCCGCAGGTCAGCGCACCGGGGTTGAACATGAACGGTGTCGTGAAGGCGGCGTCGGCGTTACCGACGAGGTCGCGGTCGATGTAGAGCTGCAGCCTGCCGGGCGCGCCCTTGCCGTTGGGCATGTCCGGCTCGCCGGTGGGCTCGAACTCGAACCGCAACTCGTGCTTTCCTGGCGGGACAGCGACCTCGGATTCGACGGCGAAAAGCTCACGGCCGACGTAGTTGTGCACGTATCGCAGCTTGCCGTCCTTGACGAATAAGGAGTACCCGCCCGCGGCGGTGCCCTGGCTGAGCAGAACGCCCTCGGCCCCCTGCTCAGGGATTTCCACCTCGGCGGTGATGCTGTGTGGGCGGTTGAGCACCTTCGGCGCGGCGAAGTTCGGGACCGATTGCGTGTTGGGCAGGTACGTGTAGCGATCCCGTGGCAACGCGATCAGCGGCTTCTCGCCGACCATGCGGGCCAGGCCGCTGCCATCGATCGGCATCACGTTGTACTTGCCGGCCTCGACGTACCAGGTGCCGATCATCGCGATCAACCGGTCGCGGTTCTCCGAGGCGACGTCTCGGGTCTCCGCGAAGTCCTCGGCGACGTGATACAGCTCCCATCCCGTCGCATCGAGCTTAGAGAGGGTGTCGGAGCTGATCGGCTGCCCGAACGGCATCCCGGCTTCGGTGAACGACGGTCCCGGCCACGGGCAGACGGCCCGCCAGCCGTCGTGATAGATCGACCGGTGTCCGAGCATCTCGAAGTACTGCGTATGGCGGTGGCTGCTCGCGTCGGGGTCATCGAGCGTATGCGCGAAGCTGACGCCGTGCATCGGGGACTGGCTCACTCCGCGGATCTGGGCGGGCGCCTGGACGCCCAGCAAATCGAGCACCGTGGGCACCATGTCGATGATGTGAGCGTACTGTGTGCGGACCTCGCCGCTGGCCTTGATCACCTCGGGCCAGGAAACGATGAACGGATCGCTCGAGCCGCCGCGGTAGGTCTCGCGTTTCCAGCGGCGGAACGGGGTGTTACCCGCCCACGTCCACCCCCACGGGTAATGGTTGAAGTGCTTCGGACCACCGATCTCATCGATCAGCTTCAGGCTCTCTTCGATTGGCTCCTGCGCGTTGTTGAAGAACTGGGCCTCGTTCGTGGTACCGGTCGGGCCACCCTCAGCGCTCGCGCCGTTGTCAGAGATGACCATGATCAGCGTGTTCTCAAGCTCACCCTGCTGCTTGAGGAACTCGAGCAGCTGGCCGACCTGATGATCGGTGTGGCTGAGGAAGCCCGCGAACACCTCCATCATCCGGGCGTACAGCCGCCGCGCCGGCTCTGACAGTGACTCCCAATCGGGGACGTCCGGGTCGTGGCGTGAGAGCTCGGCATCAGCGGGGACGATGCCGAGCTCCTTCTGGCGCGCGAAGGTCTTTTCGCGGTAGGCGTCCCAGCCGTCATCGAACACGCCCTGGTACTTGTCCGCCCACTCTTTGGCGACGTGATGCGGCGCGTGGGTCGCGCCGAAACACAGATGCAGGTAGAAGGGCTTCTCCGGGTCGGCCTGCTTGGTATCGGCAATGAAGGCGATCGACTTGTCGACCAGGTCCTCACTCAGGTGGTATCCCTCCTCGGGCTTTTTCGGAGGCTCGACCTGGTGGTTGTCGTAGACGAGGTCGGGATACCACTGGCTCGTGTCGCCACCGAGAAAGCCGTAGAAACGCTGGAAGCCGCGGCCCAGCGGCCAGCGATCGTACGGGCCTGCGGCGGTCTCCTGGTTGCTCGGAGTCAGGTGCCACTTACCGACCATGAAGGTGCTGTAGCCCTGCTCGACGAGGATCTCCGACAAAATGCCGTTCTCGAACGGCATCACCCCGTTGTACCCCGGGAATCCCGTCGCGAGTTCGGTGATGCACGCCATGCCGTTGGCGTGGTGGTTGCGTCCCGAGACGATGCACGAGCGGCTCGGCGAGCACAGCGCGGTCGTATGCATGTTGTTGTATCGCAGCCCACTCCCAGCGATCTCGTCCATGTGCGGTGTCTCGATCGGGCTGCCGTAGCAGCCGAACTGACCGAAGCCCGTGTCGTCCAGAACAATCATCAGGACATTCGGGGCGCCCTTCTCCGCCCGGGCAGGTGCTGGCCATGCGGGGGTGGACTCCTCAGCGGTGCGACCGATCACACCCGGGAAAGCCGCATCTGTGTCGTACTCGACGATCGGCATCAGAACACCTCCGCCGTCGCCGCCGACGGTGCGCCACCATCGAACTGCAACGGTCCCACACGAGTCTCAAGCCGGACCGGTGTCGTGATCGAAGGGGGCGTAGTCGCGGTCGCGCTCATCGCTCGCTCTCTCTGGTTGACGTCAAATCGGACATCCAACGGCACTCCCGAGCCTTACGAATAACCGCACTCTAACCAGCCAGCAGGCCGGTGACATCACCCGACCCCGACGAAGGATCGGCCCGGTAAGTTACCAACCAAGGCGTAGGTGCGGCCGATCGGATCCAGCCGCGTGGTGCCCGCCCCGCCGCTGGCCACGTGTCCGTCCCATTGCACGGGATCCCCATGCCCGCCAGGATCGGCCAGCATGGCCGAGTTGCGTCAGATCACACGGAGGCGGTTACAGGTATCCCGCACAGGACGATCGGGGATGACCTCGGCAGCCCGGCTACCGCTCGTCCTCGGAGCGGTCGCGCTCGGGATCGCGACCGTGCCGCTCAGCGCGTGCGGATCAACGAGCGGTGCCGCCTCGAGCGCCGCGCAAACAGCGAGCACGGCGATTTCAGGCGCGGCGGCGCAGGCAAAGAGCGCAACGGCGCCGGCCAAATCGGATTCTGGAACCAAGACGACGGCGACGAAGACCGAGTCGGGATCGCCGCCACCGAAGACGACGACCAACACACAGACCGCGACCGCGCCGGCTAAGACGCAGACCGTGACCACGACCGCCACGCGACCGGCCGCGTCAGTGTCCGTGACCAACTCGACGGCAGTCAAGGTTCAGGCCACCCATACCACGCCCCCGACGTCCACCTCCGGCGGCGGAGGTCTCCCATGGTGGGGCTGGGTCCTGATCGGCATCGGCGCAGTCGCGGTCGTTGCCGCAATCATTGCCGCCGGCCGCCGCCGCGAGCGGGGGACCAGAACGACGCAAGCTACGAACGCTGCTCCCGGACCAGACACACGCGGCATCGGCCCACCCTCCACGTCAGATCCACCGTCGCCACCCGAGTCAGACTCGCCCCCGCCGCCCGCGGATCTGTGAGAACCACGCGATGGGGGCTTCGTCCGGTTCCTGGACGCGTGATTGCCGTTGTCGGCTTGGCTTGCTGCCTTTTGGTGCGGCGCGGCTGTGGGCGTCGTGTCATCTGGTGAAGACCGCGCGTCGCGCCGCGGCGCGGGAGCCTGACTGTTGTGTCGGTCCTATACCGTGGCAGCGGCTGATGGGGATCAGATGCCGCGACCTCGACCTTTGTGCGGGCTGTTGGTGCCGCCAGTGAGAACCGTTTATAGGTCAGCGGGCCGTCCAGCCGTTATCGATCGCGCCGTTTACGGGACGATCGTCGTGACCTCGGTGCTCGTCGTCTACGACGGTTGGGCGCACCTGAAGCTCTCAGACGCGATCGCGATCATTCTCGGCCCGGTGGTCGCGATGGTGATCGGTCACGTGTTCGCGGCGAGCCTGGCCGCGTACCCGAAGCTCGGGCGCCGTCCTACCGAGCGCGAGCTGCTGGTCATCGTGCGACATGAGTCACGGTTCCTGCTCGTCTGCGTGCCGCAGATAGTCCTGCTGGTGGTCTTGATGCTGGCTGGGCTGGGCTTGAACACGAGCGTGCGTGTGGTGATCTGGGCGAGTGCCGCCTCGCTCGGGTTCTGGGGCGGCGTCGCGGCCCGACGCGCGGGCTTGCCCGGCCGGGGGATCGCGCTCGGAGTCATCACGGGTTGGCGGCAGGCGCCGTCGTCGTGCTGCTGCAGGTGTTTCTCGAGCCGGGCCAGGCCGTCTCCAACGGCGTGGCCGCGATCGACTTCGTGTAGCGGCCGGTCGGTCCGGGGTCACCTCATTAAGGGGACGCCGAAAATGCGTGCGCGAGGGATGCTGAAAGCGTCATGAAATGGGAGCTGGCGATCGTGGCCGCGGCTGTTTTGGCGGTGGCGGCGGTGTCCCGGCGGCTGTCTGGCACGTCAGTTACAACGGCGATGGTGTTCGTCGCGGTGGGGGTGCTGGTCGGGCCGCTGGTGATCGACGGGGTGACGGCGGCGCCGACGGGCGAGGGCGTCAGGACGCTCGCGGAGGCGACCCTGGCTGTGGTGCTGTTCGGGGATGCCTCGCGGATCAAGCCTCGGGTGCTCAGGCGCGAGTATGCGGTCCCGCTGCGGCTGCTGGGGATCGGGCTGCCATTGACGATCGCCCTGGGTGCGGTGCTGGCGGCGGTGATCTTCGATCAGCTCAATGCCACGGAGGCGATCGTGTTGGCGATCCTGCTGGCGCCGACGGATGCCGCGCTGGGGGAGGCGGTGGTGAGCGAGCCGCGGCTCCCTTCGCGCATTCGTCAGGGACTGAACGTCGAGAGCGGGCTCAACGATGGGATCTGCGTGCCGCTGCTGTTGATCGCCCTCGCCGCCGCGGATGTCGAGGACAACGCCGCGACCAGCCGGCACGCGATCCGGATCGTGGCCGAGCAGATCGGCTATGGGGTCCTCGGAGGGGTGGCCGCGGGGTTGGCCGCCGCCGCCGTCGTCGCGGTCGCGTATCGCCGTGATCTGGTCAGCGGTTCGTGGTTGCAGGTCATCCCCGTCGCCGGGGCTGGCCTGGCCTATGGGGTCGCGGTGGCGTTGGGTGGCTCGGGGTTCATCGCGGCGTTCCTCGCCGGGGCGATCTTCGGTGCGCTGGTCAGTGAGGAGTCAGAGCTGGCCTCACGCCTGAACGAAGAGCTCGGGGGACTGCTGGGAGGAGTGACGTTCTTGTTTTTCGGCGCGGTGCTGCTCGGACCAGAGCTCAAGCACGTGAGCTGGCAGATCGCGCTCTACGCGGTGCTCAGCCTGACGCTGGTCCGGATGCTGCCCGTCGCGGTCGCGATGATCCGCAGCGGCGCCCAGGCGGCGACCGTCGCCTTCCTCGGCTGGTTCGGCCCGCGTGGTCTGGCGTCGATCGTGTTCGCGGTGATCGTGGTCGAGGAGGCACACCTGCCCGGGACCGCGACGATCCTGGCCACCACATATGTGACGATTGGATTGTCGGTGATCGCGCACGGAATCACGGCAGCACCCCTGGCCAGCCGCTATGCCCGCTGGTACGAATCAAACCCCCAGAACCACCCACCGGCGATGGAAAGCGTGCCCACACCAGAGCACCGCACCCGCGGGACGCCCAACCCCCACGCTGAGGGGTCGGCATGAGCTCTGCCCCAGCTGGTGGTTCCCCGCAGCCACAGGTCGGCCGCCGCGAGCGCCGGCCCAGTGAGCTCGCGCGTGTCCTGCGCCGCAAACGCCGCCTGTGAGCTGGAAGCGCGGTGGTTATCGGCCGGGACGAAAAACGTCGGCGGCGGTGCCGATCGTCGCGTTCGTCGCCGTCCTCGCGTCGATCATCCTGTACCGCCAGCTGCAGATCGGAGCGTTCAGATCGATCCAGCTCGCCTCCACGCTGGCGCAGCTCGCTCGCCGCGGTCGAGTCGTGATCGACGGCCTGTACGCAGTGCGAGCGCCAGGCGCCGACCCGGTCGAAGACCCGGACCGCGCTGGCCTTCCCGTCGCGACCCAACATGCTCGGCCGGAGATCCGCTGGCCCCGGCCGGCCGCGATCTCCAAGTCATCGACGTACCGCGCGTCCTGCGCGCGGCGCAGCGGGCCCAAGTCGTAATCCAGTTCAAGGTCGGATCCGGCCAGATGATCGCCGAAGGAGCCACCCTCGCCGTCCTGACAGGCGAGACCGAACCGCAGCTCGAGCGAGAGATCCTCAAGGCGTTCACAGTCGGCGAGGAGCGAACGTTCGAGCAGGACCCCGCGCTCGCGATTCGACTGCTCGCCGACATCGCGCTCGCGACGCTTTCCCCGACCGTCTCGCGTCGCATCCTGCGGCTACTTGACGATCTCACGGTGATCACACCACCCCAGCGACGATCAGCGCTCGAAACCCGCCGCGCCCACATCCACAATCCAGACCGACAACGGTCGGCGGCCGAGACAGCCTAAACACGGCCGCGATGGCGGACGCTCACGCATCAGAGCACCTCGACCTCGAGGGCGGCATTGCCGCAGCGACCAGACAGCTGCATCGGGCTTCCCGCTCACCCGGCGGACGTGCGGCAGCCCCAGCTGCCCGCCCGTCGCCGGAACCGTGAGAGCACGCCGGCGTCCGGTCTCCCCTCCCCAGAGGTCAGGCGCTCCCAGCGCCCGACCTCCCTGCCCCCAGCGCGGCGGGCGGCGGCGGTCAAGTAGCACGAGCCACGCACCGCACGACCTACGGCCCCGCAAACCACATCACCCTCCCGTTGCTACGTGACCGCCGACGACCGACCGCGCTACCCCGCCACGAACCCTCACCCCGATCCACGGAAACAGCACAAGCGCCCTTTTTTGGAGCCTTTCGTTGGGGCGTTGTACAGGTCATCCGCGCCGGCTGGTCGCCGGTGACCGACTGCCGCTGTGGAGACGGCCGTGGTCGGCAGCCGGGCCCTCGCGCGACACTCGCCCCAGCGTCCGTGTTTCGCGCCTCAGCGCTGAGCATGACGCGCTGTGCGCGACCACCCGCAGCCATCCTGACAACTCGAACCGACCAGCATCGGGCAACAAAAAAAGCCCCGCATGCGGGGCTTTTCCAGTGCGCCCCAGAGGACTCGAACCTCCACGGACCAATCAGTCCACAAGGCCCTCAACCAAGTACGCGCCGTGTAGATACCCCGAGCAGCGTCTAGATCGTGCAAATCGTGGGGTTTGCTGGACGCATTGGACGCGATGGAAGAGGTCGATGTTGTCACGATTGTTGTCACGATTGTTGTCACGCCAGCGCCGCGGACTGGGCCGGCGCTCCTGGTGCAGAATGCTCGCTCGCTCAGCGGCGTCTGAGCCACTCGCCGAAGAGGGGGTCGAGCACGAATGGTCGATCCTGGTCGTCGCGTCGGGCGTTGCGCTCGTCGGCGAGCAGGCGTTCGAGCGCGTCCTGCAATGTGCTGCGAGCGATTCGGTGTTCGTCTGCGACCCGGCTGCCGGTTGGCGCTTGGCCGTCGGCGAGCGCTAGCAGCACGATCCGCTCGACTCGGCCGAGGCCATCCCAGACAGCCTGATGGGCATCGCGGGTCTCGGCGAGCGCGAGGTCGATTGCGGCTGTCGCGAGGTCCTCGGGTTCGCCGGGCTGATCGAGCAGGTCGTAGACGTGGTGGGCGAGCAGGATCGTGCGTTGCGGATGTCCGCCGGTGAACGCGAGCAGCTCGTCGACCGCACCGCCTGCACCCAGACCGTCAGCGCTCAGCAAGCCTTCGATGTCGCGAGCTGCCTCGTCGACGGGGAGGGGCGGTAATTCCAGCGGTCTCGCCTGACCGTAGAACGGTCGTTCCCGCTCGGAGAACAGTGCTCGCATCAGGGACGGTTGACTACCCGCGAAGACGTAGGCAGCTGCCGCCGCGTGGTGTTGGATCACCGAGCGAAAGAGACCGTCGAGCGCGTCGTCGGCGACGAGTAGGTCCTGAAACTCATCCAGACACACGATCGTCACCCCGCCGTCGGCCTCATGCAGGCCCAACGGGACGTCGAGGAGTTCGAGCAGCGCCGCGCGTGCCTCATCGGCTCCCGGCCGAGCAGCACTCGGAGCGATCGAGAGTTGCACGCCGGCGAGCTTCGCCGTCACGCCGAGCCGCGCTGCCCAGCGCCGAACGCTCCTACGTGGATCGGTCGGGAGCACGCTGAAGCTCTCCGCCACGCGTGCTGCCACGTCCCCGACGTTCGCGACCTTCGACAGATCGATCCGCACCGCTCGATGCCCGACGGCTCGCATCGATGCGATGTGGGCGTCGAGAAGACTGGTCTTGCCAAAGCGCCGCGGGGCCGCGAGTCGGATCGCCACGCGATCAGCGGCCGCTCGCTGGAGCGTGTCGAGTTCGAGCCGCCGATCAATGAGGGCGTGAGGCTCAACGGGTCCTTGGTAGCTGAACGGATTCACCGTACATGATTGTACGGCCTTGCCGGACATTTGTAAGTGCGCGTGTGCGGCTTCCGCTCCACTCGCTCGCTGAGTTTGACGGCAGTCGACCAGGGCTGGGCCGCGCTGCGTGAGTATGTGTGGCCGCCTCCATATCGCCGGATCAGCGCCGTACCGGTCGATCGCGGTGTTGGCATAGCCCCGGACAATGCGAAAAGTTTGCACACACCCTTTGTGCGACGATGGCGTCGTGTCGTGGCTCATCCCGGGCCTTCGGCGCGCCTGTGCGACGCGTTCGCTGGTGGATCCCGTCTGAGACGCTCGCCCCCCGATTCACGCGAATCCGGAAGCGAGCCCCACGGTCGGAGCATCCTAAAAGCGCAAGCCGGCGCACTCCCGGTGCGCCTGGCCGACGACGAGAATCGGCCGCCGCGTCGGCACCGGCCGGCGTGCTCCTTGTGGAGCGAAGGCAATCGTCCCCTGCGACGCCGATCGGGGCTGGCCGGCGCCATTGGAAGGTCGCCGAAGGGCCCGTCGCGATGAGCCTGGGTGAAGAAGGGAAAGCGATCGCTCCGAGCCGCCTTCCCGCGAAGTCGGCCGGCCATGGCGGCGAGGCGATCAGGTGCCACCGATCAATGACCGCGCCTCCGCGGGGCCGACTACGAGATCGTGGAGGTCGCCGCCCACCTCGAGTCGACCGGACTGTTCGACGCCGCCGACCTTCACGGGCTCGAAGCCGGCCGTTCGGATCAACCGTTCGACTTGCCAGCCGGCGCGCTTGTCGTCCGTCGCGTAAAAGAGAACGGCCAGCTCCGGTGACCGGTTGCTAGAGGACTCGAGGAGATCGCCCGACATGCTGCCAAACGCCATGGCGAGGCGCGCCCCCTCCGGCAGCCACCCAGCTACAACCTTGCCAGAGGATTGCCGTTGCGG